>Ga0182030_10020988_pt1 | contig 12269 bp, 13 predicted proteins | sample 812S3MmetaG_FD_121299 | JGI IMG/M metagenome (GOLD analysis project Ga0182030, IMG submission 121299) | Permafrost microbial communities from Stordalen Mire, Sweden - 812S3M metaG (Illumina Assembly) | ecosystem: Environmental > Terrestrial > Soil > Wetlands > Permafrost | place: Sweden...
CAGTGTCGTCGGCGTGGCCATCAGCACCTGCTGGGCGACGCCGTACTCGATCAGCGCCGGATCGGCCGCGAGCGCGGCCTGGTAGATGCCGTCGGAGGGCACGAACATCACGACCAGTTCCGGTGTGGAGTCGAACTGCTCCTGATAGCCCTTCGAAGCCAGCTTGGTGATGTGCTCGCGCGTCTGCTTGGCGTGGCGGGCCTGCAGCTCGCCGGCGTTCTCCGCGGAGGACTCGAGCGCGGCCAGATAGGCGTCGAGCGGCACCTTCGAGTCGACCACGATCAGCTTCCCGCCCGGTAGCCGCACGAGCATGTCCGGCCGCAGCCGACCGTCCTCGGTGTGAATCGTCGACTGCTCGACGAAATCGCAGTGGGCCACCATGCCCGCCAGCTCGACCACCCGGCGCAGCTGGATCTCGCCCCAGGAGCCACGCGTCTCCGGGCGCTTGAGCGCCGTGACGAGCTCGCCGGTCTCCTTGCGCAGAGTGTCCGTGCCGAGCGTCAGCGCGCGCACCATCTCAGACAGCTGGACCTGCCCGTCGCGGCGCTCGCGCTCCAGGCGTCCCAGCTCGCTCTCGACCTTCGTCAGCTTCTCGTGCACCGGTCCCACCATCTGCTTGAGCTCCTCCGAGCGCAGCGCCATCTCACCGGCGGCGCGCTCCTCCTCGGCGCGCCGGGCCTCGGCCAGCCGCTGCGCGAGCGAATCGCCGGTCTGGGCGAGCACGTCGGCCGAGACCGACTTCAGTTCATCGCGCAGGCGCTCGCGATTGGGTCTGATCACGGCGGCCGCGCCGGCGGCGCCGAGGATCAGGCCGATCAGAAGTCCGAGGAGCAGCAGCACGACGCCATCGCCTTTCGAGGCGGTTGTCTGGGTTCAATGATCACGGCCAGCAAAAATGACACGGGCCTCGGACATGAGCCTACGCCCGAGTAATGAACTCGATTTGACATAAAACCATTCGGGTAGTAGCTTCCTGCGAGCTCGCCCCGCTTGGACGGGCCGGATGTGGGATCTATGCCGCCGGGTCAGGCGTGCAGGAGGAGGAGACGATGATCGCTTCACCACGCAGGGCGTTCCATGCGCTCACACCGGTGCTCGCGCTGGTCGCATTGGCGCTGGCGTTCGCGCCGGCCGCCGGCGCCAGCAGGGGGCATCGCCACGGCGGGCGCGCGGCCCGTCACTCCCATCACGCCGGCGGGCACAGTGCCGGCTCCGGCTCGGGGTGGGGCTCGGGTTCCGGTTCGGGCTACGGCGGTGGCGGTCCGGGCTCCGGCGGCCCGAACCCCGGCAACAACCACACCGTCAGCACCTACCTCGCGCTCGGCGACTCGATCAGCTTCGGCTACTCAGAGCAGGTGTTCGACGAAAACGAGCCGAACGAGTCGCCCTCGTACTTCGAAGAAGGCTTCACGAACGACTTCGCCCAGGATCTCGCGCGCCCGTGGGAGGCGGGCCGGGGCCTAACGCTCGTCAACGACGCCTGCCCGGGCGAGACCTCCAACGGCCTGATCGGCGAAAACCCTGCGCTCGGCGGGAAGGTCTCGACCGAACCGGCCGGCCACGACCCGCAGGGGCTCGGCGACTACCACCCGTGCGCGTACAACAACGTCGACGGCCTGCCGCTGCACAACTCGCTGAGCGTCGCCGGACAGTCGATCCCGCAGCTGCAAGACGCGTTGAGCATCCTCAAAGAAGGTCATTCCGTGCACCCCGTGCGGGCGATCACGCTGAACATCGGCTCCAATGACGAGCTCGCTGCGATCAAGCAGTGCGAAGACGAAGTCACCGAAGAATTCACCAAGACGGGCAAGAGCAAGTACGGCGCCTCGCCGGCGGTCGCGGGGGCCGCTTGCATCAAGGAAAGCTCGGAAAAGATCACGGCCCCACACATCCTCGCGAACATCGGTGACATCCTCGGCGTGCTCGACTCGACCGCGCCGGGCGGGGGCCATTACACGGGGCCGATCGTGCTGCTCGGCTTCTATAACCCCGACGCGCTCGTACTGCCCGGCAGCGACGCGCTGCAGGAGGGCCTGAACGCGGCGATCGAAGCGGAGATCCTGCCGCACTTCCCGAACGTCACGCTCGCGAATCCGTTTCCTGTGTTCAACCACGGCAAGACGCCGTCCCAGGAGCAACAGTCGATCTGCACGTTCACCGAAATGTGCAACACCGTCGATCCCGGCGGCAGCTCCGACGACGGCGACATCCATCCCTCGCCGCTCGGCTACGAAGTGCTGGGCAAGCTCGTCAACCAGGCGTATCTGTCCAACCCGGCGCACTGATCGATCGGCTGGACCGACAGATGCTCAGGCCGCGCGGGGCGGGGTAAGCGCCTCGTACCGTGCGGCCGCGGCTTCGAGCTCGGCCAGCATCGCCGGCGCCGCCGGCAACAGGCGCGCCCCCGCGGGCGTCGCCGCGACCACCTGGCGCACCGGCGGGCGAGGGGAGAGGGCGCGGATCGCGATGTCCTCGCGCACGACCGGATTCAGGGCCAGCTCGGGGATCAGCGCGACGCCGACGCCCGCCGCGACTAGGCCCTGGACGGTCTGATAGTCGTCGCTTTCGAACGCCACGTTCGGTTCGAACCCGGCCGCGTGGCAGCTGCGTACGACCTGTCGCGCGCAGGGGCTCGCGCTCGAAGTCTGCACCCAGGCTTCGCCGCGCAGGTCCTCCAGGCGCAGCCTGCGCTTCTGTGCGAGCGCGTGCTCGCGGGGGAGCGCGAGGTAGAGGGGGTCCTCGAGCAGCGCCACGCGCGCGAGCTCGTCCGCGGGGGAGGGGTCGCCGAACTCGAACAGCAACGCGAGGTCGATCTCGCCGGCGCGCAGGCGCGGCTCGATCTGCTCGGGCTCGCCCTCGGCGAGCGTCAGCTCGACGTCGGGGTGGCGCGCGCGGAAGCTTGCGATCGCGAGCGGCATCAGCGTCGCCCCCGCGGTCGGGAAGGAGGCCATCCGCAGGCGGCCCCCGCGCAGGCCGGCGATCGCCCCGAGCGCCGCCTCGGCGGACTCCAGTCGCGCGAGGATCCCTTCTGCGTGTCCCACGAGCGTCTGCCCCGCCGCGGTCAGGGTGACCCCACGGGGGTGGCGCTGCAGCAGCGTCATCCCGGTTTCCGCCTCGAGCGCCGCGATCTGCTGGGAGACCGCGGACTGCGTGTAGTCGAGCGCGTCCGCGGCGGCCGAGAACGAGCCGCGCCGGGCGACCTCGTCGAGGACCTTCAGGCGCGCGACATTAAGCATAAGTAGAACTTATAACAGAGATTACAACAATCATTGGAGCTGATGGCAGGATCATGTCAGGATGAAACGAAAGAACTTCGCAGGACAGAACTTCAGACTTCAAAAAGAGAGATAAAGGAGTAAGCCATGACCAGCATCATCGTTTCCTACGACGGGACCGCCAACGAGAACGACGCGATCGCCTACGGTTCGCTGCTCGCCAGCGCCGGCGCCGAGATCCACCTCGGCTACGTGCGCCACAGCCAGGAGCTGGTCAGCGATCAGGAGGCGAACGAGCTGCTCGCGCGCGGCACCGCGCTGTTCGACGGTCAGCTCGCCGGCGCCCACACCATCACCAACCGCTCGACCCCCGAGGGCCTGGCCTCTCTGGCCCAGCAGATCGGCGCCGAGGTGGTCGTGTTCTGCTCGGACTCCCACACCGCTCGCGGTCACATCTCGATTGGCAACTCCGCGCAGCGCCTGCTCGAGGGCGGTCCGGTCGCGGTCGCGATCGCACCGGTCGGATTGGCTGTGGCCGTCGGCGGTAAGCCGAGCGTGCAGCGGATCGTCGCGGTCGGCGAGGCCGGCGGCGACGGCAGCGCCCAGGCGACGGCGCAGGCCCTGGCCGGAGCGCTCGGCGCGGAGGTCGTGCCGGTCGCCGACGAGTCGACCGACCTGCTCGTGATCGACTCGCGCAAGGACGCCACACCAGGCCGCGTCTCGATCAGCTCCTCGGCGTCGCACTTGGTCGAGATCGCCAGCTGCCCGGTGCTCGTCACGCCTCGCGGCACGGCGCTGTCGTTCGGCCGGCCGGTCGCGCTGAGCGCGTAGTCGCTCGGTCAGCGAATCGTTCGCCCAAGCGCTCGCGCGAGTAGATATCGCGCGAGCGCTCCTGCGAAGTCGATCATGCCCCCGGCGAGGTGACCGACGGGGCCGGTCCACAGCCACGTCTCCAGGCGCTTCAGCGGTGAGCGGGAACGCACGGGAGCTGTCGGCACGGGGCGGCACGGTATCGTGGCGGACGTGCCAACGGCCCTGAAGACCACCGTCACCGAGCTGGGAGAGTCGCGCGTGCGCGTGCAGGTCGAGGTGCCGCCGGGCGAGGTCGAGGGCCGCGTCGAGCAGCGCGCGCAGAAGTTGGGGCGTGAGCTGAAACTACCCGGCTTTCGCAAGGGCAAGGTGCCCGCGCCGCTGGTGTTGCAGCGCGTCGGGCGTGAGGCGGTGCTCGAGGAAGCTGTCAGAGACACGCTCGCGAGCTGGTATTCCGACGCGATCGAGACCGCCGGCATCGTCCCGGTGGGCGATCCGCAGGTCGATCTTGGGGATCTACCGCCACAGGGGCAGGCGCTCGAGTTCTCGATCGAGATCGGTGTGCTGCCGAAGGCCGAGCTCGGCTCCTACGAGGGCCTCGAGGTCGCGCGCCGCGAGCCGGCCGCCGCCGAGGAGCTCATCTCGGCGCAGATCGAGGAGATGCGCGAGCGCCTCGCTCGCCTGGAGACGGTCGAGCGCGAGGCCGCGGAGGGCGACTTCGTCGTCGTTGACTACGTCGGCCGTCTACCTCCGGATGAAGACCCCCCCCGCCCGGCCGGGAACCAATCCGATCAGGGTGAGCCGTTCGAGGGCGGCGAGGGCCGCGACCAGCTGATCGAGCTCGGCGGCGGCAACCTGATTCCCGGCTTCGAGGAGGGCCTGCTCGGCGCCGGCGCGGGCGAGACGCGCACGATCGAGCTGGCCTTCCCCGCCGACTACGGGGCCGAGCACCTCGCCGGGCGCGACGCGTCGTTCGAGATCACCGTCAAGGAGGTCAAGCTCAAGCGCCTGCCGGAGCTCGACGAGGACTTCGCGATCGACGCGGGCTTCGACAGCGTCGCGGAGCTGCGCGCCGACATCGAAAGCCGGCTGCTCGAGGCCGAGGAGCAGAAGATCGAGGACGAGTACCGACAGGCCGCACTCGATGCCGCCGTGGCCCAGGCGACCGTGCCGATCACCCCGGCGCTCGCCGAGGCGCGCGCGAAGGAGATGTGGGAGCGGATGCTGCATTCGCTCTCCCACAACGGGATCTCTCGCGAGGCCTACCTGCAGATCACCGGCCGCGAGGAGCCCGCGATCCTGGCTGAGATGCAGCCCGACGCCGAGCAGGCGCTGCGCCGCGAGGCGGTCGTGACGGCGATCGTCGCCGCGGAGGCGATCTCGCCCTCCGACGAGGAGGTGCTCGTGGCGATCGGCCCGACCGCCGAGCGCGAGGGCGTCGAGGCAGAAAAATTGCTGGAGGACCTGCGCCGCGCCGGACGCCTGGAGGACGTACGCGAGGATCTCGCGGCGCGCAAGGCGGTCGAGCTGCTCGCCGAGCGCGCGAAGCCGATCTCGGTTGAGCAGGCCGCGGCGCGCGAGCAGCTGTGGACTCCCGAGCAGGAGCAGGCGGAGAAGCAGCCCGGCGAGGCGGCCGCGGAGCCCACCGGCCTGTGGACGCCGACCGATCAGAGATCGGCCAACTAGTGATGCGCGCGAATCGTCAAGCGCCGGATCACCCGCCGCGGGCCGCTAGGGTTCTTTGCAGAAGGAATCGAGCAAGGTAAGCGAAACAAAGCGAGGACCATGAGCCCACTAGTCCCAATGGTGGTCGAGCAGACCTCGCGAGGCGAGCGCGCGTTCGACATCTACAGTCGGCTGCTGAACGAGCGGATCATCTTCCTCGGCACGCCCGTCGACGATCAGATCGCCAACCTGATCGTCGCCCAGCTGCTGCATCTGGAGTCGGAGGACCCTGACAAGGACATCTCGATCTACATCAACTCGCCCGGCGGGTCGGTGTATGCCGGCCTCGCGATCTACGACACGATGCAGTTCGTCAAGCCCGATGTGCAGACGATCTGCGTCGGGATCGCGATGTCGATGGGCGCGCTCCTGCTCGCGGGCGGCGCCGCCGGCAAGCGGATGGCGCTGCCGAACGCGAAGATCCTGATCCACCAGGTCTCATCGAGCTTCCAGGGCCAGGCGACGGACATCGAGATCCACGCGAAGGAGATCATCGACGTGCGCGAACGTTTGGACGAGATCATCGCGAAGCACACGAAAAAGAAGCTTGCGGACGTTAGTAAAGACACCGAGCGCGACTACTTCATGAGCTCGGAGGAGGCCAAGGAGTACGGGATAATCGATCGCGTGATTTCGGAGCACTAGCTCAACTGGCGCATGGCATCGACGCCACGGCGGGGAGAAACAAATGGCCAGACCGACAGATTCGAACGAGCAACTCCTATGTAGCTTCTGCGGGAAGTCTCAGCGGCAGGTCAAGAAGCTGATCGCCGGCCCGGGCGTGTACATCTGCGACGAGTGCATCGACCTCTGCAACGAGATCATCGACGAGGAGCTCGCCGCGCCGCCGGCGTTCGATCTGGAGCACCTGCCCAAGCCGCGTGAGATCTATGACGTGCTCGACGAGTATGTCGTCGGGCAGGACCCGTCCAAGCGCACGCTGTCGGTCGCGGTCTACAACCACTACAAGCGCGTGCAGATGATGATGTCCTCCGAATCCGAGGAGATCGAGCTGCAGAAGTCGAACATCCTGCTGCTCGGGCCGACCGGCTGCGGCAAGACGCTGCTCGCGCAGACGCTTGCGCGGATCCTCAACGTGCCCTTCGCGATCGCCGACGCGACCGCCCTGACGGAGGCCGGCTATGTCGGCGAGGACGTCGAGAACATCCTGCTGAAGCTGATCCAGGCCGCTGACTACGACGTCAAGAAGGCCGAGACGGGGATCATCTACATCGACGAGGTCGACAAGATCGCGCGCAAGGCGGACAACCCCTCGATCACGCGCGATGTCTCCGGTGAGGGCGTCCAGCAGGCGCTGTTGAAGATACTCGAGGGCACGCAGGCCTCGGTCCCGCCGCAGGGGGGGCGCAAGCATCCCCACCAGGAGTTCCTGACGATCGATACGACCAACGTGCTGTTCATCTGCGGCGGCGCGTTCGCGAACCTCGACAAGGTGATCGAGCACCGGATCGGGCACAAAGGCGTTGGCTTCGGGGCGGCGATCGAGGCGAAGGCCGAGCGCGACACCGGCGAAGTGTTCGAGCACTGTCTGCCCGAGGATCTGATCGAGTACGGGCTGATCCCCGAGTTCATCGGCCGCCTGCCGGTCGTCTCGGCCGTGCACCAGCTCACGCGCGAGGATCTCGTCTCGATCCTCACCGAGCCGCGGAACGCGCTCGTGAAGCAATTCCAGCGCTTCTTCTCCTTCGACGGGATCGAGCTGGTGTTCTCCGAGGACTCGCTGACGGCGGTCGCCGAGCGGGGCCTGGAACGGGAAACCGGCGCGCGCGGGCTGCGCTCGATCATCGAGGAAATCCTGCTAGAGGTCCAGTTCGAGCTGCCCTCGCGGCGCGACGTGAAGAAGTGTGTCGTGACGAAGGAGACCGTCGAGAAGGGGCTCACACCGACGCTCGTAACCGAAGCCGCCCCCGATCAGGACGAAGACGCGGACGAGCTGCACGAAGAGTCGGCGTAGCCGCGCCGAGGACTCCCCGACCGCTACCATCGCGCTGTGCGCAAATCGAGCAAGCAGGCCGAGCAGGACAAGTCCAAGCTGCGGCGCGTCAAAGACCTGCCATGGGGGCTGCTCTTGCAGATAGGCCTCGTGCTCGGCAAGCGCTGGCGTTCGCTGTCGGCGAAGGACCGCACGCGCCTGACCGAGCTGACGCGCGAGTCGCGGGGCCAGTTGGGCAACCTCTCGGCAAAGGAGCGCAGGGAGCTGAAGAAGCTGGTGGGCAAGCTCCACCCCAAGCGCACGGTTCGCGACCTGGTGCTGCTGACCCGCGCGCGCCGCCGGCGCAAGCTCCGCTGAGAAGCATGGCCGACGCCCTGGACCAGCTCTCGACGCACGAGCTGCACGACCGTGCGGTGCATCGAGCCGAGAAGCACCTCGACCTGAAATTCCTCTGGTCGCTGCTCGAGATGATCCCCGCCGCCGAGACGGTGAGCGGTGACATGGGTGAGGCCGACTACGACATCGAGTCCTCCAAAGGCCTGATCTCCGACGCGGTCCACAGCGGTGACGGCGCGCTCGGAGAGGCGCTGCGGCCCGTGTTCATCGACTACCTGCGCAAGCACTCCGACGCGTAGGGGTATCGGTCCCACCCACCACCCGCGCGCGTCCACGGCATGGGACCTCCACAGAGCAGCCATCCGACGAAGGTCTGGGGCAGCGAGGACGCCGAGCGTCACCTGCGCTCGCTGGAGCTGTTCGGGATGCGCTTCGGCCTCGACCGGATGCGGCGCATGATGACCGCGCTGGGCTCGCCGGAGCGGCGCTTTGCGAGCATCCACGTCGTCGGCACGAACGGCAAGTCCTCGACCACGCGGATGATCGCGGCGATCCTCGAGCGCCACGGGCTGCGCACCGGCACCTATACCTCCCCGCACCTGATCTCCTACACCGAGCGCGTGCAGATCGGCGAGCGCGACCTCGACAGCGACGCGTTTGCCGCCGCGATCGCGCGTGCCGCGCGTGCCGCCGAGCACGTCAACCACACGCTCTCCGGCGACGACCACGTGACCCAGTTCGAGCTGCTGACCGCCGCCGCGCTGTGGGCGATGGCCGAGCAGCAGGTGCAGGTGGCGGTGGTCGAGGCCGGCCTCGGCGGCCGCTATGACGCGACGAGCGTGATCGACTCGCGGGTGACGGTGCTGACGAATGTCGGGCTCGAGCACACCCGCTGGCTGGGGCCGACCGTGAAGGACATCGCCGAGGAGAAGCTCGCGGTGCTGCGGCCCGATACGGCGCTTGTGCTGGGCAACGAGCTGGCGCCGGAGGCGCTCGCGGTGGCCGAGCGGGTGGCGGGGGAGCAGAACGCGCGGATCGTGCCGGCCGATCGCACGTCGGGCGAGACCCGGCTGGCCGCGAGCGGCCTGTTTCAGCGGCGTAACTTCGCGCTCGCGCGCGCGGCGGCGGAGACCTATCTGCGCGAGCTCGGCGTCGAGCCGCGCGAGGAGGCGGTGCGTCGGGCGGCGGCGGAGACGGTCGTGCAAGGGCGCTTGCAAATCGTCGGGGAGGATCCGCTGACGGTGCTCGACGGCGCGCACAACCCCGACGCGACGCGCGCGCTGATCGAGGCGCTGCCCGAAATATTGGATGCCCGCCCACGCCGTCCGCTGGCTCTGGTGCTCGGGGTGCTCGAGGACAAGGACGCCGCGAGCATGCTCCGTGCGCTGCTCGGCCGCTGCGAGCGAGCGTGGTTCACCGCGCCCCCGAGCAGCCGTGCCCTGTCGCCTGCCGCGCTTGAGTCGCTGGCGCGCCAGCTTGGCTTTGACACAGTGGTTTGCGAGCCCGAGCCCGCACGGGCGCTGGCCGAGGCGCAGCGCTGGGCGCGCGGGCGCGGCGCGGGCGCGGCGGTGCTGGCGACCGGCTCGGTCTACCTCGTCGGCGACCTGCTGGAGCACCTGAGCAGCGCCGCGGACGGCGAGCTCGCGGACGTAGTCTCCGCGTCGCCCGATCTACATACCGGCACGCGCGCGGGGCGCTGAGATGAACGACGACGGGCCCTCGGTCCTGAAGATGATCGGCTTCGTCGCGCTGGCGGTTACGCTGGTGATCCTCCTGTTCTTCGCGGCTGGCTATGGATTCGGCCGCCTGTTTCTCTAAACTCGACCACCCCATGTTCGCGCAAGGAACGATCCCGCTGGGCGAGCGCCCGTCTCGCTGCTCGCATCTGCGGACACTCGCCGGAGACTGTCGATGACGCTCGCCTACTTCGGGATCGAAAGCAACGGCCTGAACCTGGCGATCGATCTGTTGATCCTGTTTGTCGTCGTCCTCTACTTCGCGCTGATCTACTGGACCTACGCCGACGCCCGTCGGCGCATCTACGACCCGATGCTCGTCGGCTGCGCGACCGCGGCCTCGCTGTTTCCGTTCGTCGGCACGATCGTCTACATGATCCTGCGCCCGCCCGAGTATCTCGAGGACGTGCGCGAACGCGAGCTGGAGATGCAGGCCGCGGAGGCGCGCCTGCACGACCTCGACCATGGGCTGTGCCCGCACTGCGACTATCGGATCGAGCGCGACTTCATCCGCTGTCCAAGTTGTCTACGCAAGCTGAAGGAGCGCTGCGTGAGCTGCTCGCGCCCGCTCGACCAGGCGTGGACGATCTGCCCCTACTGCGAGACCGAGGTCCCCGGCGCCACTTCCCCCCGCCGCACGCGCCGCCGGCGCGCCACGGCCGAAACCGAGACGGCCGCGGTCGAGAGCGAGCGATCGCTGCCTGCGGCCACGGCCGCCGTCGCGATCACTGAGGACGGGGGCACATCGTCCCTGGCGGAGGAGGCGGAGGCGATCCGCGCAAGTACCCGCTCCGGCGCCGAGCCGGTCGCCAAACCGCGCTCGAGCGGACGGGCCAGCCGTCCGCGACCGACCTCGTAGTTCGCACGTCACTTCCGTAGACAACCTCGATCCGAAAAGGACGACATGGACCGCACGCTGATCCTCGTAAAGCCCGACGCCTTCGCCCGCGGCCTGACCGGCGAGATCCTCGCCAGATTCGAGCGTAAGGGGCTCGAGATCGTCGCCCTGCGCGGTCTGACCGTGACCAGGGAGCTGGCCGAGCAGCACTACGCCGAGCACGCTGAGCGCCCGTTCTTCGGCGAGCTCGTCGAGTTCATCACCTCCGGGCCGATTGTCGCGATCGTGCTGGAGGGCGAGGGCGCGGTGAAGGCCGCGCGGCAGGTGATCGGCGCTACCGATCCCCTGGAGGCGGCGACCGGCTCGATCCGCGGCGACTTCGCCACGGAGATGGGCCGGAACATGGTGCACGGCTCGGACTCCCCGGAGTCCGCCGCGCGTGAGGCGGCGCTGTTTTTCCCGGAGTCCTAGAGACGCCTGCGCTGGTCCTGGCCTCCAGCTCGCCGCAGCGGCGGGCGATCCTGGAACGTCTGGGGCTGGCCTTCACGGTGCGCCCCACCGGCGTGGATGAGCTCGACCGCGGCGATCCCGGCGCGGTGGCGCTCGAGAACGCGCTACGCAAGGCACGCGCGGCACAGCGGCTCGGAGCCGAGGCCGGTGGCGCGGCGGAGCTGGTGCTGGGCTGCGACACGCTGGTCGCGCTCGACGGCACGATCTACGGCAAGCCCCGCGACGAGCGCGATGCGCGCAAGACGCTGCGGGCGCTGAGCGGCGCCACGCACGAGGTGCTCAGTGGCCTGGCCCTGTTGGGCGGTGATCCGCCCGAGCGTACGGCGGTCGTGCGCACGGCCGTCACCTTCCGCGAGCTGGGGGAGGGGATGCTCGACTGGTACCTGGCCCGGGACGAGTGGCGCGGACGCGCGGGTGGCTACGCGATCCAGGGGGCCGGCGCGGCGCTGGTAACGAGGGTGGAGGGCGATTACGAGAACGTCGTCGGCCTGCCGCTGGCAGCGCTGCTCGAGATCTGCCCTGAGCTTCTTTTCGCCTGCAAATAAGCTGGCAACCCTATCGGCGCTCCGACGGCGTTCGCTACACTGCCCAGCGGGTACGGCCTGGATGCGCGCCGCCCGCGGGGCGTGGCGCCAGATGGCGGTGTGACCCCGAATCCAAGCGTGTCCAATCTCTAAATATGGGCATCTTCAGCTACTTGACTGGATTCGGCGGCCGCGACATGGCGGTCGACTTAGGCACCGCGAACACGCTCGTATACGTGCGCGGTCGTGGGATCGTGCTGTCCGAGCCGAGCGTCGTCGCGATCGACTCGCGCACCGGCGAAGTTCACGCTGTCGGGATCGAGGCCAAGCGCATGCTCGGCCGCACGCCCGGCACGATCCAGGCGATCCGCCCCCTGAAGGACGGCGTGATCGCCGACTTCGACGTGACCGAGCAGATGCTCAGGCACTTCATCCAGAAGGTCCACCAGAACCGCTGGGCGCACCCCCGCGTGGTCGTGTGCGTCCCCTCGGGTGTCACCGGCGTGGAGAAGCGCGCCGTCGAGGAGGCCTGTCTGTCCGCTGGCGCGCGGACCGCCTATCTGATCGAGGAGCCGATGGCGGCCGCGATCGGCGCCGGGCTGCCGGTCGGCGAGCCGACCG
>Ga0182030_10020989_pt1 | contig 12269 bp, 10 predicted proteins | sample 812S3MmetaG_FD_121299 | JGI IMG/M metagenome (GOLD analysis project Ga0182030, IMG submission 121299) | Permafrost microbial communities from Stordalen Mire, Sweden - 812S3M metaG (Illumina Assembly) | ecosystem: Environmental > Terrestrial > Soil > Wetlands > Permafrost | place: Sweden...
CGGTAGGCCGAGGATCTGGGCGATGACCTGGACCGGGAAGTTGAAGGTCAGCTCCTGGACCAGGTCGGCCTCACCGAGTCCGGCGAAGCCGTCGATGAGCTCGTTGACCACCCGCTGGACCAGATCACCCTCCCACTGCAGGAGCACCTTGGAGCGGAAGGTCGGTGAGACCAGAGCCCGGTGCAGCCGGTGTTCGGGCTCGTCCATCTGCAGGATGGTCCGTCCCATCACCGCCCCCATGATCCCCTCGTACACGGTGGACGAGTACGTCTCGTTGTCCTTCAGGACCTGGACCGCCTCGTCGAATCCGAACACCGTGATCGGCTGGGGCTTGTCGGGGTCGGCCTCTTCAGCCCCGTCGCCCAGGTCGACCGGGCCCACGTGGACCGGGCTCTGGCGCCGCAGCTCGGCCATCCGGGGGTACGGGTCCCGGATGTTGCCCGACACGGTGTCCTGCAGCTCGAACGGGTCGAACGGAGCCGGAGCGACCAACTCGTCGACGGCCCTCGTGCTTGCTGTGGTCATGGTTCCACTTCCTCGCCTCGGCAGGGTGCGCTTGTGCTCAGGCATCATATATCAAACGTTTGTTCGAAGGCCAGAGCCCACCCGATCGCCACCGCGGGCCCCTCCAGCGGCCACAATGGAGCCGTGAGCCCTCCCCCTGATCGTGAGCCTGTGCCCCGTCCCGCCGGGTCGACCCAGCGTCAGCACATCCTGCGGACGGCGCTCTCCCTCATGGCCACCCAGGGGGTCGACGGGACCAGCATGCGCAACCTGGCTACGGCCACCGGCCTCAACGTGGCCTCGCTCTACCACTACTTCCCGTCCAAGCGCGAGTTGCTGGTGGCGGTGCTCGAGGAGCGGGGATTCGTCGAGGACCTGACTGCGGCCAGCGCCACATCGCTCTCCCGTGATCCGACTTCGAGCCTGGCCGACCTATTGGACGACATCCTCCAGTCCATGCTGGAGGTCGAAGACTTCATCCGCCTCATGCTGGGAGAGGTGATGCGTGGTGACGACACGGCCTTCTCAGTGGGGAACGAGCTCTTCGCCGCCACCCAGGCCTCCCTCGAGCACACCCTGCAAGAGGGTGATCCGCCCATCTGTGCTCCCGGAGAGGAGGCCGCCATGGCCAGGACGCTCCGGACGCTCGTGGTCGGGCTGTTCTTCGAACACGTTGCCGGGGTGCTGGCCGACGGACAGGATCCGGCCCTGGTGTTCCGGGCCCGGGCCGAGGAGGTCGCCAGGCTGTTGGAGCAGCGGTCGCCGTGACCGGGGCGGCCTCAGCGGTCTCCACTCCCCCGTTCGCCCCCGGGACCTTGGGGCCATTTCCCCGTCCTGACGACCAGTTCCTCTGGGACCCGGACAAGCAGGCCATGGGCGTCGAAGAACGAAGAGAGCTCCAGAACGAGCGGCTCCGGGCCTTGATCCAGCGGATTTTCGATGAACCGGTGACGCTCTTCCGGGACAAGTTGGTATCGGCCGGGGTTGACGCGGCCGGGGCCATCTCCACGGTTGACGACCTGGCGGATGTGCCCCTCACCATCAAGCAGGACCTGAGGGACTCCGAAGCCGCGGCCCCGCCGTGGGGCTCCTACCGTTTCACCGATCCGCGCCGGGCGGTCCGACTTGGCACCTCGACCGGGACCACCGGCCAGCCCACCATCACCGTGTGGACCCGACACGACCTGTGGGTCGAGTACGAGTCGGGCGCCCGCAACTGGTGGCGCATGGGGTACCGCCCCGGAATGATCGTGACCCACGCCCACCCGGCTTACCTCTACGGCGGCGGGGTCATGCTCCAGGGCACCTACGAATACCTGGGCCTCTTGTCCCTATGGGTACCGCCCCCCGACACCGACGAGCTGGCCGAACAGGCCGTCCGGTTCTGGACCCGGGTCACCCCGGACATCCCCTTCATGGGCTTTGCCACCGGGCGGTTCCTCGAGGTGGCCGGCAAGCTCGGCATCCCCCTCGAGGACGCCGGGCTGACTGGGCTCAAGGCCCCTCCCGGCTTTGGACTGGGCCGGGGCGGCATGCCCCTCATGACCGCCGGCGCCGAGTGCTACGCCTATGTCGGCGGCCCGTGCGGTCAGTCGCCCGGCGCCCATATCCATGAGGACTGGGCCGTGGTGCAGGCCGTTGACCCCGCCACCGGACGGGAGGTCCCCGACGGGGAGTGGGGCAATCTCACCGTGACCACCCTCGACCGGGACAACGGGCTGCTCCGCTACGACCTGGAGGAGGCCTGCGCCATCCTGCGTGAGCCATGCCCGTGTGGCGAGACCTCCATCCGGGGGCTGTGGGGTGGCCGCTTCGCCGATCTCTTGAGCTGCCAGGGCACCCGCTTCCAGCTCTCCGAGCTCGAGGCGGTCCTGCGAACCGAACCGCTAGTGGCCCAACCCTCGCTGGAGTACCAGATCACCCGCCACGACGGCGGCCCGGGTCCGCTCGAGGTGAGGATAGAGGTGGCCACCGACGATCCCGCGGCCCAGGGCCAGGTGGCCGAGCGAGTGACGGTGGCGATCGCCGAGACCCTCGGGGTGCGGGCCACGGTGGAGCCGCTGGCGCGGGACACCCTGCCCCGGGCCGGCTACAAAGCCAAGCGGGTCGTCAGTCCGGACTGAGCAGTCCGGACTGAGCCCGTCCGAGCTACCGGAGTTGGGCGATGACCTCCTGGCCGAAGGCGGCCAACGTATCGGGCGGGGCGAAGTCGGTGAACCAGGCGTAGATGCGCTCCACCCCCTGGTCCCTGAGGGCAGCCATCCGCACCACCAGCTCGTCGGCGCTGCCGGCCACGTGGGCCTCCTGGCCCATCCGACCGAACCGCCGGTCGGCGGTCCCGACCACCTCGGAGCGTCGGCTTTCGTCGGTCACCAGCGTCACCAGCAGCTGGACCGACACCCGGGCGCGGCCGGCTTCGGGGCGGGCCGTGGCCAACCGGTCCAACTGATGGATGGGCACGTTCCACCAATCGGCGTAGCGGCCCACCAACTTCATGGTGGCCGGACCGGTGCCACCGATCACGATGGGGATTCGGGTGCGCGGGACCGGGAGCTGGCGCCCTCCTTCGACCTGGAAGAACCGACCCCGGTACTCGACGGACTCGCCCGACCAGAACCGCGACAGCAGTTCGAGGGTCTCACCCAGGCGCTCGACCCGTTGGGCCCCGGAGTGCGACCCAAAGCCGAAGGTAGCCAACTCCGCCGGGGTGGAACCCGAACCGATGCCCAGCTCGAACCGTTCGCCGGAGAGGTGGTCGAGGGTCACCGCCTGGCGGGCCAGCACGGCCGGATGGCGGAAGCCATCGCACAGCACCAGATGGCCGAGCCGGAGCCGCTCGGTGATGGCCGCCAGCCAGGTGGCGGCGGTGAACGCTTCGAACATCGGCTGGTCGAGGGCACCCGGCGGCGCCAGATGATCCATGAGGGCCAGCCCGTCGAAGCCCGCGGCCTCGGCGGCCCGGGCCCGGCCCTCCAATGCCGCGGGGTCCAGCCGCAGCTGGGGGAGGAAAAGGTGGAACTCCAGGCCCCCCTGGGCCGGCGTCGGGAGTCTCGGACCGTCCTCCGACCCGCCCCCTTCGGACACCGTCAGGCCGGTTGGATGAGGGTGGACGCCAGGCTGTGCCACTGGTGGCTGGATCCACCCATCAGCACCTCGTTCTGCTTGGCCCGCTTGAACAGGAAGTGGGCGTCGTTGGCCCAGGTGAACCCCACTCCCCCGTGAACCTGGATGTTGTCGCCGGTCACCCGCACCGCGGCCTCGGCCGCGTAGGCCGCAGCCATCTCGGCAGAACGCGACCGCTCGGGCGCTCCGGTGTCCGAGGCCCAGGCGGCGAAGTGGACGCCGGCCCTGGCCATCTCCAGCGAGTGGTACATGTCGACGATCCGGTGCTTGACCGACTGGAACGAAGCGATGGGGCGATCGAAGACCACCCGCACCTTGGCGTACTCCACGGCCTCGTCCAAGGCCCGGTGGCTCACCCCCACCAGCTCGGCGGCCAGGCCCACCGACACGTCGTCGAGAACCCGGCGCCACAGCACCGTCTGGTCGCCGAGCGGCCCGAGCGGCTCCACCGGCTCCTCGTCGAGGACCAGGCGGGCCAGCTTGCGGGTGGGATCGAGGGTCGGCACGGCCTCGGCCTTGGGGTTCCTCAGCAGGAACGACCGGATGCCCTCTTCGGCCAGGGCCACCACGATGGCCCAGTCGGCGGTGTGGCCGTCCATCACCACGGGCTTGTGCCCGGAGACCACCCAACCCGACCCCTTGCGCCGGGCCCGGGCCCGCACGGTGCCGAGCGGGTGCCCGTGACCCTGCTCCTGCAGGGCCACTGTGCCACGCTGCCGGCCCGAAGCCAGCCCCTCCAACAGGGCATCGGCCCCCAGGGCGCTCGCCGCCAGGGTGGCAAAGACCGAGGAGGAGAAGAACGGGCCCGGCAGCGGGACCCGCCCCATCTGCTCCAGGATCACGCACATCTCGAGCAGACCGGCCCCTTCACCGGGTACCAGCATGGCCGTCCAACCCAGGGAGACCAGCCGGTCCCAGAGCTCCGGCGTCACCCCGTCGGGGTCGTCGGCCAGCTGCCGCAGGGTGTCGTCTCCCACCTCCCCCATGGCGCGCTTGGCCACGTCTTGCAAGGCGAGTTGTTCGGCATCGAACGTGAAGTCCACGGTCCACCCCCGGAGTGGTGTTGCTGATGTTGGCTCTTGATGGTGGCTGCAGTGTAGATCCCTGACGCCGACGTCAGCACAGGAAACTCTCCGCGGCTATTGTCCTGGGCCGTGGACTTCGCTCTGGCCCCCGAAGATGAGGCATTCCGCGACGAGTTGCGGGCGTGGCTCGACGAGTACCTGCCGCCCTTCCTGGCCAGCGAGGAGCTGACAGACGACTCCTCCCTCTCGGGCGAGAAGTCCCAGGCCCGCCGGGCCGCCTGGCAACGGCTGCTCAACGGGGGCCGGTGGGCCGCCGTGGGCTGGCCCGAGGAGTACGGCGGCCGCAATGCCACCGCCATGCAGCGCATCATCTACTCCGAGGTGATGGCCGAGTACCGGACGCCCGGCCTGTTCAACCCCAACGGGCTGTGGCAGATCGGGCCCATGATCATCGCCTGGGGAACGGACGAGCAGAAAGAGCGGTGGCTGCCCTCGATCCTGGACGCCACCGACCACTGGTGCCAGGGCTTCTCCGAGCCTGACGCCGGCAACGACCTGGCCAACCTCCGGACCTCGGCCATCTGGGACGGTGAGGCCTACGTAGTCAACGGCCAGAAGATCTGGATCTCCACCGCCCACCTGGCGCGGTGGGGGCTCTTCCTCCTCCGGACCGATCCCACCGCCATCGAGCGGGGAGCCAAGCACGAAGGCATCACCGCCTTCATCGTGGATCTGCACACGCCGGGGATCGAGGCCCGTCCCATTCGGGACATGGCCGGCGAGGAGATGTTCAACGAGGTCTTCTTCAACGACGCCGTCATCCCCCTCGACAGCCGCCTGGGCGGGGAGGGCGAGGGGTGGATGGTGGCCATGGGCACCCTCGGCCACGAACGGGTGGGCATCGCCGGTCAGATTTCGATCCTGGCCGCCGATCTGCACGCCATGGTGACCGCGGCCCGATCGGTCAACCCCGGGGCCCTCGAGGACCCTTCGATCCGGGATCGCCTGGCCCGGGCCTGGACCGACATCGAACTGGCCCGTCTGCTCTCCCTCCGGGCCCTGAGCAAGATCATCAAGGGCGAGAAGAACTGGCCCGAGGTCCCCTTCGCCAAGCTCCAGTGGTCGGCCCTGGCCCAGACCCTGGCGGCACTCTCGGTCGACCTGCTCGGGCCGGCCGGGGTGTTGGCCCGGGGGGGTCCCGACTCGGTGGACCGGGGCAAGTGGACCCGGCATTACGCCTTCCAGCGGTACAGCACCATCGGGGGTGGCTCGACCGAGGTGCAGAAGAACATCATCGCCGACCGGGCCGTGAAGCTCCCCGGCCAGGCCCGCCTGTCCTGACGTGCCGGTCGATCCCCGTGCCCCGTGCCTGATCGGCGCGGCCCGCCGGACCTGGCACGAGGAACCGGCTCCCGAGCCCCTCGACATGTGGGAGCAGGTGGCGCGGGAGGCTGCCGACGATGCCGGCTGCCCCGATGCCCTCAAGCAGGTACAGAGCCTCCAGGTGGTGTACTGCCAATCGTGGGAGTACGACGACCCCTGCGCCCGACTGGCCGAGCGACTGGGTGCCGACCCGGCCGACCGCTCCTACTCGGGACTGGGCGGATCGGTCCCGGTCAAGCTGGTGGCGGAAGCGGCGGCCGCCATGGCCCAGGGCCGGCTGGACCTGGCCCTGGTGGTCGGGGGTGAGGCCCTGGCCACCCGTCGTCACCTGGCCGAACCAGACTGGTCCTACCCGCCCACCGAGAGCCAGCCGTTCCCCCTGACCCTCGACCGTCAGGAAGCGGCCAACGGCATCTACCAGGCCTACCTGACCTTCGCCCTCCTCGACACCGCCAGGCGGATCCACCGGGGCGAGACCATTACCGATCATCGGGCTCACCTCGGGCAGTTGCTGGCTCCGATGTCCGAGGTGGCGGCGTCCCAGCCGGAGCACGCCTGGTTCCCGACGGCCCGGAGCGCCGACGAGATCACCACCCCCTCGCCCACCAACCGGATGGTGTCCACCCCCTACACCAAGCTCATGACCGCCATCATGGACGTGGACATGGCCGCCGCCGTGCTGGTGGCCACAGCGGAGCGGGCCGATGCCCTGGGCGTTCCACCCGATCAGCGGGTCTACCTGCGGGGGTACGGAGCGGCCGAAGAGCCTTCCACCATGGCGGCCCGGCCCGAGCCGTGGCGCTCGCCGGCCATGGCGTCGGCCATGCGCTCGGCCCTCGGATCTCTCTCCGTCGACCAGGTGGCCCACCTCGACCTGTACTCGTGCTTCGCCGGCTCTCTGTCCTTCGCCCGGGACGCCCTCGGGATCGAGGACGATCGCACCCTCACCGTCACCGGGGGCCTTCCGTACCACGGGGGTCCGGGCAGCAACTACGACACCCATGCACTGGCGGCCATGGTCGAACGACTCCGCAACGATCCGGACTCCTTCGGTCTGGTCAGTGGCGTCGGCATGCACATGACCAGCCACAGCGCTCTGGTGCTGTCCACCCGGCCGGGGTCATCCTCCGACGGGTGGTCGGCCGCACCGGACTCGTCGAGCTCGACGTCCCCCGAGCCCACGGTGCCGGTGGCCTCGGACGCGGCCGGTCCGGCCGAGGTCATCGCCTACTCCACCGTCTACTCCCGTGAGGGTCCCGACTGGACCGCCCTCATCTGTGACCTTCCCGGGGGAGCGCGCTGCTACGCCCGGCTCGAAGAGCCTCCGGCCGCCGACGAGGAACTTGCCGGTGTGACCGTCACCGTGGAGCCCGGTCCCCGACGAGCAACCACGGCGCACCGGTGACGGGGGCCTGCCGATCATCGACCCGGGGCCCCAGGGCTGGGAGGTAACGGAATGAGAGCAGAAGACCTCATCCTGGTCAGCGTGGACGACCACGTGATCGAGCCTCCAGGCATGTTCGACGGCCGTCTGCCCGCCCGCTACCAGGACCGGGCACCGACCCTGGTCCACCGGGACGACGGCACCGACTACTGGCACTACGACGGCAGCGAGATTCCCAACGTCGGCTTGAACGCCGTGGTGGGCCGCCCACCCGAGGAGTACGGGATCGAGCCCAGCTCCCTCGCGGAGATGCGCACCGGGTGCTACGACGTCCACGAGCGGGTGCGGGACATGAGCGCCAACGGTGTCCTCGGGTCGATGTGCTTCCCCTCGTTCCCCCAGTTCTGCGGCCAGCTGTTCGCCCGCCGGGCCGCCACCGACCCCGACGAGGCCCTGGCCATGATCCGCGCTTACAACGATTGGCACGTCGAGGGGTGGTGCGGCGCCGAGCCCGGCCGCTTCATTCCCCTGAGCCTGCCGGTCCTGTGGGATCCCGACCTGGCCGCGGCCGAAGTCAGGAGGATGGCCGCCGTCGATTGTCACGCCGTGACGTTCTCGGAGAATCCGGCCAAGCTGGGGTGGCCATCGCTGCACAGCGATCACTGGAATCCGTTCTGGACGGCGTGCGCCGACGAGGGGACGGTGGTGTGCATGCACCTGGGATCGTCATCGGAGCTCATCATGACGTCGGCCGACGCCCCCATCGACGTGATGATCAGTCTGCAGCCCATGAACTTGGTGCAAGCCGCCGCCGACCTGTTGTGGTCCCCGGTACTGCGTACCCACGGGGATCTGCGGTTCGCCCTCTCCGAAGGCGGCATCGGATGGATTCCCTATGCCCTCGAACGGATCGACTACGTCTACCAACACCATCACGCCTGGACCGGGCAGGACTTCGGAGACCAGCTGCCGAGCCAGCTGTTCAAGGAGCGGGTGATCACCTGTTTCATCGACGACGCCTTCGGTGTCGACAACCGTCGCTACCTCAATATCGACAACATCACCTGGGAGTGCGACTACCCCCACTCGGACTCCACCTGGCCGCAGTCACCGGAGATGTGCATGAAGTACCTGGGGGACGTACCCGACGAGGAGATCGACAAGATCACCCACGCCAACGCCATGCGTCACTTCCAGTTCGATCCCTTCGCCCTGCGACCGCGGGAGTCCTGCACGGTGGGCGCCCTGCGGGCCGAAGCATCCACGGTCGACACCTCGATCGTGTCCCGCCGCCGGAACCCCGTAGAACCCCGCTCCGGAATCGTCGACCTGGGCACGGTGGCCCGGGCCTTCGACCGGATGGGCGAACCCGGGGCCGGCGACTAACCGCCGAACAGGAGAGTCAGCATGCCCATCCACTTCGAGACCGGCGACGATCACGTCGTCACGATCACCATCGACCGGCCCGAGGCCCGCAACTCGTTGGACATGGAGCACTTCGCCCAGCTCCGTATGGCCTGGGAACGGTTCGGGGAGGACGACGACGCCTGGGTGGCGGTGATCACCGGCGTGGGGCCGGACTTCTGCGTGGGTGCCGACCTCAAGACCTACATCCCCCAGATCACCGCACTCTCGGCCCGCATGCAGGAGGAGGGGGCCATGGAGATCGACGGCTACCGCCTCGATGACGGAACCAAGGCGGTGCTCCGCAACGTCAAGCTGTACAAGCCGATCATCGCCGCCGTCAACGGAACCTGCGTGGCCGGAGGCATGGAGATGCTGGGTGGCTGTGACCTCCGGGTGGCGGCCGACACCGCCACGTTCGGCGTCCTCGAGCCCAAGCGGGGCTTGTTCGCCGGGGGTGGGACCACGGTCCGGCTACCCCGGCAGATCCCCTACCCGGCGGCCATGGAGCTCTTGCTGTGCGCCGACCGGCTGTCGGCCCGACGGGTGTACGAGATGGGCCTGCTCAACGAGGTGTGCCAGCCTGACGCCGTCATGGGCCGGGCCTATGAGTACGCCCGCCGCATCACCGCCAACGGCCCCTTCGCCGTGCGCAAGACCAAGGAGTCGGTCATCCGCGGGCTGGCCGTCGACATGAAAGAGGCCTACCGCATCGAATCGTCCATCTCTTCAGAGGTGTTCTCCAGCGAGGACGCCAAAGAGGGGCCGCGGGCCTTCGCCGAAAAGCGCTCCCCGGAGTGGAAGAACCGCTGAGTCCCGGGGTAAGGCTTCGAGCCGGGCTACGCCGTGCTCGACTGGGAGCCCTGGCTCACTGCGGCTGCCTCGAACTGGCGGAGGCTGATCACCTGGCTGGCGGGCGGGGCCGTGATCGACACCGGGACACCGTAGTTGGTGAGGTCCTCGGTCACCGCGCCGGTGATGCTGACGCCACCGAAGCTCATAGCCAACGAGGTGGTGATCCGGCGGATCAGATTGGTGCCATCACTCACGTACACGTCGACGTGTACCCCACTGCTACCGAACATGGTCTTGACCTCTTGGACCACCGATGACGGTAGACCGGCCGACGCGATACGACGGGAGATGGCGGCAGGACTGATCTCGACGTCGTAGGCGCGTACCGCGATGCCACCGATGGCGGTTGATCCGGCCGGCCTCACCGAGGCCCCTTCGTGGGCCAGCAGCTGGAGCATGGAAGCGGGGTTGGAACTGCCCGGAGTCATGGAGGTCGCTCCGGCCAGCGTTTCGGACACCCAGGACTTACCGGGGGCGATGGTCGAGATGCCCGACATCGACAGATAGAAGCTCCGGCCCACGAAGAGCTCACTCAGCTGCTCGCCGCTCATCTGGGAGACCCCGGCGTAGCTGACGTTCATCTGCCCGGCGTCGGTGGTGAAGTCGACAGCCCCGGATCCGGTGGCCGAAATCGAAGCGCCGGTCGATGTGTGGATGGTCATCGATATCCCCAGATCGGCCGTCCTGTTGGCCAGCGCCGTCTTGGCCGTGAGCAGCACGATCGAACTGGGCGTCGCCGACCGGGTCGCACTGCCGGACCCGGTGCCGGACCCGGACCCGGCCACCAACCCGACCGTCACGCCCGCCGCGACGACCGCGGTGGTGGCCAGCGCCGCCATCCGCATGCCGCCCCTCCTGGTCTTCCGTGTCTTCACCGGCACCGCAGCAAAAGTCCGTTACCGGCACGGCCGCGAAGTCCCTTGTGGTCATCAGGCCCAGATCTGGCACGTTCAGCTTGGCAGGACGGGCTTCACCGCGGTCGACCGGACCGGGACCCGGGCCTGGCCCGTCACCGCCTTCGGACCGCGGCCAGTTGGAAAACTGCGGGAGATCATCCATGTTCTGCCCCTGACGCTCGCCTGTCATCAATCGTAACCTCAGAGAGGCGGTTTTCGATAGCCGAACACCGGGGGGCCCTCCGGCCGTGGGGCACCACACCCTCGGACCCGCATTTGACGCCGGTCCGGCGGGAACACACCCAGCTCAGGGAGCAATTAACCGGGCCTGAGGCTCGACCCACCAGCGGGGCCCGCCGGTTCGGCTCGGGACTCAGCTGAGGCGTTCGATGACCGTGGCGTTGGCCTGTCCGCCGCCCTCGCACATGGTCTGGAATCCGTACCGCCCGCCGATGGACTCCAGACGGTTGAGCAAGGTGGCCGCCAGCCGTACGCCACTGGCCCCCAGCGGATGGCCGATGGCGATGGCCCCGCCGTTGGGGTTGAGCACTTCGGGGTCGGCGCTGAAAGCGCGGTTCCACATCAACGGGATGGCGGCGAAGGCCTCGTTGCACTCGATGGCGTCGAACTGGTCGATCTTCATGCCCGACCGCTCGAGCAGGCGCTGGGTGGCCGGAACCGGGGCCGACAGCACGATGGCGGCATCGTCGGCCGCCACCGTGGCGTGGGCGAAGCGGGCCCGGATCGGGAGGCCCAACTGCTCGGCCAGGGCCCGGTCGGCGATCAACATGGCCGCAGCGCCGTCAGTCATCTGCGAGGAGTTGCCGGCCGTGATGTCCGGCGCCGTGTCCGGCTCCCAGCTCTGGGCCGGTGCCAGCCCCGCCATCGACTCCATGGAACCGCTGCGGCGAATGCCTTCGTCGGCTTCGAGCAGGCCGCCGGAGAACGTCCCGTCCTCATCCTTCAACGGGACCGGAACGGCCTCCGCCGCGAACAGACCGGCGTCCCAGGCCGCCGCGGCCCGGCGGTGACTCTCCAGGGAGTAGGCGTCCATCTCCTCCCGGCTGATGTCCCACCGGTCCGCCAAGACCTGGGCCACCCGGAACTGGGCCCACAGCCTCCCGTCGATCTGTTCCAGGAACGACGGCGGGAACGGACCGATACCGCCCCGGGCGTTGGAGGCCAGCGGAACCCGACTCATGCTCTCCACGCCACAGGCCACCACCAGGTCGTAGTGGCCGGCCTTGACTCCGGCCGCGGCGAAATGCATCGCCTGCTGTGAGGAGCCACACTGCCGGTCCACCGTCGTGGCCGGAACGCTCTGGGGCAGTCCGGCCGAGACCCAGCCGTTGCGGGTGACGTTGGTGCTCTGCTCCCCCCGTTGGGTGACGCAGCCCCCGATCACGTCGTCGACCTTGCCCGGATCGATGCCGGTCCGCTCGATGAGGGAGGCGAGGGCGAAGCCCAACAGGTCGGCCGGATGCCAGTTGGCCAGGGCCCCACCCCGCTTGCCCATGGTCGTCCGGACCACGTCCACGATGACAGCGTCACGCTGGTCGGTGTTCATTGCTGCTCCTTTGGTTCCTCTCCGGTCGGCGCCGTCCCGCTCCCCTGGTCGCCACGACCTTTGGCGAAGGGCCCGAGGCGCCGACCGTCTTGCTGCTCGACCTTAGGGGGGCCGGCCGGCGGGTCGGC
>Ga0182030_10020990_pt1 | contig 12269 bp, 11 predicted proteins | sample 812S3MmetaG_FD_121299 | JGI IMG/M metagenome (GOLD analysis project Ga0182030, IMG submission 121299) | Permafrost microbial communities from Stordalen Mire, Sweden - 812S3M metaG (Illumina Assembly) | ecosystem: Environmental > Terrestrial > Soil > Wetlands > Permafrost | place: Sweden...
AAGACGGGCTGGTGCAGGCGGATGCGTGGAAGTGAGAGAACGATCTCGATGCCGTCATTGCGAGCGGAGTGCCGCAATCCAGAAGGCGGCACGCCTGAAAAATGGAAATGCCCGCGCCGCAGGGTGGAACGAGGCGGCCAAACAATGAGCATTGGCGCTCTGGAATGCTTCGTCATAGCCCATCGAAAGGCTGGCGTCGTTCGACGCCCTATGGCTCGCAATGACGCGTGTTGAGATCAGAGTGCAGCCATGCCCATTGGAGCAGGTTGAAAATCCTCAGTCGTTCTGCAGGATCATGTTGCGGACGATGGGATAGACCTGGCCTTCCCACCGGCGCCCGCTGAACACGCCGTAATGGCCGACGCCCGCCTGGAGATGGTGCTTTTTGCGGAAGGGCTTCAGGCTGGAGGCGAGATCATGCGCCGCCATTGTCTGTCCCACCGCGCAGATGTCGTCGCGTTCGCCTTCGACCGTCAGCAGCGCCGTCTTGCGGATCGCCTTGGGGTTGACCGGGCGACCCTTGTACATCATCACGCCGAGGGGCAGTTGATGTTCCTGGAAAACCCATTGCACGGTTTCGAGGTAGAATTCGGAGGCGAGGTCGAGCACGGCGAAATATTCGTCGTAGAAGGCCTTGGTCGTGTCGGCCTTGTCGAATTCGCCGCCCGCGAGATTGTGGAACAGGTCGACATGCGCCTTGATATGCCGGTCCATGTTCATCGCCAGAAAGGCGGACAGCTGGACGAAGCCCGGATAGACGCGGCGCTGGGCGCCCTTGTAGCGCAGGGGCACGCGGCCGATCAGGTTTTTCTCGAACCAGGAGATCGGCTTTTCCTTGGCGAGAACATTGACCTTGGTCGGGCTGATGCGCGTGTCGATCGGCCCCGCCATCAGGGTCATCGACGCCGGGGCCGCCGGATTATTGTCCTCGGCCATGATGGCGGCCGCGGCGAGCACCTGCACGCAGGGCTGGCAAACCGCGACGACATGGGCGCCGGGACCGATATGCTCCAGGAACTGGATGACGTGGGCGATGTAGTCATCGAAGCCGAAGCGGCCTTCTTCCAAGCTCACGTCGCGGGCGTTATGCCAGTCGGTGACATAAACGTCATGATCGGCGAGCAGGGTTTGCACGGTCGAGCGCAGCAGGGTCGCGAAATGTCCGGACAGCGGCGCTACGACGAGGACGCGGGGTTGCGGGACCGCAACATCCTTCTTGAAATGCAGCAGCGTGCCGAAGGGCGCGACCATGGCGGTTTCTTCGGTGACGGGAACGAGCTCATTGCCGACCATCACAGACTTGATGGCGAAGGGAGGGCGGGAATGCGTGAGGCCGGCGCGGTCGATCATCTCGTAGGCGGCGGAGAGATTGCGCACCAGGACGTTCTCGTTGAAGCCCTGGGCGTAAGGCGCGTTCAACATCTCCATGGCCAGACGCGCGAAAGCCTTGACCGGAGCCATCAGGTCTGTCTGGGCTTGATAGGCTTCATAGATCATGCGTTGCGCACCGATTCCCTCTCTCATGACGCCCCTCGGCGCCGACAAATCGTGGCGCCTCGCCGCGCCTGACTCTGATCGCTTCATGATTGAACAATACGACGATACATTGTTCCCATACAATCTGCTAAAGGTATATGATCGAATGCAGGGGAAAACGGCGGCTGTGGATAATGCTTTCGCTTTGACAAAGAACGATGATTCCGCGCTTAACCGCGAAAATATCGTCAATCATTTGTGCATTGCGGTTGGGCAAGCGGATGTTTTAGTTTGCGCTGGAGCATTTCACAGAGAAGTGAAAACCGGTAGGCGTGCGTGAAGACCCCAAGGGGCGGCGTGCGAGACGATGCGTCTGAACAAGAAACCCGGAGCCGTCCGAGTCGCAATCGGATCAGGTTCGGGAGCGGGAGCGAATAAAATGGTCAATGCGGTTCTGACGATCAGCAGCAAGAATTATTCATCCTGGTCGCTGCGCGGTTGGCTGCTCTGCAAGATCGCCGGGCTGAAATTCGATGAAAAGCGCCAGGGGATCGACGAGCCCGGCGCGCGGGCCGAGCTTTTGCTGCTTTCGCCGTCCTTCCTGACGCCGGCGCTCGACCACAAGGGCGTGCATGTCTGGGACACCCTGGCGATCGCCGAATACCTCAACGAAACCTTTCCCAAGGCCGGGATCCTGCCTGCCGACCGCGCCGCGCGCACCCACAACCGCTCGGTGTCGGGCGAGATGCATTCAGGCTTCAGCAACCTGCGCTCGGCCCTGCCCATGAACATCAAGGCGGAGTTCCCGCATTTCCGCGTCTGGTCCGGCGCCAAACCCGATATCGAGCGCATCTGCACGATCTGGCGCGAATGCCTGAGCCAATATGGCGGTCCCTTCCTGTTCGGCGACAAGCCCACCCTCGCCGACGCCATGTTCGCGCCGGTCTGCTCGCGCTTTTCCACCTATCATGTGACGCTCGATTCGGAATGCGCCGGCTTCCGCGATCATATCCTGCAATGGGAGCCAATGGTCGAATGGGCCGAAGGCGCGCGGGTGGAGCCGGACGAAATGGAAGAACTCGACGTCGAGTTTTGAGCGTCACTCTTCACGACTCGAGTTCATCGCCGCCATCCGCCAATGGGCTCCCGAACTTCGCGGCCAGTCTCTCAAGGCTGGCGATCGCTGGCCGTATGTGATCGAGCGCGCGTCTGATCGCATCGGGTGAAACGCCGGGCGAAGTCAATTCGGCTTCAGCAAAAATCAGATTGATAAGCGCGGTCTCCACTTCATGTTCGGAACTGACCGCCAATTCATCCCCCTGCGACTCAACGCATCAAGGGTAGCTTGAGCTTAACCATGCGTAAAACGTTAAGCCACTGAAAACAGTTGGGCTTTTTGTGGAGCTTCTTCCAAAGACATCACCTGACCGCCTGCGCCCAACGCAAAAGCGCCTGTTTTTCGTTCAGGTCGAGCGGCGCAGCGGCGCCAGGGGGCGGCATGGCGTTCGAATAGACCGAGACGCGCAAAATCGTCGCGCGAAAACGCTCCAGCTTGCCGAGATCCTGGAGATCGAGTCCCGCCGGCGCGCGAAAAAGTCCCTCGAATTCCGGCCGCGCCGCATGGCAGAGGACGCAATGCCGCTCGATGATGGTCTGCGCCTCGGCCGGCCCGGAATGCAGGACCAGGGCGATCGCCTGCCCTGCCGACTCCACGGCCGCGTGGTCTTCGGGAAGCGCCCGTGGCGCGGAGAGAATGAGCGCAAGGCCGATCAGGCCCGCCGCCGCCCCGGCCAGGCGCCAGTCAGAGCCAAGGCGCCGCGCCCTTTGCAGGAAAAAACGCCGGATCGCGAAACCCGCCGCGAGGAACAGCATTGCGGCGCCGCCGTTATGCGCCCCGGCGAACAGCAGGGGCGCATGGCCAGACAGCATGAAGAAAACCACGGGCAAGGCGAGATATTGATTGTGCAGGGCGCGGCTCGCCGCAAACTGAGCATCGGCCGGATCGGCCGCTCGGCCCTCCCGCAGCGAGAGGAGCCGCCGCCTCTGCGCGGGAACGATGGCATGGGCGATATTGGCGGCCATCAGCGTCGCCAGGATGGCGCCGAGCAGCATCCACGCGCCGCGGCCGGCGAAGACACAAGTCAGGGCGAGAGCCAGCGCCGCCGCGAAGACGAGCAGCGCGGCAAGCAGGTTGTCGCCCCGGAGACCACTGCGTTTGCACAAGACGTCATAGGCCAGCCAGGCGAGCGGCAGCAGGGCCAGCGCCAGCGCATTCGCCGCCCAGCCCGGCGCGTCCCACAATTGCGGATCGATCAGGTAGAGTCTGGGCGACGCGCAGAAAATGAGGCAGATTAGCGCGAAGCCGCTGGCCCAGGTCGCATAGGCCTCCCATTTGAAATTCAGCGGGGGCTCTTCGGCGTCCGCCTGCTCGGCGCGCGAAAAACGAAAGCCAGCGCCGGCGTGCAGCAGAAGGCTTTGCGGCCTGGGATCGCTTTCGCGGGGCCGCATGCCCAGATCGAGACGCGCCAAAGCGAAAGCCGAGCCGACCCAGACCATGGCCGCAACGACATGCAGCCAGCGCAACAGCGTCGCCGCATCGTCGAGCAGAAGGAAAATCAGTGGCATGGTCCCATCCGGCAGGTTCTAGAGCATTTTCAAGCGAAGTGGAGACCGGTTCGCATTAAGACCCGAAGCGCCGCGTTCGCGAATATGCGTCAAGACAGAAGGAATCCATAGACCAGATCCGATTCCATCGGATCGGAAAAGGCTCTAGGGCCTGCGAAGATACCAGCGATAGAGCGTCAGCACGATGAGAAAGGTGAAAAGCGCGGACAAGAGCGCGTCCGACAGGTAATGGCCGCCGAAGGACATGCGCAGCAGCGCGGTCGCCGCCGTGAAGAGCAGCGCTGCGCCAATGGCGGCGACGCGGAAGGCCGGCGGCGCGAGCAGCGCCGGGGCCAGCGTCCACGCCGAAGCCGAGACTTCGCCGGAGGCGAAGGAGCAATTGCTGCGGCAATCGCCGTCAAAATTCTCGAAGGGCCGGAAGCGCCAGGGACCGCCGAATTCCACCGTCTGCTCGGGGCGCGGCCGGTGCGAGTTTTCCTTGAGCAACCCATTGACCAGCAGGCCCGGCCCCAAGGCGAGGGTCGCGACCAGAAAGAGGATCGCCCTCCCGTCCGGCCCGCGCCTCGCGAAGCCAAGACGCCTCGCGAAGCCAAGACGCCGGAAGTTGCGCCGGCGCGCCGCATAGGCAAGGAGCAGCAGGACCAGCAGCGCATAGGGCGCATCGAAGAACATGCGGCGTATCTGCTCGGTGAGCGGGGTCAATCCGGTGAAATGCCCGTCGGAGAAAAAATTTTGCGCGACGACCAGATCGAGTTGGGGCGCAGCCGCGAACAGGGCGCAGCAGGCCAGGGTCAGGATCGAGGCGAACACCAGGGCGGAAGCCGAAGACAAGCACGATCCTTTTTTCACAGCCCAGCCGTGATGCTCTAGACCGGTTTTCGACGGCGGCCAAGCCGATCGCCGACCGAACTTGCGGCAGTCATCCGAAAGGACGCTGGATTTGGCGGCGATTTTGGACTCACATAGGCATATGTTCGCCGCCTGATTATGCCAAAAATTCATTTCCAGGGAGACCTTAATTGTCCGACCCGACCGCGCCCTCGCTCGATTTCTGGTATGAATTCGCCAGCACCTATTCCTATCCTGCGGCCATGCGCTGCGACGCCATGGCCGAGGCGGCCAGCGTGCGCTTGCGCTGGCGGCCCTTCCTGCTCGGACCGATTTTTTCGGCGCAGGGCTGGCTGACTTCCCCTTTCAATCTCTTCCCGGCGAAGGGACGCTATATGTGGCGCGATCTCGCACGCACCTGCGCCCAGCGCGGCCTGCCCTATCGCCAGCCGCATCCCTTCCCGCAAAACTCGTTGTTTTCCGCGCGGCTGGCGCTGGCTGTGCCGGAAGACCTGCGGGCCGATTTCAGTCGCGCCGTTTATCTGGCGGAATTCGCCGAGGGCAAGCTGATTTCGGACGAAAAGGTGTTGCGCGACATCCTGGCCACGCTCGATCTTTCCGCGCCGGACCTGCTGGAGAAGGCCAATTCCGAAACCATCCGCGAAAATTTGCGCGGGGAGACGGAAATCGCGCGAAAACTCGGTCTGTTCGGCGCGCCGACTTTCGTCGCGGCGGACGGCGAGCTATTCTGGGGCGACGACCGGCTGGAACAGGCCCTCGCCTGGGCGCAAAGCCATCAAGGCGCAACCGGCTGAAGAGCCTGGGGACAGACATGAACATCCTGCCCGACCTCTCGGCGGAAGAGGTTGAACGGTACGCCCGACATATCGTGCTGCGCGACATCGGCGGCCCTGGCCAGCGCAAGCTCAAGGCGGCGAGCGTTTGCGTGATCGGCGCCGGCGGGCTCGGTGCGCCGCTGCTGCTCTATCTCGCGGCGGCGGGCGTCGGCCGGTTGACGGTGATCGATGACGACGCCGTATCGCTGTCGAACCTGCAGCGCCAGATCCTGTTCGGCGTTGACGATGTCGGACGGCCCAAGACGGAAGTTGCGGTGAAGGCGCTGGCCCGCCTCAATCCGGAGGTGCGCGCAATCGGCCGCCGGGTCAGGCTGACAGCGCAGAATGTGCGCGAACTGATCGAGGACAGCGACATCGTCGCCGACGGCTCGGATAATTTCGACACCCGCTACATCGTCTCCGACGCCTGTTTTTACGCGAGAAAACCGCTGGTCACCGCGGCTGTCGGCGTCTTCGACGGCTCGCTCACCACCCTGCGGCCCTTTGAAAGCGGGCCAGACGGGCGGCCCAACCCGACCTATCGCTGCCTGTTCCCGCAAAAACCGCCGCCTGGCAGCCTGCCGACATGCGCGGAAGCGGGCGTGCTCGGCGCGCTGACCGGCATGGTCGGCTCGCTGATGGCGCTGGAAGTGGTTCGGGAAATCGTCGGCTTCGGGACGTCCATGGTCGGGCGGCTCGCTTTGTTCGATCTGGCGTCGATGCGCTTTGAGACCCTGAGCTATGGCTGGGACGAGGATAACCCGCTCAATGGCATGGGCGCGGACAAGGGTGACGGGGCTTCGTAGATTGCCTTTTCGGTCCCGCCCTAAGGCTATGGGTCTTTTGGTCCGTTCGAGATGTCTTCGGATTCCACGCAGCGCTCACCCGCCTCGCCGGACAAGACGCCGGTCAATAGAGCGGCTGCGATCGCCGCCGCCTTGACCGGACGAAATCGTCGGGGAATCAGGGGAAGCAGCAGCCGCGCCAGCAGCAATCCCGCCATTTCCCCGAACCGCGGCTCAACCCTCTTGGCGTCGATCAGCGACGGGCGGACGATGACATAGGTCGGATAGAACAGCGCGCGAATCCCCTGTTCGGCCTGCGCCTTGGTTTGTAGATAGAAATTGGCGGCTGAATCGGCTCCGAGCGAAGAGTTGAGCGCGAAGCGGGTCGCGCCCGCCTGTCGCGCCAGACGCGCCGCCTCTATGGGCAGGTCGCGATCGATCGCGGCGAAGGCTTCGCGTGAGCCCGCGGCCTTGATCGTCGAGCCGAGCGCGCAGATGACGGCGTTGACTTTCCACCACGGCGCGTCAGCGGGCAAGGTGGCGAAATCGGGCATTGGGTTGTCAAGTTTCGGATGGGCGGGCAAAGGCCGGCGCGTGGGCGCGATGACCCGTGCGATGCGCTCATCGGCCAGAGCCAGCCGCAGGACCTCCTGACCAACAGCGCCTGTGCCGCCGAGCACCAGCAGCTTGAAAGGTTGCGACGGTTGCGAATCCATTTGGCTTCCCTGTTCGGCGGCGCTCAAGCAAGAACGGCTTGCGCTCCCACAGGCGGCGCCAGCCTCTTGTGCAGGCGGGCCATGAGAGCCACGCCGAACAGCGGCGTGAAGAGGTTCAGCAGCGGCGTCGCGACAAACAGGGCGATGATCAGGCCGGCCAGGAACAGTGTCAGGCGATGGCGGCGGCGCAGCGCGCGCACCTCCTGGATCGGCCGGTAGCGCGAGGCCGCCAGTTCGAAATATTCGCGGCTGAACAGATAGGCGTTGGCCAGCACGAACACCAATGCATTTACACCGGGCAGCAGCCAGACGCAGAATGCACAAAAATTCACCGCCAAAGCCACTGCTGAGAATTTTATCGCCAATCCCAGCGAGTCCGCGAAGGGCGCCGGCGAACCGCGCGGCCCCGCCGGAAAAATATCCGCCTCGACATGCCCGGCCAGCTCGTCGAGGAAGAAGCCCGCGACCAGCATGGACGTGGGCGCGATCAGGAAGAACAGGCCGATGAACAGGCCAAAGCCCGCGGTGATCTCGATCAGCGCCTTGAACCAGCCCGTGGCGCCCGCCGCGACGGCGACCGTGGCGCGCTCCAGCGCCAGCCATAGCGCCGCGAGGATCGCCAGAGTCAGCCCCAGCGACTTGTAAAGCACCGCGCGAAACGGCGGGGTGAAGATTTCGCTTATGCTGGCCAGCGCATCTTCGATCATTGCAATCCCCGGGCCGGAAACGAACTCAAGCCGCGTCGGAAGACGGCGCGGACTGGGTCAGCAACGAATACAGCGCCGGCGCCTCGCGCGTCGTGCGGATTTTCGCAACCGTCGAGGGATTGCGCAGGAGGCGGGCGATGATGGCCAACGCCTTCAGATGATCGGCGCCCGCCGATTCCGGCGCGATCAGCGCGAAGAGCAGGTCGACCGGCTGGCCGTCGAGCGATTCGAAGTCGATCGGCCGCTCCAGCCGCGCAAAAATGCCAAAAATGCGCGGCGCATTGAGTAATTTTCCATGCGGTATGGCGATGCCGTCGCCGAGACCGGTCGAGTTCAGTTTTTCGCGCTGCATCCAGGCGTCGAAGATTTCACGCGCCGGCAGGCCGGAAATTTCGGCGGCTTTCTCGCTCAATTCCTGCAGGGCCTGCTTCTTGCCGTTCGCGCGCAGCGACGGCAGGATCGCTTCGGGAACTATGAGGTTTTCAAGCGGCATGGGAGGGTGTTTCCGTCATCGCGCCGCCAGCGGCGCCGGCAATTTCGATGGGCGCGCCGACATGAACGTCGCGCCAAACCTTAACTTCGCGCCAAGGATAAACTTCGCGAAAAGCATGCATGCCGCGCAAAATGCGGCCTGTGCTGACGCGCGCGCCCACGGTGAGAACGCGCGTCAAAACAAGCAAAAAGCGAGCCGCGATCACGCGGAGCCTTTTTCGCCGCCCGTCGGATCGATCCAGCCGATATTGCCGTCGAGCCGACGATAAATGACATTGACCCGCCCGGTGGAGGCGTGGCGGAAGGCGAGGACCGGCGCGCCGGTCAGGTCGAGCTCCAGCACGGCCGCCGAAACCGAAAACAGCTGCAGCAGCTTGTCGGACTCGGCGATGATCGCCGGCTTGAACTCATGTTCGGAGGGCGCCTCGTCGGCCTCGTCGAGCGCGCCGAGCACGGTGTAGCGGATCGGCTCGCCGATCGCAGCCGCGCCGTTTTCGCGATGGGCGGCGCCGCGATCCTTCAGCTTGCGCTTGTAGCGGCGCAGCCGAGTCTCGATGCGGGCGGCCGTCTGGTCGAAGCTGGCGTAGACTTCCTGGGCGCGGCCCTCGGCCTGCAAGGTGACCCCGGAGGCGAGATGCAGCGTGCAGTCGGTGCGATAGCCGGATCCTTCCGGCTCGATCGTGACATGGCCGACCACCGAGCCGTCGAAATATTTTCCGGTCGCCGCGTTCAGGCGGTCGGACACGTGGGTGCGCAGGGCTTCGCCGATATTGATGTTTTTCCCGGAAATACGCAGGGCCATTTCGTGTTCCAATGGTGATGTGCAGAACGCCGCAGCCTTGGTGAATAACCCGTGGCTTACCCCTGAAACGGGCGAGGTTAATCCCCGGCTCCGACGACCGCAACGCGGGCGCGAGTCCACCGCCGCCCCACGAGGGGCCGACCTGAACTCCCCCAACGGTTAGAAGCCTCCGGCTCGCGTGTCAATGGCTCTGAATTTTGGTCTTTCGACGCCCCGAAACGGGCGGGGTTCAAGCCGAGCGCGCTGCGATGGTCTGGCGGCTCGACTGCTTTTCACGCCGCCTTTCCACAGAAGACGGAATTTTCAGGCTTTCGCGATATTTCGCCACGGTGCGCCGGGCAATGTCGATATCCTGCGCCTTCAGCCGCTCGACGATGGCGTCGTCCGAAAGAATGGCGTCCGCGTGCTCCGCGTCGATCATCTGCTTGATCTTGAAACGCACGGCTTCGGCGGAATGGGCGTCGCCGCCGCCATGCGCCGCGATCGAGGCGGTGAAAAAATATTTCAGCTCGAACAGACCGCGCGGCGTCGCCATGTATTTGTTGGAGGTCACGCGCGACACCGTGGATTCGTGCAGGCCGACGGCGTCGGCGATGTTCTTCAGGTTGAGCGGCCGCAAATGCTCGACGCCCTCGGCCAGGAAGGCGTCCTGGCGGCGCACGATTTCGGTGGAGACCTTCAAAATCGTGCGGGCCCGCTGCTCCAGGCTCTTGGTCAGCCAGTTGGCGGTCTGCAGGCATTGCGAAAGGAAAGTCTTGTCCTCGTCGGGGACGCCCTTGCGCGAAACCGTGGCGGCGTAGGTCTGGTTGACCAGCACGCGCGGCAGGGACTCGGAGTTCAGCTCGATCAACCATGAACCATCCCGCGCCGCGCGAACGATCACGTCGGGCGCCACCGGCTGGACGATGCCGCCGCCGAAGGCGCGTCCGGGCTTGGGGTCGAGGCGCCGGATCTCGGCGAACATGTCGATGAGATCCTCGTCGTCGACGCCGCAGATTTTGCGTAAAGCAGCCAGATCGCGCCGGGCGACCAGCGGCAGGTTGGCGACCATCGCCGCCATCGCGGGATCGAAGCGGTCGAGTTCGCGCAACTGGATCGCCAGGCATTCCGCGAGGTCGCGCGCGCCAACGCCGGTCGGGTCGAAAGTCTGCACGAGTCTGACGACCTTTTCGACCCGCTCGGGCGACGCATTCAACCGTTCGCCGATCTCTGCGGCGCTTTCGCGCAGATAGCCGGCATCGTCGATCGAATCGATAATGGCCGCGCCGATCATCCGGTCGAACGGGTCGGCCGTCGCCACCGCAAGCTGCTCGGAAAGATGGTCGGCGAGCGTCGTCTGTTCGGCGATATAGGCTTCGATATTGGAGGCTTCGCCCGAGGTTTCGCCGCCGCCTGAGCCCGACCAGGCCGTGTCCGACAGGCCAAGCGCCTCGAGCTTGTTCTGCTCGGCGGCGGGATTGAGGTCGCGCTCCCCGTCGAAGGCGTTGTCGACTTCCGTGCCGAGGCTTTCCGCCAGCCCCTCCGAGGTGGTGGCGAGTTCGGAACCGCTCCAGTCGCCCTCCACGGCGTCACTTGAGACTTGCGAGGCTTGCGCGGCGGCCTCTCCGGCTTCCGCAAGGGCGTCGATGCCGGTGACCCTGGGATCGGGGGCCTCTTCCACCCGTTCGAGGAGAGGATTGCGCTCAAGCTCCTCCTCGACGAAGGCCGCAAGTTCGATCGAGGAATATTGCAGCAGCTTGATCGCCTGCAGGAGTTGCGGCGTCATGACCAGGGATTGACCCTGTCGAAGCAGCATCTTGGCGGATAAAGCCATCATTTACTCGCGGCACGAGACCCAGGGACGCCCGGAAGGCGGCCTGTTTCTTGCATACACTGTTTTGTGAACGGCAGCCAACAAAAAAAACGGCCTTCGAATAATCGGGTCCGACAGGGTTAAGAAGGCAGGAGCTTGATCAGGCTTGGCTTTTTGTCGGAGCTTTTTCTGGCGCCGGGGCCTATCGCTTGATGGATCGGGCCAGTTCGCGGCGCAACTCATCGGCGCTCACCGGCTTGTGCAGCATTTTAAAGCCACTGGCTTCGATTTCCGCGATGCGCTCGATGGCGGTGTCGCCCGTCAGCACCAAAGCGGGAATGACGAGACCGGCCCGGCGCTGGATTTCCCGGGCCGCCTCTATGCCGGTCAGGCCTGCGCCAAGCTGGTAATCGGCGATGATCATGTCGAACCGCCAGTTTTGGGACAGGCCAAGCTTGAGCGCCTCCTCGCCTGAGCTCGCCGACATCGTCTCGTATCCGTGCTGCTTCAGCAGGGATTCAAGGCCATCGCGAACGACGGAATTGTCTTCGATGACCAGGATGCGGCCGCCAGGATCGTCAATCGGCGCACGCGGGGCGACGACGGGAACAGCATCGTGAATCATCGGCAAGAACAGCGAGAATCGGGAGCCGCGGCCGACAGTTGAGGCCACGTCCAACTCGGCGCCCAAAAGGCCGACAATGCGGGCCACGATCGCCAATCCCAGACCCAGTCCCTGTTCCAGATTGCGGCCGGGATTATTCAGCTGATGAAACTCCTCGAAAATCTCCGTCTGCTTTTCTTCGGGAATGCCGACGCCGGTGTCGACCACATCGATTCTGACAAGCTCGCCTCGACGCCGCGCGGCCAGGAGAACACCGCCCTCGGACGTGTAACGCAAGGCGTTTTCGATCAGGTTGCGCAAGACGCGCTCGAGCAGCGCCAGATCGGCTCGCGCCAGCAAGACCCTGGCCAGCAAGGCCTTCGGCGCCTTGCGGACTTCAAGGCCAAGCTCCGCCGCTTTCGGCGTGTATTCGATCGCCAGCCGGTCGATGAGCGCCCCGATGTCGACGGGTTCCGCGACAGGCGTCACCACACCAGCGTCGAGGCGGGAGATGTCGAGGACGCTGGTGAGCAGACCGTGCAGCCCGTTCACCGCCATTCGCATCAGTTTCGCGGTTTCCATGGCTTTCGTCTGGCTGCCGACCTG
>Ga0182030_10020992_pt1 | contig 12268 bp, 16 predicted proteins | sample 812S3MmetaG_FD_121299 | JGI IMG/M metagenome (GOLD analysis project Ga0182030, IMG submission 121299) | Permafrost microbial communities from Stordalen Mire, Sweden - 812S3M metaG (Illumina Assembly) | ecosystem: Environmental > Terrestrial > Soil > Wetlands > Permafrost | place: Sweden...
CCGAGCGCATCGCCTCGCGCATCCTCGGGATGGGGGACGTGCTCTCGCTGGTCGAGCAGGTTCAGGGACAGGTGGACCAGGAGAAGGCGGAGAAACTCGCCAAGAAGATCAGCAGGGGCAAGTCTTTCGACCTGTCGGACCTGCGTGACCAGCTGAGCCAGCTGCAGAAGATGGGCGGCATGTCGGCGCTGCTCGACAAGCTGCCGGCTCAGATGCAGGCGAATGCGGCGGCCGCGGCGGGGGCGGTCGACGCCAAGACCTTGAAGCGCCAGATGGGAATCATCGACTCGATGACGCCCCGCGAGCGGCGGCGGCCGGAAATGATCGACGGATCGCGCAAGCGCCGCATTGCAGCAGGTTCCGGCGTGCCGCTTCCGGAGGTCAATCGGCTCCTGAAACAGTTCGACCACATGCAGAAAACCATGAAAAAGCTCGCCAAAGGCGGCATGTTGAAGAACATGATGCGCGGCATGAGCGGACGGCTACCCCCGGGGTTCGGTCCCCGTTAGCGGTGTTGTTTGGGGATTTTTACGACATTTGTTGCCCATTGAGCCAGGTTTTCATTACAATTAGCGGCTAGGCATTGCAAGGTGAATTAACGATGGTGACGATCCGTTTGACTCGACGCGGCGGCAAGAAGACCCCGTTTTATCACGTTGTGGTGACCGACAGCCGCAAGCGCCAGGGCGGCACGAGCCTGGAGAGCGTCGGGCTCTTCAATCCCGTGGCTCGCGGCGCTGAGGTCAAGCTGCGCTTGAACGTGGCGCGCATCGAACACTGGGTGTCCCAAGGTGCCCGCGTGTCGGACCGCGTCAAGTTCCTGCTGACCTCGTTTCGCAAACAAGCCGCCTGAGGGCAGCCGACCGGAGCATCACGAGTGGCGGTGAGCGATGACACGTCGGCGCTCATCGAACTCGGGGCGGTTGGCGCTCCCTTTGGCGTCCGCGGCTGGGTGAAGCTCCGTTCGTTCACCGATCCCCCGGATCGTCTGTTGCAGCATCGCATTCTGCGGCTTGGTTCGGGGGCTGCCTGGACGGCTTATCGAATCGAAGCGAGCGGCCGCAGCGGCGGCCAGTTGACCGCGAAGTTTGCCGGCGTCAATGACCGCGACCAGGCGCAGGCATTGCGGGGTTCACCGATCCGTGTGCCGCGAAGCGAGTTGCCGCATCGGGACGACAAGGATTTTTACCGCGCCGATCTGATCGGCTGCGAGGTGGTGAATCTAGCCGGGGTCAGGCTCGGGCACGTGCGGCACTTCGCCGAGACACCGGCGCAGGTGTTGATGGTGGTGCGCGGCGAGCGGGAACATTGGGTGCCGGCGGTACCACGGTACCTGCGGCGGGTGGATCTCGAGGCACGGCAGGTGGTCGTCGACTGGGAGGATGGGGCTGGCGAACCGGGGGCGGCCCATGCCGCGGCCGGCGAACCGGGGGCCGGCCAACCGGGGGCCGGCCAACCGGGGGCCGGCCAACCGCCGGCTGGCTGAGTCGGGGCCGGCGTGCATTTTGCGATCGTGTCGCTGTTTCCAGTGATGCTTCGCGAAGCGGTGACGCACGGAGTGCTCGGCCGGGGGATCGAACGGGGACTGATCACGATCGACTGCCTCGATCCGCGCAGTTACGCGTCGGATGTGCACCGGACGGTCGACGATCGGCCCTATGGCGGCGGTCCGGGCATGGTGCTCAAGGTCGAGCCTCTGCGAAGCGCCCTCCGGGACGCCGTGGCGGGGGCGCCGGCCCACAGCCGCCGGGTTTACCTCGGGGCCGACGGTCGGCGTTTCGAGCAGGACATGGCGCGCGACGCGGTCGCGTGGCCCGGCCTGATTTTGGTCGCGGGGCGCTATGAGGGCGTCGACGAGCGGTTCATCGAGTCCGAGATCGACGAGGTGTGGTCGATCGGCGATTATGTCCTGTCGGGCGGGGAGCTGCCGGCGCTGGTGGTGATCGACGCGATCGCCCGACTGGTGCCCGGAGTGCTCGGCAGCGCGCAGTCGGCGGTCCAGGAGTCGTACACCGACGGCCTGGTCGATTGGCCGCATTACACGCGGCCGCCGGAATGCGATGGCCGCGAGGTGCCGGCGGTGTTGATGTCAGGGGACCATGCAGCGATCGATCGCTGGAGGCTTCAGCAGGCCCTGGGGCGCACCTGGTTGCGGCGGCCGGAGCTTTTGGAGCGACGTGGGATGAGCGGCGAGGAGCGCGGGCTGCTCGAGGAATTCAAGATCGAACGTGCTCGGGCGCACGGGTCGACTCGGCGATAGTCACAGATGAGGGCAAGAGAATGAACAAGATCATCCAAGAATTGAACGGTGAGCGCTCGACGCGCAAGTTTCCGGATTTCAATCCCGGCGACACCGTGGTGGTGCAGGTCAAGGTCGTCGAGGGTGATCGCGAGCGCGTTCAGGCCTACGAAGGCGTCGTCATCGCCAAGAAGAACCGCGGGCTGAACTCCTCGTTCACCGTGCGCAAGATTTCGCACGGCGAGGGCGTGGAGCGCGTGTTCCAGACCCACAGCCCTTCCATCAGTGAAGTCAGCGTGAAGCGTCGCGGTGCCGTGCGGCGCGCGAAGCTCTATTACCTGCGTGAGTTGTCCGGCAAGGCGGCGCGCATCGACGAGAAAATCTGAACGGCGGACGCCCGATGGGCCGACCGGGAGGCATTGAATGAGTGTCGGGTCGGCTCTGGCGGGTTTTTTCGGTCTGGTTTGGCGAATCCTGGAGGGCGTCCGCAGGGTCCTTCACCTCGTCCTGCTGCTCATCATCTTCGGCTTCCTGTTGGCCGCCGTTCACACCTCGATTCCGGTGGTGCCGCGCTCCGCGGCGCTGGTGTTGAATCCCGAGGGTGAGCTGGTCGAACAATTGGCGAGCGACCCGGTGCGCCGCGCGTTCGGCCAGGCCTCAGGCGGCCCCGCCCCCGAAACCCTGCTCAAGGACGTGATCGACTCGATCCAGGCGGCGAAGAGCGATTCGCGCATCAAGCTCATCGTGCTCGACCTCGGCAATCTCAGCCCCTCGGGCCTTTCAAAGCTGCAGGAAATCGGCGCCGCGCTGCGCGACTTCCGCGCCGCCGGCAAACGCGTCGTCTCGGTCTCGGATTCGATGGACCAAACGCAGTATTACCTGGCGTCCCAGGCGGGCGAGGTGTACCTCGATCCACTCGGTCTCGTCTACCTCGACGGATTCAGCTACTACCGGATGTTCCTCAAGGACGCCATCGACAAGCTCGGCGTCGACGTCAACGTGTTTCGCGCAGGCACCTTCAAGAGCTTCACCGATCAATACTCCCGCAGCGACATGGCGCCGAGCGAACGGGAGGAAAGCTCCGCCTGGCTCGAGGTGTTGTGGAACGCCTATCAACAGGACGTGACGCGCGCGCGCTCGCTGCCGGCGAACTCTCTGAACGAATACATTGCCGAGGAACCGGCGGCGCTCACGGCCGTTGGCGGCGACTCCGCCAAGCTGGCGCTGCAACGGGGTCTGGTGACCGCGCTCAAGAGCCGGCGACAGCTGGCCGACGAGCTCAAGGGACTTGTGGGGGAGGATCAGGACAGCCATTCCTTCAACTCAATCGGCATGAACCAGTACCTCACGGCCGTCCACTCGAAGCATGTGCTCAAGGGCAAGTCCGACGCGCGTGTCGGTATTGTGGTGGCCTCGGGCATGATCCTCGACGGTCATCAGCCGCCGGGCACCATCGGCGGCGAGAGCACCGCGGATCTCCTGCGGCAGGCACGCTACGACAAGACGGTCAAAGCGGTGGTGCTGCGCGTCGACAGTCCGGGCGGCAGCATGTTCGCGTCCGAACAGATCCTGCGCGAGGTGCAATCGTTGCGCAAGGCAGGAAAGCCCGTGGTCGTCTCCATGAGCACCTATGCGGCCTCGGGCGGCTACTACATCGCCGCGGCGGCCAACCAGATCTTTGCGAGCCCCACGACCCTGACGGGCTCCGTCGGCGTGTTTTCCGTGGTCATGACGTTTCAGCACACCTTGGAGAAGCTGGGCGTCAAGGTCGACGGACTGGGTACGACACCGCTGGCCGGTGGCCTGCGCGTGGATCGCACCTTGTCGCCCGCCACCCGCCAGATTCTTCAGTCTTCCGTGGAGCACGCCTACCAGCAGTTTCTGCAGCGCGTCGGCGAGGGGCGCAAAAAGACGGTCGACGACGTCGACAAGATTGCGCAGGGACGGGTCTGGGCGGGCGCCGATGCGCAGCGGATCGGCCTGGTGGATCATCTCGGCGGGCTCAAGGATGCCACCGATGCGGCGGCCAAACTCGCCGAGTTGCCGGCGGACTATGATGCGGACTACATCGAATCGGGACTCAGCCTGCGCGAGGAGCTCATGATGCAGCTGCGCTCGCAGACCGTCGCGCTGGGTGCGGAGATGGGCCTCGTGCCGGCGCGCAGTGAGCTGGAACGGGTTGTCGATCCGGTGCTCGAGGAGGCGCGTGCGATTGCGCAGTTGAACGATCCCCGCGGCTTGTATGCGTATTGCTTCTGCCGCGAGCCGCGCACCACTCTGCGCACGGTCGCGTCTCGCTGAGTCTTGACAATAGCCAAGCGAATTTGTGAGGAGCATCACACTTTTCGAGCGAGGGCCCGTGCTAGGGATGACGTAACGCGGGTTTTGTCGAATTGGAACCTTGCGCGAGCGCTGAAACCACCCTTACACTTTCCTACACTTTCCACGTAAGATCTACAACGACGCGAGGGGAAGCGTCATGCGAGCGATGAATCAAGGGAGTTTCACTTGGACGTGAGCCGGGATAGCAGAAAGAGCATTTCCTCTTCCACGGAAGAAGGCATGCCGAGAATCAGCATAGTCATCGTCGAAGATCACGCCATTCTCCGGGAGGGCCTGAAGGCTCTCATCGAGCTCGAATCGGACTTCGTGATCATCGGCGCGTTCGGCAGTGTCGAGGCGAGCCTGCACACCATCCAGGAGTCGCAGCCGGATCTCGTGCTCACCGACCTGGTGCTTCCGGGCCGATCGGGGCTCGAACTGCTCGCCGACATCGTGCGACTATCTCCGCGATCGCGCAATTTAGTGCTGACCGCGCACGAAAACGAGGAATACATCCGAGCACCCGCGTCGTGCTGGTGGTGACCGATGTAACGGCGCTGCGCCGTGCGCAGCAGACCCTCGAGAGCATGAATTTCGACCTGGAATCCCGGGTTCGCCGGCGCACGCGCGAACTGGACGACACGAACCGGGAGCTGAGACTGGAGGTGACGCGGCGTACGTTGGCGGAGGAGAAACTCCTGATTTCGCGAAACAACCTGGCGCTGCTGTCGGAGCAATTGATCCAGGCACAGGAGAGTGAGCGGCGGCGAATCGCGTCCGAGCTGCACGACTCGGTCGGGCAGTCGTTGAGCGCGGTCAAGTATTCACTGGAACGCGCCGTCATCATGGTGCAACGGAAGGAATTGGGCAATCCCGAGGCGGTCCTGACGATGGCCGTCAAGCGGCTCATGGAAGCCGCGGATTCGATCCGGTCGATTTCGACCAACCTCCGGCCGCCGATGCTGGATGATTTGGGCGCCGTGTCGGCGGTGCAGTGGTTTTGCCAATGTTTTGCGGAGACGTACCCCGGAATCGCGGTGCATGTGGACATCACCGTCCAGAACGCCCACGTTCCCCGGAGAATCGCCACCCATTTGTTTCGTGCTGTCCAAGAACTCCTCAACAACGTCGCGAAGCATTCGGGGGCCGGCAATGCGGGGATCATCCTCGAGCGCGTGGAACTGCTGCTCACCCTCCGCATCTGGGACGATGGAGTGGGCATGGGGGCGGCGTCGAACCCGGGAGCGCTGCATGGCGCCGGCCTGCGCAACCTTCGGGAGCGCGCCGGAATGACAGGCGGCAGATTCTCGGTGGCGTCTCGGGCTCAGGGCGGATCCCTGGCGCAAATCGAGTGGACGCTCGATCCGGCCGAGACCGGAGATTAGGCGGGCCGGCAGCAGCGCACTCAGGGTCCTGGGGCCCTGACGCGCCGGATCAGCTCCAGAAAATAGGGCAACTCGGCACCCCCCGGCATCAATAGCCGGCCGACCAGTATTCCGGGCGTGCCGTCCAGCTGCAACGCCGTTGCTTCCCGCGCGTTGCGTGCGAGCGAAGCATCGATGTCGCGTGAATGGGCGGCGAGATCGTGTTTGAGCCTGCCGAGGTCGATGCCCGCCCCACCGAGGAGAGCGTCGACAGTGGCATCCGTCGACAGGCGCGGGCCGCCGAGCAACGCGTCGTGCGCATTCGGGTACCTGCCCTGCCATTGGGCGGCGAGCGCGCAGCGGGCGGCGTACGTGGAAACGTCTCCCAAGACCGGCCAATCCTTGTAAACGAGCGCAACCTTATCGTCGTCGGCGATGAGCTTTTTGAGGGTGGGGTGGAGCCGGCGGCAGTACGGGCAGTTGTAGTCGAAGTATTCCACGATCGTCACCGTCGGGTGCCGAACGGCGTTCGCCCGCACCAACGGCGCCGTGAGAATTGCCGTTTCGCCCTCGCGGGAGATTTCCTGCAGGTCTTCCGCCAGGGCGCGGATCGGATGGCCGATGCAGGCGGCCGCGAGGAGGACGCCGGTCACTATCCAGCGGACTGGTCCTGAATGCCTCGTCATTGCACGATTGTTCCCGTGACCGTGAATGGGCATATTCATTGCTCCGAGCACTCGTTCAGGATTCCTGCCTGCCGCCCCCGCGGACCATCCGATCGTCCATCTCCGCGAGGGTGGCCGCCAGGGAGTTCTCGGCGTCCTTGAACTCCTGCCGCAATGCGGCGAGGGCCGCCTCGAGTCGGTCATTCGAGGCCATGCTCTGCTCGCGGATCAGCTTGGCGAGGTCGTTGAAGCGCGAGGTTTCGGCGCTTTCGGCGAGCGCTCTCTGAGCCTGCAGCTCCTTGGCCTGCCGGCGAAATTCCAGAAGAAAGGTGCTCTGCCACAGGCCCGCGTAGCCGATGAAGACGAGAAGACCCACGGCACTCAAGCCGAGCGTCGCGACGCCCACCGGCATCTCGACAGTGGTCACGAGCAGACTGATCGTGGCCGGCGTGGAGAACACCCGCCAATTGACGACGAGGAAGACGGTGACGAGCACGAGAATGACGATCGCGAGCAGGGTTCTGGTTCGCATGGGGGGCTTCCGGCGTCAGAGCGCGGCCCAGTCGAGGATCACCTTGCCGGATTTGCCCGAGTTCATGATCTCGAAGCCCTCGAGGTAGTCGTTCACGCCGAGCCGGTGGGTGATCACCGGCCGCACGTCGAGCCCGCTCTGGAGCATGCTCGACATCTTGTACCAGGTCTCGAACATCTCCCGCCCGTAGATTCCCTTGATGACCAGGCCCTTGAAGATGACTTGATTCCAGTCGATCGCGGTCTCGCCGGGGGGTATGCCGAGCATCGAGACGCTGCCACCGTGGTTCATGGTGCGCAACATTTCGCGCAGAGCCGCGGGATTGCCCGACATCTCGAAGCCGACGTCGAATCCCTCCTCCATGCCGAGCTCACGCATCGCCCCGTCGAGGGAATCGCGGGTGACGTTCAGCGCCTTCGATGCCCCCATGGCGGCCGCCAGTCCCAGCCGGTAGTCGTTCACGTCGGTGATGACCACGTGACGCGCGCCGCAGTGGCGCGCGATCGCGACCGCCATGATGCCGATGGGGCCCGCGCCGGTGATGAGCACGTCCTCGCCCACGATGTCGAAGGCGAGTGCGGTGTGGGTGGCGTTGCCGAGTGCGTCGAGGAAGGAGGCAATTTCGTCGTCGATGGCCGGCGGCAGCTTGAACACGTTCGACGCCGGGATGGTCAGATACTCGGCGAACGCCCCGGCCCGGTTCACGCCCACGCCCAACGTGTTGCGGCACAGGTGCCGGCGGCCGGCCCGGCAGTTGCGGCAATGACCGCAGGTGATGTGTCCCTCGCCCGAAACCCGGTCTCCGACGGCGAAGCCCCGCACTTCGCCGCCCATGGCGACGATTTCGCCCGAATATTCGTGGCCCACGGCCATCGGAACCGGCACGGTCTTCTGCGCCCACGCATCCCAGTTGAAGATGTGCATGTCGGTGCCGCAGATCGCCGACCGACGAATCTTGATGAGCACGTCGTTGTGCCCCACGTCCGGCTCCGGAACGTCCTGCATCCAGATGCCTTTCTCGGCCCGGGCCTTTACGAGCGCTTTCATGGTCGTCCTTATGGAATGATGCCGAGGTCGCGCCCGGCGCGGGCGAAGGTATCCATCACCCGGTCCAGCTGGGCCGTGGTGTGGGCCGCGTTCATCTGCGTGCGGATGCGCGCCTTGCCGTGGGGCACGACGGGAAAGGAAAACGCCACGACATACAGGCCTTCGGCCAGGCAGCGCTCCGCCAGGCGCACCGCCAGCGGCGCATCGCCCAGCATGATGGGAATGATGGGATGTTCTCCCGGCAGCAGATTGAAACCGAGCGCCTGCATGCCGGCACGGAAGTGGCGCGCATTGGCATGCAGCCGTTCGCGCAGCTGCGGCGAAGTTTCGAGCAAGTCGAGCACCCGCAGGGACGCCGCGGCCACCGGCGGCGGGATGCTGTTCGAGAACAGGTAAGGGCGCGAGCGCTGTCGCAGCCAGGCGACGATCTCGCGGCGCGCGGCGACGAAGCCGCCGCTGGCGCCGCCCAGCGCCTTGCCGAGGGTCCCGGTGAGGATGTCGACGCGGTCCATGACGCCGCGCAGTTCGTGCGAGCCGCGTCCGCGTGCGCCGATGAAGCCGGTGGCATGGGAGTCGTCGACCATGACCAGCGCCGAGTAGCGCTCGGCGAGATCGCAGATCTCCTTCAGGCGGGCGATGGATCCGTCCATGGAAAACACGCCGTCCGTGGCGATGAGCCGCACCCTCGCATCCTGCGAGTCCTTCAGCGCCTGTTCGAGTTCGTTCAGATCGTTGTTCGCGTAACGCAGCCGGCGCGCCTTGCAGAGCCTGATGCCGTCGATGATGCTCGCGTGGTTCAGGGCATCGCTGATCACGGCATCCTTGTCGTCGAGCAGCGTCTCGAACAGGCCGCCATTGGCATCGAAACAGGACGAAAACAGGATCGCGTCCTCCATCGACAGATACGCGCTCAGGCGCTCTTCCAGGTCGCGGTGGATGGTCTGTGTCCCGCAGATGAACCTGACCGAGGCAACGCCATAGCCGTACCGCGACAAGGCGGCCTGCGCCGCCTCGACGACCGCCGGATGATTGGCGAGCCCCAGATAATTGTTGGCGCACAAGTTGATCAACTCGCGACCGTCTGCGAGGGTCACCACGGGTCCCTGGGCGGATCCGATGACACGCTCGCGTTTCAACAGGCCCGACGCGTCGAGCGCCTGGGTGTCGCTTCGCAGGCGCTCACGGAAGTCATGGAGGGCACTCATGGCGCTATTATAGCGGTCGCCCGGGCGCACCGGGCGACCCTTCGAGGTACGACCGCATGACAGTGAAGGCACGACGGTGAGCGACGACGGCGACGGTCACCGGCTGGACAAATGGCTGTGGCATTGCCGTTTTTACAAAACGCGCTCGCTCGCGACGGCCGCCATCAATGGCGGAAAGGTCCACTTGAACGCCGACCGCATCAAGCCTGCGCACCGCGTGCGCGTGGGCGACCGGCTGAGCCTGTCGCTGGACGGCATCGTGGCGGAATTCGAAGTCCTCGGTCTGCCGCGGCGGCGCGGGCCGGCGGCCGAGGCGCAAACCCAGTATCGGGAGACGCCCGAGAGCGGCGCGCGGCGCGTGCAGCTGCGCGAGCAGCAGCGACTGGCGCACCTGTCGCGGCCGCGGTCCGAGGGACGACCGGACAAACGCGACCGGCGACGCCTGATGCGCATGCAGCGCGATCAGGGCTAGAAGGGCCCGGTTGGCGTCCCCGCCGACGCCCGCTCGAGGCGGCCGGTGGGACGATTCACGCCGGCTCCCAATCCCCGCTCAAGTTGTCAGGATCGTCGAGTTCGCAACTGGCGGCGGTTTCCGGCTGGAGGGCCTCCCACACGGCGCCATGCCAGACGGCGGTGGCAAGCCCCGCGGTCGGCAGTTCGCGCCCCAGGGGCTTGGGTCCGAACCGGCTCGCAAGCTGGCTGAGGCCGGGGTTGTGGCCGCAGACCAGCAAGTGCGTCACGCCGGGCTCGCGCTGGCTCACGAGCCGCCACGCAGTCTCCGGTGCCGCCAGATACAGTTCCCGGGCACCCTGCACCTGTTTGGCGTCGAGTTCGAACTGCGCCGCGAGGATGGTCGCCGTCGCCCAGGAGCGTTCAGCGGGGCTCACGATAATCAGGTCGGGAATGAGATTTCGCCGCACCATCCGTGCGGCCATTTCGTGAACTTCGTGGATGCCCCGCCGGGTCAGGGCACGTTCGAAATCCTCGGGGCAGCTGTCGATGGGCTGAGCCTGTCCATGGCGCATCAGGGTCAGTCTGCGTTGACCCACAGGCGGCCGCCCTCAATCTTGGTGTCGAACACGCGGATCGGTTCGTAGGCCGGCGGAGTCAGTGCCTGTCCGGTCCGCAGGCAAAAGCGTGCGCCGTGCCGCGGGCAGATGATTTCCGTCCCCTCGATGGCGCCGCCCGTCAGTTCCGCCCCATCGTGGGTGCAAATGTCCTCCACGGCGAAGTACTCCTCGCCGCTGCGCGCGACGGCGATCATGCGGCGTCCCACCGTCACGCACAGGGCCTGGCCGTCGGTCAACGCATCGGAAGGTCCCGCATCGATCCACTTCACGGCTGTTCCCCGGTCACATCATGCCGGTCTGCAAGCGCGCTTCATCGGACATCATGGTTTGATTCCAGGGGGGATCGAAAACCAGTTCGACGTTGGCATTTGCGACGGTCGGCACGATCAGCACCTTGTCGCGTACGTCCTGGACGAGGATTTCGCCCATGCCGCACCCGGGCGCCGTCAGGGTCATCTTGATGTCCACCGAGCGGCTCGAGTCGTCGTTCTTGCTGACGTCGCACGCATAGATCAGCCCGAGGTCCACGATGTTGACCGGGATCTCCGGATCGTAGCAAGTTTTGAGCTGCTGCCACACGATGGTCTTGATGTCCTCCTCCGATGCGCCCGGGGGCACCTCGGGAGCGACGGCCGCCTTTTTGCCGATGGCATCGGCTTCCGATCCGGGGATGCGGAACAGATTGCCGTCGATGTAGACGGTAAAGCTTCCGCCCAACGCCTGCGTGATGTAGCCAACCGAGCCCAGCTTCAAATTCACCTCGACGCCGGCGGGTATCGCCACAGCCTTGACATCGCGCTGCACGACAATCGGTTCATTTTCGTACGAATGCATGGTTCCTCGCGGTCATTCGGTTGAAACGGGCGGCAGAACCGCCGCTGCCGGCGCCTGCAGTGCGGAAACGAGCGTGTGCCAGCACAGGCTCGCGCACTTGACGCGCGCCGGATATTCCCGCACTCCCGAGAGAGCGGCGAGCTTGCCGAGATCCTCGGCCGAGGCGGCATCGTCCGTCAGCAGGCGATGTACCCGGTCGAAGAGGGCGAGTGCCTCGGCCCGGGTCCGGCCTTTGACGGCTTCCGTCATGAGCGACGCCGAGGCGGTCGAGATCGCGCAGCCGTCCCCCTCGAAGCGGATGTCGGCGATCTGCTCCCCGGCCATGTCGAGGCGCACCGTCAGCCGGTCTCCGCACAGCGGGTTGAATCCCTCCACGCTGGCGGTTGCGGAGCCCAGGGGGCCGAAGTTTCGCGGCCTCCGGTTATGGTCGAGGATCACGTCGCGGTAGAGTTCGTTGATCTCCATGGGTTCCTCTTCAGCCAAATATCGACCGGGCTCTCTGGATCGAGGCGCCCAGGCGGTCTATTTCCTCGAACGTGTTGTAGAACGCGAACGAGGCGCGCGCAGTGGCCGGCAGTTTGAAGTACTCCATGACCGGCATCGCGCAGTGATGTCCGGTGCGGATCGCGATGCCGTCTTCGTCGAGGATTGTCCCGAGATCATGCGGATGCACGCCTTTCACCACGAAAGAGACCAGGCTCGCCTTGGCCGGGGCCGTGCCGATGATGCGCAGCCCGTCGATTCCGGCCAGCTGGGTCGTGGCGTAGTCGAGCAGGGCGTGTTCGTGGCGATGCGCGCCGGCGACGTCCAGCGCATCAGCGCCGGAACGGGAATCCTGCACAGCGAAATCAACGACTCGCCCAAGGAGCCGGTCCATCTGCTGCAAATCTGGATTATGCCCGACCAGAAAGGGGTGAAACCGGCTTATGCGGAGAAGTCGTTTGCCCAAGCCGAGCCGGGACGCCTGCATTTGGTCGCATCGAAAAAAGG
>Ga0182030_10020994_pt1 | contig 12268 bp, 13 predicted proteins | sample 812S3MmetaG_FD_121299 | JGI IMG/M metagenome (GOLD analysis project Ga0182030, IMG submission 121299) | Permafrost microbial communities from Stordalen Mire, Sweden - 812S3M metaG (Illumina Assembly) | ecosystem: Environmental > Terrestrial > Soil > Wetlands > Permafrost | place: Sweden...
GGTTTGGGAACTTCGCGGATCTCTGTGCCCGGCGCGGGCTCCGCCTTTACGACGGCAAGCATAGTATTCGACATGAGAATGGCTCTTTCGCGTCGAGCGGCAGTCTCTTCCCCAGCAAGTGCCCGGCGCATGTCGCCCAATAGGAACAAGGAACGGTTGGGCAAACGCACAAGTTTAACACCTTCGGCTCTCGCGAAGAACGCCGCCCTTAGCGATCATTGGGAGATCTATACCTGTGCAATCACGTCAATTTCCACCAGCACGTCCTTGGGCAGACGCGCCACCTCCACGGTCGCACGCGCTGGCGGGTCTTGCGTGAAATAGCGGCCATACACCTCGTTCATCGCGGCAAAATCAGACATGTTTTTCAGGAACACTCCGGCCTTCACCACCTGTTGGAGAGAGCTGCCTGCGGCCTTCAGAATGCCGCTCAAGTTCTGCAGCACGCGGTCGGTCTGGGCCGCCACATCGCCGTCGACGAGTTGCTGCGTCGCCGGGTCCAGTGGGATCTGCCCGGAAACAAAGACGAATCCGTTGGCCTTAATGGCCTGTGAGTACGGCCCAATGGCCTTGGGCGCCTCGTCGGTTGCAATCACTTCGCGCATGTGTCCTCCGATGAAAAGTTAAGTGCTGATTGTCGCACAGGAATGAAATGCAGGCGTCCGCGTGCCCACTGCAATAACTGCCCCGTGCCAGAGGGTTGAGCGTCCGCCGAGCCTGTTCGGTGGTCGCCCGCACAGCGCCCCCTGCTTTATACTGGAACTATGTAGCGAACGGCGCTAAACCGTTCGCTCGTTCAATTCCAGGATGGCAACAACTGCAAATTCGCAACCGGCGGACTCGCCGGAGGTACGTCGCTATAACCGCGTCCAGCGCTGGCTCAGCATGGCTGACGCGGTGATTGGCTTTGCCCTGCTGGTGGTATTACTGGTGACCGGCTGGACCGGCAAGCTGCGCGACTGGTCCTACCTGGGATCGAAGCAGCACTATTTTCTCGCTGTTTTCTTCTACGTGTTGATGTTCTCGGTCATCGCCAAAGTGCTGAACGCGCCGTTCGACTTCGTCGGCTTCCGCTTGGAGCATCAGTATCACCTCTCCAACCAGAAGTTGCGCAGCTGGCTTTGGGATGAGTGCAAGGGTTGGCTGGTCTCGCTGGTTTTGGGCACCATCATGGTCGAACTGGTCTATGCGATCATTCGCCTCGCGCCGCAGCGCTGGTGGATCATCGCGTGGGCTGTTTTTGTCGGATTGTTCCTGCTGATGGCGCAGCTTGCGCCGGTCGTATTGATGCCGATCTTCTACAAGTTTGAGCCGCTGGCGAATGACAGTCTGCGCGAGCGGCTGACCAGGCTGGGCGAGCGCGCCGGCACGCGCGTCCGCGGCGTCTATGAATGGAAGCTGTCGGAGAAGTCGAACAAGGCGAACGCCGCGCTCACCGGCATGGGTTCGACCCGCCGCATCATTCTCTCCGACACCTTGCTGCAAAATTACAGCGATGACGAGATCGAGGCCATCCTCGCGCATGAACTCGGGCACCATGTGCACAAGCACATCTTGAAGGCCATCTTCACCCAGGTCGCTATCACCTTCTTCGGATTCTGGCTGATCAACATAGTGCTGCGCTTTGTCATTGCGAAGAACTGGTTCCCGGTGCTTGATCCGCGGCTCTACGACTTCGCCAACCTGCCGCTTATCGTCCTTGTCGCAACCATTCTGGGTTTCGTTTTGATGCCGGCATTGAACGCGATCTCTCGCCACCATGAGCGCCAGGCGGACCGCTACGCGTGGGAGAATACTCCCGCTATCGCACCGTTCATCAGCTCCATGCAGAAGCTGGCCGACCAGAATCTTGCCGAGCGCGAGCCCAACAAGTTCATCGAGTGGCTTTTCCATTCGCACCCGTCGATTGGAAAGCGGGTTGCGGCGGCCGAAGCGTGGGCGAGCAAACAGCCTCAGGCAGAAGTTCAGCCCCTGGCCTGACGTTCGCGCTGGCGTAGGATAGCTTCCACTCGCTTCAGATCGCCTTCCGTGTCCACTCCCACGGTGTCGAAAGGCGTCTCCGCCACATGGATCGCAGTGCCATTGTCGAGAAAACGCAGTTGCTCCAGGCGCTCCGTGCGCTCCAGTTCCGACTCCGGCCACTTGCAGAAGGAATCCAGCGCCGCCTTGCGATAAGCATAGAAGCCCAGATGCTTGTAGTAGCGGGCTGTTCCACTGCAGTCCCGGTCGAACGGAATCGTCGCCCGTGAGAAATAGAGCGCCCTCCCATCAAGTGCGGTGACAACCTTCACCGCGTTGGGATTGTTCACGTCTTCTGGTGAGCACGGCGTCTTGAGAGTGCCGACTTCTACGGCGTCACACTCCATTAGGTCAAGCAGCACATCCAGATGTTCACGTCGTGCCAGCGGTTCATCGCCCTGAACATTGACGTACACATCGGCATCGACCGCTACGGCGACCTCATGCACCCGATCGGTTCCGCTGCGATGCTCCGGTGAGGTCATGCGATAGGCCCAGTTATTGTGCCTGCAAACCGCGGCGATCTCGTCGGAGTCGGCAGCGACGATGACCTCTTGCAACCGGGGGCAGGCCCGCGCCGCTTCATAAACGTAGGCGAGCATGGGACGACCGGCAATCTCGCGCAGCACTTTGCCCTGCAGGCGAGTTGACGCAAGCCGTGCCGGAATTACGGCGATAGCTTTCACCCGACTTAGTTTCAACGCAGGGACCGCACGCTGGCAAGAGAAAGTGCCCGACCTGGCCAAAAGACGGGTAGAACGGGCCATACACGATTGGCGAACAGCGGTCTCCTTAATTGACCGCAACCAATCGCGAAACATAGAATCAATAACTTAGAACGATTGTGGGGTGCTCGCTTTGCCTCTTTACGAATATCAGTGCAGGAAGTGCCATAGCCTGATGGAGCGGATCCAGAAGTTTTCCGATCCGCCCTTGACCACCTGTCCTCATTGTGGAGGCGAATTGGAGCAGTTGATCTCGGCGCCAGCGGTCCAGTTCAAGGGTTCAGGATGGTACGTCACCGACTACGCCAAGGGATCGGCAAAGGACAGTGGCAAGAACGGAAACGGTTCGGTTTCGGGGTCTTCATCGGAGGCAAAATCGGACGATTCCAAGAGCAAGACCCCCTCTGGCACGGGAACGGCCAGCTCCTCTGCAGATCAGCCAGCCGGCAAGAAATAACCCGAGGCAAGGAACGGCGAGCTTCGCGGGCCCATATGTTCGGCCATCACAGATGCATGTGATCTCCGTCGCATCTCCCTGTGTTAATGCTAGGTTGCCGGACATCCAAGGGTTAGAATTAATCTCGTTCGAACATTCGTTCGCAACATCGGCTCTGTTGAATTCATACGTTCACTTTCCAAGGAGGTACCGGTCATGTCGAAGGATACTTTGACCATCACCGACCAACGCACCGATAAAACTTATGAGACGCCGGTCGAGCTCGGCACCATCCGGGCCATGGATCTGCGGAAGATCAAGACGGGTCCCGACGACTTCGGTCTTATGACCTACGATCCGGCATTCACCAATACGGTTTCCTGCAAGAGCAGCATTACGTTCATTGACGGCGACAAAGGTATCCTTCGCTACCGCGGCTACGATATCGAGGCGCTGGCCGAGCATTGCACCTATCTCCAGGTTGCCTACCTGCTGCTCTTCGGCGAACTGCCGAACCCGCAACAGGACCGGGACTGGACCTGGGAGATCACCCATCACACGATGTTGCACGAGAGCACCAAGCACTTCATCGACGGCTTCCGCTACGACGCGCATCCCATGGGCATTCTCGTAAGCACCTTGGCGGCTCTCTCCACGGTCTACCCGGAGGCCAAGAACATCCACGACCCGGTGAATCGGGAGAAGCAGATCATTCGTCTGGTCGCTAAGATGGCCACGCTGGCGGCCTATTCCTACCGCCACCGCCGTGGGCATCCGTATGTGTATCCCGACAACGATCTCAGCTACACCGAGAATTTCATGAATATGCTGTGGCGGATGACCGAGCCAAAGTACGTCGCCAGCTCGGTGATCGCTCGCGCGCTGGACGTGCTGTTCATTCTGCACGCCGATCACGAGCAGAATTGCAGCTCCACCACCATGCGCGTTATCGGCAGCGCGCAAACCGATCCTTATCTCTCCATGGCTGGAGCCGCTGCGGCACTGGCTGGTCCGTTGCATGGAGGCGCAAATGAAGAAGTGCTGCGCATGCTGGACGAAATCGGCTCGGTAAAGAACATTCCCGCCTACATCAAGCGCGTCAAAGAAGGCGAGATTAAACTGATGGGCTTCGGGCACCGGGTCTACAAGAACTACGATCCGCGGGCCCGCATCATCAAGCAGGTCGCCGAGGAAGTGTTCGAGGTGACGGGCCGCAACGAACGGCTCGACGTTGCGCTGGAACTGGAGCGCATCGCCCTGCAGGATGACTACTTCGTTACCCGCAAGCTGTATCCCAACGTGGATTTCTACTCGGGAATCATTTACCAGGCCATGGGCTTTCAGCCGGAGATGTTTACCGTTCTGTTTGCCATTCCCCGCGCGGCCGGCTGGCTGGCGCAGTGGAACGAAATGGTGCAGGATCCGGAGCAGAAGATCGCACGTCCACGCCAGATCTACACCGGAATCGATCATCGCAAGATTCCGGCGACACAGGACGAGAAGACAGCAGTTAAGGTCGGATAAACCTCAGATCACAAGCCTATCCTTCGACATCGGGCTTAAGAGAGCGGACCTCCGGGTCCGCTCTTCTTTCTTGCGCCTGATCGAGACACGACTGTTACCAGGCCCGCCGTGGGCCGCGAAGCACTCGCGCTGGCAGAAAGATGATAGCCTTCAGCAGCTCCAGCACTCCTTCAACCGCAATCCCCAAGATGCGGAACGGCAGTAGGAGTAGCCAAACAATCGGATAAAGCACCAGAAAGACCAGCGCCAGTGGCCAGCAGAAAATCAGCAGGATGCACCAAAGGAGAAAAGTGAGCATGAACGTTACCTGAACTGTGGTACGACGATCGGGTCGCCGAAGTTCCGCCCAAGCAGTGCGTCGGGTAAACTTGGTTCCAGGGAGGGATGGCCGCGCAGCCGGCAATGCCAAGTTAAGTCGACCCGATCTTTTGGGAGGGTCACTCGAACCTCAGACTGCGAATTCGCGCACTTTGCTTTATTTCTTGACAGAGCACCGGTTGGCAAGTAGAACTTCGGTTCATGTCTCACATAACAGCTGGCGAGGAGCGAGTATGAACAAGGCGGACCTGGTGGAGAAAATCGCAGCCGCTCATGGTGTAAGCAAGACTGCGGCGGGTGGCGCAATCGACACCCTCATCGATTCGGTGACGGGTGCGCTGAAAAAAGGTGGCCGCGTTACCCTGGTCGGATTCGGAAGCTTTTCGGTTTCGCAGCGCAAGGCGCGTAATGGACGCAATCCGCAGACCGGAGGCTTAATCAAAATTCCCGCCCGCCGAGTGGCGAAGTTCACGCCCGGCGTCGAACTGAAGAAGGCAGTCAACAGGAAATAGCGGGCAAGCCAACGTCCTTCACATTGCACACTCGGAATTGCCGGCCGTAATCCGAAAAAGCTGGTGGATGTTCGGGACTGCTCGATATTGAGATGAACCTGCGTAGCGTGGCAATACCGGCTGGACACTTCCCGGGTGAATCTTTCTCGCCACTCGCCTCGTCTAACAACGAGTTCCCATGAGCCGGGTTGCCGCGATGCGACCGTATCCGGTAAGATTGGGGTTTGCGGTAAACAACTCAGGAGTCCTTAATGAAGGCAGCCATCCATCCTATTTACGAGGAAGTGCGCGTCCATTGCGCCTGCGGCAATACGTTTCTCACTCGTTCGACCCACAAGGGCGACATCAATGTGGAAATCTGCTCCGCGTGTCATCCGTTCTTCACCGGCAAACAGAAGCTGGTTGACACCGCCGGCCGCGTAGAGCGCTTCCGCCGCAAGTACGCCAAGAGCGACACTGCGAAAAGCGAAGCCGCAAAGGCCGAAGCCGCAAAGAACTAGCTTCGTCTTCGAAAGTCCCCAGGCCTCCGCTGCGGCGGAGGCTTTTACTTATTCGCCGCCGCCACTCAGAGCACGATCGATTGACAGCGCTCCCGCGCCTTTGATCAGTATCACCAAGCCCATCGCGATCGCCAGCAGGTGATATTCGAAACCCTCGCCCTTTTGCTGGCCTAACCAATTCATAAAGAACCCGTTATGCACGTGCACCGTCGCGATGGCAACCAGCATGTTGACGATGATGCCAAACGCGGCAATGCGGCTCAGCAGGCCGACGATCAGGCCCAAGCCGCCGAAGAACTCGGCGCAGATGGCTAGAAATGCCAGCGGCGCGGGAATGCCCAGCTGTTGGGTAAAGAAGCCCATGGTGCCATGGAAACCAAAACCTCCGAACCAGCCCAGCATCTTCTGTGCGCCATGCGCGAAGAACACGATGCCCAGAACCAGGCGAATCAGGGTGAGTGTGAAATCGTTTGAGGTTGAAAGCACTTTACGCAACGTAGTCCTCCCTGCCGGACGGGTCACGGTGCGGCGGTCCGGCCCCGTTAACATTCTGCTTAGCCAGATGCTTGTTGGAACACGCAAGTTGCGAAAATATTTCCCGTGGGTTCGCGGAAGAACCGTCTATTGCTTATCGCTGGCCTTGAACTCGGCCCAGGGATTGCCTTTCATGTCTTGCAGGATCGGCCGCTCCCAGTCGAACTGCGGATGTTCCTTCAGGAACTTGTCAGCGATGAAATCCTCCCCGCAGGGATGTCCGGCCCGCGCTTGCAGCGTCATGTTCTTCGCCATCGTGCTATCTGCCGCCTGCGCCGTGACTGCGCCCATTGGGCTATAAGGCGGCTCTGACCACGCCGGCTCGCCGGTTGGAGACTCGTAGCCGTGGCCGCACAGTCCTCGGAAGTTGCGGTCCTCCTTGCTCTCGTAAGTGTCCCAATGGTCGGCCAGAAACTTCTCACCTAATTCGAGATCGATCTGTCCCTTGTTCTCCGGCATCAGTTGCTGCCAGCGCTTGTGACGCGCGTTGGGTGAACTGGACATGTTGTTGGGATCGAAGTCGGTCTCGACTTTGGTCAGTCTTGGATCGCTAGGGAAGTTTGCGCCTTCGAAGTAGCCGTCCTTGGTGCGCCAGACGCGGTGCAACTTCAGCCCGATCTCGAAACGCGCGATCTCGCCGGTTTTGTTGTCGGCCAGCAGCCAGTCATTGGCATAGCCGCCGTTGTTGCCGTCGAGCATGATCCGCACGTATTCATCAATCGAGCTGGCATATTGCAGGGCCTTGCGTGCGCGCATGAACTCGGGCTTGCCGTTGGGATCGAACAGGCTGAAGCCGGCGATGGTAGTTTCCGTCACCATCAAACCTGAGGCATTAATGCCAAAATCGTCGTCGCTGACGATGATTCCAGGAAAGCCGTCGGTCAGCATGTGATAGCCATGCGTCGGCACAATATCGAAGATGATGGCCCAGCGCTTGCCCGTGGCTATGTCCGTCCAATTGCTGTGAGCGATGACCGGCTTGTGGTCCTTGGTCCATGAACCGGTGGCGACGAAAGCACTGCAATTGCCCGGCGCCTTCAGGTCGGGAGCGTTGGCGCGCTTCTGCTGCCGGTCAAGCGTTGGAACGTAATAGTCCGGGACCTCTTCCATCGCGTTCAGCGCGACTACGTCCCACACATCCATGCTCGAGCCGCGCGCCTTGAGTCCGTCGGCGATCCCTTGCAGTTCCTGCTGGTATTCCTCGTCGATGTGCGGCCACAAGATGTTCTGGGCGGTGGCACGATAGAAGTTCCAGTCGCGCCCAGTGCGGTGGACATCCTTGAACTGCACGACCCTGAAGCCGTCTTCGATTTCCGTCGCCAGTAGATATCCATGCTGGTAGCCAATGTCGGGCGGGGCACCTTCCAGATGGACATAGACCCAGCCACTGCGCTCAAAGCGATAAGCGCCCTTTAGTCGCCCCTCGTCACCCTTGGCGTTGTCTTGTTTGGCAACCGACGCGCTGGCCAAACCGCATAGCAAAGCAAAAGTGATCAAGCACCAGAAAGCCGCCCGAGCAACAGATCGCATGATCTCCCCCCTCTTACCCCGAGACGGCAGCAGCTTATCTATTTCTTGCGGGAATAGCAATTGTCTGCCTCTCTCCGTTATGATCATGCGCCTGGGGAACGGAATGCTCATGAATTGCAAGACGGTAGCGCGGTTGCTCCACGTCGCCACCGGTGCCAGCTTGGCGATCTGTCTGTCGGCAACCCTGGCCGCGCAGGAGAATCACAAGTCCAAAGGCACCTGGCAGTTCGCCGTCTCGGGCGACTCGCGCAACTGTGGCGACATCGTGATGCCCGCTATTGCCGCCGGCGTGCTCTCTGACGGCGCTGCATTCTACTGGCACCTCGGCGACTTCCGCGCGATGTCCAAGATCGACGAGGACTACCGCCGTACTCATCCGCAAGCCGGCATGCCGCAGTATCTCGCGGACGCATGGCCCGACTTCATCCAGCACCAGCTCGTGCCTTTTGGCAAGCTACCTGTGTTCTTGTCCATCGGAAATCACGAGCTGGTCGCGCCCATGACGCGGACGCAATACATCGCACAATTTGCTGACTGGATTGATCAACCCGTGCTGCGACAACAACGGATGGCGGACAGCCCGACGGATCACCAGGTGACAACGTACTATCACTGGATAGATCGCGGCGTCGACTTCATCAGCATGGACAACGCTTCCGCCGACATGTTCGATCCGTCAGAGATGACATGGTTCAAGATGGTGTTGGCGAACGACGCGAAGAACAGCGCCATTCGCACGGTGGTGGTTGGCATGCACGCTGCGTTGCCCGACAGCTCTTCGGCCGGGCACAGCATGAATAGCTCGGTGCGAGGACAATCGAGTGGCCGGGAAGTCTACGGGGAACTGTCCGCATGGCGAAAGACGACCAGCAAGAATGTGTACGTGCTGGCCAGCCACTCGCACTTCGTCATGAACGACGCTTACAACACCGCCTGCCATAAAGGCGACGTGTTGCCGGGATGGATCATGGGTAGCGCGGGTGCCGTGCGTTACCGTTTGCCCGCAGACCGTGCGCTCTCCACCATCGATAAGACCGATGTCTATGGCTATCTGCTGGCGACAGTTGCGCCGGACGGAAACATTACTTTTCAGTTCAAGGACGTCAAAGAATCCGACATCCCGGCCAGCGTGGTCAAGGAATTTTCGCGCGAGCAGGTGAGTTGGTGCTTCGAGCAAAACAAATCCGACTACACGCCTGAGGATCCAAACTGTGATACTCACTCGCCCACTGGCCGGTAGCCGTGCCGTCCGGAGTTACCCAAGTGCTGAAACTCCACGCTTCCGATTACGACAACATCCGCCACCACGGTGAAGAGACGTACCCCAATGAGTGTTGCGGGATTCTTCTGGGCGCGGTTGAAGGCGACGTCCGTATTGTGCAATCCACGATCCGCTGCAAGAACGTCAGCTCGGATTCTCAGAAGAAACGCTATGACATCGACCCGCTCGAAGTGGTGCGCGCTCAACGCGAGGCACACGACAGAGGTCTGGAAATTGTCGGGTTCTACCATTCCCATCCCGATCATCCCGCTCACTGGTCGCAAGCCGACCTTGAAGAAGCCCATTGGATAGGCTGCTCCTACGTGATCACCGCCGTTGAAAACAGCGAGGCGACGCAGACTAATTCATTCGTGCTTGCCGGAAGGCGCGAGGAAGACAAGACCCTGGTTGAAGAGGAGCTTTTGCTAGTTGCTAATTGCTAATGGCTAATGGCTGCCTTTGTCCATTCCCAACTGCCAAAACAAGAATGAATAGATATCCGTCCAATCCTCCACAACCTTTGAAATTGGCTTGCCTGCACCGTGCCCGGCTTTCGTCTCGATGCGCAGCAGGATCGGATTCGGACCTCCATTGTTCGCCTGCAACTCTGCGGTCATCTTTTTCGCATGCATGGGATCGACGCGAGTATCGGTATCGGCGGTCATGAACAGCACCGCGGGATAGGCCGTTCCTTCTTTCACATGTTGGTAGGGCGAATAGGCATAGAGCCACTGGAACTGCTTCTCATCTTCCGACGAGCCGTACTCAGGGATCCACAGCTTGGCGATCTGAAAATTCTGGTAGCGCAGCATGTCGAGCAGCGGCACCTGGCAGATGACCGCGCGAAAGAGATCGGGTCGTTGAGTGATCGCCACTCCCATTAGCAGGCCGCCGTTGCTGCCGCCGCGAATGGCGAGATGCTCTTTGTCGGTGTAACCCTCTTTCTGCAAATACTCGGCCGCGGCGATGAAATCGTCGAAGACGTTCTGCTTTTTGTCGAGCATGCCGGCGCGATGCCAGTCTTCTCCGAACTCGCTGCCGCCACGCAGGTTCGCTACAGCGAAGATGCCGTCGTAATCGAGCCAGGGAAACAGCGCCTTGTTGAACTCGGGTGTCAGGCTGACGTTGAAGCCGCCGTAGCCAGTGAGCAGCACCGGGTTGTGGCCCGCGAGTTTCAGCCCTCTGCGCATGACCAGGAACATCGGGATGCGCGTGCCGTCCTTCGACGTGTACCAGATTTGCTTGGTCTCATACTGACTGGCATTGATGCCGCTCTTGACCGAGTCCCACACTGTGCTCTTGCCGTGCGGGATGTCGAAGCGATAGATGGTCGTCGGCGTCGTGAAAGACGAGAAAAGATAGAACGCGCTGCTGCTGTCATATTCGCCGCCGATGGCGGAGATCGTGCCCAACGTCGGCAGCTCGATCTCGCCCAGCGGTTTGCCCTCGGTGGTGAAGCGCTTCAGCTGTGAGTGGGCGTTGAACTCATACCGCGCGAACAGTTGTCCCCCGATGACGTAAAGCGAGGTGAGAACAGCATCCGACTGCGGAATGATCTCGCGCCAGTGCTCGCGAGTAGGGGTGGTGAGCGGCGTTTTGAAGACGTGATAGCGCGGGCCGTCCTCGTTGGTCAGGATGTAGAGATCGCCGTTATAGGGTTGCGCGATGTAGAGAGATTCCTTGCCGGTGGTGATGCGCAAGGGGGCCGAGCCAGCCTGCAAATCCATCAGAAAGAGTTCATTCTTCGACCATCCCTGCTCGACCATGATGCTGAGCCAGCGCCCGTCGTTCGACAGCGATACGTTGGGCCAGTCCTGCGGATCGCGGCCTTCGCCGAAGATGAGCGGATCTCTCGCGGGATCGCCGCCGAGCGCATGGTAGAAGACGTGGCGGTTGTACATCTCCTGACCGGCAGCAACATCGCCTGCCTTGGGGTACCGCGTGTAATAGAAGCCGCTATCGTCGGGCTTCCACGCCAGGCTGCAGGCCCGGGTGCGGGCAATCGTGTCAGGCAGCAGCTTGCGGGTTGCGGTTTCGATAACGTGCAGCGTGCTCATCTCCGAACCGCTCTCGGATGTGCCGTAGGCGACATATCGTCCATCGTGCGAGGCGTTCCACCAGTCGAGCGCGACGGTGCCGTCCTTGGAGAGCAGGTTCACGTCGAGCAACACCTGGTCACGTCCATCCACGCCTTGGCGCACGTATAGCACGGGTTGGTTCTGCGTGCCTTCGCGGCGAGTATGGAAGTAGTAATCACCGCCGACCTGCGTCGCACCGAGGTTGCCAATCTGGAGCAACTGTTCCAACCGCTGATGTAACTGGGGGCGACCGGGCAGCCTGTCGAGAACGCTGCGCGTATACGCCAGCTGTTCCGCGACCCATTGCTGCGTCGCTGGACTGGTGCCGTCTTCGAGCCAGCGATAAGGATCCATAACCTTGTGACCGAAGTAGGTGTCGGTAACCGGCTGCTGCTTGGTTGCGGGCGGCTTAGGGATGTTCATCGTGATGGAAGTTTCAGAAGTGCGATTCTGGGCCATTGCGCTGGCCATCGGCAACATTGGCAGTACAACTATAAGCGCGCGCGGTAGCATGCCGAATCGTTTCATGGCTGCGACGAGCATAAATGATACGACTCCGATGCTGGTACCGTCTCATCAAGCGCCCGAATCCAAAGTCGAGACCTCTTTGGGAATCAGACCGCGAAAGAAGCAGCGCAGCCTTTGACGCGGCGCGCGCGCCCCCGCTACAATACGACTATAATTTGAACGCGCCGTCTGGCGCGAAACACTCCTCAGTAGCTCAATGGCAGAGCATCCGGCTGTTAACCGGAGGGTTGTAGGTTCGAGTCCTACCTGAGGAGCCATTCTTTTCTTGGACTTGCAGCAAATCCGCAAAAAGCATCTGGGTCA
>Ga0182030_10020995_pt1 | contig 12267 bp, 8 predicted proteins | sample 812S3MmetaG_FD_121299 | JGI IMG/M metagenome (GOLD analysis project Ga0182030, IMG submission 121299) | Permafrost microbial communities from Stordalen Mire, Sweden - 812S3M metaG (Illumina Assembly) | ecosystem: Environmental > Terrestrial > Soil > Wetlands > Permafrost | place: Sweden...
CAAGGGGATCCTCGCGATCGCCTGGTAGAAGCACTGGTTCATGAACGCGACCGAGACGCCGAGAGCCAACGCCCCGAGCCACTGTTGTCTCGTCCACGCTCGCAAGTGCGGCCGCGTGAACACCATCAAGACCACGGCGCCCAGGAAGAAGCGCCACGCACTGGTCGACGAGGGGCCGATCTGGCCAAAGACGCGCGTGACGATCGCGGCCGACCACTGGATCAGTGACGCGCCGAGCAACATGTAGCCGGCACCCTTGAGCGCTCGAGCCTTCGGGTGGCTCTCCTCGATCAACTCGTCACCAGGCCGGTTCGGTCAGCCTCGAGCACATGCACGATGCCGGCGACGCCCTGGTCGTGGAGAAACGTTCGCGCCGCACTCGCGACACCTTCAGACTTATCCGCGGTCGCGAGTCCCAACATGGTGGATCCGGCACCCGACCAACACGATCCCGCCGCGCCGCTCTCGCGCAGCGTGGTCAGGAGCGGCTCGGCGAAGGACAACAGGCCCATCCGGTACGGCTGGTGCAGGTAGTCGTCCATCGAACCATCGACGAAGGCGTCGTGATCGGCCAGTCCGGCCAGCAACAGACCCATGGCACTCAAGTTGCGCACCGCGTCGGCGAAGGGCACCCGTTCGGGCAAGACTCGACGCGCCGCGATCGTCGGGAGCTCCTCATCGGGAATGACGGCGACGAATCGCCACTCGGCGTCGAGCGCCAGAGCTCGAGCGACCGCGCCACCTCCCGATTGCGCGCGCGCGACCACGAGTCCGCCCAGCAACGACGCCGCCGCGTTCTCGGCGTGTCCTTCCACCTCGGTGCTGATCGCCAGTGGGTCGCGCGCGCCCGCCGCCACAGCGGCGGCCACCGCGAGTGCGGCCGACGAGCCCAGACCGCGCGACAGCGGGATCTCGGACTTCACGTGCATCGTGAAGTTCGAGTGTCCGAGGACCTCCGCGGCGACACGGGCGCCGAGATTGTCGTCGTCGTCGAACAGGCCAGCGCCACATCCTTCGCTCGAGATCGCGAATGCGTCCGCCGGTTCAATCGTGACCTCGAGGTAGAGCGTCAACGCGATCGCCAAGCAGTCGAAACCCGGTCCTAGGTTGGCCGAACTGGCGGGAACGCGTGCGAGCATGGTTTTACAGTATGCGGTGCCAGAGCGTGGGCGCGGCGACGGATCGCAGCGCGACCAGCGGCACGGGCTTCTCGACGCTGTGCACCTCGATCCATCCCACGACCTCACCACGGTGAATCGCGTCACCGAGGTGGCGCAGACGCACGTGCAGCGGATGGTTGTTGTGTTGATCCCACCAGTAGACGTGGCTCGCGCGCGCGAGTCCGAAGGGTACGACGTCTTTGCGGAATCCAATCGTTCCCAGGACATCACCCTTGGCGAACACGACGTCGGCTTGGCTGGCCTCGGCCGATACGGCCAGTGAGTACGCCGCGTCACCGGCGTTGGCGAGGACGTTGCCACCCTGTTGTCCCAGCACCACCGCGTAGACCAGGTGACGTCGACCGTTCAGGCGATAGGCCACGGCCATCACGTCACAGCCGCCGGCGGCCGTGGTTCGCCCCGACTTGACGCCCACGACGTCATTCTCTCCGACCAGTGGAGTGAAGGTGTTGACGAAGCCGGCGACGGGCAGGTCCACCTGGGTCTGATCGACGATGGCTCGAACGAGTGGCGAGCGCATAAGAACCGTCGCGAGCTTCGCCTGATCGAGCGCCGTGGAGACCGAATCGTTCGAGACGCCCGTCTCATCGGCGTAGTGCGTGTTGTGAAGTCCGAGAGACCTCGCCGTCGCATTCATCCGTGCGACGAATGCTTTAGGCGTCGGCAGCACCATCGCCGCGAGCATGCCGGCGTAGTTGGCCGCGGAGTGCACCAGCACGCCGTTGAGCAAATCGATCTCGCACAGCCGCTCACCCTGGGTGACGATGACCGCCGAGTCGTCATCGGACTTGTCGCGTTCGTAGCTGAGGACGTCGTTGTCACTGACGACAATGCACGGACCGGTCTGGCCGATCGCCAGAGGAAAGCGTTTGAGGGCGACCAAGACCGTCATCATCTTCGTCAGACTCGCGATCGGGACGACGCGATTGTGCCAGGCGCGCGTGATACCGAGTGCGGGCACGTCAATCGCCGCGCTACCGCCGATCGGCCAGACCAGCGGGGGTGGCGTGTAGTCGAAACTGGCGTAGGAACGTAGTGAAAGTTTCACCGTGGGCTGTTCGTGGAGGAACGGCAGTTGCAGTGAGACGATGAGCCCGCCGGCGACCGCGGCGCCCAGGACGATCGAGATGAACCGGGTCACGAGGCCGCGAAGGGCCGGACGGCGCGACGATCTCTTGGTCACGAATTACAGCGAAGTCTGTTCGTCGTACTCTTCGGGCGTGATGAGGACCTTGCGGGCCTTGGACCCATCTCCCGCCGCCACGACGCCCTCTTGCTCGAGTTGGTCCATGAGGCGACCGGCCCTCGCGAAACCGACACGTAGTTTGCGCTGCAACATCGACGTCGACCCCGACTGCGTCCGGATGATCAACTCTCGGGCCTGAGCCAGGACTTCGTCGTCATCGTCACTCGAGCCACCGCCCGACGAGCCGCCGCGACCGGCCGGCACGTCCAGGGCGACCACGTTCTCGCGTCGTCCACCCTGCGCGCGCCACGCTTCGACCACCCGCTGGACTTCGCTCTCTGAGACCCACGGCGCTTGGAGTCGTCGCGCCACGTTGGATGACGCCGTCACGAGCAACATGTCGCCCTTGCCGATGAGGCGCTCCGCGCCGGCCTGGTCCAGGATCACGCGGCTGTCCGCGAGCGACGAGACCGCGAAGGCGATGCGACTCGGAATGTTGGCCTTGATGACGCCGGTGATCACGTCGACACTCGGCCGTTGTGTGGCGAGCACGAGGTGGATGCCCACCGCGCGCGCCATCTGGGCGATGCGCACGACCGACTCTTCGACGTCGCGCGCCGCCACCATCATCAGGTCGTTCAACTCGTCGACGACGATCACGATGTAGGGCAGGTCTTCCGGTCCGCGTGGTCGCTCGACGTCGGATTCCAGGCCCGTCGTCCGTTCGAAGATCTCGGCCACGCGCTCGTCATCGGTCGTCCCGGGCTCGAGTTCGCCTCGCGCGATCATCTGCTGGTAGCTCGTGATGTCGCGCGCGCCGCTTTCGGCCAGGATGTCGTAGCGGCGCTCCATCTCCTTCACGGCCCACGCCAGCATCCCGGCGGCCTTCTTCGGATCGACCACGACCGGGGCCAAGAGGTGCGGCAGGTCGTTGTACTGACCCATCTCGACGCGCTTCGGGTCCACCAGCATCAATCGCAGCCGGTCCGGTGTCGCGCGCATCACCAGCGAGGTGACGATCGAGTTGATCAATGAACTCTTACCGGCGCCGGTCGCTCCGGAGATGAGGACGTGGGGCATCTCGCCGAGGTTGGCCACGAGGGTCTTGCCGGAGATGTCGCGACCGATCGGCACGTCCAGCGGGTGATTCGAGTTGGCGGCCTCTTCCGAGGCGAGCAGGTCACCGAGGGCGACGAGCGTGCGCTGTCGATTCGGCACTTCGACGCCGATCGCCGACCGGCCCGGGATCGGCGCGAGGATGCGCACGTCGGATGACGCCATGGCGTAGGCGATGTCCTTATTAAGCGTCGTCACGCTCGAGACCCTCACGCCCGGCCCGAGCTCGAGTTCGTAGCGCGTCACCGTGGGACCGACGGTGAATCCGACGAGTGTCGTGTCGACGCCGTGGGCCGCGAGCGCCTCGACCAGTTCGCCTCCGAGGTCCTCGATGGCGGCGCGGTCCTGCTTGACGTCCTTGGTGCGCATCAGCAGTGACGGCGACGGCAACTCCCAGTCGCTTTCCATCACCGGGTACTCCTCGTACTCTTGTTCCTCTTCTTGCTCGTCGTACTCCTCTTCTTCGGCCTCCTCTTCGTACTCATCCTCGTAGACCGGCTCGTCGAAGACTTCCGGTTCCGGCGCGATCGATCGCACGCGCCGCGGCGCCGGCGCCTCCTCGGTCTCTTCTTCGTCATCAGAACGCTCCGGACGTTCGTGGCTCGCCCACCAGCGCGCGAGCCACGAGCCAAAGGCGCGCAGGAACGTCGCGGTCCCGCCGTAGAGCGCGCGCAGTCCGATACCGGTGCCGATCATGATGGCGATGATCAACAACGCCAGCAACACCACGAGTGCACCGGCGATACTGATGGCCTTGTCGAGGCCGCCGCCGATCAAGGCGCCGAGCCAGCCACCCGCGTGCGCGAACTTGGCAGTCGTCGCGTGCAGCCCTGGTCGTCCCCCGGCGAGGTCACCGATGCCGCAGATGCTGATGAGACCGAGCGCGATCCCCCAGATGACCCTGGGGCGCTCGACCTCGATCCGTCCCGCGATCAGCGCCGCACCCAAGGCGAGCAACATGACGGGCAGGGCGAATCGTCCGACGCCGAAGGCGATGGCGAGACCCTTGGAGATACCGCGACCGACGGGACCGAGCGCTCCGGCTTCGGCCAACGCACAGAACGCGCCGATGACCACGAGCAGGAGAATCCAGAGGTCGCGGGTGTGGCGCTCCCAGACACTGGGGGCGGCCGCGGCCGATCCGCGAGCCGTCTTCTTCACCGGCTTTTTCTTGTGTCGTGCTTGTGCCACAACCATCAAACTTACCGAACATTCTTTCGTAATCGGTGCCAATCCCCATATGCTGAACCGGTGCCAACAACTCCCCACGACTCTTCGATCGAACTCGCCGCGCGCCTCAACTCCCACGCGCGCGTCTGCCATGTCGTCTCCTCCACGCCGCTCAGCTCATCGATCCACGAGGTCGTTCTCGCAGGTCAGGCCGCACTCTTGTGCGGCGTCGCGGGCAACGACGTCATGGTGCAACTCACGAATTCGACCGGCAAACTGGTCCGGCGTCGCTACAGCGTGCACGCCGTCGACGAGGAACTGGATCAATTCATCCTGTGGATCACGACGGCCCACGAAGGTCCGGGCAGCGTGTGGGCGCGCAGTGCCCAACCGGGCGACGAAGTCGACATCGTGGGGCCCCGGGGCAAGATCGTTCTCGATACCGAGGCCGATTGGCATCTCTTCATGGGCGACATCACGTGCCTCGGTTCGGCCTACCGGATGGCCCAGAGCGCCGAAGCGCCCGGCAAGGTCGTCTTCATCGTTGAGACCGACCACGCCGACGACGCCGTCACCTCGACGTTCGACGACGCCATCGCGGTCACCGGGATCTTCGTCGATCGCATGGGACGCGCCAAGGACGATCCCACCGGTCTCCTCCGCGGACTCTCCGCATTCGCCTTTCCCCCGGACCGCGGCCACGCGTACCTCTTCGGAGAGTTCCACGTGATGAAGGCGGCACGCGTGGCTCTACTCGATCGCGGACTCGACGACGAGTCGATCAGCATGAAGGCGTTTTGGCGCGTCGGTCGCAACAACGCCGATCACGGCGAACCGGAAAAGGGCGACTAAAGAACGACGACGGCCGCGAGCAACAACGGCTGGCGGCGATACTTCTGTCCGAGCAGCCGACCGGCGGCTCGTTGGGCGATCTTGTTCAGGGTCTCTTCATCGCGGGTGCCCTCTTTGAGCGCCACCGTCAGTGCGTCGCGCACTTCGTAGGTCACGGCGTCGAGCACCGTTCGATCCTTGTCGCCCTCGAACCACCCGCGCGCCGTCAGGCGCACCGGTTGAATGATGGTGCCCGCGTCCTTGTCGATGCCGGCGGAGATCTGCAAGACGCCGAACTCCGCGAGCATCCGGCGCTCTTCTAAGGGGCGCTCGTCCAAATCGCCCGCGCTGCCGTCGATGTAGTGAAAGCCGGCCGGTACCTGACCGGCGCGCTTGATTCCCGTCTTGTTGACCTCGATCTGGTCGCCGTCTTCACAGATCAACACGTGCTTGGGACTGAGTCCCATCGAATGCGCCAACTCCGCGTGGTGCACCATATGTCGGTACTCGCCGTGCACCGGGACGAAATTCCGTGGCCGAAGCAACTGGTGGAACGTGCGTAGTTCACCCTGGCGAGCGTGTCCCGAAGCGTGGACCGGCTCATGACCGGAGTGGATCACCTCGGCGGCGGCGCGGTGTAGATCGTCGATCACTCGTCCGACGGTCCACTCGTTACCCGGAATCGGGTGCGAGCTCAAGATGACGGTGTCGTCGGCGCCGACCTTCAAGAACCGAGCGTCGCCGCGCGAGAGTTTCGAGAGCGCGGCGAGGGGCTCACCCTGACTGCCGGTGCAGATGACGCAGACCTCGCCCGGGGCGTAACGATCGATGTTCTCGATGTCGATCAGGTCGGCGGCGTCGACGTGCAGGAGGTTCAACTTGCGCGCCAGTTTGACGTTCGCTTCCATCGATCGACCCATGAGGACGATCTTGCGGTGCTGCTCTAACGCGACGTCGATGATCTGCTGGACGCGATGGATGTGACTGGCGAAACAGGCCACGACCATTCGGCGTTGCGGTCGTTCGAGAAAGAGCCGTCGCAACGCTCCCCCGACCGATCGTTCCGAGGCCGTGAAGCCCGGCTCTTCGGCGTTCGTCGAGTCCGCGAGCAGCAGCGCGACACCCTCGTCGCCGAGGGCCGCGAGACGCGCTATATCGGTGCGCCGTCCATCGATGGGCGTGAGATCGAGTTTGAAGTCACCCGAGTGCACGACGATGCCGGCGTGGGTGCGAAAGGCCAGCGCCATGGCACTCGGCACCGAGTGGGTGACCGGGATGAACTCGACCTCGAACGGGCCGATATTGCGCTTCTCCCCATCGCTCACTTCGATGAACGTGAGGTCCTTGGCGACCTTGGCCTCGGTCAGGCGGTGACGGGCGAAACCGAGCGTCAACACCGATCCGTAGATAGGGACGTTGATGTCCTTCACGAGGTAGCGCAGCGCGCCCGTGTGATCCTCGTGACCGTGGGTCAGCACGATCGCGTCGACGCGGTCCTTGCGTTCGATCAGCCAACGAAAGTCCGGCAGGATCAGGTCGACGCCGTACATGTTCGGTTCGGGGAACATCAGCCCGGCGTCGACGACCACGATCCGTCCGTCTTGTTCGATCGCGGCGCAGTTGCGTCCGATCTCACCCAGACCGCCGAGAAAGGTGACGCGAACGGTGTCCTTAGCCACGCGACGCCTGGAGTGCGGCCACGACCTTGGCCGCGTCCGCGTCAAGAGTGTCGTCACTCTCAGCGTGGGGCAATCGGCACTGTCCGACGTCAATACCGAGATAGCGCATCGCCGCCTTCGAGGGCATTGGGTTCGGATACAGATCGCTCGATTCGAAGGCGTAGCTCGTGGCGAGGCGTTCATTGAACGCTCTCGCGCGGACCCAGTCACCTCGTTCGGCGCTCTCGACCAACTGCACGAACTCACGAGCGGCCCAGTGCGCGGCGACCGACACGAGGCCGACCGCCCCGATACCCATGAAGGGCAGCACCACTGAGTCGTCGCCGCTGTAGAGGTCGATATCGTCGCCGAGCACGGACTTGTAGTGGGCGGCACTCACGAGGTCGCCCGACGCATCCTTTATCGCCACGATGTTCGAGTGCGACGAGACGAGATCGATGGTGGTGGTCGCCGCGATCTTTCGCCCGGTCCGCGAAGGGACGTCGTAGAGCATGATCGGGAGTTCCGTCGAATCGGCGATGGCGGCGAAGTGCGCGGCGATGCCCTTTTGACTCGGACGGGCGTAGGCCGGCGTCGTCGCCAACACGCCCGAGACACCGGTCTCGAGGACCTGGCGCGTCAGTTCCACCGAACGCGCGGTGTCGGCGAAGGTCGAACCGGCCAAGACGGGTACTTCCACGGCACCGGCCACACAGGCGAACAGTTCGAGCTTCTCATTGTCCGAGAGCGAGGATCCCTCCCCGGTCGATCCGGCCACGACCAAACCGTCGCAACCTTCGCCGACCAAGTACGTCGCCAACTCAATCGCGACGTCAAAATCGATCGCGCCGTCCGCTCGAAAAGGCGTCACCATGGCGGTGAGGAGGCGACCAAAAAGAGGTGTCGTCATACTTCGAAGTTACCAGCGATTCTCGAATAAGCCGCGAAGGTACGACGGACCAAAGGCCCATACTGCGCTGACACGGAGTCGCCCGCGCATCTCTGGCTATGGGCGGCACGGGGAACGCTTAGATGAGCGATTCGATCCCGTCGATGAGCCTCGGTGTCGAATCGATGGCATGGGCCGCGAGCGCCACACCCTGGACGAAACTCAACCGGTCAAATGAGTCGTGTCGAATGGTCAAACCTTCGCCCGGTCCGCCGAACAGGATCTCTTGATGTGCCACCAGGCCGGGGAGACGCACCGAATGGATCTTGATGCCCCCGATCGTGTCGGCACCGCGAGCTCCGGAGAGCGTATGGCGAACGGTGGGATCGATCATCTCGGGCAGACCGGCCGACGTGCGCGCCGCGGCGATTCCCTTGGCCGCGGCGATCGAGGTCCCCGACGGCGCGTCCACTTTTTTGTCGTGGTGCAACTCGATGATCTCGACGCGATCGAAATACGGCGCCGCCATCGCGGCGAATTTCTCGGAGAGCACGGCGCCCACGGAGTAGTTCGCCGCGATCACCACGCCCACCGTGGTCGCCGTCTCTTCGACCACCCGACGCTGTTCGTCCGACAGACCCGTCGTGCCGACGACGAGGCCCTTGCCGTTCGCGGCGCACCACGCCGCGGAGGCGACGACGCCTTCGGGCGAGGAGAAGTCGACGACGACGTCGATCGTGGAGGCGTCCACGTCATCGAATGAGGCGGCGTAAGTGGCGCCGAACAGTTCACTCGGTTCGCGCGCGTCGACGAGGGCGCCAATGGTGAACTGGCCGAGCTCGCTGAGACCGCCAGCCAGTATCTGACCCATGCGTCCGGCCCCACCGTTGATTGCGAGAGCTTTCACGACCGCACCTTATCCTCGCGCCGTCGACGTTCGTCGACGACGAGGTACGCCCCTACGCCGATGATCAACACGACGCCCACGATTGACGCGGCCAGACCCAGCTCGATATACGGCGCGTGGTAGTGGAAGTGGACTCGCCACTCGCCGCCCGGCACGGTGACCTGCTGGATGAGGCCGTTTCGCGACACCTTGAGCGCTTCACTCTTGCCCGACGTCGTGTTCAGGGCCGTCGCTCGCCATCCCGGGAGATACGCCATCGAACGCACCAGCGTGACCGGTGACGTCGCGTGCACGGTGACCCAGGTGTCGCCGTAGGCGACGTTCTTCACCCGCGACAGCGTGCCGCTCGAATTCGACGTCAGCCAGACGCTCGATTTCACCGTCAGCGCCTTGAAGACCGAGAACGTTCCGACGGTATTACTGAGTCGCCAAGAACCGTCGAGTGCCTCTTGCATCGGCGAATTCAGATCGTAGGTGATCGTGAGTGGAGTGACCTGTCGGACGAGGGCTTCTCCGATCGACACCGCTTCGGTCGCGGTCACTTTGAATCCGGCCGCCCCGATCGTTCGCTCGTTCACGCTGAAGGTCATATCGTTCGCCCCGGGCTCGTGCAGCACTGGTCCGAACGGACGACCCTTGGCGTCGATCAGGGTCAGGTACACCGTGCCCGATGAGACCGGTCGTCCCCCGCGTCCTCGGAGGTCCACCGTCTCCACGCGAAGCAGCTGACCGAAGTACCGCATCGTCGTCGCCGAAGGGGCGGCCACGCGACAGTTCGGCGTCGACGGGACCGGCACGTTCACGTTGTGACTCAACTGCGCGAAGGACACCGCGATCGCCGAGAGTCGCAGTTGCGTGAAGGTCCCGTCGGCGAGCCGACAGGCGTCGATCGACGTCTGGGGGTGGGTGCCCGTCGAGTTGTCGTAGTTCGTCGAGATCAACGACCCGTAGCCCTGGACGCTGGGCAGTTTCGTGAAGACGTTCATGTTCGGTACTCCGAGGGCGCGAAATTGACCCTGATGAGCCCCGCCAGAATCCACCAACGCCGTGCGACCGTTGGTGCCCAGGAGCGCGGTCGCTTCCGCGCTCGACGGCTCGGTCGGCCCGGATCCGCCAAAGAGTGCCGTGGCACTGAACAGCAAGAACACGAGGACGTCGGCGACCAGTACGCCTAACAAGATCTTCATGAGGTTCTTCGACCTTCGCCATCGCAGAAGCGCCACCACGGCGACGAGCGCGATGACGAGGTGCAGACCGTAGGAGAGGTGCATGTCTTGAGCGAGGTCCTCTTGTGGGGGAAAGACCCCGAGGTACGAGACGATCCGAGCGCCCCAGAGGAACAGACCGACGCACAGCGCGACGACGGCGAGGGCCGGCGTGAGCGTGAGCCATTTCCTTCGACCTTCGATACCGGCCTCGGCGGTGCGACGGGTCTCCAGATGATTGAACCACCAACCCAGGATCGCGGTCATGGCGAAGTCCACGAGGATGACGTTGCGACTTTGGAGTCTCGTGCTCCCGTACAAGGGGATCTCGCGAAAGAGGTGGCCGAGCGGGGTGTACGAACCCCACGTCGCGAAGAGCCCCACGAGGAGAATCACGAAGTAGAGGACGTAGTCGCGGTCCTCGCCCTTCCATCCCCGTCGCGTCACACGCGCGACGAAGGCGAAGGTCGCGATCAACGCCAGCAGGCCGGCGTACCCGGTGACCTCTGGCAAGTTGTAATGGGCGAAGTAGTTGGGCTGTCCCCCCGCGCCGTTCCCGCCGAAGATGTCGGGCACGAAGAGCAACGACGTCCAGCGCACGACCAACGAACCGGCACCGAAATAGCTGTAACTGATCGACGATCGTTGCGAGACGCCGATGAACGACCACCCGGGCAGGAGCTGCACCAGACCGATGGCGATCCCCCAGGCCAGACCACCGGCGAGTGCGACCACGTAGGCGACGCGACCGCGCCACGTTTGAATCCAGTACGAACTGCGGATCAACAGCACCGACGGGCCGACGATCAAGGTCAACAATTCGATCTCGGCGATACCGCGCGGCTCACCCGTGAGAAACGTCAAGCCCCACAACAGCGCGTAGGCCCAGATCCAGGGTTTGGACACCCGTGCGTAGTGGCGCCACGTGGTCGTCGCCGGCTCCAAGGAAAGGCGGCGCGAGAGTGACAGCAGGATCAGCGCTGCCCACGGGATGAAGGCGAAGCCCTGGACGACGCCGAGGTGGACGAGTTGACCGATCATCGCCCCCGAGTAGGCGAAGCTCATCGCGGCGGCGAAGGACGACAGTGTGCGCATGCCGTGCCAACGCAAGAGCGCGAACATCCCGGTCGCGGCGATCACGTACACGGCGATGCAGTTGATCAGCCACGCGGCGATCGGTGGCACGAACGCGAAGATCACCGTCAACGGATAGAGCGCGCCGGCGTTCAGTCCTCCGAGCAACGGCGTACCGGAATTCGCCAAGGGGTTGAAGAGCGGCAGGTGGCCCGAGGCGATCTGCTGGCCGCTCAGTACGCGGAGCGGGAAATTCTGGATGAGGTTGTCGCCGTCGATCGCCGGGTGACCCAGTAGCGCCGGGATGACGAACAGCAACGTCGGCACCACCACCATCGTGATGAGTGCGCGCCGGTCGCCTCTCGGGAGGGGTCGCCACCACTGCGTCGAATGCGAGGGGGCGATCAGACTCATTGGCTCCACGCTACGAAAAAGCACGAAGCCCGTGCTGCACGGTCGCGAGGACCGAACAACACGGGCTTCGAACGACTAACGGCGACGCGGCCGAGGACTCCGACGTGACGAGTCGCCATCGACGAAGGCCGGACCGCCGGGGCCCAAGTCGCCGATCTCGTCCGCGAGCTCGGCCTCGAAGGCCGCCTCGAAGGACGACGACGACGCGGTCGGGCGCGACGCGGTGGCGTTGTCACGCGGCGCGCGGTCGCGAGGACCACGGTCACGGTCACGACCGCCGCGGTCGCCTCGGTCGCTGCGTTCGGCGTCACGGCGAGGAGGACGAGCGTCGCCCTCTTCAGACTCCGGGAAGTCGCCGACGAGTGAGAGCGAGACCTTGCCCTGCGGGTCGATGTCGTCGACCTTGACCTCGATCGCCTGACCGAGTTCGAGGACGTCTTCCACCTGGCCGATGCGCTTGCCGCCGTTGAGCGGCGCCATCTTCGAGATGTGCAAGAGGCCGTCACGGCCGGGCATGATGCTCACGAACGCGCCGAACTTGGCGATGTTGACGACGCGGCCCTGATAGGTCGCTCCGACTTCTGGCGTGGGCGGGTCGAGGATCATCTCAATACGTCGACGAGCCTCTTCCACGGC
>Ga0182030_10020997_pt1 | contig 12266 bp, 13 predicted proteins | sample 812S3MmetaG_FD_121299 | JGI IMG/M metagenome (GOLD analysis project Ga0182030, IMG submission 121299) | Permafrost microbial communities from Stordalen Mire, Sweden - 812S3M metaG (Illumina Assembly) | ecosystem: Environmental > Terrestrial > Soil > Wetlands > Permafrost | place: Sweden...
CATCGCCTGGGGATCTACCCAGACCGGCATCCAAGATCCGCTCCTTGTTACGTGGTGCGATATTGGGAATTTCAATCAATGGATTCCTACGGTGACGAACCAGGCTGGATCGTACCGAATCCCGAAGGGGTCAAAGATCATGGGCGCCGTGCAGGGTCCCCAACAGGGGCTCATCTGGACCGACGTCGATCTCTGGTCGATGCAGTACATCGGGCCGCCGTACGTCTACTCTTTCAACGAGATCGGCACCGGCTGCGGATCCATCTCGCGAAAGTGTATGGCGTTCATCGGTGGTATCGGCTACTGGATGGGTCCTTCGCAGATTTTCACCCTGAGCGTAAACGGCGTGCAACCGCTGCCGTGCCCGGTGTGGGACGTGGTCTTCCAGAACCTTGATCAGAACAATCTCTACAAGATCCGCGTTGCCGTGAACTCCCTTTTCAACGAGATTCAGTGGTTCTACCCATCGATCAGCGGCGGCACAGGAGAGAACGACTCTTACATCAAGTACAACACGCAGCTGGGGGCGTGGGACTACGGCAGTCTCGGGCGCACCGCATGGATTGACCAGTCGGTGCTCGGGGCGCCGATCGGCGCCAACGCTCAGGACCTTGAGATCTACCAGCACGAGACCTCCAACGACGCGGATGGCGCGGCGATGCTGAGTTCGTTTCGCTCCGGATACTCTGCCATCGCAGAGGGAGATCTAAAGAACTTCATCGACCTTGTCTGGCCTGACATGAAGTGGGGAAAACTCGGAGCCGCGCAAACGGCGAACGTGCAGATCACCTTCTACGTCGTCGACTACCCCGGCGACACGCCGCAGGTATTCGGGCCGTACACCGTGACCAGAGCGACGGAATACTTCAACACGCGGTTGCGCGGACGCTTAGTGTCGGTGCAGATCGGCAGCAGCGACATCGGTAGCTTCTGGCGCATCGGAAACATCCGCTATCGCTACGCCCCTGACGGAAAGTTCTGATGAGCATGCAGACCGCACCTCCGACCGCTGGCGCCTCGCTCTCCGATATCCTCACGGCGATCAAGAACCTCGTGACGGCCCTGAATGGCGCCCCGCAGGCGTACCTCAATGTAAACGGGCAATCTACCCTGGAAGGGATCACCGCGCCGACCGTGGTGAAGTCCTCCCCTGGACGCGTAGCCACTGTAGTTGTGATCATCGCCGGCAGCGCGAACGGCACGATCTACGACTCGAATCAGACGACGGTGACTACCGCGCCGCTCTGGAAGATCCCCAATACCGTCGGTCTCACGGTGGTGAACCTACCGACCGACACCGGGCTTCTGGTGGTTCCAGGAACCGGCCAAACCATCACGGTGAGCTGGTCATGAGCAAAGAAATCGAAGACGCCCTGGAGATCGCCCGTCAGCACCGCGAAGGCGGCGGCCTCAACGCGCTAAAGATTCCCCACGTCCACCCAAAGAAACTCAAGGCCCCGCACGCCTTCAAGTTCACCAAGCACCATGTTGGACCGATTCATTCGAGCGTCGCTGGGCGCACGGATCATTTGCCGATGCACGTCCCGACGGGCTCCTACGTCATTCCGGCCGACATCGTCTCCGGCATGGGCGAGGGCAACACGATCGCCGGATTCAAGCATCTACGCCGGATGTTTGGCGGCATGCCGCGCGGCGGCGGCGAGCAACCCTACAACCACGAGGGGGGTCCCTATGGAATGGCGACCGGTGGCACCGTCCGAGGCGCGAAGGTGGACGCCAAAAAGGCGCTCCAATATCGACAGCTTTCCGGCGCGCACAGCATCAAGACTTTGGCGGCAGCCTTCGATCGGGCGATTGCCAGCCATCTGTCGCTCGACGATGCGGGCCGAAAACAGAATTCCAAGCTCGCCGAACAGCGGGTAGGGCGATTCACATCCAATGCATCAGGTGTTCCGAATCTGTTGCAGAAAAACGCGAAGATGATGAAGTCGGAGGCGGGATACGAAGGGTCGAAGCCTATCGAACTGCCAGACAAGCGTGGCGTCGAGACGACCGGCCTATCGCTTGCACCGGCATATCAAGAGAAGGGATTCGCGACGTGCTCAAACTTCAAAAGTTGCGTGAAGAGTTGCCTCGAACTCACTTCCGGAGGCAACTGGATGTTTGGTGGTGGCAGGGACCTGACCGCTCTCAAGGGGCCACGCCTGGCTCACTTCAAGAACACGATGGCGATGCTCGGGGATCCGGAGGCATTCGCCACCAAGCTGCACGATGAGATCGGCAAAGCGAAGGAGAAAGCGGCGGCCAATGGCAACAAGCTCGGGGTGCGACTAAACGTCCTTTCTGACATCCATCCCCGCGTCCACGCCGCCATCATCAAGGCGCATCCGGACGTGGACTTCTACGATTACACCAAGAGCAACGCCGCGCCAATTGCTCCCAATCATCACTACACGTATTCAAGCACTGGACTCTCGCAGCCGAAAGGGGTCAACGGCATCGACCAGAGCGTGCAAAATCCGCATTCGAACTGGACTCGGTTGCGAGATCACAAGCTCGACAAGGGTCACAATGTCGCCATGGCGTTTAACATGAAGGGCAAGCCGGGGGATGGCAAACTCCCGGATTGGCTGCATGACCAGGAGACCGGGCGGAAGTACCGAGTGATCGACGGCGACACGCACGACTATCGGCCGCTTGATCGGCAGCCAGATGGCAGCCCCGGTGCGGTCGTTGGGTTGCGTAATAAGGCGCAAAGCACCTCACAAGATTCGGCAGCAAAGAAGACGAAAGGGTTCTTCGTTCATTACACGCCGAATCCAGAGAAAACCGCGCACGTTGCCCCGCAGAACCCGGCGCCGGATGCCCTCACTAACGAAGGCACTAAGGATCCGACTCAATGACCCAAAAAATCGTCACCGATCCGGATGGTCTGGAAGAAGATGCCTTCATGGAACAGTTCCCGCATCACCAGGATTACGAGCGCGAGGAATACGCCGATGGCGGCTCGGTCGATGGCGATGACCCCGGCGTCCCGATCGTGGCGGCTGGCGGTGAGCACGTGCTGCACCCCGATCAGGTACGAGCGGCGGGCGGCGGCGATCTCGACACCGGGCATGCGGTGCTCGATGAATTCGTCAAGCGCATGCGAAAGGAACTCGTGAAAACACTGAAGGGCCTCCCAGGCCCGAAGAAGGATTGACCGTGACCGAACCCACCCTCGAAATCCGCCTTGCCACGGCGGCCGACATGGACGAGGTCATGGCGCTCGCCGTGACGGCGTCGCGCGAGAACGGATTCCTGGACGCAAGCGCGGAACTACTCGCGCGCGAGATCTGGCCGGCGCTCGTCCAGGATCACGGGCTCTGCGCCGTGATCGGTCCTTCTGGCGGAAAGATCGAAGGACTCGTACTATTGCGAATCGGTCGAATGTGGTACAGCGAGCAGAATGTCGTAGAGGAAAAAGCAGTGTTTGTGTATCCGGAGTTCCGGTCGGCGAAGGGAGGTCGCGCTCGCAGGCTCTGCGAGTACAGCAAACACGTCGCCGACAGTCTGGGGCTCCCGCTCCTGATCGGTGTGCTGTCGAACACGCGTACGGCAGGGAAAATCAAGCTATATACGCGTCTTTTCGGCGAGCCGGCCGGGGCGTTTTTCCTCTACAAAGCACGCACCGTCGGGCATGAGGTCCTCTGATGGGCGGTAAGAGTTCGAACAGCAACCAGCAGGTCCAGATACCCCCAGCGGTCCTCGCCCAGTATCAAGCCGTCAATGCGATGGCGACGCAAACCGCGAATACGCCGTTCCAGAAATATGGCGGAGAGTTCGTCGCGCCGGTCCAGCCGAATCAGCAGGTCGGCATCAACTCGACGATGCAGAACGCGCAGCAGGCGCAGCCGTATTTCCAGCAGGCGACTAGTGGGCTCGGTGCGACTCAGTCTGCAGCAGATGCCGCCAATGCGGGCGCGAGTCAAACACTCAACAACGCTCAGGCGAACACCGCTGGATACAATCAAGGCGCGGCGACCACCCTGGCCTCGGGCGTCGCGAACACCGCCGGCTATAACCAGGGCGCCGTGCAACAACTATCGCAGGCTCAGGGAAACACGACCGGCGCGAATCAGGCGGCCACGGGGCTCGCCGCAGCGTCTGCGCAGCAGGTCAATGCCTCGCCGCTCGGGGCGCAGCAGATCGATCAGTACCTCTCGCCGTATCTGAACACCGTGCTCGGCAGCGAGTCCGCGCTCCTCAACCAGAACAACCAGGAGCAGCAGGCCGGGCAGTTGGGCACGGCGATCTCCTCGGGTGCCTTCGGCGGCGATCGCACCGGCCTCGCGGCGGCGAATTTGGAGCAGCAGCAGAACCTGTCGAATGCGAACATCTACTCGGGAATCCTTAACACCGGGTACAACAACGCGCTCTCGACGGCGCAGCAGCAACAGGGCGTCGGGCTCGCGGCGGGGCAGGCAAATCGTGCCGCGCTCGGCGCTGCCGGTGAGGAACTCGCCGGGATCGGCCAGACAGCCTACGGTGAGCAGGCGGCGACCGCCAACTCGCTCGCCGGCATGGGCCAGACCGCTTTCGGCGAAGCAAACACCGCCGCCCAGACAGCCGCCGGGTTGGGTCAGACGGCTTATGGGGAGGCCTCGAACACTGCCGCGCAGCAGGCGGCGATCGGCAACCAGGCGTATCAGCAGGGCGCCAACACCGCGACCACGCTCGCCGGCCTTGGCACCGGGGCGCAAACCGCCAACCTGCAGGGCGCGCAGGCAGAGATCGGCGCTGGCACGCTGCAGCAGCAGACCATGCAGGCGCTGGATACTGCCAACTACAACCAGTTCCTCCAGCAACAGAGTTATCCCTTCCAGGTCGATCAATTCCTCGCGAACATCGCCGAAGGGACGGGCGCTTTGAGCGGCTCGAATACGACGACGACTCAGCCTGGAGGATTTTTCTCCGATCGGCGCCTCAAAACCAACATCAAGAAGATCGGCAAGACCTTCGACGGGCAGCCAATCTACTCCTATGGCATGCATGGTGACCCGCGCACCCACATCGGCCTGATCGCCCAGGAAGTCGAGAAGTCGCACCCCGAAGCGGTGGGCGTCGCCGGGCATTACAAGGTCGTCGATTACGGCAAGGCGACCGACAGCGCCGCCAACCGAGGTCACTTCTACACGGGCGGCGTGGTGCCGGCTCGGCATCGGTTCGCGGCCGGCGGCAACCCCTCGCCGCAGTACGCCGGAATGCCGTCCTCGGTGAGCCCACAGGATCTGAGTGCGATCCTGGCCGCCCAGGAGGCCATGTACGCGCCGTTCTCCGGCGGGACAGGAACGTATGGATCGACGTCGAGCGCCCCGTACGGGGGCATGGGACACGTCCCACCCCCCTCCGGAGCGGTATCGCACCTTGTGACGGCGCAGGGCGGTCTCCGACCGCAGCAGACCGGCCTGCAGAATGCCTCGCAATTGTCGGGTCTCGTGAAACAGGGGCAGGATATTGCGGCGCAGTATACAAAGTCGGCGAACGCAAAGGCGGATGCGGAGCGGGCGGCGATTCCCTCGACCGCCGGGGATCCGGGACCGGTAGCGGGGCTCGATCCAGGGGCAAGCCCTGGAGCCAACGCCACTCCGGTGGAGGGCGGCCAGCAGATCGCCAGCACCGATCTGGGCACGACCACGGATTTCGGCGCGAAGCGCGGCGGTCGGCAGGGACTCGCGGTCGGCGGCGGACCCTATTCGGATGCGGCGGCTGCCGGCTCGACCACGATTGGCATCCCGACCGGCACCGCCGGGCATTCGGCATTCTTCGGCAACGGCGGCGTCGCTGGGCGGCACGGGTATGACAGCGGCGGCGAGCCCTACGGTGGCGGCGCGGGTGGCCTCGATATCCCCGACACAGCGCCGGCCCAGCACCAGCTTCAGACGGCGGGGCCTCTCGCGCCGCAGAAGTCCGGCCTGTCAAGCCTCATGGGCGACGTCGGCCAGGTCGCCGGCATCGCTGCGATGTTCATGAACCGGGGCGGCGTCGCCGGCCGCAAGGGCTACGCGGGCGGCGGCCGCCCAGATTTCGACGGCTCGGCGGAAGCAGATCAGCAGGATCTGAATCTGGATCAGGGGCCACCAGCCCCCACGGGGCCTGCCACCGAGGCGACCGGAGATTCGTTCGCCGATCAGGTCGTTGAGGGCAAGAAGGACAAGGGCCTCAGCGCAGTGCCGACCCCGGCACCCGTCGCGCCCAAAGCGACGCAGACCGAACCGGTGGCCTCGGCCGGAGCCGGCAAGCCGGATCACTGGTGGTCGAAACCAGAGAACGTCGTGCCGCTGCTCACAGGGCTTGCCGCGATGGGCACGGCACCGACCCGGTCGCTCGGCGTGGCGCTCTCTGCCGGGCTCGGCGCGGGCGCGCAGTCCTGGCTGCCGGCGCAGAGCCAGGCGGCCGGCGTTCAGACCCAGCAGCTGGAGAACAAGGGGTTGGGCATGCAGAACGATCTGACTGCCTACCAACTCGATCAGATCAAGCATCCGCCGCCCGTCGATGCCCCGCGCCCCGCGCCGACGCCAGGCATCAAGAGCTTGGGCGTTTCGGTCGATCCGGCCAGCATTCGCCAGACCGCGCAGCAGATCGGGCAGGTTCAGGACACCTATACCCCAAATGAGGCGCTCGCGATTCAGCAAGCGAGCATGCTGCAGAAGGCTGGGAAACCCAACAATCTGCAGGCGCTACTCACCCAGCATCGGACCCGATTGCAGACGGAACAGCAGGGCGCTTCGTTCGCGATGAACGGGGCTTACCAGGATGCGGATTTGATTGCGAATGCCGGGAAAGGGCAGTATTTCTCGACGTTGCAACAGGTTCATCCTGACGCCGCCGCCAACATTCAGGGGATCATGGCGCGGCCAGGATTTCAGGCGAAATTCCCAGGCGTCACGGCGGACGATCTTGCCTACGCTTATGCCGATCAGGTCGGCGGCGCGACGCACCAGTACGCAAACCGTGGCGATCCGAAAGCCGATAACGACGGCAAAATGCGTGACGCCAGGAGCGGGCATCTCATTTTGGGCGGAGCGGTGCCCGTTGGCGCGTCGCCCGACACGTTGGTTCATGCGCGCCTCGCGCTGGCTGATCCGGTCAACACGGGCGCAGTCGCGCATCCGGCGCTCGGAAACACTCCCGCAGGAGCGGCGGCGGCGCAAGCGCTTGGTTTGGGACGAGGAGCGCCCGGCGCCGCGCCTCTTGCCGCCACCGGACTTGGCGCCGGTTCCCAACCATCAGCCGCTCCCGCTCCCGCAGCGCCCGCAATTCCCAGCCCGGCACCAGTGGCTCCGCGCGCGACACGTCCAGCGGCGCAACAGGACCTGATCGACTCGCTCAAAAACCCGGCGACTGCAGGCGCTTACACCGCCGGAAACAGCCCCCCGGCACGGCCGGCAGAGCAGCAGCGGTTGATTGACCGGCTGCATGGCAAAATTTCAGCACCCCCCGCCGCAGCGTCGGCCGGTACTACCGCAGCAGGCCCAACGCCGCTCAATTACGACGCCGCGAGGAACAAACCACCGTGGGCGTTCAACGTCAACGCGCCGCAGCCGGAGGGTTCCGAGGACTACAACAAGACGTACTGGGAACTGAGGAACGAGGCGAATGGCATCAGAGGCACCAACGCTCAACTCGTGAATGTCGATCGCATGCAGCACGAGCTAGAGAATGCCAGGACCGGCCCCCTCACAGACAAGCTTTCGGCCATTCAGACGACACTTGGAAACCTGACCGGAGATCAGTTATCCGAGATGTTCAAATCGAATCCGGCCTCCTGGGACCTGCTCGCCAAAGGAACCGGGAACAACGCCCTCGATACAACCCTTCATAATATTCACGAGGGGGGTGGCGCATCCGTTCGATTGGGTCCTACCGAGACAAACCTGATCTTGAATAGACTGAGTGCGTCACCGGAAATGGCAACCGGGGCGGTGCGTACGCTGCTCGGCTGGCAGAAGCAGCAGTTGCAGTACGAGGCCGAACGTCAGAACTCGATCCCGGATTACCTTGATAAATACGGCAAGGACCCAACGGTTTTCGATAATTGGTATGCGAATCAGCGTCCGCTTTCAAGGTTTGTCTCGGTTTCTCCGCTTCCGGAAACCAGAATTCAGGGGACCCCGTCCCAGCAAAATATCTCGCAGGCCGATTATGCCGCGCTGCCGTCAGGCGCTACGTATACCTGGAACGGCAAATCGAAGACCAAGAAATGACGTCTCCGTGGGCACCTCCAGACAGCGATTCGGACGCTCCAGACCCAGGCGCGGCGGCGGCGGCGTGGAGCCCTCCTGATGACGACGCTCCTGCTCCGGCGAATCAGACTCACTTCCAGCAGGCGACATCCCCGGATGCGCCGGAGCTGACGTTGGGGCAGACTGCGCAGGGCGCGGTATCGAACTTCGTGCCCAGCGTCGTCGGTGCCGCGAAAGCCGTTGGGCACGCCATTGCTCACCCCGGAGAGACTGCGGGCGCTATCGGAGATATAGGCAAAGGCGCGGTATCACAAGCAGCAGGCGCTCTCGGCGTCGCCCAAGACCCGAAAGAAAAGCAGAATACCGAGGCTCTCCTGGATGCCCTGGAAGAGCACTACAAAGCGGGCTACGGGTCAATGAAGGGATTCAAGCAGATGCTCGCCACCGATCCGGCGGGCGTCCTTATGGACGCCTCGACGTTGGCCGACGGCGCCGGACTCGTAGGCAAGGCGGCTGGGCTTTCAAAATTTGCCGATGCCGCCAAGCTCGTCGCCAAGAACACCGACCCCATCAATATGGCCGTCCAGGCTGGCGCTGCCGCCGGAAAGGGCGCGATGAATGTCGTGCGTGGAGCGCAGGCGGGGACCACTGGAGTTCCGAAGCACCTCCTGAAAGTCATCTCCACCGCAACATCGGACAGCGCGCCAGCGGGGGCTCTGGGGGCGTTCAAGCACTACGCCGGGGGCGCCGGGACTCCAGCGGAACTCCAGACCGATGCGCTGAATGCGCTCGGGAGCGTCAAGGATGATGTGAGTTCTCGATACCTATCTGGTAAAGGGAGCCTGAGCACTGCGACGGTGCCTCTTCGTCCGATGTACGACAAGCTCGATGATCTTGACACCATGTTGCAACGGGGGGCGACCAGCGGCCTCGCTAACGCTCACGGCAAGGCAGCCGCCGCAGAGATTCGTGGTTACCTGAACGACATCGCCTGGAATCCAACGAAGCAGACGTTGCCGGAGATGGACGCCGTCAAACAGCAGATCTACAACTTGCACGGCACCTTCGCCAACGACAAGGCGAAACCCGTCATCGATGGCATGTACAACGCGGTGCGCGACACGATGGGCACGGTCGATCCGAACTACATCAACCTGATGGATCAGTACTCGGCTGACACGCGAAACGTCAACGATCTCGTGAAAACGCTAGGCCTTGGGAAAAAGAGCGCCGCCACTCAAACGGCCATAAAAATGATGCGCGCAAACAAGGTCAATACCATCGGGGGCGCCGGGCGTCCACTGATCGATCAACTTGCGGAGCACGACCCATTGCTACCATACAAGTTGGCCGGCATCGCGGTGAAGGACTGGGCTCCATCTGGCCGCGAAATCAGCTTGAGGGTCTTGGGCCGCTCGCCATGATTCTCCACCCGGCGGAGGCGCTCAAGGTCGGCGCCGGCATGACGGCAATGTCCCCGAAGATCGCTGGCGGAATCAACCGAATATCGGGCCGACTGGGTGATGCGGTGCCGGCTCTCACAAGCCCTGGGGTGACGAAGCCGACGTACTTTACGGGACGCGCAGACCAAGAAGAGGAGGCGCAAGGTGGTCCGCAACCTGACGATACGTCTGGGCTTCTGGACTCTGCCAAAAGCTACGCCGGGAAGGTCGGTAATGCCGTCATCGGGCGTGCCTCCGGCGGCAGAGTCGATCACGAAGCACTCGTCAACCGACTCATCAACCGCTGGAAGGCGGCGAAGAAGGCGAGCAACGACGTGACGAAACCACTCCTGCATATGCACGACGACGCCGTCGCCAAGGCTCTAGAAATAGCCGGGAAGGCGATATGACGCTCTATCGCCCATCCCACTTGTCGCAAGCCTGCGCCCAGAAGAAGAGGATTACGATGCACGCGATGATGTGGAACATGCCCCACGATGCGCTTAACCCGCTTGCGTTGTCAAGTTTGGAGATTATGTAATGCCCGCTGATACCTATACGCCGAACAAGAACTTCATCTTGCCGGGGCATGGCAACTACCAGAACAACTGGGACTCGCCGGTGAACGCCGACTTCGCGGCGATCGACACCGCATTTGGCGGCACCTCAACGGTGGCGATCATCTCGACCTATCAGGGGCTGACGCTCGCGCAATGCCAGCCGCCCAACATCGTTCTCACCGGAACCTTGACCGGCGCGGTGACCCTGTACATTCCTGGCGGAGTCGGCGGCATTTGGACGGTTTGGAATAACACCAACGGGGCGTATGGGGTGGCTTTGGGCTGCGGCGCTGCGTACCTTGGTCGATATATCACGCTGCCGTCGTTTCAGCGATCCCTCATCGTTTGTGATGGCATTAACGTCGATCTCGCTAACGCAAGCAAAGGGACGTTCACCGGAAGTTTGACCGGAATGACCGGCGCGACCAACGGGCCGATAACTTACCGGGTCGCCAATGGACTCTGCACCTTGAGCGCCACCGGGAGCATCGCATCAACCTCGGCTACCAACGCGATGCAACTCACCGGTCTGCCGACTACCTGTCAGCCTGCAACGGGATTCCCCACCGCTCTGAGTATGCAAGTCTGGAACGGCGGCGTGTCGACGATGGCCGCTTGCCAATACAGCGGAGGCGGCACATTTAGCTTCTATTTGGTCTACGCGCCAAGCATCAATGCCGCGCTGCACTACGACGGAGGGATCGGTTTCCAGGCCGCCGGGCAAAAGGGGCTGAACACGGGCTGGAACATCACCTACCCACTCGACTAACGAACCGTAACATGCCAAACCGAGAAAACTTCCCCCATCTGCGGGGCGAAAAAAAGCCGTATGGCGGGATGACCGAGGCGGAAATAGAATCGCTCGTCGCTCGCGTCGCCGCGCAAGTGATGGATGATTTTTATCAAAACGTGGGAAGGAACGTCATGACAAGGGTGTACCAGGCAGTTGGACTCATTTTCGTGGCCGGCATGCTCTGGGTGGCCGGGGTGAAAATCAAGACGATGATGCCGCCGTGACCGACATCAGCCAGAACATGCGGGCGTTCCTCACCATGATCTCCCACTCGGAGGGGACCGATGCGGTAACGGATTCAAATGGCGTTGCCGTCGATCCCTACCGGGTGTGTTACGGCAAGCGGCACGTCATCGTTGACCTTTCGAATCACCCCGCCGTGACCGGCGAATGGCTGGGCGAGTCGCTCGCAAACCTGGGCCCTGCGTACATCGGGCTCATCTCGACCGCTGCCGGGCGCTACCAGATCACGAAGCCGACCTGGGTCGCGATGAAGGACCTGCTGAAGCTCCCGGACTTCAGCGCCGCATCCCAGGACGCCGCCGCGATCGGCCTGATTCGCAACAAGGATGCGCTGGAGTTCGTGCAGAGCGGCCAGGTGGCCGCCGCCATCTCCAGGTGCCGAGGCATCTGGGCAAGCCTGCCTGGAAACGACTACGGTCAGCCGGTGACCTGTTTCGCTGAACTCATCCGATCATACTGCGGGGCAGGCGGAAGTTTCGCATGAGTGACTCAAGTGATGTCCAGACCATCCCCTGGTACAGGAGCCAGATTCTGCAGGGCATCCTTGTCGCCGCCGTCGCCCAGGGCCTCGCCCATTCCGGCCTCGCCAAGGTGATCACCCCCGACCAGGGCGTCGCGGTCGTCAATTACATCTTGGAAGCCCTCTCAGCCGCCGCTGCGGCCTATGCGGCCCGCGCGCGCGTCGTGGGCCCCGTACACCCCATCTCGGGCACGAAAACCGCCCAGGCGGCCATTGCGGCGGCCACAACCCCTTTACCCAACCCACCGGAGACTCCCCAATGAACCTATCCGCCATCCTCACCCAACTGATCGCCGTCGCCAAAGCGGACGCCGGTAAGCTGGTCCTGCCCGCGCTCGTCACTTTTCTGCAGGGCATCGCCTCGAACCCGAACGCACTGAACCTTACCGTCGGACTCGCCAAGCTGAACGTCGATCTGCTGGCCGCGCTGCCGACGATCGGCCAGGACGAGTTGAAGGCGCTCTCGACCCTCCTCGCCACGGAGGCGCAGACCCTGCTCGCGCCAGGCGCGTGATCTGCCGG
>Ga0182030_10020998_pt1 | contig 12266 bp, 11 predicted proteins | sample 812S3MmetaG_FD_121299 | JGI IMG/M metagenome (GOLD analysis project Ga0182030, IMG submission 121299) | Permafrost microbial communities from Stordalen Mire, Sweden - 812S3M metaG (Illumina Assembly) | ecosystem: Environmental > Terrestrial > Soil > Wetlands > Permafrost | place: Sweden...
GTAGGATTCGGGATGTTCGCGGGGGATGCCGATGTATTCGTCCTGCAGTTGCTATCAGCGTTGCTGTTTCATAGAAATGAAGGTTCTGACGTGCAGATGCATGCATATATGCAGGAGGAACTTACCATATTGAAAGTAACAACATTTTCAAAAGATATTTCCCCGGCTTTGTATTTTTCGACGAGGATTTTGTAGATCTTGACGGGGGATGAGCCGGTAGGGAGACCGAGGACGAAGGGGTGCGCCGCAGTTGGGGCAAAGGCTTTGATTCTGTCTGAGAGATATTAGGAGGGGTTTGTGGTGGGGTTGGGGCTCTGCTCGTACCAATGATGTATTTAGCGATGTATGCGGATGCCGCATCGGGGTCTTCTCTGATGATGAGCCTCATGGTGGTTGATTGATGTTCGGATGATAGAGATCAGGCTGTTAGAGATATGCTGGGTGAAGGAGTACTTGGTGAAGGTGTGCTGGAAGGTATATCTGGAGTGTCGGAGGCCGTACGAAAAGTAGAAGCAGGAAGAAATATCAAGCTTGACCGAGACATCCTTACCATTGACGGGATCTGAACCACGTGTGATGACCATCAGTGGAGAGGTGTTCCTTTGTTATTGAGCGGATAGCTATGGAACGTCACGGTCAATCCCCCCCATTCTTACCTCTCACCATACCTCACCTGTTTGGCGGGGAGATCTCGGCGCTCAGAGGGATTTTCTTTGGTTGATACCAGTAAATCTTCAAACCACCACTTAGTAGATCAAAGTAAGACCAGTAGCGAGTCTGCATTCGATACTGCGAATGCCATGCGGGTGCAATGCCTTGTCAATGGCATTTCGTAAGGGATCTCAAGAATTCTACGTGAGTGACGCTGAAGGTGGGTGTGTCGTCGTCGTCTAGGCTTTGCCACTAAACTCAGCCACTCGAGGCCTTAGATAAGCATCATGGTAACACTAAAGTTCCATCCCGCAGTTTCTCCCGCTCCAACCATCTGTAACGTTGCGTCTATCATCTTTTCGTCCATCCACTTGTAACAACCAAATTAACCAATTTAGTATGGTCAACAGCCGCACCAATGCAGGGGAAAGTGTAATATACCCACTTTACGATGTGGACTATCCTCTGTCCCATCCTGTTGGGCTGTTGAATCAGTCCTTACTGGCTGAAAAGGGGGGATTGATGGACTGTCCCTCCCCAGTAGGGGAAACTTCGGACCCTAAACCCATAATTTCAGAAGGTCACCCTGACTCTCTGAAACCTCTCACGCAGATACGTACTCTCTTTGTCTCCTATAGCACATCTGATTGACGAATATTTGTGCCTTATTGTGCCTTTTTGCCCCCCATTCCCTCCTTCTACGGCATAATGTTCTACGCATGAAATGTTACCCAAAGCTCTGGTCACTTGAAATTCAATCTCAGATCTTTCCCTCTCATCCTATCAATCCCTTGCTTGCTCATGGCGCAATAAACCTCACATATTGAGATCCCCCCAGTCCACCTGAACTTCTTCTCGTGTTCTTCTCCGGCCCGCTACTGCTTCCTACACGATCACTATCCTTTCATTCGTTTTCGCATTGTTACTTACAGTAGTCGTTCCCGGTCCTCCAACACGTCTCACCCGTTCGCCTATCCAACGACCTTCCGTTTCGTCTCAATCCAACATCTCGTCTAGTCCTTTGTTTTGAAAACAAAGTCAGAGTTTTCCAATTACTATCCTAGACTTTACGACATTCTAATCTCATTCCTGTGGTTGCATGCTACATCGTAAGCTGGAACGTAGAATATGGAGAACGTTGCCATCCGACAACGATCCATGTTCATGTTCACTAGCCGCGCCTCGTAGCGGTAGCGCCGCATCCCAAATCTTTCTATATGTATCAACGCTCGATGTCATGCAGCCGTTCATTGCTGCAATGCTCAAGGTACGCCAAGCCTTCTACGCCGCCATCATACGGTCGCTGTTGCGGACCAAATCTCTTTTGCAAACAATTTTGAATATTTGGATCGCTCCGTCTGTTGTCAAAGGGGAAAGAATTGGGGAAGTCTCGACGCAGAGCAAGGATGAGTTTTTGAGGGATGTGGGGAGAGATTTTGGGGAGCTATTGCAGAGGGAGAGGTTGGTGGAGTTTTCGCGGGGAATGAAAGAGCAATTCGAGGAGAGTTTGTTGGATAATCAGCTGAATATGCTCCCCTCGTATAATCATCAACTTCCAACTGGAGATGAAAGTGGAACTTACCTGGCTCTTGATGTTGGGGGATCAACTTTCAGAGTTGCGTTGATTGAACTTTCGGGGAGAGAAAAGGGGCAGGAATGCAACATATTGAAGAGCAAATCGACGAAGATTGATGCTTCAGTCAAACAGCTGAAAGGAGTCTTGTTCTTCGATTGGATGGCCGAGAAAATCAAAGAGACACTTTCGGGACAAACCGAAGGCCACGAGATGTCAGACGCTCCATTGTCAATGGGTATGGCTTGGTCGTTCCCCATTCAGTATGTATTCTTCTCCCTGCTCGTGGGAGTCAGCTGACAGTCTAGGCAAACTTCGTTGCGAAGTGGTCATCTAATGGGTATGGGAAAGGGCTTCTTAGCCGCTCACGGTCTTCTGGGTCAAGATCTTGGTGATCTGATACAGGACGCGTGCACGAGAAGAGGTCTGAATGTTGAGCTCAACGCAATCGTGAATGACTCCACCGCAACTCTCCTGTCAAAAGCGTACCACGATTCCACGACTCGTTTTGCTCTGATTCTCGGTACAGGAGTCAATGCTGCAGTTCATCTTCCCGTACATATCTTCTCGCCACCGAAGTTCGGAGTTCGACCTTCAACATGGCACGATACTGCCAAGCATGTCATCGTTAACACTGAGCTGTCCATGTTCGGAGGTGGCATTTTGCATTTCACGAAATATGACAAGGCTTTGTTGTCGACGCATCCAATGCCAGACTTCCAGCCCTTAGAATACGTCGTGAGTGGCGGGTACTTGGGAGAGATTGCTCGCTTGGTGTTGATCGATGGAATTCAAACTGCTGGTCTGTTCGGAGGTACTGTGCCACCGAGTTTGGAAAAGAGGTACTCGTTAGAAACCGAAACTCTCTCTCGCATTGAATCGTAAGTCTCGTCCTTCCGCAGACCGAGGATGAACTAACCTCCACCAGCGACCTCTCTCCAACCCTCAACACCGCACAACAAATCTTTGCCACGAGGCATCCTTCCACACACACTCCAACCTTCACCGACATCGAATCATTACGAGTCATCGCATCGCACGTCACTCAACGCGCATGCGGTATCCTCGCAGCCGGCGTCCACGCCCTCTGGGACCTCCGCAACTCATCCGAACAAATCTCCGCCGCCTCCTCCCAACACACATTAGTAGCATACAACGGATCGGTGTTAGAAAACTATCCCAACTTCCGAGCCACCTGCCAAGAACAAATAGATAATCTAGTAGAAGCAAGCGGTGGAAAAGCCGGGACCGTAGAATTGATGTACGCCGAAGAAAGTTCATTAATTGGAGCTGCTGTCGCGGTTGCATGTTTGGATGGGTAATGCATTGGAATACATATATAGTATATAGTTTTTTGTAGCATTTGAGGAGTTCTGGGCACATTTGCACATTTGCACGTTTGCACATTTGCACATTTGCACATTTGCACATTTGCATGTGGTCATGGAATATACATATACGCTCTGGTGATAGCTTCAAGCAAATCCTGTTTCACATGTAGCATCACATGAAGACACGCGTGAAACTTCCCCCACAAAAAGAAACCCACGTTCATCCCAACTTCATATCATCTGAAATCGAGAAGGATGCGAATCCCAGTCGTTCCCCCTATTCAAGAGACGATGTGCATGGCTCCAACCCTCCTGTCCGCCTGCACCTACTCAGGGGATCAAGAAAGAGGGGGTGATCAGTAGGTGTGGGATCGCCATTAAATACCGCCGAAATTCATAATCCATGACAGAATGCGGGGAGTCACTTGACCTGATTCCAGAAGAAGCGTAGAAGAGATGAACATTTAATAGGTAATATATTATAGTCTTATAGTCTTATATAGTCTTATAGTATTGTAGTATTATAGATGATAGGATCCCGATATAGAATTATAGAAGCATAGAAGCACTCTGCATTATCAAAGACGATCCATCATTCGACCCTAGAAGAAGTTTATCTCCTTCGAAGAGTGGGCCACCAAATATCCCCGACGTATGGTATCAGTAACCACACCAAAAAGCGTCCCCTTCCAGTGGTCCAGTGGTCCAGTGGTCGCGATAACGGCGAAGATAGTGGATAGTGGATGGTGATAGGGACAATCATTTCATTCGCACCCGCCAAATCGAGCTTGACACCCTTGACAGCGCCTTCCCCGGTCGTTCCCTTCCCCCAAACCCTGTCTTCATCCAATAACACTTCACTTAAGATCAGTCTTTGTCCAACATCGACTGAACCTTGAAATCTCACTTTCAGCTCACCGTCGTCCGTCGTCCGTCGTCCGTCGTCCGTCGACTGTCGACTCATTCACAAAATAATTCAATGATAATTCGATACTTCTAAATGGGAACAACAATGTGCATTCCCCATGCTTCAATCCTCCTACGCATCCCACCCTTCTCGGAATACAATGGCAGGCTATGATACAGGAACCTTGACCCTGTCCTCCATGAACGTCGCTTCACACGATATACTACGCCTCACGACTCCCGAAAACGAGCATTTAAACACACACATGGACGCATTTGATCATGATCTGAATTTCGAGGGGGAGAACTTATTGTACGCCTCCATCTATCTCCTTCTCCTCTTACCCCAAGATCTATCTGAGATGGCGCCGGAATGTGGAGACTTGTGGAGTTCGTGGCTGACCCTGTCAACAAGCAGAGACGACCCTCACAATACCCTGCCTTCCCTCCCCTTCACGCCCTCCTACGAACTCTCCGACGCCTTTTCCACAACTTTCGAAGATCCTTTCTCCTACCAGTCCGGCCCCTTCGAATCCCTTCTCGAAGAAACCAGCAATGATACACAGCAAAACGGTAGTACGACCTCGGGCCCCGATCTCGATAATAAACTGCTCGGTTTCGGTACCCCGATTCTGAAGGCTGCCGTTCTAGATGATGGAGGACAGACATGGCCTGGCATGTCCGCAGAATTATACGGCATGTTTTTCGTGGCTGAGGATGTATTTGGGGGAGAAACAACAGGGCGGCCTATGGAACTGACATGTTACCGACGGAATCTCTTCCAGATCTCAGGGTCTGTCACATTGAGTAGGAGTATAGCGCGCATGATCAGTGATCAAGGCCAACAAGTGCCTATTTACGACCTCACAGCCACCATCTCAGCAATCGAAAGTATCGAAGGGAAGAGCACCGAAATAATCAGCGTACCCTGGAAAACCAGCGCCGCTTCCACGAGCGAAGATAAAGCCGGTGCTGCGCCGCCAAAATGGCCATTGGATCTGAGTATGAATCCAGAACTAGATCCAAGTTGTGTCTCAATCCCGATCGCATGGAAGAGGTTACAGTTCAAACACGCGACAGCGAATAATGGGCGAAGGAAAGGATTACAACAACACTACGTTATCCAAATTAACTTGATGGCCACCCTTGCAACAGGCGAAAGCGTTAAACTTGCAGAAATCCAAAGCGGGCCGATTATTGTGCGGGGAAGAAGTCCTAGGAATTTCGACAGTAGGAAAGATGTTCCCCTCAGCGAAAGGAAATTGGAATCGAAACCTAGGACGATGAGTGATGCGGGACCGCCGGTGAAGGTGGATCCTAGTGCTTCTGCGAGTTCTTATCGGTTTTATGCTTTGAATGCTTTACAGGTATGTTCTTTTCCCTCCTCCCTATTTTCGAGGAACAAACCATTGACGAATCTGAAATCAAAGCAACCACTCGACCTCCCAGACTTCAACCCCACAAATACACCCCTCATATCACCCTCCACTGAAACCTCCCCCACCCTCACCCGACCCTCCAAAAAACCTCTCGTCTCCCCCCACACAACCCGTCCTCCCATCCCTAAAACAAAATGGAAAACCGAAATAACACCCACTAAACCCACACACGCGAGTGCGCCGATAGATCTGAGTTTAGCGGACGATGAGGCGTTGGGGAGGGGAATGCGGTCGATGAATCAGCCGGCTAGGGGAAGTAGTGCTGATAGTCCGGAGGTGGGAGGGAGAAAGGCAATGGGGGGAAGTCCGGTGGAGAATTTAGAGTTGTTGTATGAGTATTTCCCGTTGAGTTTGGATGATTGGTGAGTACCTGCTTTTCCCACCCTTACCCTCTTCGCTTTTTGAGGAGATTATTTGGAGATTTGTGCGGAGTTAGGGAAGGTGACTGAGAATGGAACTGGAAAGAGGCTAATGAGAAAGTAGGATGCCACCCGTCGATGCGATATACCGACCGCATGTGGTGCACCATACAATTGTACCGCCAGATCTGAAGGCGCAGCAAGTGAAGAATAAGACGAAGAGGTACTTTTCTGCTGATGATTGATGAAGAGGGAGCTATGAGAGAAGAGATACACCCAGTGGAAGGTATTTACAAGATTATCACCGTCGTGCCTAAAACGGCTGCCAAACAGGAGCTGAGGAAACGCTTAAGTGCTACCAAGAGGGAGCGTACCGAAATCATGATGTTAGGAATCTGAGAGGAGCATTTGGGAGGCTATCTGTGCTATGGAGCGAATTATTCGGCGCATGTCTTGGGTTCAGGAGCGGCATATCAGGAGGTATTTGGGAAATGCAAATCGGCGAACTCGGCGCAGCATCATGACTGGTCATCCGTACGAGATGTACCGTTAGGGAGGACATCTTTCTCTTCTGTATTTGTATCCATGAATGAGATGCCATGAATCTACCTCATGAACTATATCCAAATTTCCCAACTCCCGTTCACCCTTCTCGATTACCTACCTATTCGCTTGGATACTCGCCTTCGGCGGTATGTCTAAAACTTGGATTTCATGACTCATGGAGTGAAGTTAGGTATCTTGATCTTTTTCGAGCGAAGGGAGGGAGATGGGGATAGTGAGTGTTTGTGTACTCTGCATTTGGGGTGAGGGGAGGAGATGGGAGAAAGAAGGGGAATCAGGATTACACACTACTATAGCCTTCTTGGTCCATATTCGACCTTCTATATTCACCCACACCTAAATTAAAATACCTATCAAGACTTATCTAATACTCATTTCACAATCTCGATAATGGGGACTTATATAGGTAAAGATGACCCCTCCCTCACAACGTAAATCAGCTAGCATGACATACCACTGTTAGCGTGCCATGCTATGGTTAAGAAATCCGATATATTGTTATGCTTGAGGTAAATACAATATTACATTTAGTGCATTGAGTACCCAAGGTTTGCGATATTTAAATGTAAAAGGGTCTTAAAGTGATTATGAGATTTGAAAGGAGGAAGGAAATTTTATTGGTAGTGAGAAGGAGGGGGAATGGCAGGATTTTAACTTGATGGGTTCAAGGCGGAGGATTTCTTTGTGGGGATGTTTTGATGAACTTTCTGGGGTAGGAATGGGTGTTTGGGAGTTTGGGTGTTGGGAGGATGGGAAGTATCGATTGAGAGGGATGATAGGGAAGGAAGGTGGAGGGGAAATAGATTCGGGTTGCATTTTAGGTTTTATTTGAATTTGGGGAATGCTTTATATTAAGGGGCACTGTGTAATGAGAGGCGAGATGGAAGAGGGTGTTGATATCAAGTGGTGATGGTATTTCTCGGTTAGATTTCATGGATAATTATCCATGAAATAGGTATTCACTGCTGATTTTCGTGTAAGTATAAGGATTGAGGACTAGCCGAACTTACAATTTATAAAGGAGGGGAAAGACAACTTGGAGAAAGTAGTTTTCACATGCGGGATCAGATAGGTAGAGTTTTTCTGAGACGAGTATTTCGGGTGAGGGAGGAAGATAGGGTTAATTCTTTGCGTATTTGCAGCGGAGGTAAATTACGAGGATGGGGGATGAAAGGTAAGTGGAAATAGGGAAGGTGAATAATATGTGGACCTAAAGCTCTACAACTCACCAAGCTCAATCATCTCCCTCTCAAAGACCAGTCATAATTTCCTATTTACTCTCACTTTTTGTGGAGCCTCATTAATCATTTCAACCCTACCTTTGATGCTCCACTTTTTCAAAGCTATACATAGCTCATTTCCTTTCATTTAAAAATTCTCTTTAAATTAATGATCTGTTCGATCACCTGGATCCGGGACGGCAGACTTTTAATTTGGCTGTGTTTAGGTTCGGTACTCGCTTTACCTAGGAGTTGGGGATTGGGATTGAGCAGCTCGAGAGTTAATGATTTAATAGGGTTAGCTTTTTCAGGGGGAGAGTGGGAAAGACGATTGGCAATAATATGGAGGAGGCTCTGAGGAGTGCGTGAGTCAGATACAGTTTGAATGTGGCAAGGAGGTAGAAAAAGAAGGTTAGCCAGTGAGATACCTTATATTGAACGCTACAAAGTGTTTCTACAGTTTTAGAAAGTTGATGTCGTTCTAGATGGATAATTCACAGATGTAGAATCTCAAAGGTGGCAAATGAGTTGATACATCAAAATACCGTATCGTCTGGCATAGGCACAAGTCTAAAACCTAATTTACATACATTTTAGTTATAAAGTAGTATAAATCTACATTATTCTGAAAACTTCCTATCCAGTTTTTGCTATACGCCTTAATCAATCTCCACTCGTTATACATGTTACGAGCCTACTTTACACTATTTTCAACACTAGCCAATCATAGACGATTAACAGTACCAGCATCTCAAGGCCCCTTGACCATGACCCTTACCCCCAAACTTCCATCTCTCAAATTCTCCGTCACAAGATCCCTCACCATATCAACATCCTCCCTGGTCGTCCTGTACAACTCCAGCTCCAACCCCTTCCCATCCCCTCTCAATCCGTCATACCGTCGAAACAACCCTGCAAGCAAAATATACATCTCCTGATACGCCAAATTAATCCCCAAACACATCCTCGTACCCCGCGAAAACGTCAAATTATACCCTTTCAACTTGGGATTCTCAATAAATCTCTCAGGACTGAACTCCCCCGGGTTAGAATAAATCTCCGGAATACGCGAGAGTAGAGCGGGAGTCATGGAGATTGTTGTGCCGGCAGGGAGTTTGTATTTCTTATTAGTGGTAAAGGATGTGTAAAACAGGTCCTCGGAAGGAGCAACACGTTGTTGGCGTGACGAGACCGCGGGGTGTAAGCGCAGACCTTCTTGAACCACAGCGCTGAGATAGGGAAGGCTTTCGAGTTGAGCAAATGTTGGTAGTTGTCCTTCTGGAATGGCTGCCTTGAGCTCAGCGCGGAGAATACGGAGTTTAGCGGGGTTTGCCAAGAGGTGGTAAGTGATGGCTGAGAGGGTGCTGGCTGAGCTGTCAGTGCCGGCGGAGAGAAGCACGGTCGCTTCTTCTGCTAGCCGCGCGGAGGTCTTTTCTGATTCTGGCAGGTCGCTTTGGAGGAGACCGTAGAAGATCGTTGGTTTTGTTTCTGAGAAATTGGTGGTGGCTTTGATGCGGTTAATTTTCTCTATTGACATCTTCAACATGATAAATTAGCCATGTACCAAAAGAAGACGTAAGTGAAAAGTATAAATTACTTCAATCACGTTGATAAAGTGCTGAGAAGTCGGCATCATCTTCTTGATCACAAATGACGGAAGTTTCCTGGTATTCCTCCCAATCCACCCAAAATAACACCCAAAATGCCACGACGCCGAAACCATATCACGATACGCGTCAAAATATGGTTTATTCAGGTCTTCCCTGCTGAAACATATACTCCCCTGTCCAAACGCATAATCGGAAATGAGATCATAGGTAGCAGCACGATACAAAAGATTCATACGGACGGGTGTCCCCGCCTTTCTCGCCTGCTCCAACCGCAGGAAGATTTGGTTAAGCACTTCATGGACCATAGGCTCAAGACGCCGGATATTCTTCGTTGAGAAGAAGGGATTGAGTGCTGCTCGCCGGCTCCTGTGTAGCTCGTGAGAGCGAGTTCCGAGAGCGGTTGGGCTGGCCCCTAACCCGTTTATTGTCCGCTGGCCTTTCTCGCGGCGCTTTCCGGTTCCAGTGAAGATTTGATCAATGAATAATGGGTCGTTGATATGTACTTCGCCTGGGCTTATCCTTATGATTGGTCCTAGCGAGGTGCAGCATTAGTTGTGGGGTGGTGATTTGGTGGGGTTAGACCTACCGTATTGCTTGTGCATCTCGTCGATTTCCCAAATATATCTTCCTCCACGAATCACGTCATGATAAAAACTGTAGAGATTTGTTGCAGCTGTGCGACGGAATAGATCAGCCTTGCTTGATGGGATTGAGGAACGAATGACATACCAGCGAGCTTCCGACCGGGGACATGGGATATAGGACTGAAATACAGCCGATAGATAACTTTACAGGCGTAGTAAAGGGCAAGAAGACCTGCGAAATTTGTCCATCTCAGCAGATTTCGAGCTTGAGTTGGCCAAATGGCACCCGTCTCTGTCTCTGCATACATTTGAATCAATAGGATGAGGTTCCAGCAACCAAGTCTAAGATATAATTCAAAGGGTAAGGAGTAAATCAATCATAGATCGAGGAACCCCTTGATGATCAAAGTGAAGGAAATGAGAGTAAGCACAGCTTATTCGGTAAATGCTATGACCCTGGTTTGTGGGTGGGCCCTGTCGTAATCGGCGCTTTTCCTAGCCAATACCACGTAAAAGTCTCCTCAGCTGTGCCATTGCAATTTCCGCGCCTAATTAGTCACTAGAATGAACATTCGCAGCTTTCCATAGTCCAATGGACGAGGTAGTAAGAGATCGAATGGTATAAAATACACACCTTCCTCTAATTTTCAAACCTCCTCGTTAATCATGGTCTTCGAGATAATGATGTATGGTTTTATGGTGAAGGACTTCCTTCCACCTTACTGTTCTTATTTTTCAATGGGTCGATTTATAATTTGAACGAATAATTGTGATAACAATAACAGATATGATGATTAGATATAAAGTAACGATAATTGGATATATAAGGTTTCATGAATAGCATTTAAATCTAGAAATAAAATACAAAAGATGAGTATTTGGAAACTAGGAGGATAGAATTAAGAGAACAGGGTGATAGTAATTTATAGGAACGATTAATTTATCTGAGTCTTTCAGCTAAGAAGGTGAGCGAAGAAGATAAAGGAGTTTCAAAAGGGGGCATAGTTTGGGGTTGGGCCTTACGCCATTGAACCAAGTGTTGGCGGCCAGAGTTATACACATTCAAATCAATTTAACTCTCGCTCCTTTCCCCTCTTTCTTCCGGTCTCTTAGCAAAGCTCCAAATTATCTTTGAACGTGAAGTAAGACGAGCGGGGAAAGAAGCGGCAGAATTTGCGTTAGAGAGCAAAGCAAGCTTCTTCAAGCCGTACCCTATTTCATTTCCATAAGGTATCCCTACCTAGTTGTGGTTGAGAAAGGGAGAAAAGTCAGGTGATCTAGACGAGCCCCTTTAGTCGATAGGTCTATGGTTGAATAAACTATAGTAATATAATAATATAATATATTGTAAAGAACTTGAAGACTATCTAAAAAGGGATGAAAGTCTTCTATATATACTAATTATAATATATCTAAAAGCTTTTATAGTAGTAGTAAAGTTATGTGACTTTATTGCTTAGAAATGTCTAAAGGTTTCTAGTATTGCTAATACTATACTATAGTAGTATATAGATATTTCTAGAATGTACTAATTATAAATAAAACTATAGGCTTTTTTAATCAGTATATAAATATAGAAATATATAAGAAAATTTAAACTATTCTTTAAAGAAAAAGTTTAATATATTTTAATATTGTTATATCCTTGCTTTAAAGTATTTTATATAAAACTTTTATTTAATCTAATATATCTAGACTTTATAGAATAGTAACTTCTTATTATAGATTAGCTATAATTTTAAAGTGTTTTTATATAAGACTTAGATATAATATAAAATTCTTAAACTTTATTTTGCCTAGTGACTTAATAAGCTTGTTGGCCTTTTAATCTTTAGTAGAAATATAAATAAGTTTTATAATTTTTTTATTTATAAGATCTTTTATATAGTAGTATTTTATTACTATATATTTAGTTTTTTTTATAAAAAGTAGAATTATAAGCTAATAATAAAGTCCTATTATTATCTAAATATATAAGTATTTTAGACTATTTATAAAGGTTTAATTTAAATAATATATAATTTATATA
>Ga0182030_10021001_pt1 | contig 12265 bp, 8 predicted proteins | sample 812S3MmetaG_FD_121299 | JGI IMG/M metagenome (GOLD analysis project Ga0182030, IMG submission 121299) | Permafrost microbial communities from Stordalen Mire, Sweden - 812S3M metaG (Illumina Assembly) | ecosystem: Environmental > Terrestrial > Soil > Wetlands > Permafrost | place: Sweden...
ATCGGATCAATGTCTTGACCCCAATCTTGTAGCCCTGCGTGGCCTGGCGTTGCCTTAAGAGTGGAGCGGGCGATGGGAATCGAACCCACGGCTCAAGCTTGGGAAGCTTGGGTATTACCATTATACGACGCCCGCAGCCAGTGTTCGATTCTAGTCGCGTTTCGGGGAATCAGGCAAATCAGTGCCTAAGATAAAGGAAAGGCGCCTCGCGGCGCCTTTCCCATTTTCCAACTGCTAGCTCTGACGAGCTGCCTCCTAGAAGAACTTATAGTCCGCCGAGAGCTGCAGAGAGCGTCCGAGAATTCCCTGGAAGTACGTCGTGGTCCCTGGCGCGTAGTTGCCGCCCGTGCCCGCGATCGCCGGGAACGGCGGCTGCTTGTTGAACACGTTGTCGATAATGAACCGTACCTGGAAGGCCGGCGTCACTTTCATACCCAGTGTCGAGTTGATGAGCCACCATGCACCCACTCCGAGGATATCCTGCGAGGTCGGCGTGTTTTGGTTGCTGAACTGCGCCGGGCCTATGAAGATGCCCTGCCAATCCCACGAAAAGCCCCGATTGGCGTACAGAATATCGATCGATCCCTTACTCTTGCTGTAACCAATTTGTCCCGAGATATCGAGCGGGGCCGCGGTTGCAATTTGCGATTTCAGCCTCTGAGTATCGAGATAGTGCGCGCTGGTCTGCATGCTTCCCAGCGACCAGGGAAGTTCAAAGGTGTAATCCAAGGCAGCCTGAATACCCGTGAATTCCAGCAAGCCCGCATTGACGTAGCCGGCATGGAAGTTCGTGATCTGGCCGGCGGCTTTACGAGTGAATGAACCGCAGGACGGATTGCTCGGGAAATTGGTCGAGTCATAGCAGGCGTCGAGATTATCCGTCAGCGTCAACGACTCAATGGCGTCCTTGAGGGCGATATCGATGTAGTCGACGGAAATGTTGAGCTTCGGCACGAATCGCGGACGCAGAACCACACCGAATGTCTTGGAGAATGCGATTTCGCTCTGCAGGCCCGTGTTGCCCGAGGTCGTGCCCAGCGCACTCGCATTGACGACGTTGGAGGTAAAGGTCTGTGGGTTGTATCCGGCAATGGCTGCTGCGCAGTTGGCTGCTCGTTGCGCGGGCACCGGACCCTGGTCCACGAACGTCTTATCGCAAGGATCGTTGGCGAAGGAAAAGCTGGTTGCCGACGGCAGGAACAACTCGGTGATGGACGGCGCGCGAATCGACTTCGTCTTGTTGGCGCGAAATCCGACGTCCTCAATGGGTGACCATCGCAGGGCGTAGGTGTAAGTCGTGGCATCGCCGGCGATTGAATTATCGACGCGCCGCGCTGCCCCTTCTACCTCGAGGCGATCCAAACCGGGGATATCCTGACCGGGGGAGAAGATCGGCAGCAACGTCTCGAAATAAGCTTCATTGGTGATGTACGAGCCCGCGACCGCCGTGGTCTTCGTCTGGCCGAGATCCTGGGTATAGAAATCGTCGGGGGTGAAGTCCGCCGCCTCGCGGCGATTCTCAAATCCGGCGGAAAACTTCCACTCGCCGGCCGGCACTTTCAAGATGTCTCCACCGATGAAGGCATTGGTGTCTCTCTGAGTGTTGAAGGAATCGGCGGTTGCCATGTGGGTGATGTACTGAAGAGCTGCCGAGCTAGGCGAGCCCTGGCCGAAGATATTGATGGGGGCGCAAGTACTCGAGATCGTGGTTGTCGAAGCATTCACGGGCGTGCCGGCGCAAACAATCTGGCCCGATGCATTCGTGGTGGCATTGAGTGCATTGGCCAGATTGGCGAACACGTAAGACGGCGTGACTTGCCTGTTATCCGACGCGCCGTAACTCACCGATGCTTCCCAGTTGAAATTTCTGGAAGCAAAAGTGAAGTCGCCATTCACGCCCACCACACCGCGCTCTACAGTCTGCGTGTCTGTGGCGAGGCCGCTCTGGAGGTCGATGTTGGCGCGCGAGACATAGAACTGGCTGGTGTTCCACGGAGCATACCCAGGTTGGTTCGGACCTGCCGCCTGACCCGGATAGAGGTTGGGCCCAAGTGGCAACGTGGCCGCATAGTTATTCAATGCCGTCTGAATCAGTGCGCGATCGGTGGCGCTCAGATACGGATTATTGATGCTCACGACAAAGTTGCCGTTGGCCGTACCGCCTGTGCCGAACAGATTGGTGTTGTAGGCCGGTTGGGCGAGCAGGTTCGTCGCATGCGTTTCCGAGAAATAACCTTCGCCGAAGGCGTTGATATGGTCATTGATCTGGAAATGCATCAGCGTGTCGAGATTGGTGCGCTCAGTCGGTGACAACAGGTTGCTGACCGTCGAGAGCCGCAGGCCTTCGCCTCCGCTGGCGAAAATCGGGTTTCCGGTTGCCGTGCCGGTGTTGTAGGGCTGCAGCGTGCCGCCGGGTCCGAAAGCCAGCGTTTGACCCGCAGCGTTTGTCACACCCACCACATTGCCCGTGAGGCCGATGGCCGGCGCCAGCAACGTGTCATCCACCAATGGGATGCCGCCAAAGTTCACCGCCGGAACCGATTCGGCCGGAGTCAGGACGGTGGTGTACTTGCCCGGTGTCGCCGGCGCTAGAAAGCCCAGGTCAGCGGCGTACGTCGGACGCTGCGTACCGATCAGTCCGTCGGTCTTCGTGAACTCGGCCACCGCAGTGATGTTTGCCCGTCCGTCGAATAGGTTTTGGCCGCCCAAGACGCGCGTTCGATAGTTCCACGCGTCTCCCTGGCCTGACGCGCCCACCTGACCGTCGACATCGAGGCCCTGATAGTCCTTCTTGAGGATGATGTTGACCACGCCGGCAATCGCGTCGGCGCCGTAGATGGGAGCGCCGCCCACCGAGACCACTTCGATGTGATCGACCAGCTTGGTCGGAATGACATTGAGGTCAACCTGAGTGCCGTTGCCGCCATTACTGGTGTTGGCATTGGAGTTGTTCAGGGTGGCCGAACTCTCGGAGACGAAGCGGCGGCCATTGACCAAGGTCAGGGTGCGTTGCGAACCCAAGCCATACAAGTCGACGAAGCTCTGGGCGATACCAAAGCCGGATTGGGTATTGGCGGCGCTCGATGGCGCAACACCGAATGCCGGCAACTCACTGAGCGCTTGGCCGACATCGAGATAACCACGCTCGTCGAAGGTCTTTGAATCGACCGTCGTCGTCGGCTCGAGGTTGTCGAATTCCGGACGCGCGATGCGCGAACCGGTAACGACCACTTCCTGAAGGGTCGTATCTTCCGCCGGGGCCGCTTTCGGCGTCACCTGGGCGTGCGCGCTCATCGCTAGAGCTAGAAGACAAGGCGGCGCGATCCCTCGGCGCCACGCACTAGAACCAGGTGGTCGTATAGTCATTGGTATTGATCCCCTGCAGCGTTATATTCGGAAACGTCGCCCTACGAGATATATCTTGCAGGCCGATTGCAAAGAAGTAACAAATCCACCGAGACCTGTAAAGAATTCCCAAGAAAATAATTGTCAATGCTGTCCACGCCTAGAACGGCGCGGCCGCGAAGCACCCCTCAATTCTGAACGCAAGACTGGAGAACCCATGGATCGTAGAGGCTTTCTTACAACAGCAAGTGCCTTATCGCTCGCCGCCGCCGCAGGTAAACTGCGTGCCGCCGATCACCCTTTCGATCCAACGGAACAGTCCATTGCATCATTACAGCGCGCGCTCGCATCCGGGGTGCTCACTTCTGAGGCATTGACGGCGGCGTACCTGCATCGCATTGCCCGCTTCGATCAGCATGGACCTGAATACCGGTCGGTTCTGGCGCTCAACCCGAACGCGCTCAAAGACGCCCAAGCCCTTGATTCAGAACGAAAGTCAGGAAAGCTGCGAGGACCGCTGCACGGCATTCCGATCATCGTCAAAGACAACATCGAAACCCGCGACCCGATTGCGACTACCGCCGGATCCTACGCGCTCGCCGGATCCTTCCGCCCCGCCGATGCGCCTCTGGTTGCCCGGTTGCGCTCGGGCGGCGCGATTCTCTTGGGCAAGGCGAACTTGAGCGAGTGGGCGAACTTTCGATCGACGCGTTCATGCAGCGGTTGGAGCGGCGTCGGCGGCCAGGTCCGCAATGCCTATGATCCGGCCCGCAACCCCTCCGGCTCGAGCGCCGGCTCCGGCGTCGCAGCGGCGGCCAGTTTCTGCGCGGCGGCCATCGGCACGGAGACCAACGGCTCCATCCTCTCCCCTGCCTCCCTCAATGGCCTCGTGGGCCTGAAGCCCACGGTGGGCGTGGTGAGCGGCAAGGGAGTGGTTCCGATCTCGCCGCGGCAAGACACGGCCGGCCCGATGTGCCGGACAGTGGGCGATGCGGCGATACTTGCCTCGGTGATCGCCGGGCGGCCGCTGGGCTTCGGCGCACATGGCACCGACATCGAAGCATTTCGCTTGCGCGGGGTACGCATTGGCGTCATGCCCGTACCGCAGGGCGCGCATCCGGACACGACCGGCCTATTCGCCAATGCGCGTGCGGCGCTTGAGCAAGAAGGCGCGGTAACTGTGGACTTGAAACCGCCGAAGGCCTTTGACGAAATGGGTGAGTCGCAACTCGACGGCTTGCTCTACGAGTTCAAGGATGCAATCAATGCGTATCTCGGGACGCTCGACCCTTCGCAGGTCGAATGCAAGACTCTGACCGACCTGATCGCGTTCAATCGAGCGCATGCCGATCAAGAACTCGTGGTATTTGGCCAGGAGATCTTCGAAATGGCGGACGCGAAGGGACCCTTGAGCGATGATGCCTATCAGAAGGCGCTCGCAACGTTGAAGCGCACCACCGACGTCGAGGGCCTCGCGACGCTCCTCGGCCAACAAGGAGTGGAGCTGCTCATGGGCCCCAGCAACGGGCCGGCCGATCTCATCGACCCGGTCTGGGGCGATCGGCGCGGCGGCGGATTCTCGCAAATCGCCGGTGCGGCAGCGATCGCTGGCTATCCCAGCATCACGGTGCCTGCGGGACTCATCAGCGGGTTGCCGGTGGGCATCACCCTGGTGGCCAGCCGCAACCAGGATGGCTTGCTGCTGCAAGTCGCACGGGCCTATGAACGCGCCGCGAATGCGCGCGTGGCGCCGCATCTCATGATCTAATCCGAGGATCGTCCTAAGGAGGCACGAACATGATCTTGCCGCGGTGGGCCGTAATCTTGTTTGCGATGGCGTTCAGCTGTACCGCGGCCTTTGGCGCGGATGCGGCTAAAGCGCACCCCGTGCATGCGCTGAAGATCACGGTGCTGGTGACGAATCTCGCCGGAGATCCGTACGCGGGCGATGGCGAATGGGGTTACTCGGCGTTGGTCGAGGCGGATGGGCGCAAGATTCTGTACGACACGGGCTTGTCGGCAGATATGGTGTTGAGAAACGCGAAAGCGCTCAAGATCGACCTGTCGGACGTTGAAGAGGTGGTGCTGTCGCACAATCATTACGATCATGTCGGCGGACTGATGACCTTGCGCCGTGAACTGAGCAAGATCAATCCCCGTGCCATGAGCCGTGTCCACGTGGGTGCCGGCATTTTCGAGCCGCGCTTGACCGAATCAGGAGAGGATCAGAATGGGCTGCGGCTCATCAAGGCTGAATATCTCGCGACCGGCGGTGTGTTTGTCGTGCATGACAGGCCCACCGAACTGTTTCCCGGCATGTGGCTGACCGGTCCCGTGCCGCGTCCGAATCCTGAAAAGAACTGGACCCCGGGACTGTCGCTCGCCGCGGCCCAAGGCCGCGTGGAAGACAACGTGCCGGAGGATTCCGCGCTGGTGTTCGATACGGATCAGGGAATGGTCATTCTGACAGGCTGCGCTCATGCCGGCGTCGTCAACATCACCGAGTACGCTCGAAGCATCGTCGGCGGCCGCCCCATCGTCGCCGTGATCGGCGGTCTGCACTTGTTTGCTGCCTCGGACCAGGTACTGGCGTGGACGGGAGCGAAGCTCAAGGCTTATGGAATGCAGAGTCTGCTGGCCGGTCATTGCACCGGCATCGAAGCGACCTACCGCCTGCGCGAATCAACCGGGCTCACTCGCAAGACGGCGGTCGTCAGCGCGGTGGGCTCTTCGTTCACGTTGGGGCAAGGCATCAATCCACGCAGGCTCGCACAGTAGCCCCGGGCCACTTTGTCGGCGGCGGTTTGGGATCACAACTGGCGGCGCTTCAGCGGCGAAGGTATGCGTCCGTGCCGTCCAACCAGTCCTGCCGCGGCGGATTGAACACATCGACATCAAGCGTGTCTTCCAGCGCCACTGCGCGATGCTCGAGGTTGGAAGGGATGACCAGCACTTCTCCGGCGCGCACTGTCTGTTCTCGCTCGCCTTTGGGACCAAGCCAAAAGTGCAGCGCACCCTCGAGGATATAGGTGATCTGTTCGTTCTCATGCGAATGCTGCGGCACTTCGTCGCCCTTCTTGAGGCGCACGTGAGCGATCATCATGCGATCGCCGGTAATCAGCGTGCGCGTTATGCCGCCTTTCATCGGCTCGGCAGGCAGCTCTGCCCAGCGATAATGCTTGGCGCCCGCTTCGGTGTCTGCCGCTTCTGTATCTCTCATTTTGATTTCCCGGTATGGACCCAAAACGAACCATGGGCCCTCACGCTATCGCAGTGACGGGCACTGTGCAATTATTCCTAGAGAATAGCCTGAGATCGAAAAAGAATGCCGTTTAGAAAACCATTGCCGGGTGCAGCCGTGACTCCTGGCTATTGGAAAAGCTGCTGCGGCAGGCGTGGTTCTACTGGCAGCCGCGGGTGGGAGATGCTGAATGGAATATGCAGTACGCCTTTCGCGGTTACATGGTCGTTTTATGCGATCAGGAAACCGCATCCGATGGGGAGGCATTCTTCCGCACGAAACTTTTGCAGGATCGGATGCACAGCTCAAAGCCGCGTTGGACCTGTTGAAAGAGGAGATTCGAAGCGATCCGCGCCCCGTCCCCGCACTTCCGCCGCATCCCAACAAGGCATTTCCGTACAGGCCGTAGCGCTGCGGTTCAGCCGACGGCTTCGATCTCGACCAGCAAGTCCTCTCGGCATACGTCGGCCTGCAGATACACGATGCCGGCCGCGGGACGCAGCAGCTCCGATAAGGTGGCCTCGACGGCGGCCAGATCCGACGGCTTGCGCACGTACACTTTGAGCTTCAATCCTTCCAGAGAATAGCGGGCCGCGCCAACGACGCGATTCGCCTCCTCCAACAACGCTCTGATATTGACCAGGGTTTCACGCGTCTGCGCGACCACATCGCCGCGATGAAGGCTTTCGTGGCCAACGATGCTGGCGGTGCCGGAGACAAAGAGTATGCTGCCCCCGGGTTCGCCCCAAACACAGGCGCGCGAAAAAATCGGACTATGTCTGCCGAATTTCGGAGGGTAGTGATAGGCGCTGGTCTGGCGCGGATTTTCGATCATTTTGGGCGGCCTGCGCGCCGCCAGAAAATAAATGGATATCGGGCTGCCGGCCGGCGAACCCAATGCGGAGGCCGCCGGCACCGTCCCCATGGTCGCCCTTCCTGACTTGCGGAACGCCGTCTGGCGCGCCGAATTGAAATGCCGGTAGCGCTCATCGCCGCCGGTTTGGGCGTTGATGTCCGGCAGATAATTCCAGATGCGAATCAAGTGCCGATGGTCGGTCTCGTTGAGCACATCGAAAATTTCTAGATAGGCGTTTTCGGTGGCGCGCAGCAGGGCGCCCGCGTCGCTGCGCGCGTCGATTGTCCGCTCCACGATGGTCAGGGACCCGAACAGCAAATCCTCGGAATAGCGATACTGCACGCGGGCCTGCGAAGATTCGCCGCTCGACAATCGAACTTGAGGTCCCCCGACTCGCCACACCTCGCACAGGTCGCTCGCACTCAGCGAGGGGGTCATGCTGGCGGTCACCGGTATGCGGGCTCCATCGATGCGGGGCGGCTTTTCGAACCCCACGACGCCTAAGACACTCTGCCACCAGGTTGCGGGCTGCGACGCAACACTATGGGGAGACAAATATTCGAGCTGGAGATTGCCCGTGCCAGCCGCCGTGGAAGACGCCATGGTATTCATTGAGGAGCAGTCTATCCTGCCTCGCGAGACGCGGGTAGCCGCGGCCGTTTGCCTAGAAGGCGATGTAAGGGCCGGTTCCGGCCGAGGTCTTGTCGCCTTCCACAGCGACAGCCACGCGCTTGCCATAGAAGAACGCCAGCCCGTAATCAAAGCTGCCCGGATTCGGATTCGTGCCGGCAAGCTCCGGAAAGACGTTGAACGTCGGATTGTTCATCAACATCGTCTGGGCATTACCCACATTGAAGGTCAGGTTGTTCGCGGTGACCCCGTTTTGGCCTTGGATGCTGAGCCCCAAAGTCAAGGTGTTCCCGGGACAGTAGAAGCTCGTGAGGCCCGAGGTCGTGCACGTCGCGATGCTGCTGTCGGTGAAATAAATGCCGTTCGAGCCGCTGTCGATAAAACTATTGGCCAAGGTCTGGCCGTTGTATGTCATCAGCAATTCCGCATTCCCATCGACGGTCAGCACGGTTTGAGTACCGGATTGATTGTTCGACTGCGTATCGATGCCGAAGATGAGGGAGCCGCTGAGCGTCACCGCACCCGTGGCCGCGACCGCGGGCAAATCGATGATGCTGCCATTGTTATCCGTGGCGAAGTGCGTGACCGGGTTCGGCATTTGCATGGTGTCCGGCACCACAGTCTCCGTACACGTCGTGGCGCAGGCGTAGTACAGGCCTTGAGTGGTGGTATCGCAATCGCCGCAATCCAACTCGAACGGACCGATTCCTAAAATGCCATTGGCGCCGAACTTGGCGACGGTATCTTCTTCCGTGCCCCCGGTCCCGGAACAATTGGACGGGATGTTGGTGAACCGGGAATCCCCGATTACCTGAACCGGCACCGAACTCGCGCTCTCGCCGGCTATTTTCACATCCGCCAAGGCGATGGGTCCCCAACTGAAGCCATCGACGAATTGCGTGCACTCAGCCAGAGAGCTGCCGTTCGTCAAGGTTTCCAGCGGCAGCGAAAGCGTCAGCACGGGCGCCAAGATGCGCAGTCCGTAGGAACCCGTGTCCACTTGAATGTGGTCGATGGTTTGGCAGCTCGTCGTACTGCCGGGCACGCATACGGTGACCGACGTAAATAACGTATTGACGCTGTTGCCCGACGGGCCCTGATCGACGATGACACTGACCACATTCGTTGTGCCAGTACCGCCGCTGCTGCTGCTGCTGCTGCTACTGCTACTACCGCTGCTACTGCTACTACCGCTGCTGCTGCTACTGCTACTACCGCTGCTGCTGCTACTACCGCTGCTGCTGCTACTGCTGCTGCTTGTACTACCGCCGCCGCTGCTACTGCCGCTACTGCTGCTGCTAACGGTCGTGCCGCCGCCACCGCCGCAGGCGATGGCCGACAACCCTAGAGCTACAACAAGACTCATCCGAATTGCGCGCATGACAGCCATTAGTGCAAGTCTCCCAGATTGACGCCGCTGGGAACCGCACTCGCCAAGTAGGCTCGGCCGGATAAGGCGCGCATGTGACCGCTGCCTTCCACAATGAGATCGCCTTGCTGAATGTGCACATGCCTGCGATCCGAGTACTTGGATTTGGGCGCGGATACCATGGTATCGAAATACTTACCCAGGGCCTGGCGCAAATTGGGCTTCGACGGCCCGTGCCACGCAACCGCAAATACATTCCCGCCCGGTGCGACGAACTCGCGCAGGACCGTGCCGGTGGGCAGTTGGATTTCGTGAACGCGGTAGCCCGCGCGATCTTGCGAGGACTTGATCGATGCGCTTAGCTTTGCGACATCGGTCTGCACCGTGATCTCCGGTTCGCCCAAAGTCGCGCTGGCGATGCTTGGGCCCAGTACGGCGATGAGCAGTGCGCTCAACAGCACCGCGATCTTGAATTCATCCGATCGGAATGTAGGCATGGCTATCCTTTGCTCGTTTGAGCGGCACGGCACCATTTGGTTCACTGACCCCTCACTCTTCCTAGGCTCCAAGTTGTCGGGCATTGGCGACATCACTCCTTGACCGGCGCTTTGGCACGAGCGTGGCCTTGGAATGCCAGCATCCACGCGGGGTATTCCGCCGGCAAAGCACTGACCTCGTCGAGTTGCTTCATCTCCGCATCGTCAAGTTGGACACGCGTCGAATTTATATTGTCCCGCAATTGATCGAGCGATTTTGCGCCGATGATCACAGTTGTGACGAATGGCTTGGCCAACAGCCATGCCAGAGCGATCTGCGCCACCGATACCTTTCGCGCACCGGCCATGGGGCGCATGGCATCCACGCATTTGAACGCCCGTGCCTTGTCCACCAGGGGAAAGTCAAAGGCGCCGCGGCGGGCGCCCGCCGGACCCTTGTCCTCCGCGCTGCTGAATTTGCCGCTCAGCAACCCACCCGCCAAAGGGCTCCATACCATCAGACCCAGCTTTTGATCCTGTATCAGGGGCACGAGTTCGCGTTCCAGATCGCGCCCGGCGATGGTGTAGTAAGCCTGCACACTGACGAATTTGGCCAGATTCAGGCGCTCAGACACCGCCAAGGACTTCATGATTTGCCACGCCGCCATATTGCACAGGCCGATGTATCGCACCCTCCCCGACCGCACCAGGTCATTCAATGCACTTAGGGATTCCTCGAAAGGCGTCAGCGGATCGAAGCCGTGCAGCTGGTACAGATCGATGTAATCGAGCTGCAGGCGTTTAAGGCTGGCGTCCACTTGATTGAACAAGTGATGCCGCGACTGGCCTCGGCCATTGGGCGAGTCGTCCATGCTGCCCGTGGCCTTGGTGGCCACGATGAGCTGATCGCGCGCAAGCCCCAATGTTTTCAGCGACTGTCCCAGCAAGGTTTCGGATTTCCCCACGGAATACACATTGGCCGTATCGATGAAATTGATGCCTGCATCAACGGCGAACTTGACCTGCTCGTTGACCGCGTCCTGCTGCAAGTTGCCGATGGTTTCCCAAATCCCCTTGTTGCCGCCGTAGGTCATGGTGCCCAGGCACAACTCCGAGACATACAATCCTGTTTGCCCAAGCAAGCGATAGCGCATGTCCCACTCCGGTCGTTGAATTTACGGGGAAAATACACCTTGAAGCTTACAATGAAACCAGCGGGCAGGAGGAAGTCTGCGCCGCCGAACCAGACGTCCAGTCGATGCGAGGCACGGATTAGCGCGCTGAAAGCGACGGCATGAGCGCCGGACAATTCTTGACGCGAATTTTCACTATAACCATGGCATTAAATCGCTGCCTCGTTGTCGTATATAAGATTGTAAAATTTTCCGGAGAACGATTGTGAAGACACGAGGCGTCGTGATGATGGGTGCAGTGGGACTACTTCTGTCGGGGTGTCCGATTACAGGCGGGACCAAGTACCCCGTTGGCGGCACCGTGACTGGGTTGTACGGCACGGGTCTGGTGCTGCAGATAAACGGCAGCGACAATTTGAGCTTCAGCGCCGGTGCCAATGGCGGTTTCGTCTTTGGCGATCAGCTCGCGAATAACGCCGCCTACTCGATTACCGTCGCGACTCAGCCCTCCAATCCGGCGCAAACCTGCATGGTGCGCAACGGTTCCGGTACCATCGACAAGGCCGCTATTACTAATGTCATCGTGTCCTGCACGCAAACCGGGCGCTTTGCCTATGTTGCGAATCGGCAATCGAACACGGTGTCGGCCTACGGCATCGATCCTGCGAGCGGGACGCTGGTGCCCCTCGGCGGCTCGCCCTTCGCGGCGAACGGCACGACGCCGACCGCGCTCACCGTCGATCCCAACGGCCAATTTCTGTACCTGGCAAACAACGGATCAAATACGGTCTCGGTATTTTCGATCGACGCCGCAAGCGGAGTGCTGACCTCGGTCGGCTCTTCGACCGCGACGGGAACCGGACCGGGCGCCGTCAGCGTCGATCCGACGGATCACTATCTTTATGTGGCCAATCTGACTTCCAATGACGTGTCGGCGTACGCCATCGATAACGGTACCTTGATGCAGGTTGTGGGCTCGCCGTTCAACGTCGGTGATGAGCCCGCGTCGTTGGCGATCGATCCCAATGGGAATTTCCTCTACGCCACAAATTTCACCGGGAACAATGTCACGGTGTTTCTCATCGATCAGGCCAACGGCATGTTGAGCAACATATCCGGATCACCCTTCGGCGCCGGCGCGGGCCCCTTGTCGATCGCCATCGACCCGACGGACGCCTTCGCCTTCGTCGCCAATGAAGGCGCCAACAGCATATC
>Ga0182030_10021003_pt1 | contig 12265 bp, 13 predicted proteins | sample 812S3MmetaG_FD_121299 | JGI IMG/M metagenome (GOLD analysis project Ga0182030, IMG submission 121299) | Permafrost microbial communities from Stordalen Mire, Sweden - 812S3M metaG (Illumina Assembly) | ecosystem: Environmental > Terrestrial > Soil > Wetlands > Permafrost | place: Sweden...
AAATCATTTATAAAATATTAAATCATTTATAAAATATTAAATCATTTATAAAATATTAAATCATTTCTAAAATATTGAATAATATTTATTGTGTTTATTGATTATTGTGTAGACAAATAAAGCGTAAATTTTTATAATTAATAATTATCATTTATTTTGATTAAATCATTTATAAAATATTAAATGATTTATTATTATTATTATTAAATAATATTTATTGTTTTTATTGATTATTTTTGAAATAACTTTTTTACAATTATTTTTGAATATTAAATAATTTATTTTTAAATTATTTAAAATAATAAATGATTTATTTGTACTTAATATTATCTGGATTTATTTGAATTATTTGCATTAAAAAATTGAAAAATTTATTTAAAATTATAAATGATTTAAAATAATAAATGATTTATAATAATTAATTTATATTTTATGAAAATTATTTTATATCAATTTTGGAAATATAATATATTTTTTCTAAATAAAAACTAACATATTAACTTGAGTTTTCATTATTTTTTTGGGAAAAGAATAGTACCTACATAAATTATTTTTTTCAATTTTTAATGGATGGAAAATACGAAACAAAAAATCTTAAAAAAATAAATAATGTTGCATTAAATATAATTGAAATAGATGATTATTCTCCCAAAGAAAAATTATATAGTAAAAGTGCACCAATTAGTTCTCATATAACTTATTCTCATGGAATTAATTCAAGTCAAAATAAATTACAAAATGATTCTTTTGATGTAAATTCTGGACCATCCATATCTGATTTATTATCTAATTCTATTACACTAAGAGAACAAGTTTGGTTTGATAAAATATCTTCTGTAATAAAGCAACATCAAGATGATGTATCAATAAAATTAGATAAAATAAATAATACAATGGAGAAAGATAGAAATTATATTACTTTATCAAATCAATTATTATCAAAAATAGATGAAGTCGAAAGTTTGAAATTAAAATTAGATCAATTTGAAATAAAAATAAATGGATTACAAAAATCATATGGTTTATTATCAGAAATTTATCAAGAAAATAAAGATAAACTTGATAATGAAAATTTATTAAATAAAACTTATTCAAATGAAATTGAAAATTTAAGATCAAAAATAATCGATTTAGAGAAAGAAAATCAAATTTTAAAAGATTTAAAGAAAGAATCTGAATCACATATATTTAAAGAAGAAATACATAAAAATAAATTTAATACAATAGAAACAATAAGAAATTTAAATGCAGCAATAAGACAACATAAACCAGTACCATTTTCACCATTAACAAGTCATGGTGGTTCAGATAATATTTATTTGTAAATTTTAAAAACAATTTATAATAATTTGTAATTATATTTTAATTTGTATCAATAAAAGTTTTTAATAAGATCCAAAATATATTTTTCCATCTTTAAAACTATAAAATTTAATTATTCCATTATGATCAATATCATAGTTAATTTCATTTATAGCATTTTGAATAAATACAGGATGCATATCTTTATCAAATTTACATCAATCTTTACTATATCGAATTATTTCATAATTATCAAAAATAAATGTTTTAATTTTATCAGTGGCATCAAACTGTAATTCCTTCAAGTTTTTATTAATCTTATATAATCTATCCATTTTTGAAATCTGTTAATATATTGCTCCCGGATATTTTGCTGATAAAAAATCAAATAATTTACTAAAATTTCTTAAAATTTACTAAATGATTTATAATAAAATTAAATGAAAAATAATATTTAATAAAACTATAAATAATAATTTTTATTTAAATGAAAAAAATTGTTTCTAATCAGATGGATTCAATATTTTATATGCTGTATTCATCATGCTCATTAAAATAGCTGCTTTTCCTGGACTTGTTCCCATAAAAGTTGCTGCACATTCTATTGCAGATAAAGTTGTTTCTTTTGTTATTGCATTTTCATTATTTGGTATAGTAAATATAATTTGTTTTTCACCTCTTGAATTTACTGTAGTTGTAAACATTGAACTATTTGAATTTGTTGATATATTTAAATTATTATTATTTGTATTATTTGTATTATTTGTATTATTTGATGAACTTGTTGTAAAACTTAATGAAGCTTTCTTTGATAATTTCTTTTGTTTGTTTGGTGTTGATGAATTTTTTGATTCATCTGTTTCCATCTTTTCATTCTTGTCATTTTTATTTAATTTTGGTCTTCCTTTTTTTGCTTTTTTCTCAGGAATAAGATCCCCATTTTCATCAACGCTAGCTTTTTGTTGTTTTGGTTCATCTGATACTTTTCTTTTTTGTGGTTTTCCTTCAACACTTGTTTTTTTGGATTTCTTTGGTTTTTTTTGATTTTCTTCTGATGTTTGTTGATTTATATCTTTTTTATTATCATTATCACCAGAAATCTCTTTTAATATTTCTCTATGTAAATTTGATCGAAATTTTGCTTCATAAGAAGCAAGCATAAATCCATTTTCATCAAATATTTGTGGAAATAATTCATGTTTTTTCTTTACAGCTTGTTCAGGTAAATCTTTTGGTAAAGACTCTCTTATTTGATTTGCAAAATTTCCATCATGAAATGTTTTCCAAGGAATAACAAGTGATTTAGATGATTGATGTAAGCATAATCGAATAATACTTTTATATTCTTTTGGATCTTTTGGTTTTGGATAATTATCCCATTCTAAAACAGTTTCACATAAATATTTATATAGTTCTTTATCATCTTTTGTGCATAATCCATTATATTTTGTTGAACTAACTTTTGATACACCTGGTTTTACATAAAACCATAAAGCTCTAAAAGTTGGTGATGCAATATGTGTATAAATCTTTCCTTTTAAAAAATCTTTCAATTCTCTTTTAATACAATATTCTGCATATTCAGGAGAATCTTCATCTTCCAAACTTTCATTATTACTATTATAATTAAGTTCTATTTGAAGTTCTAATGGTAACAATCCTTGTAAAGTAATCATAAATTCTTTTGGATTCGATTTTAATGTATTAAAATCAATTTTTTCTTGAACAATCTTTGATGGTTCAACAGTAGCATCTTGTTCAATTTTCCATTGAAAATCATCACCAGGTTCATTATTTGATGGATTAGTATCTTTATTTATTTCGATAACTTGATTTTTTTGCTGATTATTATCTTCAACAATAGCTCTATCATTTTCACTTTCATCTATTTCTTCGACTTGATCAACTGAAATAGTTTGTTTTAATTTATTTTTTTCAGCTGCATTATTTCCTTCTTCCATGATTAAAATTTATAAAATAAATTTAATAAAAATAAATTTAATAAAAATAAATGTTTTTTCTTTTTATTAACTTTTTTTTGTTTGATAGTTTATCAAATTTATAAAAGTAAATTTTACTTTTTTTTTAATAAAATTCATTTTTTTAATATTAAAAAAATCAATTTAAATAATAAAAATCGAAATGAAATTTCATAAATCATTTATTCAAAATCTTATTTAATAAACTAATTATATTTTACGTTTACATTTAAATCTTTTATTTATTACATCAATAATTAAATCAATTTTTCAAAAAAAGTAAAATATTTTTTTATGTCTTTTTTTTCAATTTATTTATAATTCGATTATATTGAGCTTGTTTTGCTTTTGTATAGTCTTTTTCCTTTTTTGGCTTTTTCGTTTTTATTACTTCTTTATCTTTTATTGATTTTATAGATATCGTTGTTTCTTCCGGAATTTCTTCATATAATTTTCTTTTTCTTTCTTTGACTGTTTCAATAAAAGTTTCTTTTGCTTCTGCTCCCAAAATATTTTCAATAGCTTGATAAATCAACTTTAATCCTTTCTTTTTATACCATTGATTTGGTACATTCTTTACTGTCCATTGTCCTTCCTCATTTTTAATTGGTCTAGTACTTCCAATTACTTGAAAAACTTCTGATAAATCTTTTTTATCTTCTTTCATTTTATTTAATCTGTCTTTTTTTTCATTTTTTAACTTTTGTTTTTCTAATTCCATTTTTAAAATTCTTGCTGCCAATTCTTTTGCACTAAAAATTTCATTTTGAGATGGAATTTCAACATTATTTCCAGAAGAAATTTTTGTATTACAACCATTTTTATTATTTATTGTTTCCATAAATAAATGTTTTAAAAAGTAACAAGAGTTTTTCTATTAATTGCCATTACTTTTATCCAACTTTTACTTTTCTGAAATTATCATATAATATCAAAAATAGAATAAACAAAATTTTTTAAATCATTTAAAAATTTAATCCTTTTTAAATCAATTCAAAAAAACTATGGAATTAAAAGATTCAAATCATAAAAACGATTTAAAATTAGATATTGATAATGACAATAACGAATTAAAAAAGAGAAAAACTTTTGAAAATAAATCAAAAAAATCAAATTCTCAAATTCCAGAATTAATTAATAATAATAATAATGATATTGGACTTGATAGTGATGATGATGAAGATGTTGAATCTAGAAAAAGAAAGGCTATTGAAATTAGATCTATACCTTTAAAAATAAAATCCGAATGTGAAGTAACAATTAAAACATCAAAGAAAAACAAAACTGGACCTTTTCCATGTTTGTTTGCAAAAAGTAGAGGATGTAAAGCTGTTTTCGATTCAATAATCGAAGGAAAAGAACATAATAGAATAATGCATCCAGCTGAATATATTTGTCCAGAATGCGATAAAAAATTTGAAGTAAAAAGGGAAATGATTGAACATCGTGTAAGTGTTCATAAATTTATTCATAAAACGGAGGATAAAATAAAAAGAGAAAAAAATAATAAAAGACATATGCAATTTGTAAATTCCACTAATTTTAAATAAAAAAATATATTCATTAATAATTAGTTCCCGATATTTTTAACCAAAAATTTGGTTGTTCTATAAAACAAATATTTGGTAATTTTGGCAGTCTACGATTCCCTATTGACGAAGAAACTGATAAAGATAAACTGGATTGAAAACATTCTATTGGTAAAGATATTTGTTCATCTAAAACTGGAGAATTTGATTTTGATTTTCTAATAATAACATTTGTAACTTTTGGAAAGTTAGATGGTTCTATTTTTATTTTTGATGAAGAAGCTCCGATAATTTGAATAGTTTCAATGTTATTAGCTGAAAATATATCTAAATTTAATAAACTTTTTGTGGGTGCATAGATTATAATTAAATTTTTTAATTTCTTCAATGTTGACATTAATAATTTTATTCTTGATTCATGTTCAATTTTTGATTTTATATAAATTATCAAAGTTTCCAAGTTTATTAATGATTTCAATGAATCTTGTGAGAAAAATGGATTATATAAATAATCGATATCAATTGAAAATGTTTTTAAACATTTGGATTCAAGAAATAAATTCGGGGTTCCATATGAAATAGAACATATTTTCATATTTTGTCTTATTATACATTCTATTAATTTTGGTACTTTTCCATTAATATGTAATATTTGGTTTGATTTCCATATTTTTAAAGTTTCCGGTAAATTTATATAAAATTTTGAATAAAAAACTGAGCTTTTTATATCTATTTCTTCAATTTTTGTTTCAGATAAGTCCATGTATCCTACTGGTACTTTACTTTGAATTAATTCAGATTTTATACTTAATTTCTTTAAATTTTTAAAATATCTTAAATCACTCCAATTCATTTCATGAATTGATCTAGTTGATTGAAAAGTAATATGTAAATATTTGATATTTATAAAATTTCTTAAATATTCACTAATCATAAATGTTGGTGCTTTAAGATATATTTTTAAATATTCTACATTTTCAACCCATTTATCAAATTTAATTTTATCATCTAATGGATTTTCTATCGTATAACTCCATTTTAAAAGTTGATTTTGGGGAAATCCAAATGGAAATTGTGTTGTTAATTCTTTTGTATCGAAATTAAATTTATAAGATTTAATTATATTACATACTTTATAACATCCTTTTGATATTAATCTCATTTTTTTCCATTCTTCAAATATAAATTTTTTAGTTATTGATTCAAGTAATAAATAATTATCTTGATTTGTAACACCTTGAATTGTATATTTAACAAATATATATTCAAGAATTTCTTTCCATATTTCATTAGGTAAAATATATTCAAATAAAATAGACTCGCTATTATTATCATTTTTATCATTTTTAAATGATTTTCTTTTTTTTATTAGATTATCATTTTGATTAGTTAAATCGATGATTTGATCAAACTTTTTTGTTTCTATTAAATTGTTTTTATGTAAATTATCCCTTTTTTTAATTATAATAGGTTCATCGATATTATAATCATTAATAAATTCTTTATCTTTTAATTTACGTTTTTTATCCATTATTTTTTTGTTAAATGAATTTTTTTTATTTTTTTAGAAAATAAAATATCTTTTTTTTTCTTAATTTTAATAATAGAAACATTTATTTCATTTAATAATAATATTTTTCATTTAAATTTATTTTAATAATTTGAATAAATTCAATAAAAAATAATAAAATAATGGAATTTAGGGATAAACATTTATTATATAATATTAAATTGCCTATTGTTGGCTCACATTCTGGATGTTATTATCTTTTACCTAGAAATACAATGGAAAGTTTTCGATTTTGTATAAATGATTTAAATATGAAATTTATTGAATTTGATGTTAGATCAACAAAAGATGGTGAGTTAATTTTATTACATGATGCTTTTTTAAATATTTCTACAGATGGATTTGGTTTTAATAAATTAACTAATTTCAATACTATAAAAAATTTAGATGCTGGATATAAATTTACTTTAAATGGAAAAACATATCCATTTCGTAATAAAGGAATAAAAATACCTTCATTAAATGATTTTTTTAATGAATTTGGTCATAGAAATGATTTAATTTATTTTTTTGATATTAAAGAATATGATATTGTAGATAAAGTAGTAAAATTTGTAGAAGATAATCAATTATCTAATAGATCAATTTTAGGTGGTATTTCATGTATTGTAAATATGAAACTAAAAAAATATAAAAATCGTAAATGGTTATTTTCAGCTGATCAATCATTTATGACAAAATTAGTCCTTTCATATATATTTGGTTTATTAGATTATAATACAATTTGTAAACAAGACATTATTGGTTTAGAAATGAAAAAGGCATCAAGATGGAGAATTTACAGAGATATGTTTAAGAAATTTAAATTATGTGGTGGTAAATTAATTATTTATGGTGAATCAACAAATGATAAAAATCAAAAAAATGATATTTTAAATTATAATATTGACATTATTTTAACAGATAATCCAATTGAAATATTACCAATTTATCGTTAATTATTATTTATTGTAAATTTAATTATTACATTTAAAAAATAAAATTTTATTTAAAAGATTAATAACTAAATTAAGATATTTTTATTTTACAAATCAAAAAAATATAATATATTTTAATGGAAGTTTTACAAAATTCAAATGATATTAATTCAAATGATGTTAATTCAAATGATGTTAATGAAAATTTTTTTGTTAAAAATAAGAAAAGTGTTGTAATTGGAATTGTAGTATTAATATTAGTTTTAATATTAGTTGTAGTTATTATTTCAATATGTGCTGTATTACAATCCAAAACAAAAGATTCAAAATATTTAAAAGAAATAGAAACATCATTACAACCATTCGTATCAATAAATGAAAAACAAATAGAATCAAGTAACTTCAATAAATGGATAATTGGATTTGAGAAGCAAACTGCATTAGAATTATCTCCATATGGTGATATAAGTATAAAAGAATTACATCCATTAGATGTTCCAACATCTCAACAATGGTCATTTAATTTATTATCTGGATTTGATATACCAGAAAATGGTGAATATTATATACAAAATATTGAAAATATGAATTATGTATTAACACTTAGATCAGATTCAAATTTATTATCAACAAAAAATTTAGATTTAAAAAATGTTTTACCACAACAAAAATTCACTTTACAAAAATCAATATTAAATTCATCTCCAGAAATAACAGTATTTACAATAATAAATAAAGCAACAAATAAAGCTTTAGGAATAGATGATTTACCAAAATTAATGTCAAATACAGAAGATGAAAATCTGATTGGAAAAAGAGGAATAGGTTTAGTAGAATTAGATCAAGAACATCTTCATTTAAGAGCAGTATTATCAAAAAATAATATTGCAAAATTTCCAAAAGAAAAAATAAAACCAATTGAAAATGAAATAACTGAAACAAATGAAATAAATGAAATAACTGAAACAAATGAGATAAATGAAACAAAAGAGATAAATGAAATTAGAGAAAATGATAAATGATTTAAATATTATTTTTAAATGATTTAATAAAAATTTTATAAATGATTTAGTTTTAAAAAACAAAAATTGGATAATTTTATGATTATAAAATGTCGATTTTTTCTCATAATAATAATAATAATTTATTAAATGATAAAAATTCATTTATAAATGAAAAAATAATTAATTTATCAATTTCCGGAAATAAAAAAATAGAAATTATTTCATATAAAGAATTATTAAATGATATTTATTTACCTGGAGAAATTATTATAAAAACAAATCAACCATTGAAAATAAAAATAAGTTTTCCATTGAAAAATCCTTGTATATTTACAATATTTCCAAATTCGGAAAAGGGATTTACAAGAGCATTTTTAATTAACGAAATATGTAGAATATATAATGAAATTTATAAAAAAGAAGAAGAATCAGCTTCTTTCCAAACAATTGTATTAGATGTCCCTTGTAAGGGTTGTAATGATAATGAAAAAGGTTGTAAAAAATTATGTAATGGATATAAAACGAAAGCTTTTCATGTGAAAGTTTTACCAGAAGAATTAAAATCACTTTATGTTATTTCTCATAGAAATATTACAAATGGAACATATGGAATTCATTCACATTATTTATCTGATTTATATCTAGATTTTATTTCATATTTTGAAGAATCTGGAATAATAGAACCAAGAATTTCAACAAAACCAATTTCTGTATTTATATTATGCAATAATAAATAAAAATAATTATAAACTTATTTATTTCGAATAACAAATTGAACATTTAAAATATTTTTGATAACAATCGTAGCAAGTATTTCTGTGACCACATGGAACATATATTGGAACAACTCCAGATAATTCTTTTAAACATACAATGCATTCTTTTTCTGAAAATATTTTTTCAACTATTTTTTTAGATGGATTTATTAAATTATTAATAGATTGAATATTTTCATCTGTTTTAACATTGATTATATCTCCAGATTTCAATCCTTGTTCAACAATTGGTTTTTCAATAGTTAATTCATTTTCATTCAAATATAATTTTGTATATTGTGGAATCATTCCTTGATATTCATTTAAACATCTTTTTATTCTATTTGGTGTACATTTTGAATCAACCCAAAATGAATTTTTCAATCCATTAATTTCAAGAAAGCAATTAACTTTATCAGTCATTATGTTAAAAAAAATGAGATATATTTTATGTAAATCATTTATTAAATATATAAATCATTTAAAAATGATATGATTTATTATTCATTTTTGATAATTCTAATCCTTTTTTTGTAATTAAATATAATTTCAGATACAATGGCATTGATTCTGATAATTCACAATTTAATTCAACTTTCATAATATTTCCATATTTTAATCCTTGTTCTACAACTGATTTTTCATCAATAATTTCTATATTATCCAAAAATATTTTGAAATATTTTTCTTCAATTTCATGATATTTGCTTAAATATTTTTTAATATCTTTTCCAGTACATTCCTTATTAACTGAAAAAGGATTCTCACATCCATAATATTCAATAAAACAATCAACTTTATTGGGCATTCGAAAATAATAATAAATTTTATTTATCAAATTTATTCTGAATTTATTTATTAAATCATTTATTGTCTTTAAATAATTTATTAATATTTAAATAAATTAATATTTAAATATAAATTGCATTTAAAGGTGAGATTTATTTCTTAGACAAATAAAGCGTGAATTTTTATAACCATCATTTACTTTTAAGAAATAAATTATAAATATCATTTATTTTTACTAAATCATTTATAATTATAAATCATAAATATTCGTGCTTCATTTTTCAAGATAATAATTTATTATAATAATTTTCTTCCATTTAAAAATAAATCATTTAAATAATTATCTAAATGATTTATTTATTTTTGTTATAATTATAAATTTATTAATTTACGATTATTTATGAAAAAAATTTAAATTTGTAAATATTAATTTCAAAAATAAAATTTTAAAATATTTTTATTATTTATCATTATTTATAAATGATTTATTTTATATAAATGATTTATTCTCAAATGTAGCATTTGGACAAAATTATTATAGAATATTATTCAATAAAACTTTCATTTTTATTAATTTTATATTAAAATTTTAATATAAATCATTTATGAAAATTTTATAAATGATTTATTAAAATATTTATTAAACAAAAATTTTTCGAAAATTAATATTTTTAAAATAATTATTCAATAATATATTTAAAATGAAAATAAATGATTTATAATAAAATTAAATGATTTATTAATATTCTACAAGCAAAATGATAATAATTTTTCAGATCCAATTATATTTTTTGATAAAATAGAAAATGCTCCTCCCAAACCAAATTCAATTGCTTCTGATTCAGTTCCAAAAAAATGAATTCTTAAAGGGAATATATTTTTTTGGATTAGGATCAAATTCTTCAACTTCTACCCAATTTCCAACTTTATATTCGAAATTTGTATCATAAACAGAAGTTACCACTTGCAATTCTTTTTCAAAATCATAAATAATAAATGATTCATAAATATATTCATAATCCTTTTTTATCCAATCTTTAAATCTATCAATTATCGATTTTTTTTCATTATTAACATTATTATTATTAATATTATTATTATTATTTGATATTATTATTATTTAATATTAATGGTTGTCAAAGTGGGAAAAATCGGAAAACCAAACAAGAAAGGTGAACAAGGACCATTTTCAAGAAAACAAAAACCTCCAAGTGAAACTTCTAAGGTGGAAGAAGTTTTTGAAGATTCTTAACTGTAAAAAATAAAGAGATGCAACAAAAAATTCAAGTGTGTTTATTTAGAGTCATTTGATTTCAACATGGCAAATTGTGAATCAAATGCTATGATCGAAGAAATGGAAGGTCTTCTTATACAAAAATGAAATAGGTTTGAATTAAAGATGGAATATCCATTGTAAAAAAAAGTAATTTTCGCAACAAAGTTTTGAAAGTCTTTGAAAACTTTTTCAGGTACGTTTTTGGTTGGCACAGAATCTGCTATTTCCAATTCTTGCTGATATCGCCAACTATGAACCTGTTCAACTATCACTCGAACTTTCACATGTTTGGATTCCACATATCCAAGCTTTGATATGATTCGAGCGATATCTGGTAGAGGTAAATGTTTCATTATGATCCAATACAAATGGAAATCATAAGAAAAAGAATACGAACGGATGGATCCATCCAAAATATTCCAAACGATAAATTTTAGATTTTCCAAATTTAATTCTTTGTAGAATTTCTCGGCATGCTCAAAGTCTGTTTTTTTGATCAAAAAATGCGATTGTAAAAGTTTTTTTCCAATAAAAGAAACTTTTAACCAATCAGATCCTGATGAATCTTGAATATAAGAGATGTCTTTCTTTTTGTTTGTAAACACAGAAATGTATGGAAAATCTGGATCCCATTGTGACTCTGTTAATAATCCTAATTTTTTCACCAATCCACTGTGAAAAATCTCAAATTCGGAAGCAGAAAAAATAATCGATGATTCTTCAACCATATCAGATTTGATTTGAGAATATTGGTTTTTGGAAACAAATTTTTGGATTACTTCTTGGAAAGACATTTATGGAGCAATGTCAAAACAGAAAAAAATCTAATTTATAATTGATATTTTCAAATTTTTATTAAATGATTTAAAACTTTTTAAATGATTTATATAATTATTTTATTTAATTATTATTTAATTAATATTTTCGATAAATAAATTATTATTTTTCAATTATTTAAATCATTTATTGAAATAATTATAAAGTAATATATTCTTCGAAGAATAAATAAAATTATATTTTCATAATAATTTCATTGTTTTATATTTATAAAAATATATTAAAATTCTAAATCATTTATAACAATAAATCATTTAGAGAATTATTTATATTTTAAGTATATGAAAAATAATAAATTTATTAACAA
>Ga0182030_10021005_pt1 | contig 12264 bp, 11 predicted proteins | sample 812S3MmetaG_FD_121299 | JGI IMG/M metagenome (GOLD analysis project Ga0182030, IMG submission 121299) | Permafrost microbial communities from Stordalen Mire, Sweden - 812S3M metaG (Illumina Assembly) | ecosystem: Environmental > Terrestrial > Soil > Wetlands > Permafrost | place: Sweden...
CCGACTCGCCGATCACCATCACCTGCTCCACGCCCGGCACTATCTCGCGGAGTCGCAGTGCCATGGCGGCATGATCGTGGTTGCGGAACCGGTCCGGCACCACCAGCAGCCGCGTCTCCGCCAGCCGCAGCATGAAGTCCAGCTCGCGCTCGCGATACATCGGCACGAGCGGATTGGTGATGGCGCCGATGCGAGTCGCCGCAAGGTGAAGGATCACCCATTCGCGCGAGTTTGGCAGTTGCAACGACATCACGTCCTGCGGGCCGAGGCCGAGCCGCAGGAACCCCGCCGCACAACGCAGCGAAAGCTGTTGCAGCTCGGCATAGGTGCAACTGCCGCGCTGGTCGATGATGGCCAGCTTGTCGGGCGACCTTGCCGCGAATTCGTCGACGTAGTCCGTGATGACGCGATTGCGCCACAGGCCCGCGCCCGTGAAGCGGCTGATCATCGCGTCGGTCAACCTGGTCGCGAATCGCGCGCGCTGCCCGTGAGGTCGGCCGTTCATGGGGTTGGCGCGACCATGCACTTGGTGCGCGGCAGGAAGACGCCGATGGCGGAGGTGTTGGTTACGATGGCTTCGGCGGCCGCGCGCGTCACGACCGCAAGCCCGCGGAATTGTGTCGTCCGGTCCAGCCCAACGCAGCGCATCCATTCGATCGTGCAGCCGGGAAGTGCCAGGTCGGTTGTTGCGGCATCGACCAGCACCAGGGCGGCATCCTGTGGCACGCGCGGTGCCGCCGTGTCGCGCCCGAATAGATTTCGCTCCCACATCTGGATCAATGGTTTCCACACATCGGTCAGGAAGTTGCCGCCGCCGATGCCGCGATAGGCGGGGCTGGACATGGTTTCGGGAGACTCAACGTCATATAGCGCCAAATAATGTTGGCGCCGGGGACCGGTGCCGCGAAACCGCTGTGCCGATCGGAAGCCCGGCACCGACAGCAGGCGCTCGGGCGGTTTCATGTCGGCATACCATCGATTCCAGGCATCGTCGGTCTGCTCGGGTCCCAGCGCGCATTCAACCATGTAGATCATGTGCGGTTCGCGAGACGCCGCTCGGTCATCGGTGCGTAGACCGCGAAGCGCGGATCGTCCGAGAGCTGCGCTGCATCGTCGCGATGTGCGATGGTCAGCAGCCGGTGTTCGATCGAGCGGTCGAGCGCGATCACGTGCAACGGCACGAACATCAGGTTCGGCAGTTCCTGCGGCAATGCGGCCTGATCGAGCAGCACAAGCCGATGGTCATCTGTTACCTCGGGCAGGCGCGCCAGACCATCGAACAGATTGCGCTTGCGGCGGATTGCGGCCTTCCACCGGAGGCTCGCGGTCCCGCCGCCGCCGATCCCGCGATACGCGTCACTCTCGAACACACCGGCGGTTGAAATCGAATAAGCCGCCAGATAGGCATAACTATCGCCGACCGGCTGACGGAAACGCTGTGCCGTTTCGAACCCCGGTACCGACAGCAGCGTGAACAGGTGGGGCGAATACCACGCGTTCCACTCGTCCTCCTGATCGGGTGCGCTGAAATTGATCTCCACGGTGTAGATCATCTGGTGTCCAATCCATCCGGGTTAGGGCAGGGGCCAAGTTATATCTTGTGGGCGGTCATTCCTTGTGGATTGCCCCGGCGTGAACAAGCTGCTGGTAACGCGCCATGTCGCGGCTGATGAACGCGGTGAATGCCGCCGGTTCGTCGCCCACCGGTTCGGCGCCGATATGCGCGAGACGGTCGGTGATGGCAGGATCGGCCAGTCCCGCAACGATCGCTGTGCGCAGCTTGTCGATCACCGGGCCTGGCGTTCCCGCCGGGGCGATCACGCCATACCAGGTTATCATTTCGAACCCGGGTAGGTTTCCGGCGTCGGCGACCGTCGGCCATTCCGGATGGGCCTTCGACGGTTCCGCGGCGGTGATGGCGAGGGGGCGCAGTTTGCCCGCCTGGACGCTGGGCAATGCGGTGCTCAGGCTCGTGAACGACATCTGAACTTCACCACCCAGCAGGGCGGTCAGTGCCGGGCCGCTGCCCTTGAACGGCACATGCACGATCTTGACGCCGGCCATGGTCGCGAACAACGCGCCCGCCATGTGTTCCGGGCCACCGATACCCGAGGAAGCGTAATTCAGCGTGCCGGGTTCGCGCTTGGCCAGCGCGATCAGTCCGGCAACGTTATGTGCGGCGACCGATGGGGTTACCACGAGCAGGAGAGGGGAGCGGGCGACCAGCGTGACCGGCGTGAAGTCCTTCACCGTGTCGTAGGGCAGGCTGCCCAGCAGCGCGGGATTGACGGTGAAAGGATTGGCCGTGAACAACAGCGTGTAGCCGTCGGGGGCCGCGCGTGCGACCAGTTGCGTGCCGGTGACGGTGGCGCCGCCCGGGCGGTTGTCGACGATGACCGTCTGGCCGAGTGATTTTGTCATCACCTGCGCGAGCGAGCGGGCGAGGACATCGGTGCCGCCGCCGGCGGAGAACGGCACGATGAAACGGATCGTGTGCTGAGGAAACACCTCGGCCGCCCTGACGGACAGTGGGGCGAGTGCCAGCCATCCGGCGATGCCAAGCGTCAGGAGATAACGGATCGCGCGCCGCATGGCTTGATCAGCGGCCGGTTGGACGATCGGAGAAACGGACACGGTCTTGCTTCTCTCCCCCGGTTGCGCGGTTAGCCAGAGCTCCTGCCGCTGTTGCAAGGGAGCGGCGCCAGGCACCTGCATTTCGACTGACTGAACACTCATTCTGTTGGACTGTCAATCAGCCGGGCATGGTGTCGACACCATCTTTCGAGGATCAATTGCCGCGGAATCGCGGTGGGCGCTTATCCTGAAATGCACGCACACCCTCCTGATGGTCTTTGCTCTGAATGACCAGCGCCAGGTGCGACGAAATGAGATCGAGGGAGGTGCGCAGATCGGAGCGGAGCCCTTGGCTGGCGGCGCGCTTTATCATGCGAATGGCGAGCGGCGGACCCGCCGCGAGGCGCGCCGCGAACGCATAAGTTTGCGCTGCCAGTTCCTCGGCCGGGAACACTTTCGTTACGGCGCCAATGCGCAACGCCTCCGACGCGTCGATGAAGTCGCCGGTCCACATCAGTTCCAGCGCGCGATCCAAACCGACCAGGCGCGGCAGGAACCATGCGCCACCGTCGCCCGGCACCAGCCCGACCTTGACATAGCTTTCGGCAAACCGCGCCTCGTCCGAGGCAAACCGGAGATCGCACATCAGCGCCATGTCCATGCCGGCGCCGGCCGCGACGCCGTTGACCATTGCAATCACCGGCTTGTCCATCGCTTCCAGCGTCAGTGGGATCTGCTGGACATGGTCCCAAAGGAACTGCTTGTGATCGAGCGCGGCAGGCGCTTCGGTTCCCAATTGTGCCATGTCGCCACCGGCACAGAAGGCGCGCCCCGCGCCGGTGACCACGACGACGTGCACCGCCGGATCGTTCTGCGCGTCGCGCAGGCACGCGGCCCAGGCATCGATCATGCCGATGGTGAAGGCGTTGAGCTTATCGGGCCGGTTCAACGTGATGGTCGCGATACCGTCCTGGATCGCGTAGCGAAGTTCTTCGGTGCCGGCCATATGACGTTCCCGCAGTTGATCGTGCGGCTGGTCGTGCCTGAACGATCATTCGATTTTCCGCCCGGTGCCATGCACTGTCAAACGTTCCGTCGCGCACGCTGCACGCGAACGGCCCCTTGACGTGCCAGGGCCCTCTTGACGTGCCAGAGCCCTCTTGACGTGCCAGGGCCCTCTTGACGTGCCGGGGCATTGTGCGGACTATGGCAAACTGAACGCTCGTTCACCAGGCATCGCCCGTCCACCAAACACCGAGGGTATTGCATTATGGCGCTGAACCTTGATCGCGGCCGCGTCGATTTTGCCGCCTATCAGCCGGAACACTTCCTGTGGTCGCTGGACGGCAAGGTTGCCACGATCACACTCAACCGTCCCGAGCGGAAAAACCCCCTCACGTTCGAATCCTATGCCGAGCTGCGCGATACGTTTCGTGCCCTGCTGTATGGCGACGCGGTTAAGACGGTCGTCATCACTGGCGCGGGCGGTAATTTTTGTTCCGGTGGTGACGTGCATGAAATCATCGGTCCGCTGGTGCGCATGCAGGAAGCCGGCGACATGCAGGGGCTGCTCGACTTCACGCGGATGACCGGCGACCTGGTGAAGGCGATGCGCGCCTGCCCGCAGGTGATCATTTCGGCGATCGACGGCATATGCGCCGGTGCCGGGGCCATCCTTGCCATGGCGTCCGACCTGAGGCTTGGTACCGAGGCGAGCAAGGTTGCATTCCTGTTCACCCGCGTGGGCCTCGCCGGCGCCGATATGGGGGCGTGCAATATCCTGCCGCGCATCGTCGGCGCGGGGCGTGCCGCCGACCTGCTGTACACCGGCCGCGCCATGGCTGGCACGGAAGCGGAACGATGGGGCTTCTACAATCGGCTGTGCACATCACAGGAACTGCTGTCCGAAGCACAGGCGCTCGCCGCATCGTTGGCCGCGGGTCCCACCTTCGCGCACGCGATGACCAAACGCTGCCTGCATCAGGAATGGAGCATGACGATCGACGAGGCGATCGAGGCGGAAGCGCAGGCCCAGGCGATCTGCATGCAGACCAAGGATTATGGCCGCGCCTATCGTGCCTTCGTCGACAAGAAGCGACCGGTGTTCCAGGGAGACTGAGCCGGTATCCGCAGGACTCGAGTGCAGGAACGTGAGCGACACGGATTTCCTGGCGTGGCCGTTCTTTGAGGACCGGCATCGCGATTTCGCGTCTCGGCTGGACGCATGGGCGAGCGAACACCTTTCTGGCATTGGCACTGATCACGCCGGGGTCGATGCGGTGTGTCGTGACCTGGTCGCGCGACTTGGTGCGGCTGGCTGGCTCGAGGTGGCCGTTCCGCAAGGCGATCGAAGCCAGCTCGACGTGCGCATGCTGTGCCTCGCGCGCGACATTCTGGCACGCCATGTCGGGCTGGCAGATTTCGCCTTTGCCATGCAGGGCCTGGGCACCGGCGCGATCACACTGTTCGGCAGCGAACCGCTCAAGCAACGTTACCTGCCACCGGTGCGCGAGGGCCGGCATCTCGCGGCCTTTGCGCTGTCCGAAGCCGATGCCGGATCGGATATCGCGGCGCTGTGCACCACCGCGACGCGCGTGGATGGTGCCTGGCAGCTCGACGGCGAGAAGACGTGGATCTCGAATGGCGGCATTGCGCATCACTACGTCGTGTTCGCGCGCAGTGGTGAAGCGCCCGGTGCGCGGGGGCTGACGGCGTTTGTTGTCGATGCGGACACACCAGGACTGCACATCGCCGAGCGCATCGAGGTGATCGCGCCGCATCCGCTCGCGACGCTGCGCTTCGACAAATGCGTGGTGCCGGATGGGAACCGACTGGGCGAGCCCGGCAAGGGATTCGCAGTCGCCATGGCGACGCTCGATGTGTTTCGCCCTACAGTTGGCGCTGCCGCCCTTGGCTTTGCGCGGCGTGCCATGGATGAGGCGTTGCAGCGCACGACGACGCGGCAGCTCTTCGGCAAGTCGCTGGCAGACCAGCAGATGACCCAGGCGAAACTCGCCGACATGGCAATGGAGATCGAAGCCAGCGCATTGCTGGTGTATCGTGCCGCGTGGCTGCGCGACGTTCGCCAGCAGCGCATCACGCGCGAGGCGGCGATGGCCAAGCTCTACGCCACCGAGGCGGCGCAGCGTGTGATTGACGCCGCGGTGCAGATGTTTGGGGGCCTCGGGGTCAAAAGCGGCGTGATCGTCGAATCGCTGTATCGCGAAATTCGGGCGCTGCGTATCTACGAGGGGGCCAGCGAGGTGCAGAAGCTGATCATCGCGCGCGAGGTGCTGGCGCCGTACGTTGCCGCGAAGGGGAAGGGATGAGGCGGCGGCCGTGCGTCGATGCTGGAACAATCGGACCGCCGGCGCGGGATTTGCTTGACCGGACCGGGCATCGGACCGTAGGTGGGGGTTGGTCATTTCGCTGCTAGCGGATCACGGACGAGACAGATGTCGCCGAAGATAAAGCACAAGGTTGATGACCTGGCATTGGTCGAGCAACGCCGCGCCCAGTTGTCGGCGTCGGCGATCGCCTGCTTCAGCCAGCGCGGCTACCACGCGACCACCATCAAGGATGTCGCGGACCACGCCGGCGTCAGCGTCGGCCTGATCTATCAATATATCGAGGACAAGGAAGACCTGTTGTACCTCGCGTTGATGGAGGTGCTCGATTCCTACAAGCGGCAGATCCCGCTCGCGACGCAAGGCATCACTGACCCGCTGGAGCGCTTCTGCGCCACGGTGCGCGGCTACTGCAATGTGAATGGCTCGTCGGTCGATGCCACGGTGCTGGCGTATCGCGAAACGAAATCGTTACGCCGCGCACGCCGCAACATCATCAAGCAGAAAGAAGTCGAAACCAACGAGATCATCCGGCATTCGATCCAGGAATGTGTGCGCGCCGGCTTGTTCACGCAGGTGGATGAGGAGCTGTTTACCTATCAGATCGTGATGTTCTGCCATGCCTGGGCGTTGAAGGCGTGGCGCTTCGCGAGCCGGATGACGGTCGATGAGTATGTTGACCGCGGCCTGCGAATGATGTTGGGCGCGGTGTTGACCCCACAGGGCGCACGCCAGTTCGCTTCGTATCCCTGGAAGCAGGCGAAGTCGGCGAGCGCGGTGAAACCGAAACGCAAGCGTGTCGGTCTCGCGGCCTGAGGCTGGCGGATCGCTGCTCAGGCCCGACCGCGATTGAGGAATCGCTCGATCAATCCGGTTGTGATAGGACTTTGCAGCAAGCCACGCGACTGCTCGACCTCCGCGGTGAAGCCATCCGGCGCGAGGGGGGCAGCCCTGGCGACGCAGGCTTTTGCCGCTGCGATGGCGTGTGCGGGCAGCGCGGCATAGCGGCGTGCGATTGCTGCCGCTGTTGCGGCGAGTTCGGCCTGTGGGCACGTCCACTGCGCCAATCCCAGGCGCCCGGCCTCCGTGCCACTGATCACTTCGGCGCCCAGGATCAGGCGTAACGCTGTCGGGAGGCCGACCAATCGTGTCATGCGCTGCGTGCCGCCGGCGCCCGGCAGCAGGCCGATGGCCACTTCCGGCAGGCCGACGCGCGCATCATCCGCGGCGATACGCAGGTCGCAGACAAGTGCGAGTTCGAATCCGCCCCCCACGGCGGCGCCGGAGATTTCCGCCAGCGTCACACGGGGCAATGCCTCGATGCGGGCGAATAGCCGCTGGTAGTCTCGGATCGCCTGCACCATTGCATCGATGCCGTCGGGTCTGGCGAAGCGTGCCCGCATCTCTTTCAGATCGGCACCGGCGGAGAACACTTTCACGCCGGAACGAACATGCAGGACGACCCAATCGTCGCGCTCGTCCAGCCGATCCAGCATCGCATGGAATTCGCCCACCCAGTCGCTGCTCATCGCATTCACAGGCGGTCGGTTCATCGTCACCGTCGCGATCTGATCGGTAACGCAAAGATCGAACATGTCGGTCGTTCCCGCCGCGTCAGCCGGCCATGGTGAGGCCGCCGCTGACGCTGAGCACCTGGCCGGTGATGTAGGCGGAAGCGGGGCTGGCAAAGAATGCCACGGCACCGGCGATATCCTCGGGCTCGGCAAGCCGGCGCATTGGAATGGCGCGAGTCAGCGCGTCGATCCGCTTGGGATCCTGCACCAGCAGCATCTGCGTCGCGGTTGGTCCGGGGCAGACGCAGTTCACCGCAATCCCGTAGCGGGCCACCTCGCGCGCCAGGGATTTGGTGAAGGCAATGACGCCGCCCTTTGCGGCCGCGTAGACGACTTCCCCCGTGCTGCCGACGCGCCCGGCGTCGCTGGCGATGTTGACGATGCGTCCGCCTTTGCTGGCCCCATCTGTGCTGGCCCCATCTTTGCTGGCCCCATCTTTGCTGGCCCCATCTTTGCTGGCAATGATATCGTCGAGAAACACCCGTGTGACGGCGATAACCCCCATCAGGTTGACGTCGATCGCCTTCTGCATGAAGGCCTCGTCGTTCTGCAGGAATGGCTGCACGACGCTCCAGCCGGCGCAATTGACGATGACCGATACGGGGCCGAGTGCGTCGACGATCTTGTCATGTGCGGCAGCGATTGTCGTGCGGTTGGTTACGTCGGCCCGGCAGGCGACGGCACGCCGACCGTCCCGCGCCAGATTGGCGGCAACGTCCTGCGCCTGCGCCTCGTTGAGGTCGATCAGCGCGAGATCAAATCCGTCTTCCGCCAACCGCGCTGCAACCGCCCGACCGATGCCGGACGCCCCGCCGGTGACCACCGCAACAGATGCCATATCCACACTCTCTCCTCACCCGAAACGCGACTTGACGTGGCAGCCTCGTCGCATCCTGGCGATGGCCTCGATGCGACCGACTGAACATTCAGTCATTGTAGAGAAAGGAGACGCCGCGATCAACCTGACGCGATTCCTGCCGCGAATTTCGGTGCGATCAACATCTCAGGGTACGTATCGACAACGTGTGGCGTCGACGGCGCTATCGGAGCTTGTTGCCTAACCTCGCGTATGCGCAATGTCGGATCGCCCTCGTCATCTCTCATCGGCGGCAAGATTGCTTGCAACCTTCCGGTGGCCCCCTGCATCGCCGCGGCATCGACAGTCCGGCCCCCGATGCTATCCTCACCTCACAATTCACCAGGATGGCAACCAGCCCATGCGCAAAGTCATCGATCTTGAATGCGACCTGCCGCCGGACGAGAACGGCCAGCCGCGCAAGCTTGAATCCGCCACGCATCCGCCCGGCTACGGCGACCCGGAGAAGCTGGCCCCGTTGGACGGCCACGGTTTCTCCAACTACGAGCGCATCTTCACGCGGCGCACCGATGGCGGCGCGGCGGCCGCGCCGGAAAAGCCGCACGGCATGTCGATCGCCGACTTCGTTGCCGAGATGGACCGCGCCGGCGTGGAGGTCGGCGTGCTGCGTGCGGGCAATGCCATCATCAGCGACATTCTCGCGCAGTATCCGAAACGCTTCATCGGACTGGCCTCGCTCAGCCCGCATGACGGCATGCGCGGTGTGCGCGAGCTGGTGCGCCTGGTGCAGGACCATGGGTTTCGCGCGCTGCGTGTGTCGGCACTCTACAACATGATCCCGGCCAGCGACCGACGCTACTATCCGCTGTATGCGAAATGTGTCGAGCTCGATATCCCGGTGCGTATCTACTGCAACATGAATTACGCGACTGACCGGCCGTATGATCTCGGCCATCCACGCCACCTCGACCAGATCGCCATGGACTTTCCGGAGCTGCGCATCGTCGCCGGGCTGAGCGGTTGGCCGTGGGTCGCGGACATGGTCGGGCTGCTGCGGCGGCATCCGAACCTCTATTGCGATACCGCATCGCACCGGCCGCGCTATTTCGGCGTCCCGGGCGCGGGTTGGGAACAGTTCCTGCAATTCGGCAACACGTTGCTGCAGGACAAGATCATGGTCGGCCTGTCATGGGAGGCGTTCGGCCTGCCGATGGAAACGCTGATTGAGGAATATGCTGCGCTGCCATTGAAGGATCATGTGATCGACAAGTGGCTATACAAGAACGCGCAGACTTTTTTCCGCCTGGGATGAGCATCGCAGCGACGTTCGCGACGCGGCTTGTGTCCGTGCAAAATTCGTCAGTATGCTGCCGATCGGGCAGTGTGCGCTTCGCGCGGGGATAGAGGGGAACATGGCGGGACCGATCCACATGGATGTGGTGCGACACAAATCCGCTTGGTACGGCAAGGATCTGCGTGACGACCCGTCCTGGCTGGTGCATCTGTCGGCGCAGGACCGGACGGAAATCGCGGCCGCGGTGCGGGGCGTCAAGGCCCGGGGCCTGGCGCTGGCCGAAGTCGGGCGCGGCAATTTCCCGCTGCCCACGCTGGGGGAAAAGCTGGCGGACTACCTTGAGGAGATCCGCACCGGCCGCGGCTTCGTTGTGCTGCGCGGCCTGAATGCGGCCGACTACAGCGATGACGAGGTCGGACTGATCTTCTGGGGCATTGGCGCGTATCTCGGCACGCCGGTGACGCAGAACCCGCGCGGCGACCTGCTTGGCCACGTCTACGATCACGGCCGCCGCTACGGTGACATCGACGTGCGTGGCTACGAAACCAATGCGCATCTGCCGTTCCATTCCGATGGCTGCGACCTCGTGGGACTGCTTTGCCTGCGGCGGGCGAAATCGGGTGGGCTGAGCAGCATTGTCAGCTCTGTCACGCTGCACAACGAGATCCTGCGCCAGCATCCGGCGTATCTGGCGCCGCTGTACAACGGCTTCCACTATATCAGACGAGAGGCGGCGCTGACCGATGCGCCGGTGACGCCGCACCGCGTGCCGGTGTTCGGCACCAAGGATGGGTTCATCAGTGCCCGGTTGATCCGCAACCAGATCAATGCGGCGTGTGAGAAGACCGGCACGCCATTGGCACCCTTGGAGCGCGCGGCGCTGGATTTCCTCGACAGTCTGGCGCACGACCGGGACATCCACCTGGATATGGATCTGCAGGTGGGCGATATGCAGTTGTGCAACAACTACACGATCCTGCATTCGCGCACCGGGTTCGAGGATTATCCGGATCCAGAACGACGTCGCCACATGATCCGCCTCTGGCTGACTTTCCGCGAACGGCGGCCGTTGGCCGATGGCTTTGCGGCGCACAATGGTTACGGCCGCAACGAAGTGGTCGAGGTCGCGTTGCAGCCTGCTGGCGCCGCGTGACCGAGGTCGCCGCACGGCTGACGGTGCGGGAAATCCTGCACCCGCGTGCGGTCGCGGTGTTCGGCGCGTCGGAGGATCGCGACAAGTTCGGTGGCCGGATCATCGATTTCCTGATCCGGCACGGGTTCGCCGGCCGCATCGTCCCGATCAATCCGCGTCGCGCGGAAATTCGTGGCCATCCCGCATTCGCCCGTTTGACGGACGCGCCGCGCGGGGTCGACGTCGCGATCCTGGCGGTGCCCGCCGCGCATCTGTTGCCGGCGATCGAGGATTGTGCGGCCGCCGGCGTCGGCGCCTGCGTGATCATCACCACCGGCTTTGCCGAGGCGGATGCCGCCGGCGCGGACTTGCAGCAGCGCATCCTGGATATCGCGACGCCCGTCGGCCTGCGCATCATCGGGCCGAACTGCATGGGCCTGATCAATCCGGGCTGGCACCTGGCGCTGTGTTCCTCCGTCGTTCTGGATACGGACCGTCTGTTGACCGGGCGCATCGGTCTGGTCAGCCAGAGCGGCGCGCTGATGGCGTCGCTGTACGACCGCGCCGCGGGGGAGGCGATCGGCTTCAGCGCCTGCGTGTCGTTGGGAAATCAATCGGATCTGGAGATCTGCGATTTCATCGAGTATTTCATTGATGATCCCGCCACCGATGTGCTCTGCGTCTATGTCGAGGGCTTGCGCGATCCGCAACGTTTCGCGCGCGCGGCGCAGGCGTGTCGGCGTGCTGGCAAGCCGATGGTGGTGTTGAAGACTGGCAAGACCGAGGATGGCGTGCGCGCCGCCCGCTCCCACACGGCCAGCCTCGCCGGCAGCTATGACGCCTTCGCCGCGGTGTGCCGCCGGCATGGCGTGGTGCTGGTCGATGATCCGGTCACCATGGTGCGCGTCGCCGATCTGTTGCTGCGCTGTCCACCGCTGGGCGCGGACGGCATCGGCATCCTGTCCGGCTCGGGTGGCGGCGCGGGCATCATGGTCGACCGCATCGTGGGGGCCGGGTGGCGGCTGGCACGGTTGTCGTTGCCGATCCGGACCGAGCTCGGTCGATTGCTGCTGCCGCCGCAGGCCGACAACCCGGTGGATCTCGGTGGTCGGCTGCCCGACCAGTCGGATGACATCGCGGGACCTGCGGTGAGCGCTTTGGCGGGCGATCCGGATGTTGGCGTTCTGTTGCTGTATCTGACCTCGATGCCGTTCTTTGAGGCGCGCACGCGGACGATTGCCGAAGCAGCATTGGCGACTGGGAAGCCGGTGCTGACGCTGATGCTGCCGGGTCCCGCGGCGGAGCGTCCCCGCGCGGTGCTGCGCGCGCTCGGCTGTCCGTATTTCGATTCGATGGAGGATCTGTTGGCCGCGCTGCGCGGCCTGTTCGACCATCACGTTGCGATGACGGAAGGGCCGGAGGAACCGACGCGTCCCGCCGATCTGCCCACGGTGCTGCCTGACCTGGACGATCTGCCGGACCTTGTCGCCGCCTACGGCATTCCGGTGCCCTGCACCGCGACCTGC
>Ga0182030_10021006_pt1 | contig 12264 bp, 12 predicted proteins | sample 812S3MmetaG_FD_121299 | JGI IMG/M metagenome (GOLD analysis project Ga0182030, IMG submission 121299) | Permafrost microbial communities from Stordalen Mire, Sweden - 812S3M metaG (Illumina Assembly) | ecosystem: Environmental > Terrestrial > Soil > Wetlands > Permafrost | place: Sweden...
AGCCTAACCAAAGAACTATCCGCCCAGGAGTCGATTAACGCCCAACTGAATTCATCCGAAGCCAACCAGGCTAACTTGCTGGCAATGAACCAGTCCCAGCAGGACACTTATAACTCGCAGCTGCAATCCAACAATGCCGAACTGACGCATGACGAAGAACTGCAAGCCGAAGCTAACGCCGCCGAGGCCCGTTCAGTCACGCCGGCTGACGGCAATGGCACCGGCCCATGCTCAATCGGCCAGGGAACCGGACCGGTCGGTGGTAGCGGCGTATTAGCCGCTAATTATCCCGATGTCTGGTGCGGTGCACCAAAAGACTCGATGTACGATTCCAACAACATTTTGAACCGCGAGTGTACTTCGTTCGCCTATTGGTACTTCGTAGACGTGGAAGGCAATCATGGCTTCTCGCCCAGCGGTAATGCCGGCTGGTGGTGGGAAACATCCAACTTCCCAGTTGATACGACTCCGGCTGTAGGCGCTATCGGCGTTGAGCCCTCAACCGCCACTTCGACTGCGACCGTACCCAGCCTGCACGATTCGACTACCGGACACGTGATGATCGTGATGGCTTTGCCGGGGCAAACCTACAACGGTATTTCAGCTCCGGCTGGCTACGTTGTGGTAGCCAGCATGAACGAGGATGAAGAGGGCGACTTTATGTACAACTTGTGGCCCGCTGCCGATTTATGGTACATTCATCCGCAGCAATAATTAAGGTTTACCAGTATAATAGAAATAAATAGGGGAGAAGGATTATTAAAAGGTTTAAATTAAGGCGCCCAAGTAAAAAGAACTTGCAAGCTGTAGGGTTAATTGTAGTTTGCGTGGCCTTTATAGTCGGCGTATTTGTTTTAGGCGTTAATTTCGGCAACGGCGAAATCGAATTCGGCGGCGCGCATTTTATCCAAATCGGTACCAGTAATAGCAACCTGGCTGGCAGCCTGAATTATTCCCAGATCCAACAGGAATATAACGTTATTAAAAATAATTTTGACGGAAAGCTGACGACTTCCGAGCTGCAAGACGGCATTGAACATTCCCTGGCTAGCTCAACCGGCGACCCGCATACCGAATATTTTACTAATACCGAAGCTAACGAATTTAACGATGAACTGAACAATACTTTCAGCGGCATTGGCGCCGAACTGGACCAAAATTCTTCCAACCAGCTGGTAATTGTCGCGCCGTTGGCCGACACTCCGGCCTCTAAAGCCGGCCTGCAGCCCAAAGATATTATCGAGACTATAAACGGAGTTAATGCCTCTAATTATACTTTGGACCAGGCGGTCAGCAAGATCCAGGGAACGGCCGGAACCCAGGTGACTTTAGGCATACTGCGCGGCACCGTAAACATGACTTTTAAGATTACCAGGGCCACAATTACAATTCCGAGCGTTTATTATAAAGTGATCGATAACAACATCGGCTATATTTCTATCAGCTCATTTGCCAACGATACTTCCGGGCTGATGCAGACGGCCGCCAACACCTTAAAAGCCGATAAAGTTAAGGGTATTATCCTTGATCTGCGCGATAATCCCGGCGGTTTAGTCCAGGCTGCCATCAATGTTTCCAGCTTGTGGCTGCCGGCCGGCGACACTATCGTCACCGAAAAACATGATAATAAAGTTATTCAAACTTACTACTCAACTGGCAACGATATATTGCAGGGAATACAGACAGTAATACTGGTTAACGACGGCTCGGCCAGCGCCAGCGAGATTACTTCCGCCGCTTTGCACGATAACCATGCCGCCAGCTTAATCGGGCAAAAGACTTACGGCAAGGGCAGCGTCCAGGAGTTATTCCCATTAGCCGGCGGCAGCGAAATTAAGGTCACGATTTACCACTGGTACACGCCGGACAACAAGAATATCGATAAAGTCGGTATTACGCCGGATATTACCATCGTACCGACTACGGCCGATAATAATGCCGGCATCGACGTCCAGCTAAACAAGGCCGTCACATTCCTTCAGAATTTGTAGTTTAAATTACTTTAGCCTAAAGCTTGCGTCTTACTTAAGCCTGAGTTAGTATCAGGTATGTAATTTGAGGTAATAGGGAGAATTGGTGAACCAGCCTACTAAATTTGTGTTTGTAACCGGGGGTGTGCTTTCCGGGTTAGGAAAGGGTATTGCTGCCTCCTCGATTGGCAAGGTATTAAAGGCTAGGGGACTGGACGTTAATATCCAAAAATGTGACCCGTATCTGAATGTTGATGCGGGTTTATTAAATCCAGGCGAGCACGGCGAATGCTTCGTAACCAAAGACGGCGCTGAAACCGATTTGGACCTTGGGCACTACGAACGCTTTTTAGACCAGGAATTATTAAAATCCAGCTCGCTGATGAGCGGTCGGGTATTATTTAAAGTCATTAACGACGAACGGGCGGGCAAATACCAGGGTAGTACGGTACAGATTATTCCGCATGTTACGGCTGCGATTCAAGAACAGATTATCGCCGCTTCCAAAGGCTTTGATGTCCATATCGTCGAAATCGGCGGCACAGTCGGGGACTACGAGGGCTTAAGTTTTCTGGAAGCTATCAGGGAATTATCGATGAAGGTCGGGCAAGAGAATTGCGCTTTTGTACATGTGGTTTACGTACCTTATTTAGGAGCCAGCCAGGAATTTAAGACCAAACCGGCCCAAAACTCAGTGCGTGATTTGAGGGGCATAGGCATTGTACCTGACGTACTACTAGCCCGCAGCGAAAAGCCGCCGCAAGATCACATAGTTCATAAACTAAGCTTATTTTCAGGTGTTGCTCCCGAAGCTATTGTGCTATTGCCAAACGCCTCTTCCATTTATGAAGTCCCATTAACGTTAGAAGAAACCGGTATTGCTAAAGTAATTCTAGATAAGTTTGATATTAAAGCCAGTCGACGCCCCAACGTTTTTAAAGACTGGGAAGATATGGTTAAACGGGCTGAGAAACATTATAGAAAAACTGTGACCGTAGCTATGGTTGCCAAGTATTTAACTAACCAAGATACTTATTTGTCGGTAACTGAAGCCTTAAAAGCAGCTGCATGGACGGAAGGGGTCAACTTAAATATTAAGTGGGTTGATGCCAGCAAGTTAGAAGACATGAACCAAAAAGACCTCGCTAAAGAGTTGGAATGTGATGGCATGGTGGTACCCGGAGGCTTTGGCAACCGCGGCGTGGAAGGCATGATTAAGGCCGCCCAATATAGCCTAAAAAAGAAAGTGCCATTCCTTGGTCTTTGTCTTGGACTGCAAGTTGCCGTAATTGCTGCCGCCAGAAATGCCGGAATTAAGGATGCTAATTCAACTGAATTTGATGCTGAAACTCCCAATCCGGTAATCAGCACCATGGAAGAACAGAAGGGCAAGGAAAATACCGGGGGAACAATGCGGTTGGGTGATTATAGGTGTGATATTAAATTTAATTCCAGAACCCACAAGGTTTACGGAACTTTAAAAATTGTTGAAAGACACCGTCACCGCTATGAATGTAACAATAAATACATAGAATCCTATGAGGAGTGGGGGATTACTCCATCTGGGATTAACCCGGATAATCACTTGATTGAGATGATTGAGGGGTTAGATCACCCGTTTTTATTAGCTAGTCAGTTTCATCCGGAATTTAAATCTAGACCAAACCGACCGAGACCGATGTTTAGTGGCTTTATAAAAGCTTGTTATAATAGGTATTCGGAATGGTAAAACAGTTAGAATTCCAATTGGCGCACCAAATAGGAATTTAGTTTGTAATACACCTTTCAGGTTAGTTCTGATATTTTGGGTAAATTTGGCACAGATTTATTTAACACCTTAGAATCGTTTCTAATTCTGCTCGCCTATTTTGATATTGCTGACTAACCGGAAATTTCGTGGAGGTTTTTTAACGGTTTTTCCTCTGTTATTTGCGTTTAATTAATGCAATTATATTATTAATATTTAGTAAGTGTTATATATAGAAACTATATAAATGAGATGATAGTTTATTCAGCAACCAAAAAACAATTTCGAGCAGATGTAATGACCAATAATATTGGCGGCATCGTTTATGATACGTATAAAAGAGTTACAGGCAGAAGTACAGGTAGGTCAGAAATGAAATCATGGTCTAATTCGTTGCAATATATTGAACGTGTTTTGAATGATAAAGATATTCCTGATGATTCCGGTGTGGCAATTGAATATCGCATACCTCAATCTTCGAAGCGTGTAGATATTATATTAACCGGATTAGATGAATTTAATCAGGAAACGGCAATCCTAGTTGAGCTAAAACAATGGGAAACCGCAAAACCAACTCAAAAAGATGCAATAGTAATTACTCGATTTCAATATGGTGAGTCTGAAACTACGCACCCTTCTTATCAAGCTTGGTCATATAAAAAGTTGTTGGAAGATTTTAATGCAACGGTGGACGAAGATAATATTTTACTTTATCCCTGCGCCTATTTACATAATTATCTTGATGACGGAATTATTAGTAATGAATTTTACGGTGAATATATTCGTAGGGCACCGCTGTTTTTGAAGCCTGACGCAATAAAGCTTCAAAATTTCATAAAGTCACATATGAAATATGGTGATAAAACTAAAATTATGTATCGAATAGACAATGGAAAAATACGACCCTCGAAAAATCTAGCCGACGAACTATCTTCAATGCTAAATCATAATGAAGAATTTACCATGATTGATGACCAGAAGGTAGTTTACGAAACTGCTTTAGAGTTAGCCAGGCAATCAACAGAAAATAATAAGAATGTACTTATCGTGGAGGGTGGTCCAGGGACTGGAAAATCTGTAGTGGCGATAAATTTATTAGTAGCTTGTACGGATAAACAGTTGATGACTCAGTATATTTCTCGAAACTCTGCTCCTCGGGAAGTTTATCAAGCAAGGTTAACTGGATCCTTAACCAAATCTCATATAGCTAACTTATTTAGTGGCTCGGGCTCGTTTTATTCTCTGAACCCAAATACTTATGATTGTTTAATTGTTGACGAAGCACATCGTTTAAACGAAAAATCCGGATTATACGGAAATAATGGCGAAAATCAGATAAAGGAAATTATTAATGCGGCAAAATTCAGTATTTTCTTTGTGGATGAAGACCAAAAGGTAACCCTAAAAGATATAGGTGACAAGGATGAAATTTTAACATGGGCTCGTGTGTTAAAAGCTCATACCACTAAACTTACTTTAGAATCACAATTTAGATGCAATGGTTCTGACGGGTATCTAGAATGGTTAGATAATTGTTTACAGATTCGAGAAACAGCAAACGATACTCTAAATAATATTGATTTTGATTTTAGAGTAATTAATTCTCCAACCGAGTTACATAACTTAATATTCGAAAAAAATAAAATTAAAAATAAGGCTCGTTTAGTGGCCGGTTATTGCTGGAAGTGGGTGAGTAAATATAAACCCGAGCTAAAGGATATTGTTATAGGAGACTATAAGGCTACCTGGAATCTAAACTCCCAAGGTCAGTCGTGGATCATACATGACTCGGTTACCGAAGTAGGTTGTATCCATACAGCCCAAGGCTTGGAAGTGGATTATATAGGGGTAATAATTGGTCCGGATCTAATCGTTAGAAATGGAACAGTGATTACACAACCTGAAAAAAGAGCTAGTTCCGACAAGTCCGTTTGGGGGATGAAGAAGTTATTAATTAGTGATCCCGTAACTACCAAAGCAAGACTAGACGCAATAATAAAAAATACCTATCGAACCTTAATGAGTAGAGGCCAAAAGGGATGTTACATTTATTGCACCGACCCAGAAACGCAAGAGTATTTCAAATCTCTAGCAAATAGTATTAATTAATTTTTATAAGAAACTTACTTAACAGTAATTTCAGTACGGGTCACAGTTTTACCGCTAAAATGTCTGACTTTGCGCTGATTAAACGTGACAATTCCGTCTTTAGCGGCATGAATTGTATAATTTCGACTTAAGAATGTTCCTACACCAGATGTTTTACTTAAACCAGTTTGCCTGGCAATAATCATGCCGGTTTTAACTTTTTGGCCACCAAATAGCTTAAGACCGAGGCGTTGACCTTGGCTGTCATGGATGTTTTTACTGGAACCACCGGCTTTGACGTGTGACATGTTACTTCCTTATAAGAACTAATAATTGCCGCGCTACTATTTGCTGGGGTCTGTGATAAATCAAAGCATTAGTATCCACGGTTTTAAAGCTCATGTGATTGTACCCGATTTTCTCGAGATGGTCAAGTATCGGCAAATGTAAATAATCATTTCCCAAAAACCAGGCTGGTACGGCAATACAGACTTTTGTACCGGATTTTACCTGTCCGTCCAAGTTAACCAAGAATTTTTCTATTAATAAACTCACGTTCCTGGCCTCATATTCAAGCTCGGGCAGGGAAGGGAGCTTAAAAAGCGGCTTACCCAAATACGCTTCACTGACTACCACATCGATCCGTCCAATCCACATGCGAGTGGTCGCATCTCCTTCTGCAACATGCCAATCCGGTAATTTCCCGAAACCATCCTGTAGCCAACTTAAATTGGCTTTTGTGAATTCGATCATCCGTAGGTTATTATCAGTACCAATGACGCTATGACCCATTAGCAGTGCTTCCTGTAAAATCACGCCGGTGCCGCAAAACGGGTCCAAAATCCGGGCACCAGGGGAGGGATTAGCTAGATTTATCATAATTTGGGCTAATTTCGGTGGCAGCATCCCGACTTTGGCATCGCGCTTGGGACGGGCTTGATCGCGCTGGGCGTAAGCCTCGATATCCTGGATATCGGTAGTTCTCCCCATTATTACAGAGTCTTTACTAACACAGATAACCAGTTCAAAGCCGGTCGGTCCATCTAAATGGTTATGTAAAATTTGGGCGGAAGACAGCTCTGGGGTTTGATTCGGCACAATCCTAATCGAACGCCCTTCGGCTCTAACCGATTTTTTTATTCCAAGTGCAAAAGCCATAATTTGCTTTGGAAGAACATTTAGGCCGTAGCAACTGATCCCAAAGTCGATTTTACCCTCCGGCAGATCCACAAGTTTAGGCAAAATATTGCGGGTAACGTAGTCTTCCAGCTCCGGCCAGGAACATTTTGGCGTCTCACCTATAAATTCCGCTAATTTTATGGTGCCGCCGAGGTTTTTTAGCTGGAAAAAGCCTGCCGTTTCGCTTGACGTGGCCACATTTTCACTGAATTTAGCGATTTTTTCCACACCGTATTTGCTTTCGAGCTCAGCCAGTCCCAGATCAGGCTGCCGGCCCAATAAAAATATTGAGTTTATCATATAGGTTTAGTATAGCGGTTTCGTATTATAATATTTGGATAAATGCCTGAAAAAGAACGAAAAAACAAGTGGCGCTTAGTGCTGACAGTTCTAACTGTCGGTGCCTTGTTAGTTTTAATCCTGGCTTTGCACAAGCAAATCGGCTCGACGATTTCGAATTTCCATAAGGTGGACTTATGGGTCTTAGCGCTGTTATTGCCAATTGAGTTTGCTAATTACTTTGCCCAGGCCAAGCTCTACGAAGACAGCCTTAAAACCTTAGGCCACAAGCTGGATTTGAAGTTTTTGTTTAAGTTTAGCCTGGAAACCAACCTGATTGCCACCGTTTTCCCGAGCGGCGGGCTATCCGCCATCTCCTATTCGAACCTGAGGCTAAAGAAAAAGGGCCTGTCGACCGCTAACGCCACTCTGGTGCAGCTGCTTAAAACCGTCATTGTGTTTTCGTCGTTTTTAATCATTTTAATTTTCGGCTTGTTTTTGCTGGCGCTTGACGGCCGCGCCAACGGTTTTCTATTGTTGGTTTCCGGCATTATTACCACCACCTTAGTAGTTCTAACTTTAGTTGGGCTTTACATTATCGGCGATATCGACCGGATTAATACCTTCTTTACTTTTTTCACGCGCGTCATTAACCGTTTTATCCGCATTTTCCGTCCCCGGATCCGCGAAACCATCAAAATCCGCCGGGTAAGAATTACCTTCCGGGAGCTGCACGAAAGCTATATGATCTTCCGCGACAATTTGGGCCAGTTAAAGTGGCCGATGATTTGGGCGATTGTAGCTAACCTGACTGAGGTTGCGGCCCTATATGCGGTTTACGTGGCCTTCGGGCACTGGGTTAACCCTGGCGGAATTATTCTAGCCTACGCCGTCGCTAACTTTGCCAGCGTTTTCTCGATTCTGCCTGGCGGCGTCGGCGCCTACGAGACAATTATGACCTTAGTTCTGGCTGCCGCCGGCATTTCACCTTCGCTAAGTATCCCGATTACCATCATGTACCGCGTCGTTAATACGCTGATCCAGATTGTACCGGGCTATATTTACTACCAGAAAGCCATTAGTCCAGAGAAGATCACTGCCGATGCTACCGGATGATCTAGTCTTTTCAGTCACAGATTTTGTTGCCGTTTTTAACCAGACGATTTCTTACGCTTACCCTAGTATCACTATTGAGGGTGAAATCGAAGGCTTCCGGATCAGCAAAGACCGCTGGGTATATTTCAATTTGAAAGACGAGCACTCTTCAGTTAAGTTTTTTGCGACTGTCAGCCAACTGCCGGGGCCGCTGGAAGACGGCTTGATGATACGGGTCAGGGGAACGCCCAACTTGCACCATTTATACGGTTTCAGCATTAACGTCCAGACCATGCAGCCGGTCGGCGAGGGCTCGATTAAACGCGCGGCCCAGCTGTTGGAAGCAAAGCTGACTAAAGAAGGCTTGTTTGACGAATCCCGCAAGCGGCAACTGGCTTATCCGCCGGCCCGGATCGGCCTGATCACCTCAGTCGGTTCGGCCGCTTACCACGATTTTATTAAAATTTTGGCTGAGCGTTGGGGCGATATTGAAATCGAGGTCCATGACGTCCAGGTCCAGGGCGAAATCGCGCCCATTCAAATTGTCGGCGCCCTGGAATACTTCAATACCCATAAGGCGCCGGTCAACGTACTGGTTCTAATCCGCGGCGGCGGCAGCGCTGACGATCTGGCCGCTTTTAACTCTGAAATAGTTACCCGGGCGGTCGCGACCAGCCGGATTGCAACGCTGGTCGCTATCGGCCACGAGGTCGATATCAGCTTGGCTGAAAAAGCCGCCGATAAACGCGGGAGCACACCTACCCATGCCGCTGAGTTATTAACGCCCGATAAACGCCAAGTACTTACCGGCCTTAACGCTTTACGCGTCCAGCTAGTCAATTACCTGGATAACCAGCTAACCCAAGCTAAACAAAGCGTCCAAGGCTTAGCTGAAGCCTTGGATAATGACTGGCAGGCTTATTTTGAGGCATCACAAGAGCGTTTAAGCCGCCAGTGCAGCCTGTTAGTAATCTTAAGCCCGTTAAGCGCCCTAAAACGGGGCTATGCGATTCTACGCGCTCAAGGCAAAGTCCTTTCCAGCGGCAAGAACGTTAAGGTGAGTGATAAAATCGCGATTGAGCTAAATGACGCCAATTTGGACGTGATAGTTGAAACGGTAAACTTAAAGTAAAATTTAAATAAGGAAAGAGCAGGGGAAAGCAATGGATAAAAAAACAAGTTACGAAGACAAATACCGGGAACTGGAGCAAATTATCGAGCGCCTGCAGTCCAATGACCTGGATTTAGACGACGCCGTAAAAAGCTACGAGCGCGGCAGCAAGCTGATTGCCGAACTCGAGGACTATTTAAAACAGGCCCAAGTTAAAGTTACCCAAGTTAAGGCAAAAGTAAATAAAAGCAAATGATCTACTCGGATATCCTGTTTTATACGTTAATGCTGGGAATAGCCGTATTTATTATTTTTAATTTCGTGATTGCATTCGGCGCTCCGTTTTTACCAACCTTAAAAAAACAAGTTAAGCCGGCCATGAAACTTTTGGATTTGAAACCTGGTTCAACGCTTCTTGAACTGGGCAGCGGCGACGGGCGAGTGTTGCTGGCGGCCGCTCAGCAGGGGATAAATGCCGTCGGTTATGAGCTTAATCCGCTGCTTGTAATTTACTCACGCCTCAAAACTTTTAAATACCGTAAACACGTTAAAATTTATTGGGGTAATTATTGGCGTGAAACTTGGCCGCCAACAGATGGTATTTTCGTGTTTTTGCTTCAGCCTTACATGGAGAAATTGAATAAAAAAATTATGCAAACTTACAAAGATCCGGTTAAGTTAGTCAGCTTCGCATTTGCTATCCCGGACCGGAAAATCGATAAAAAAAACAACGGACTATATCTCTACAAATATAATTATTAACGTCAAATTAATGTTATACTAAGCCTATATTTTTAAAGGTGTAGGGTAACAGTAAATTGAGCAATACTAGGCATGCCGTTAATGATCAATTACTGAAAATAGTGATTGAGCAGTTGAAATTTCCGCTGCTTAATATTGCCCGCCAAGCCGAACTGGCGCAAACAATCCAAGGCGCCGACTATAAAAACATTAACAGTGTCGCCGATATGGCACTGAAGATTATCGACAGCTATCTAATGAGTATTGAGGGCAGCGGGCAGGCGATTTTAGAGCTGGAACCGGTGTCATTATCGTCAATCTTAAACGACGTTGCCGATTCCTTAAGCGATATTGCCAAAATTTATAACTGCACGGTCGAGCTTAAACTGGACGGCAAATTCGTACCGGTAATGGGCGCCAAAACCAAACTGGAAGCCGCTTTCACAATGCTTGGCTATTCTTATATTGAAGCCAGTGCCGCCAATACCGAAGACAGTAAACTGGGTACCATCCTTTTAAGCGGCTATAAAACCGCCAGGGGACTAACCGCCGGCGTTTTCAGCCCCAGCATTGAGCTCACCAGCTGCAGCTTTAACCGGGCCCTAAAATCTTTCGGCCACGCCCGGCAATCGCTGCCTGAAATTTCCCAGGCTACCGCCGTCGGAATCTTTATAGCCGACGGATTATTAGATTCGTTTGCCGCCAGGCTCAGGGTAGCGCACCACCGCAACTTAAGCGGCTTGGCTACTACTTTAATACCTAGCAAACAACTACAATTATTGTCATGAGTTTGAAAATCTTAATTCTGGAACCGGACGTAGCTATGGCTAAAGTTTATAAACTCTACTTGGAACAGCGTAAACACCAGGTAAGTGTCTGTCAAACCAGCCAGCAGGCGATTGATGCTATCGATAAAGCGCTGCCGGACGTTATTGTTATGGAAACCCAGCTGGCCGGCCATAACGGTTACGAATTCCTTTACGAACTGCGCTCCTACCCGGACTGGCAAAACGTCGCAGTCATTATCCATAGCGTCGTACCGCGCCAGGGTTTTTACGCCAAAGCTCCGGCTGCCACTGAACTGGGAGTCAAAGATTATCTTTATAAACCCACCTGCAGCCTGGCTAAACTTCTCTACAGCGTCGAGCACTTTGCGCTTGTAAGTAAATAAATATGAAACAAGTTGTCACTAACGGTATCGTCCTGCGCCGGATTAATTATCGGGAAGCCGACCGTATTATCACTTATTTATCGCCGGACCAAGGCAAAATAGTCGTTTTAGCACGCGGCGTGCGCAAGGCTAACTCCAAACTGGCTGGCAGCATCGAGTTGTTTTGTTCCAGCCAGATCACCTATCTGCCGGGCAGGGGCAATATCGCGATGTTAATATCCGCCAGGCTAATCAAGAATTTAGACCATATCGTGCGCGACTTGGACCGGACGCAGCTAGCTTACGGGGTACTAAAACTAATCGATAAAACCTTGGAAGACGCCAGCGGCGGCGAATACTATGAGCTGCTGGATGCGGCGCTTGGGTTTATCAACGACCTGAACTTGGATTTGAAATTGACCAGGTTGTGGATCGAACTGCAATTCCTGCAAATCATGGGGCATTCGCCCAATGCCGACACTAAAACGATTAAAACGGCCGAAACCGACACATTTAACTTTGATTTTGAGCGCATGGAATTTGTTGCCAGCGAAAACGGCAACTTTAGCGCCAACCACGTCAAATTGTTCTTGCTGGCGCTTGCCAACCCGCCGCAACAACTGAAACGAATCGAAGGGGTGGATAAATTGATTGAGCCGTTATCGGAGCTAACCCAGCTGATTATGATCAACAACGGCTACGATAAGTTATAAGATTTTTTATAGTTTTAAAACAGATAAGCTTTAACATGATCTTGACAGATACCAGCCAATAGAGTTAAATGCTGGAAGAGTCTAACTATTTTAAATAAAAATTTAATAAAAAAGGAAAAAAAATATGCAAACCAATGAAGGCCTGCCACCAGCCGAAGATGGTAACGGCAACGCATCGCCAGTGCCGGCTG
>Ga0182030_10021007_pt1 | contig 12264 bp, 8 predicted proteins | sample 812S3MmetaG_FD_121299 | JGI IMG/M metagenome (GOLD analysis project Ga0182030, IMG submission 121299) | Permafrost microbial communities from Stordalen Mire, Sweden - 812S3M metaG (Illumina Assembly) | ecosystem: Environmental > Terrestrial > Soil > Wetlands > Permafrost | place: Sweden...
CTGCACACGACTTGACGCCGCATAGCAAGCGGCGCGACCACTTCGATCCCATCTTCTCGGCATGGGCCGCTGCCGCTGCCGGAGTCATCCACCACAGTCGCTTCGGCGAGAAGCTGATGCGTGAGCGCTACGCTTTCGCTCCCGACGCAATTCACACGGTGATTGAGAACCGGTATCGCCGAGAACACGCAGATCTCACGCTGCTCGGCCAGCGCGCAGACATTGAGGCCGACCTTGGACTTTCGTCTACTCCGATTCGCATCGGCCTCCTTGGCAGTCCTCGCGTCGAACGTAAGGTCATGGACTTCCTCCGAGGCGCGGCTTTGAGCACATCTCATGACTTTGAGATCGTGTGCTGGTCACTGCGTCCTTGGGAGAAAGCGCCTCACGATGCACGTATTGCCATTGCCGAGGCCTATCGCTACTCGAGCGACGAGACCCACTCGCGACGCCTGGCAATCTGTGACCTCATCGCGCTGCCCTTCGATCCCGATGGGGAAATGCTCACCACCGGCTTGGTTGCAGACGCGTTCGCCATGGGCCGGGGTATCTTGTCCAGCGACTGGGGGTTCTTGAGTGAGACCTGCCGCGATGCCGCGATCCTCTGCGGTCATACACCATCGTCGGTGGCTGCTTGCCTGGATCAGCTCACCGTTGGCGACGTTCGCACAGTTCAAGAAGCCAGTCGCACGTTGCGGGAGTCTCACGACGAGGAAAGTATTCGCCAACCGGTTCTAGAACTCTACCGAAAAGTCTGCGCTCGGGGCACATGAACTGCTCGACAAGACTCAACGATTTTGTCTCTCACGAGCAGACAGCAGCGATTCAAACCCTTTTTGGTGGAGTCAATCGCGGTGCTCGGCCAGCGATATCGTCTGGCACGACGAGCTCGACGTTGTTCTTCATACGAGCCGATTCCCATCAGTTGTGGGTCCACAATCAGTGCGTCGATCGTGCGTCTCCTTAGGGGCGCCCTGAACAAGGCCAGAGACCCCAATGACATAGAGGACTGCGACGTCTCCCTGGACCCTAGGACCGGTCTGTGCAGGAGTAGTGCGTAGTGAGTCATGGCGTTGACCATTTTTTTTGGGCACCACGCGCCTCACAAGACTACGGTGAATGAGGTCAAAAATTTCGACAACTTTTGGAAACGCGTCGGCATTACGGCAGCCACTACGTCCACGGCACGGTGCTTTCGTCAGGGGGCTAGATTCTAGGTAGGACAATGTCCGAATTGAGACCGTCGGTGCGTAACTCGAACGCAGCCTCGGGCTCACAATTTCACTTCGAAGGACGCGAGGATTTTCAAGATGAGCGCTAGTTCGTCCGACGACCACCGTGATGACACCTCGATGCCCCTGAAGGTGAGCGTGATCGTCTGTGCCTTCACCCTCGATCGGTGGGCGCTGCTTACGAAGTCGCTGCGCTCCCTTACCGCCCAGGATTTGGTGCCGTTCGAAGTTATCTTGTGCATAGATCACAATCCCGAGATGTATGAAAGGTGCGTTTCCGAGTTTCGAGAAATATTCTCGGAGTATCAAATCGCCTTTCAGATCATTCAGAACAAGTTCGACACTCGTTTGGGAGGAGCCCGCACGTCAGCCGCCGAGATCGCGACCGGCGATGTCCTGGCGTTCCTCGACGACGACGCGGCGGCTTCGCCGTCGTGGCTGCACCGCCTCACCCGCGCGTACGAGGATCCCAAAGTGGTCGCGGTCGGTGGTGCTCCGATCGCATCGTACGAAACGACGCGTCCTAGATGGATCCCCCAAGAGTGCAACTGGATTTTCGGGTGCGCATACCGGGGACTGCCCGAAAAGCGCGGACCCGTCGATCATATGATTGGCGCGAACATGTCAGTGCGTCGAGAGGTCTTACTCTCGTGGGGCGGTTTTCAGTCGGACAACCATGACGATATGGATCTGAGCCACCGAGCCATTCATGGCTACGGGACAGCCGCGGTGCTCTTCGAACCCGACGCCATCGTGCACCATTTCGTTCCGGCCTCTCGCCTCACGTGGAGTTACTTCTGGCACCGTTGCTTCTTCGTGAACATGGGCAAGGTTAAGGCGTTTCGGAATTTGGACGAGGCGTCCAACTTGAGTGCCGAGTTGCGATTCGTCCGGCGGTCCCTTTCTCGGGCACTGGTTACGGAAGGCAAGGAACTTCTTCAGGGAGACCTGTATGCCCCAGTGAGGTACGCAGCGCTCGTCTCAGCCATTGCCCTTGGTGGCGCTGGATCGCTGGTGGGTCACTTGCGGTGAGTGAGTGCATCGCCAAAACCTCGACGGCAGGGCGCAGGTAGTCTGGCCGTGCGCATACTCATAGTTGGCGCTGGTCCGGCCGCCGCGGGCGTCGCAATCGCCCTTGCAAAAACCGAGGACGTCAAGGTGACGGTTTTGGACGTCGGCGGACGATTAGAAGACGAAAACGAACGTGCTCGACTTCGCATGTCCCAGAGTGGTCCAGCGTCGTGGACAGAGGTGGATCTGCGCACGACCAGCCAGACCGCGGTGGCGACCAAGCAACAGGGGCTGCCTGAGAAAAGGGTCTACGGCTCGGACTTCCCTTTTCATGACTTCGGTCAACTCGAAGGCGTGAGCGGTGAAGACGGCATGAACTCCCACGTCATATCTGGGGCGTACGGCGGATTCAGCAACACGTGGGGCGCTCAGACAATGGCGTTCAGCGCTGCGACATTCGACGATTGGCCGTTCCCGCGAAGCGAATTGGAACAGGATTACCGTGCGATCCTCGCCGCAATACCCTATTCGGCGGAAGTAGACGATCTCGCCGAGTACTTTCCAATCTGGGGACAGGCCGACGCGCTGCCTTCATTGAGCGAGAGTTCGACGCGCATTCTCGAGGCCTACCGCCGAAGGGTGGCCACGCTTCGCCGCCAAGGAATGCTCGTCGGAAAGGCTCGTCTCGCCATGAGCGGCGATCAATGTGTCTCCTGTGGCCTCTGCATGACCGGTTGCCCGTACTCCTACGTGTACTCGGCGTCCCAGACCTTCGACGACCTCGTGAGCAAGGGACGAATTGAGTACGTGGGAAACCACGTCGCGTTGCGGGTAGGAGAAAAGGATGAACAGCCATTCGTCCAAGCGCGTTCGCTGATTTCGGGATCCATCGAAACCTTCAGCGCCGACAAGATCTTTGTCGCGTGCGGCGCACTGGGAACCACGCGGCTCGTCACGCAATCATTGGAGGCTTGGTCGAGGCGCGTTCACCTTCTCGAGTCTGCCCAGTTTCTTGTTCCTTTCTTCTCACTTAAGGGTACGAGGAACTTAACCCAAGAAGGCTCGTTCACCCTGAATCAGTTCAACATGCTGCTGCCCTTCGATGAAGTCGGTCATGACCTCGTCCAGATTCATGGCTATCCGTATAACGAGGCAATGGACGACGCGCTCCCCAGTCCGTTACAACATCCGCTGTTGCGCGGCGTCAGGTCAGCGCTCCTGAAGCGAACCGTCGTCGGCCTGGGTTACCTGCCGTCGTGGTGGTCTCCAGGCTTCGACGTCTCGTTTACGAGACCCGACGCTGACGGACAACTGGCCGCCATGGCGTTGGCACCGTCGAGCGAGTCTCATGTGTTGGCCAGCACCAAACTCCGTGCCGTAGTCAAGCGACTGGTGATGGCGGGTCCGCATTTGGGGATCTTGCCCGTCGTGCCGCAGGTCAAGCTGGCAGCACCCACGAAGAGCTACCACTTCGGAGGGAGCTTCCCACACGCGAGCAATCCAAAAGACGGCATCGAATCGGACACGCTCGGCCGTGTTCGGCCCTGGCACAACATTCACCTGGTCGACGCTTCGGTCTTCCCTACGGTGCCCGCGACGACATTCACGCTCACAATAATGGCCAACGCTCACCGCATCGCGCGTCGCGCGCTGGAGGGCTCTCATGGCTAAGAAGACCCAGCCGGTGATCGGGGTCACCGGCTCAAATGGATATCTAGGCAGGTCCTTGATCGCGGCCCTTCGAGCATCGTCGCTTAACGTTGTTGAATACCGGCGCACGTCCCCTACCGCACCCAGTGCGTCGGTGAGGGTACTCAACCTCGGCGAACCTATCGATACGCACGTCTTCAAAGGTGTCTCGTGCGTGGTGCACACCGCGTGGGACCTTCGCGAAACTGATCCACGCCGAGCGTGGGAGTGCAACGTCAATGGCTCGAAGCGTTTGCTCGAGGCAGCGCTCGGCGCTGGCGTGCAGCGATTCATCTTCATCTCGTCGATGTCCGCGTACTTCGGTACGAAGCAGGACTACGGCCTGATGAAGCTTGCCGTGGAGCGAGCGGTGCTCGAAAGCCATCAGATTGTCGTGCGCCCCGGTCTCGTCTACGGAGGAGAGGCGGGAGGCATGGTGCTCACCTTGACGAATCTCGCTCGCCTCCCCGTGATCCCGGTGTTTCGAGGTACCCATCAGTTCACGCTGCACATCGACGACTTCCTCGCCGCCATGGTCTCCTTGGTGAGCGACGCTTCGGTTCCTTCGTCCGTCATTGGTTTGGCGTACGAATCACCGACGCCCTTCAAGGAGATCATGCAGACTCTGGCCGCCCAGAGCGGCAACACCGCCAGAACCGTGACGGTGCCGTGGCATCCATTGCTCGGTCTCTTGCGAATTGGCGAACGCCTGCGAATTCCTCTGCCTGTGCGTTCCGACTCACTGCTGGGGCTGGTGAGGCCCGCACCGATGGTTCCCGGTCGTGACGTGGCCGCCAGTATTGGACTCACGTTTCGTGGCTTCAGTGATGACGCGGGGGCGACGTTCTCCGGGTTGTAGTCGCGTAATGATGTCGTTACCACGCCGGCGACTCTCCGTGACCATCCATACCAACGAGGATGCACTACGTGACCTCGATATCGGTGGAGATAGTTGACCTCTGGCCAGGGCACCGGATCAGGTTTGTCGGTACCTGCGGATCGAGGTCGGCAGAAACAACACTGCGGTCATTCCTGCGTAGATGAGGGCAGCGACGCCGATTGCGTTGATGCCGATGTGACCGATGAAGACGTAGATCGCAATGAGATAGACGACGCTGCACGCGATGTTTCGTGTGGTCATCCACCAGACCCGCTGGTCCAACCAGGCGAAACCGCTGTAGTACACCATCACCGTGCTGCCCAACAGTGAGATGAGCAACATCCTGATGAGCGTGGTGCCGTGGGCCGCGTAGGAAGATCCAAAGATTCGAAGGTAGAGGGGAGCAAAGATGCAGCCGAGGATGACACTTGGGATCAGCACCAGTACGAGCCCCCGGAGCGTCGATTTGGCGTGTTGACGAAGCGAGCCGGGCTCCGTCGTCGCCTCGACCAGGAACGACCGCACCACACCCCAACTCAACAATCCCAGACTGCTGGCGATCAACGACGGCAAGTAATAGTAGGCATTCGCGATGGGACCCAGCCGCTCAATGACGATGAGCGTCACGATCGAGGGCAGGAAAACGCTGGAGAGAAGTGAGGCGTACTGCGCACTGGCCAGAACGATGAGCGTGCGAGTCGACGGCAACTCTCCCGTCGCCGTACTCGTCGACGCGTGCTGGTGGATCAGATGACGAAAGAGATACCAAGTGACCGCAATGATCGCCAGGACGACGGGTGCCGTCCACGCGACAAAAATACCCTCGCCGGCGTTGAAAGCGAGGGCCGCGGGGAGGAAGGCCAGTTTCGCCACGCTGAAGGCGATGTTCTCCACCGCCACCCACCGTGAGGCCCGTAGTCCGATGAGAACGGAATCCTGGAGCGCGAAAATCGTCCATAGAACGACGGCGACCACGAACAAAACCTTCCAGCCCAGCGAGGGAGGAAGAAAGTTCCGGCTGAATCCGAGGAGAAGGTACGCCACGGCAAGGACGAAGCCGAAGGCGACGCAGATGAGATAGGCACGTTTGACGAAGTCGTACGTGAACTCGCCCGCGATGGGCAGGTACCGCTCGAAGATGGAGCCGAAACTAAGTTGTGCGAGCGTGGCCAACAGCAGCATGGCCGCCACCTCGGCGGTGGTTCGCCCCACGGCGGTCTTGGTGGAGAGGTGCGCAGCCACGGCCCAGAACACGACGCCGATAACGGCAGTTCCGCCGGAGGAGATCATGAGGGCAATCGCGTTCTGAATAAGCAGCCCGGGCCGCCAGCGAGACCATGGCTTCTTGTGGTGTGAACCGCTCGTCATCGATCGCAATTTTCCTTAGTACCGGGTGAACAATCCAAGAACAACCTTGATCAGTCGAAGTCGGTCACATGCCCCACTACCATGACCACTCACTACAACCCCAATCTTAATTCAGCTCCGCCGCCGCACTTTTCGACAACTTCTTCTTAGCGCTCCGCGCTTCAAATCAGGCCCGTGACGTGAATGAACTGGCCCTGACTGAGGACGCGTGGGCCCCTGCTGCAACACAATCGACGCCAACACGTACGAATGATGGATGAACGTGGTTGCCCTTGAGCAATTCATCCCCAGAAAAGTACATTCGGCCCAGGGGTGCTAGTCACCTGTCTCGGAAAAATTCCACGAACAGTTCACTTTTCGCCGGATTGGCGCGAGCGCCCATGTCCGCGACGACATTGCCCGTTCGCTATCGGCTTACGTATCCGATCTCGCACTGCTTACCCGTGTCGGTCGTGATGGTGAAGCGATGGCTGCCCGGACGGATGCCCTTTCGCACGGTAATCACAAGCACGATTTGAGTGGAGGTACCGGAACGCTTGCGCACACTCGCACCAAGTTCGTTGCTGGTCACGCGCGGTGAGTTCGAGAAATTGCTGCCGATTATTCTCACGATAAGTGTCTTGCCCGCAACGGCGTGCCCGATGACTCGAGTGGCGTGGGGCAGCACCGGCGGGACCACGATTGCCGGACTGATAACGAGCGCGCCGGCGACGTACGTGTAGCTTGTCGAATACTTGCTTGCATCGGTGCTCGGAGAAATCGTTACAGTCGCGGCGGACGGGGTCACCGAGTACGTGCCAACGGCACTGGGTGCGGTGGTCGACGCTGCGTAGACCGTGGTGCCGGTGCCAGCGAACGTGAAGGTCGTACCTACGACGGTGGCCGTGTCACCCGCGCTGAGTCCCGAAACCGCAGCGGTTGAAGCAGCGACGACCCCGCCAACTGTCACGTTCTGGCTCGATGCGGAAATACTAAGCGATCCTAGGACTGGAGCGCCGCCGCCTCCACCTCCGCCCCCGCCACCGCCGGATGAGGTCCACTGGGCGTAGAGGGTGGTCGTCGTGCCCGCGAGGGTGTAGGGCGACGTGAAGGCGCTGCCGCCAGAGGATGCCGCGAACCAGCCGTTAAAGGAGTAACCGGCGTAAGTTGGTGCGGCGGGCAGGGTGATGGTCGAGCCGTTTGGGCCGGTTTGTGAACCGACCGCGGTGCCGCCCTCAGAGTTGAAGTTGACGGTGTCGGTGGCGTTGGCCGTCCACTGGGCGTAGAGGGTGGGCGTCGTGCCCGAGAGAGTGTAGGGCGACGTGAAGGCGCTGCCGCCAGAGGATGCCGCGAACCAGCCGTCAAAGGTGTGACCGGCGAAAGTCGGTGCCGCGGGCAGAGTGATGGTCGAGGCGTCTGGGCCGCTTTGTGAACTGGCCGCGCTGCCGCCTTCAGAGTTAAAGCTGACGGTGTCAGTGGGGTCTGCGGTGGCGATAATCGTTGCGCCGATTGCGCTTTGCGTCGAAGCTGAACGGGCGACCGCGGTGGGTGACTGCGGCCCCGTGGTGTTGGGGTCAAAGATCACGGCGTCGCCTGTGCCGCCGCTCTCAACGGTGTACCCGGAGGTCGGCGAGCTGTACGATCCAGTCGTGCTGTTGCTGTTGTAACCGGCGTAGAGTTCGCCTGCGCCCGCTAGCGTCAGCGTCGGAAACGTGACCGTCGTCGACGAGGCAATGTCCGGCAGGCTACCGGTGCTGTCGACCAAATAACTGGAGGCCGCTGATGGGTGGAACTCCTGAGTTGAATATTCGAAATCGCCCGCCATGGTTCCTGACCACGTAAAGTTCAGTGTTATCGCGCCGGTCGTCGTGACCGGGGCGTACCAGATTTCGTCTTCGTTGCCGGGATGACCGGAGCCCGTAGCATATTGGATGGCGTTCACGGCCGTGCCTATGGCCCCCGCCCCTGAATACGTGATGCCTGTGACTTGGCCGGCGGTGGATTCCGTCTGCGCTTGTACCCAGATCACGAGCAGGTCATCCGTATTCACAAGGGTGGCGCTGGCTGTTGCGAGACCTGTTCCGCTCGCGCTGACGAACGTACCCACTGCGGTGAGAGTGGCGGTCGAAGCCGATGCCGTTCCAGCTATCCCAACCGAGAGTACGGATGTCGTAAGGAAGGTGATTGCGGCGTAACGAACAAATAGCCGACGAAACCCACGAACAGTTTTGGTCTTCATTAAACTCCCACTTGTTTGGCACCGGGAGACCAGAAAAGGGCCGCCACCCGGAGATTGTAACAATATCTCGCAACTCACACCACAGCGGCTCTGGATACGTCGACGTGTCGCCTGGCGAGGGTCCACGCTTCCATGCCGGGGCAGTTCACCCCGGTGACTGTGATGGAGGTCGAGTGCAACTGCGACTCGAAGATGATCAGGTCGCTCGGCTTCAGTGGATCGATCCTCAGCGCGGTCCCTCCATGGACTTGGGCGGTGGCTGGGAAACTGAAAGGGTGCTGAAGACGAATCACATCGTTGGGATTGGTTTTCTGCGTCGAAGAAGGGCTAAGTCGGACGCGACTGATGATGCGCGGCGGCCCTGACGTGCTCGCGTTCTCTACCCAAGTTAAACGCTGGACTCAGCCGAGGACGAAGTCCCGAGTTGAAAGATCTTGACGATGGACCACGCTTCGGGTCCGCGGTCGTTGCTCATCATCCATACGTGTGACGCGCGCGCAGAGATGGGCAGGTACTTGGGAGCGTGTCTTTCCAGTATGCGACGGTCGGCGAGTGAGCCGTTATCGGAGAGCGTCACGTGAGGTATCACTGAATCGAACGCATCGTCGTAGGGGTGAAAGTCATCGAAACGTTCTTTGAGCACTTCGATGATCGAGATGAAGGCGTCCGCATTCGAAGGCTCTAGGTAGACAACCTCCGAGCCAAACCATCGGACCTCACCCAGTTCGAAGTCGAACGCCATGCTTTCGGAAAAAAGTGTCGAGAGTTCCTGCACTACTTCGGCTGTTACAGATTCCTGGGGCAAGAACGGGAATGCCAGGGTGACGTGAGGAGGTATGAGGTTCAGATCGTTGTGATAGAGCCGACAAAGCCTCCAGAGTTCGCTAGGAAGCGTGAATATCGGAATGAGCAGGAGCGTCGACGACTGGTGGGGCTCCTGTGTCGAGGACCGCGCCGTGGCCCGGTCCAACGAATCGATCCTCGATACCTTTTCCATTGAGATGAGACGACTTACGTCCATAGCGTGTACGTCCACTGGCCTACTCTCATAACCGAGGTGAAAGAGCTGTTGGGCCGCTATCGATAACACCGGTAGCGAGACGCCATCGAATGCGCCCGTAGAAGTGCAATGCTTCAAGAAAAATTGGGTCGCCTGGTCGTTCTCTCCAGCGGTGTCATGCTCAAGTGTCTGATCGGGACCGAGCAGTGCATCGATTCCAATCAGAAGTTCCCAGTTGACGTTGAGGAGTTCGATACGATGCCCTCGATTGTCCTCGTACACTTCGGCGTCGGGGAACCACAGCGTGCCGCCGAGAGGTTTCTTTCGCTGGTAGCCAAGACTCATTACGAGCGACTCAATCGTCGTCAAATCCACCTGAAATCGGTCAAGCACTAGGTCGAGATCGCCGTGGCGTCGGGTTTCGCAGCCGACCAGTGCGTCGAGGCCCCACCCACCCGCAATCCAGTAGGAGAGATGCTGGTCGTTCAGCGCGTTGCACACTCGAAGAAGTTCCGCCAATTCGAAGTGAAGGCGATCGCGTCGATCGATTCGCGTCAGCAGAGGATCTAGTCCTGGGCCCACAAGGGGCACGCGCGCCAACGATCTGACAACGTTGACGCCCGTAAAGACGCAGCGGCGCACGGTTCGGTCGGCGAAGCGCGCGACCCCGATCAAGTGCACCTTGGTGAGGACGGAGCGCAACCGATCCACACGGCTGCGTCTCTTCGCATCAACAATGGACGCTGATGCCCGTTTGACCATCATTTCATCATAACTAACCCCGCCACGGCACACTTTCTAAGGTTCTTGGGTACGACTTCCGCCTCGTTCTCACCATTGGAGTGTTGCTGTCCGCCTGCTCTCCACCACGGTGCCTTTGATCGATCATCGGCGACGTCGGCCAATCGCCTGACGCTGGCATCCGGTCTAATATTCCGTGCCCGCTCCACGAGAATGGTCTACGATTCTTCGACTTCACCTATGGCTTTGGGAGGGTTGACATCGATGTCGAAAGGTCATCAGCGTCGTGACTGTAAAGGTGACATTAACCAGCGAGCTGGCGCGTTCAGTCAACATGCGACAAGCCTTGCAAATGGTTCGACCTTCGCACCGGGGCCTCTCAGGCACGTGGCCTAGATGTCGAAGCTGGAGCCCATTGAACCGGTGCTGGTGTTCTCGCCGCACCTGGATGACGCGGTTCTATCGTGCGGCCTCTTCTTACAGGCGCATCCTTCGACGACCGTCGTCACGGTCTTGGCCGGTGCCCCCGAAGCATTTCACAACGGCTACAACAGGCAAACCACCGGTAAGTTGTACGCGCCTGACGCGATCACTGTTCGACGCGAAGAAGACCGCAGGGCACTGGACTCCCTGTGCGCGACGCCGGTCTGGCTCGACTTGCTCGATGGTGACTACGCCGCTCATCGGCCGCCGGTGAAGTACAGCGAGGTAATTCATGACGAGATCGTTCGCGTGCTCGACGAGATTCGTCCGAAGTCGGTCCTCTCACCACTTGGACTGAGCCACGCTGATCATGTCGCGGTGAGTGACGCCTGCCTCGAGATCGCGATGCACTCACCGCTCGCGTGGTTTCTCTACATGGACCTTCCCTACGGATATTTCAATCGAAGAGTGTTGAACCGACGCATCACGTCGATCATGAGTCGTGTCCAACTCCGTGAGCTCGATTCGTTCGAGGGTGAACCGGGCGTCAAACAGCGAGCAATGAGCCTCTACACCTCACAGTACGACCCGACGCGACGAAGCAACCGAAGGGCGTTCGACGCGACGATGCGAGGGGGCGAGCGCTATTGGCAGGTAGAGGGACTTCTCTAGTCGGCTGACAACATCAAAACCGGACTTGCCTAGCGCACAAGAAAATGGCCAGCGGCCACGCAACGACGAGAACGCGCCCACGGGCACTACGTGTGAAGAGTGACGAGGGGGACCTCCTTCAGCGCCAGTGGATCTGGTGCCCACGTAGTTTCTTTGAGGACAAAATCACTTTCGCAATGACGAGAATCCCAAGATGAAAGAGAACTGGAAAGATGTCTTTGATTCGCAATTCCTTCAGTGAACTTCGCCGTTCGCTCGTTTCAATCTTCGGAGTGGCTTCGAGCTCGTCACGCTGTTTCAGGATCGGATCGCTCGTGGCTCGCTCAATGCCTTGCGCGACTCCATACTGCTGATTGCCCTGAGCGACCCTCACCTCGCCCCTTATCAGATCGCGGAGGTTCGCGGGGACCCAGAGCGTCACCTCGGCATCGAGAAGCGTCACCTTTTCTGACGGAGTGAATTGCGAATCGAAAAAAAGGTCGTCCGCGAACAGCGCGGGAAAGGATCCGAAGCGTCGGCGTGCAGCGCGGCTGGCGCCGTACAGGCCTCGTCCCACGAGATGCCCACTCAGCCAACGCGAGGTCGTTGGACTCTCGAGCGCACGATAGAAGAGCTTCACCGACCATGTGGATTTCTTGTCGTCGAAGCGCACCGAAGGTCCCGCAACTCTGACGTCGTCAGTCGTGAGCGCTTCGACGAGAGCGGTGATCGACGCAGCAGAAATCTGAATGTCGGCGTCGCAGTAGAGCCTCGGATAAGTGTCACCGGAGAGCCGATCACCCTCGTTGAGAGCAAGGTGCTTGCCCGCGTCCTCAATCTCCACCACAACCACTCCGTCGTACCCTTCGGCAACTTCACGAGTCCGATCGGTGCATCCGTTACAGACCACGTAGACGTCGTACGAACCCCTGATTGAGGGGTCAGAAAGCGTCCGGAGGAGGCCCCCGATCCGTCGTTCTTCGTTATACGCTGGAATCACGATCGAGCCACGGCTCGGCATGATGTCGACCGTAGTCCACCCCCCCATGGC
>Ga0182030_10021009_pt1 | contig 12263 bp, 12 predicted proteins | sample 812S3MmetaG_FD_121299 | JGI IMG/M metagenome (GOLD analysis project Ga0182030, IMG submission 121299) | Permafrost microbial communities from Stordalen Mire, Sweden - 812S3M metaG (Illumina Assembly) | ecosystem: Environmental > Terrestrial > Soil > Wetlands > Permafrost | place: Sweden...
ACCGTGAACGAACCGCGCGGCAATGACGCCATCGTGGGCGCGCTCCTCTGCCAGCCCTCGGACCCCACGTGCGATGCCGGCGTGATCTTCTATAACAACGTCGGATACCTGGGAATGTGCGGCCACGGCACCATCGGGCTGGTGGTCACGCTGGCCCACATGGGGCGCGTGCAGCCGGGAAGTACGTGCCGCCTGGAGACCCCGGTGGGGAACGTGGAGGCCCGGCTCAATGCCAACGGCAGCGTCACCATCCGCAATGTGGCCAGCTACCGCAGCGCGGCGCACGTGCCGGTGGAGGTCCCGGGAATCGGCACGGTGTATGGCGATATCGCCTGGGGCGGCAACTGGTTTTTCCTGTCGAGCGGGCATGGGCGGGAGCTTTCGCTCGGCCGCGTGGACCAGCTCACCGATTTCGCGTGGCGCATTCGCCAGGGCCTGGAAGCCCACGGCATTACCGGCGCCGAGGGCGGCCTGATCGACCACATCGAACTTTTCGGCCCGCCCACGGCCCCTGGCGCCGATAGCAAAAACTTCGTGCTCTGCCCCGGCAAGGCCTACGACCGCTCCCCTTGCGGCACCGGCACCAGCGCCAAGCTCGCCTGCCTGTACGCCGACGGCAAATTGCAGCCCGGAGAAATATGGCGGCAGGAAAGCATCACCGGCAGCGTGTTCGAAGGCGCCGTCCGGCTGGTGGATGGCCAACTCTACCCGGAAATCACCGGCCACGCATACGTGAACGCCGAGGCCAGCCTGCTGCTCGACGAACGCGACCCGTTCTGCTACGGAATCCCCCGCACATGGGCCACAGCTTCGACATAGCCATCGCCGGCGGCGGCATCGTGGGCGCGGCCTGCGCCGAGGAGTGCGCCGCGTCGGGCCTCACGGTGGTAGTCGTGGAGCCCGGCCCCATTGGCGGCGGAGCCACCGCGGCCGGCATGGGCCACATCGTGGTGATGGACGATTCGCCGGCGCAGATCGCCCTTACCCACTATTCCCGGAAGCTGTGGATGGAGCGGTCGGGCGACCTTCCCGCCGATGTGGAGTACGTCGCCGCGGGCACGCTGTGGGTGGCTGCCGACGAGGAAGAGATGGCGGAAGTGCGCCGCAAGTTGGGAGTGTATCGCTCCATCGGGGTGCGCGCGGAAGTGCTGGGAGAGCGCGAACTGGCCGGTGAGGAGCCCAATCTGCGGCCGGGCCTGGCCGGTGGACTGCTGGTGCCCGACGATGCCGTGGTCTACCCGCCCTGTGCCGCGCGCTATCAGTTGGAACGGGCGCGCCAACAGGGCGCGGTGCTGCGCATCGGCGAAGCGGCGGCTTCCTTGAGCGGGCAGGGAATCAAGCTGCGCGACGGTACCCTGCTCTCCGCCGCCATCACCGTGAACGCTACCGGTGCGTGGGCGCCCCAGCTCACCCCCGGCATCGAAGTCCGCAAGCGCAAAGGCCACCTCGTGATTACCGATCGCTATCCCGGGTGGGTGCGTCATCAACTGGTGGAATTGGGGTACCTCAAGAGCGCCCATTCAACCACCGGGGATTCGGTGGCGTTCAACGTGCAGCCGCGCAAGACGGGGCAATTGCTGATCGGGTCGTCGCGACAGTTCGGCGCGGAGCACGCTGCCATCGACCACCATATGTTGACCCGCATGCTCGGTCGAGCGCGGGAATACATGCCGGGGCTGGCGGATTTATCGGCCATCCGCTCGTGGACCGGATTCCGCGCGGCGACACCCGACAAGCTGCCGCTCATCGGGCCATGCGCCGGCGACGAGCGCCTGTATTTGGCCACGGGGCACGAGGGCCTGGGAATCACCACGTCGATGGCGACCGGAAAACTGGTGGCCGACCAGGTGCTCGGGCGGACGCCTTCGATTCCGGTGGCGCCGTATTTGCCCGGACGCAAGCAGGAGGCGCATGCCTGAAATGTGGGGCAGGCTTCAGCCCTCCCCAGAGGGGACCCCGGGCTTCAGCCCGCCCATGCCACGCCGCCGCCCGGTGCGCGGTGCGAGCGGGTTCCGCGCTGACTCGGTCGGCAGAGGAGCACCCCTGGTGCAGTATCTCGAAGCCGGGCGGGCTGAAGCCCGGGGTCCCCTCTGGGGAGGGCTGAAGCCTGCCCCACCATGCGGAGCGTGCCCGCATGCCTGATTCCGTGACGCTCTCCGTCAACGGCGCGCCGATTACCGTACCGGCGGGCGCCATGGTTTCCGCGGCCATCGCCATAGCCGGTGTCGACCGGTACCGCCGGTCGGTCACCGGAGAGCCGCGCGGGCCCCTGTGCGGCATGGGGATCTGCTTCGAGTGCCGTGTCACCATCGATGGCCGGGCGCATTGCCGCAGTTGCCAGGTGGTTTGCCAACCGGGCATGGAGGTGCGCACCGATGACTGATCGCGACTACGACGTAGTAGTGGTGGGCGCGGGCCCCGCGGGGCTGGCAGTCGCCTGTCGCGCCGCCGAGTGCGGCCGCAGCGTGGCTATGCTGGACGACAATCCGCATCCCGGTGGACAAATCTGGCGTGGGGCCGCGAAGGAATCGGCGCGATGGCTGCGGGGAGACGTGGCGTGGATTGGCGGCGCGCGCGTGTTCGACATTCCCGGCCCGCAACAACTAGCCGTGGAGACGTTCGAGGGCGAATGCCGCGTGGCATACCGCAGCCTCATTCTGGCCACCGGTGCGCGCGAGCGCTTCCTGCCGTTTCCCGGTTGGACGCTGCCCAACGTGATGGGCGCGGGCGGCTTGCAGGCGCTGGCGAAATCCGGTATGCCGCTGGCCGGAAGGCGGGTGGTAATCGCCGGCAGCGGTCCGCTGCTGCTGGCAGTGGCGCGTTATCTGCGGGCGCGCGGCGTGGATGTCCGCCTGATTGCGGAGCAGGCTCCGCAATCGGCGCTGCTGCGCTTCGGCATGCGCCTGGCCGGCCATCCGGCGAAGCTCATGCAGGCGCTGACGCTGCGCGCTGGGCTCCTCGGCGTCCCGTATATCACGAGCTGTTGGCCCGTTTCCGCGCAGGGCGCCGAACGCTTGCAAAGTGTGACGCTGCGCCGCGGCGACGGGAGCACGCGGACCGAGGCTTGCGATTACCTGGGGTGCGGCTTCGGCCTCATTGCCAACGTGGAACTGGCGGCGCTTCTCGGCTGCCGCATATCGAAAGCGGGCGTGGAAGTGGACGAGTTCCAGGAGACTTTGGAGGCCGGCGTCTTCGCCGCGGGCGAGGCGACGGGCATCGGCGGGCTGGAGTTGTCGCTAGTGGAAGGCGAGATTGCCGGGTACGCCGCTGGTGGCCGTCGCGATCGCGCCGCAGCACTGTTCGCCGCTCGCACCTCGCACCGGCGCTTCGCCGCCGCGTTGGAGCAAGCCTTCGCGCTCCGCCAGGAACTTCGCAATTTGCCCCAGCCTTCTACCCTGGTCTGCCGCTGCGAGGATGTCGCCATGGAGCGTGTGCGCGCCTGCTCGAACTGGCGCGAGGCAAAGCTGCACACGCGCTGCGGCATGGGTCCGTGCCAGGGCCGCATCTGCGGCGGCGCGGTAGAGTTTCTGCTGGGGTGGCAATCCGAGTCGGTGCGCCCGCCGGTCTTTCCGGCGCGCGTGCGCAGTCTGTCGCGGTAGGGTGGGTTTAGCCATTCGTAATTATTTCGGCCCTTCGTCTCGTTCTATCCATTCCACTTACCGTCGCCCCGGATTGAGCCAGTCTGGAATTTGCAGTGAGCCCGCAGGTGGGGCAGGCGGTGCTCGCCTTCGCTCGATCCTATTCGAACAGCGGGCCTAATCAGTGCGGGCGGGCAGGCGGCACCGCCTGCCCCACCTGCGAAGCTCTGGCCATCGAAAGGAATGGCTCAGCCCATTTTCCCCACCAGGCAGAAAATGCGGGGCGAGATCAGGAGGTCTGACGGAGCTGTTAAGAAATAAACTTGCCTAAGGGAGCGTCAGGTGGCGATTGACCAGGTTATTTCCGCCCTCCTAAAACCCCGCGGGGCGCTCGCTTGAGACCTGAAATGCCCGCTCCAGCGCGATGCCGGCGCGCCCCACGGCACCCTCCTCGAAAAGCCGCCCCAGCAGCGTGACGCCGTGAGGCACGCGGCGCGGCGGCGCGAACTTGGGCAGCGGATGGGCCGGGTCCGGCGCCCAATCGCTACGCGCTTCCGATACCTCCACGAACCCCGCCCGCAGAGTCAGCGACGGATGTCCGGTGAAATTACTGATTGTGAGCATTTCGTCGCGCAACGAGGGGACCAGCAACAGGTCCACATCCGAGAAAATGCGCGCCATCTCCTGCGCCACCCTGCGCCGCATGCGGTCCGCCTGGACGAAATCCACCGCCGATAGAAAACGGGCCTGGCGGAAGAGATTGGGCCATGCGTCGGGCACCTGCGCCTTCAGTTGACGCAACCCGCCGCTCAACGTGAGTTCCTCGAAAGCGGCGGCGGCCTCCGCGAAGAGAATCAACTGCAGCGAGTCGTACGGCCAATCGGGAAGCGTCACCTCGACGGGGACCATGCCCAATTTCCCGACCGTCTCCAGCGCGGCGCGGTCCACGTCCGTGGCCGGGCTTTCCTTCATCCACGCGGGGAAGTAACCGACGCGCAGGCCTGCGACCGGCGCCCCGGAATCGAAGTCCAGCCGGCTGGGCACGCTCGCCAGATCGCCGGGATCGGGACCGGAAATGGCCGCGAGCACCAGCAGCGCATCCTCCACGCCGCGGGTCATCGGCCCCAGCTTGTCGAGCGACCAGCACAGCGTCATGGCCCCCGTGCGGGGCACGCGGCCGTAAGTAGGCCGCAGTCCCGTAATGCCGCAGCGCATGCTCGGACTGACGATGCTGCCGCCGGTCTCGCTGCCCACCGAAAAGCCGACCAACCCGGCGGCCGTGGCGGCGCCCGGCCCGGCGCTCGATCCCGACGCGCCCTCCTCCAGCAGCCACGGATTCATGGTCTGGCCGCCGAACCAGATATCGTTGAGCGCCATGGCTCCCAGGCTCAGCTTGGCCACCAGCACGGCGCCCGCCTCGCGCAGACGCTTCACCACCGCGGCATCCTCCGCCGGCACGCGATTGCGGTAGGGCTCGGCGCCCCATGTGGTGGGGATGCCGGCGGTATCCATCAGGTCTTTCACGCCCCACGGGATGCCGTGCAGCGGCCCGCGATATTTTCCGGCAGCGATTTCCGCATCGGCTTTTTTAGCTTGCTCCATGGCCAGGTCGCGCGTCAGCGTGATGACGCATCGCAGCTTGGGGTCGACGCGCTGAAGGCGGTCGAGATACAGGTTGGTGAGCCGTTCGGAGGTCAGCTTGCGGCTTTCGATCCACCGCGAAAGCTGCGTGAGTGGGGCGAAGGCGATGTCGGCATCGCCGGCCGGCAGCGGGCCGGGATCCGTTTTGGTGCGGACGAAACGGTCGCGATCGGGCCCGTTCTTCTGGTGGGGCAATACCGGGTCCCAGCGTGTGGCGGGCGCCACGGAGGGGTCCAGGGCGAATTTCTTCGGTCCGGTGCGCCGTTCGTAGAGCGAGGCCAACGTCCTGCGCCAACTGCCCGCGGCCATTTCGCGCTCGGCGGGAGTCATCTCCACCTGAACCAGTTTTTCGGCTTCGACAAACGTGGCGGTGGATACCGGCGGTCCGGCCTCGGGCGCGGTACCGAAGGCCGGCGGCGCGCCCGCGGGCGGCTCGGAAGACGTGGGTGCGGTCTTCCGGCACGCGACCGCCGCGGCCATCAATCCCGCCGAAGCGCCCCCCAGGAACTGCCTGCGCGATTTCGACATGGCAACTCCCGGGAGTTTACTTTACGGTAAAATTCACGGACGCGGTCACGTTCTCCCAGGCGAGTTCGAGCTTGCCCTTGTTTCCGCCCGAGCTGGTAAGGGTGTACTTCAGTTGTTCCACCATCGCCGCGGGCTTGCCCGTGGTCATCTTGACGTGGCCCAGGTCCTGTTTGGAATCGTAGTCCAGGCCCGATTGGCCGGTCTGCTTGTTGACGATGAGTTCCCAGCTTGCCGGATTGGCCAGGTTGACGAAAAGCGTGTAATCGCCTTTGGGTACGGTGAGTCCGCCGAGATCGAGATCGGCATCGGTATGAAGCGCGGTGGCCGCGTTGGCGCCCGCGCGCCACACGGGATAGTGGGCGTCCTGGCTGATCCTGCCGTCCTTACCGAACAGTTTCCCAACGCGCCCGTTCACCGCCGGCGACGCATATTTGATAGTGATTGTCTTACCGCCGATGGTGGCCGATTCGGTGAGCCCGGCCTTGGTTTCGGCAAAGGCGAAAGCTGCCGCGGCGATGAGGAGTGAGGCGCAGATCGAAGAAGATTTCATGTGTAGTCCTTTCCTCAAGAGGATAGCGCATTGTTTGGAACGCCCCGCTGGCCGTCGCTGCCGGTCCCACAGCGAGTTCAGATCAATCCGGTGAGCGACTCGATAGTGGTCGATCGCATCCGGGGCAACTTCCGAAAGGATTCCATGCAGGGTGCCGGTCTTCAAACGATTGTGGCGCAGGTTGATGTGGCTGCCTCTTTGCCGGATCACCGCATATCGAAGCCGGTCGGCACCTGAATCAGGCGATCGGTAAACGCCAAGCCTTTACGTAGGATCCACCCCCCGAGGAAGTACGAGGGCAATTGACGAAATCCTTCGGGCTATGGACGAAAAGCTACACGGGACAGGCCGCGGATGGGACGGAAGTGTTTAGCGTTTCCCGTGCACAGGGGAAGGCCAGAATCCATAGCTGTGGCTGCGATCAGAGCATCGGCTAGTTGAATGCCGTGGGCGAGAGCGTACTGTTCGATGAGGCTGGCGGCTGCAGCACCGATGGCTTCGGAAAGGGGCAGGATTCGGAATTGGAGTTGGCGAAGCGACTGCTGGATTTGGCGCGCCTCCAGCTTTGATCGGGCGCCCTGGAGAAGTTCCATGAGGGAGACGATGGCCAGGGCGCGATCTGGTGCGGCGTCGATAGCGCGGGCTGCCTTTTCGCTGCCGCGGGACGCCCAGATTAGAACATCGGTATCGAAAATCATTTCGACTTTCGCAAACGCCGTTGCTTCTCAATACTGGTTTGAGCGAGAGCCCGGCGGGGAAGGCGCAAGCGGCGAAGATAGGAAGCCGGATCGCCTATATCCTCGCGGTCTTTCCAGAGGCCAAACAGCGGCTGATCCTTGGTTTTAGGTGCGCCGCTGAATGATGGCGGCGCGATAGGCGTCAGCTTGGCCCTTTCCTTTCCGCGATAGAGGACCGTGACCGTTTCCCCACGGTCGATGGCGCGAAGCACGTGCTTCATGTTGTAGCGAAGATCGACTATGGTTGCGTTCATGAAGTGTCTCTATACAAGTATACATTTAGTCGGAACGTACGGCCCCAGGTCGCATTGGGCTACCTTTCAATCTGGCGAGTACAGAGTCCCATCTTGGAAGCTTGGTCCGTTAGGAACGGCAAGGGCTTGGCCCGCGCCAGCGGGTAGCCACGCACACGGCAAGCCAGCGCGTCATGTCCTATACTCCGGTTTCACACCGGCCAGCGAACTGGTAGCCAGCATTCCGCCCAGCCCCATGGTCTCCACCGCGGAGGATGGCACAATCACCATCGCGCCCTTCTCCTTGATGGCCTCATAGAGCATGTTCATGGCGCGCAAATGCAGCGCCACGGGATTGTCCTTGTAAGTGAGCGAGGCTTTGCCGAACATCTCCGCGATCTCCGTTTCCGCCAGCCCCAGAATGGTGCGCGCCCGCCGCTCGCGCTCCGCCTGCGCCTCCCGCGACATGGCGTCCTGCAACGCCTGCGGGATCTGCACATCGCGAATTTCCACGGATTGCACGGTGATGCCCCACGGCGTGGTCTTCTCGTCCAGAATGCTCTGCAGTTCCTTGCCCAGCATCTCACGCTCGGCCACCATCTGGTGCAATTCGTGGCGCCCGATCGATTCGCGCAGCGCCGTCTGCGCGCTCAGCGTGATCGCCTGCGTAAAATCCTGCACCTCCAGAATCGACTTCTCCGCGTTCCACACCAGCCAGAACACGATGGCGTCCACGTTCACCGGCACGGTGTCGCGCGTCAACGTGGATTCGGCCGATACATTGGCCACGCGCACGCGCTGATCCACATAGCGGCTCAACCGGTCGACAATCGGGATCATGTAAAATAGCCCGGGCCCGCGCAGCCCCGTGAAGCGCCCGAAACGCAGGACCGCGACCTTTTCCCATTGGTCCGCGATGCGGATGGAGAAAAGGAAGTAGAGCCCCACCAGCGCTCCGATTGCCAGCGCCGTCCGGCTTTCCGTGACGGCCCATACGCTGCCGCCGACGGCCAGCGAAATCACCAACAACGACACCCCTACACTGCTCAACCGCATCTCAATTTGATCCGGCCTCATAGTTTTATCTCCTCGTTTTGTCGGTACTGCTCTGCCGCTCGCGCAATTCTTCCAGCAGGTCGCCGATAGTGAAGCCCGCCGCGCCGGCGCGCGCCACGAACTCGCCCACCAGTTGGGCGATCTGCCGCCGGCGTTCCACGTCGTCGCGCTCCACTTTCTGATGGCTGATGAAGGTGCCGGTGCCCTGCTGGGTCTCCAGCACGCCGCGAATTTCCAGCTCGCGGTAGGCCCGCACCACCGTATTGGGGTTGATCGAAAGATCCACCGCTACCTGCCGCACTGTGGGAAGCTGATGGCCGCCGGCCAGAGTTCCAGCCGCCATGCCGCCCATTACCTGGTCGATGATTTGCCGGTAGACCGGTACGCCGCTCCGGAGATCCAACCGGAACTCAAAATCTTTTCGGGATGGGGATCGGTTGGTGCTCATCTAGAAATATAGTGTACTAGTTAACAAATACAAGTCAAGAGTTTTTTGGGGAAATGCGGGCAATGATGCAACTATTGCACTGCTGAGCGCCGATGCCGAGGTGGGGCAGGCGGTGCTCGCCTGCCCTCTATCCTGTTTGGGCAGCAGGCCTGATTCAGCGCGGGCGACCGGCAGGCGAGCACCGCCTGCCCCACCTTCGGGCTCCCCACAGATTCCCCGAAATCGGGAGTTCTGACATTGGCGTCAGGCGTGCTCTGGTAAGAACGGTGTGGCGTATCGCACTAAGGAGATTTCGATGCTTCTCGCTCTGTTCGTCGTCCTGCTCATCCTGTGGATGTTGGGATTCTTCGCGTTTCACATCGCCGGGGGACTGATTCACATCCTGTTGATCGTCGCGGTGATCGCTCTTGTGATACACCTCTTTAGAGGCAGAACCGCTTAATGCGAGTGGGCGCTGTCGCCCCTGCCATAAATCACGCGTAGCACGCTGCGCACGTACTGCTCGTCGGTGAGGTTCTCCACGGCCTCTTCGGGGAACTCCACCAGCGAGCGGAAATGCGCCGCCAGCTCGCGAAACAGCGCGATGCGCGCCCGCGGGTCGTAACCGTCGCGCAAAGTCACCGCGCGGACGGCCAGAGCGGCCACTCCGGGCGTCACCAGGCTGCGCAAACGGGCGGCCAGGTGCGGTTGGCCCAGCAGCGAATTGTACTTCGCGGGGGCAATCCGCTCCAGGTCGGGCGTCTCCGCCTTGCGCTCGCGCGTCACAATGGTATTCGCGGCCATGTCCCCCAGGCGCTGACAGTTGCGGCTGAAAACGGCGGTCAGGCCGCCCACCAGATAGAAGAATGGCAGCATGTCCACGAAGCGCAGCAGACTGCGTATGGCGATTTGCGGAAGCTGCAGGCGCAAGCCATGCATGTCGATGACGCGCAGTCCGAAGAGACGCTTGCCGATAGTCTGGCCACGCCAGCGCCACTCCAGCACGATGGCATAGACCACCGAGATCGCAAAGTAGCCGGCCACCGAGATGGCGCCGGCCACGTCGGGACTCACCTTACTCACCAGCTTGCCCACCTGCGCGAGGAGCATGCCGGCGAATGCGATGGCGGCGGCGTCCACCGCCCAGGCCAGAGCGCGCGTGACGGGCGTGGCGAGTTCGAAGGAAAAGACCACGCCCTCGGGCGTCTCGATGCTCAAGCGGGAGGGGCGCGCCGGCTTCATTCTCGGCCCGCCCAGCCCAGGTACGCGGTGAGCGCCGCCAGTTCGCACGCGCCGAAGGCGATTTTGAGGCCGTAGGGCACTACCGGCTTGTGGTATTGCGAGATGAACGCCTCGACCATGCCGGCCCACACCAGCATGACGGCGGCGCCTGCGACGATGGCGAACAGGTCGGGAGCTATGGCGCGCAGACGGTCGGAGCGCGAGGTGCGTCCGCCCCATCCGATGAGCGCGCCGGCCAGGATGAAACCGCCCTGTCCGCCGAGCAGAATCGCGGGAATCTCGATGGAACCGTGCGGCAGCAGCCAGCCGGTGAGGAACGTGCCGAACCCCGCGGCGATGTAGTCGGCCGCCACCGCGCCTAGAATTACGCCGTTGTAGAAGAGCAGAATCAGCGTGCCGACGCCCCAAGTCATTCCCATGGCAAGCGTGACCACGGTGACCTGAATGTTGTGCGTCATCAATTCGGCCGAGAAGCTGGCCTTGGCGCCGCTGAGACGGTCGCTCTTGACGCTCTCTTCTTCATGGACGCGTTCGGCGGGCGAGTGGAGCAGGTGCTCGAAGGGCATCAGCACGGCTTTGGAATGCGGATCCATGCGGATGGCGAACCAGCCGAAGGCGCAGCCCAGCAGGGTGATGCCCAGCGAAAGTTGAAACGCTCCCAGGCGCCGCCGGAAGGCGCGTGGAAAGCCCAGCGCCAGGGCCTTCCAGCGAATCTTTTGGGGCTCGCGCGTTTCGTGGATCTCGCTATACGCGCGCGAGACCAATGTCTCCAGCACTCCGCGCAGAGCCGGGTCGGTAGAGAAGGTGTCCAGGCGCGCCAGGCCGGCCGAACAGCGTTCATAGAGATAATGCAGACGCGCAATTTCGGCCAGCGCGAGACGGCGCTCGGGCTCTGTGTCCATGCGGTCCAGAAGCGCCCCGAGTTCGTCCCAATAGGGGCGCTCGGCCGCCATAAACCGTGGAATATCGACGATCACAGCACCTGCCTCCGCTTCACCTCAAGATACTCCGAAGTGACCTGCGTTTTGATGCGCAGCGGGTCCACCACCGAGAGCCGCACGCCGCAATTGCTGAGCGTGAGGGCGAGCTGGCGCAAACGATTGGCGACCATCTGTCCGCTGAGGCCGGCATATAGCGAATCGAGATCGGCCGACGAGGCGTCCGTAAAGAGCGGCTTCAGCCCCGGCGGCTGCGGGGTGTTGACCAGCACCACGTGGCGGCGCGCCAGGATGGGGACTTCGCGCTCGAAGGTCTCGGCCAGCAGGGCATCGTCGAGCGAGGTGAAGAAGACCAGCAGGGCGCGGCGGCGCAGGTTGACCTGCAAGGCGGTGAAGACATCGCGGAAGTCGGGGCTCACGCGGCTGGCCTGCAGGTTGTAGATGGTCTCGCGGCACAGGCGGAAATGGTCCATGCCGTTGCGCGCGCGGACGAACTTGTGGGTGCGGTCGCTGAAGGTGACCAGGCCGAAGCGGTCGGCCTGCGTCTCGGCCACCAGGGCCAGGTGCAGCGCGGCGTTGACGAAGCTTTCGAGAATCTCCGGGCGGGCCGAGAGGCGCGACGAATCCACCACCGCGTAAACCTCCTGCGCATGTTCCACGCGGTACAGCTTGACGACGGGGAACTGGCGGCGGGCGGTAGCCTTCCAATCGATATCTTCGAACCCATCGCCGGGCATGTACTGGCGGAGGTTGTCGAACTCGCGGCCCTTGCCCACCTGGCGGCGCATGCGCAGGCCCACCACGGCGGTTCGATGAAACAGCGCGGCGGTGGTGCGGTCGCGCAGGTTGGGGTAGACGCGGATGGCGCACTCCAGAGCGCGTTCCGAGCGCGCCAGCCACAGGCCGAATGGCGAGGGCGCTTCGAGGTGCAGGGTGCGCAGGGATGATCGCCGCGGGCGACGCCGGTGCAGGCCCAATCGAAGCGCGACGCGCCGGCGGGCACGACGGTCTCTTCCACGAACTTGGCGGACGGCACGCCGGGCGGAGTCGCGACGCTCAGGCGAATGGGCAGCGGCTCTTTCAGGCGGCTGGCGATGGTGATGGGCAGGTGCGCGGGCACGTCTTTGGTAAGCCGCACCATCGCGGGGGCGCTGGCGGAAAGATCATCCAGTCGGGCGCGTCCGCGCACGGCATCGAGCGCGACGACCAGCGCCCACAAAGCGAGCGTCGCGATGCATGGAATTTCGAGCCCCGGGACGAAGCCCGCGGCGGTGGCCAGCGGCAGCGCCACGACGGCGGCCAGCAGCAGGAGTCGCTGGGAAGGGACCATCAT
>Ga0182030_10021010_pt1 | contig 12263 bp, 12 predicted proteins | sample 812S3MmetaG_FD_121299 | JGI IMG/M metagenome (GOLD analysis project Ga0182030, IMG submission 121299) | Permafrost microbial communities from Stordalen Mire, Sweden - 812S3M metaG (Illumina Assembly) | ecosystem: Environmental > Terrestrial > Soil > Wetlands > Permafrost | place: Sweden...
GCTTCCGCGGCTTCCGCGAGCGCGTGCTCAATCTGTTCGCGATTGGTGGATGGCGCGACGGCGTAAAGGCAGGCGCGGCCCATCGGACTGCCGATGTAGCGGCCGATCAGTTCCCGAAGCGGTTCGAATTCCAGCAGGCCGGCGCTGGTTTGTTTCACAGTTTTAGGGTAGCGCGCGGACGAAATTTGTGAAACGCTACGGATGTTTCAGTCACCTGACGGCCGCGGCCTTACCGATCACTTCCGCCGCGCCGGCGGTGAGGTGCTCCGGCAATTCGTGCAAAGGAAACCATTGAGCGCCGGCGGCGTCGCTGCCAGCGCGGAGCTGGCCCCCCGTTAGCCGGCAAAGGAAATCAACCACAACGAAATGATAGGTGGGGCGAATGCTTTCAAAGACTTCGACGATGTTGAGCGGCTCCACTTCGAGCCCGGTCTCTTCGTGGAGTTCACGCCGCACCGCGTCTTTAAGTAACTCGCCGGTTTCGACGATGCCCCCAGGTAAAGACCACCAACCCCGAAACGGCTCGTTCGCCCGCTTGACCAATAACACGCGTTCTCCATCGAAAACGACTGCGCCGACGCCCAACCAGGGCCGGTCGGGATTCAGGCGCGACGGACTAATACTGGACCGAGCCTTTCACTTCCAGGCGTAAACGGTAGATGGAAGTATGCGCGGTAATGTACAGAGATGAGAAATCGTCATCGCCAAAGGCAAGGTTGGATGGAATCTCCGAAGTCGGAATGTCGCCGATGCTTTTGCCGGCTGTGTTGTAGACGGAAATCCGGGCGGCGGCCACGTAGATGTTGCCGCGCTCGTCGATGCGCAATCCGCCAGGAACGCCTTTGATATCGGAAATCAGGATGCGCTCGCCGGACGCGCTGCCGTGCTGATCGAGGTCAAAGGCGCGCACCAAGTGCAGATCGGAATCCGAAACATAGAGAGTTCCACCGTCCGGTGAAAGGGCGATGCCGTTGGGGCGCGTGGTCCATTTCGCCACCAGCGATAACTCGCCTTTGGGCGTGATGTGGAAGACGCCGTAGAAATCGAGTTCGCGGGAGTCGTTCTCGCTCCCGAAGGCCGGGTCGGTAAAGTAAATCTGACCATCGCGCCGCACGGTGATATCGTTCGGCGAGTTGAGGCGCTTGCCTTGATATTTCGCGGCGAGAACTTCCAGCTTGCCTTTCTTATCCGTGCGGGTCACGCGGCGGGTATGCGTTTCGCACGTATAGAGGCGGCCCTGCGTATCGAAGGTGATGCCGCTGGCGCCGCCGGAATTTTCCCGATAGAGCGCGATGCGCGCCTCGGTCAGCTTTGATGCGGCGTTATCGTCTTCCGCGGCGGGTGGCGGGATGAGGCTGTAAAGACGATTGGCCGGAATATCGCAATAGAGCAGATACCCATCGCGGGACCATACCGGGCCATCGGCGTACAGCAACTTACCCGCGAGCTTCTCTACATGAATCTCGGTGAGATTCTGCGCGGAAGCGGAAGAGAGGAACAGAAGCGCGGCAAGGCACAACCGCGACGGCATCTACTTAATGACAACCTGAATCTGATTGACGACGCTCTTGACGCCCTGCACTTTTTTCGCCAGCTTCTCGGCTTTGCCTTTTCGCTTCTCCGAATCGACCGTACCGCTTAGCGTGGCCACGCCATCCTTCACATCCACACCGATAGCGCCGCCCTTCACAATCTGGTCGGCGGCGAGTTTCATGCGCACTCGATCGGTGAGCGTGTCGTCGGAAACCGTCTTGTCCGCACCCATCAAAGCCGCCGCGGAAACCCCAGCGCCGAACACGGAAAATGCAAAAACGCGTCTAGTCATCTCTTCCGGCCATTGTACGCCAGTCGAGCGTATTGAGGAACGCGGGCTTCTCACGCCAGTTGGCTTGCACCTTGACATGCAGATCCAGAAAGATGCGGATACCGAAGATCTTTTCCATCTCTTCGCGGGCCGCGGTGCCGATCTTTTTGATCATCGAGCCGCCGCTGCCGAGGACGATGGCTTTCTGTCCATCCCGTTCCACATAGATAGTCGCGTAGATGCGAATCAGCCGGTCGTCTTCTTCCCACTTATCGATCACGACGGCAATGGAGTGGGGTACTTCCTGGCGCGTCTCATGAAGAATTTTTTCGCGCACCAGCTCAGCGGCAAGGAAACGCGCAGGCTGGTCGGTGATGTGATCCGCCGGGAAATACGAAGGCCCTTCCGGCAGGCGCGCCGTAATCAGCTCGCGGAGCTTGGTCACGTCCTCCTCGTCGAGCGCGGAGACGGGCAGGAAATCTTCGAACTTGTGCAGTGCGCGGAAGAACTCAATGGCGGGCAGGGTCTGCTCGCGATTCTCCAGGAGATCGGTCTTGTTGACGATCAGGATCACTGGCGACTCGGTATGGTTGAGCACGCTGACAGCCTCGCGATCGGCTTCTCCCGGAGTGTTGGTGGCATCCACCAGGTAAAGCAGCAGATCGCGTTCATCGAGAGAAGCGCGAACGCTATCCATCATCCGCTTCTGAATGGGGGAAGTGGGCCGGTGAATTCCCGGAGTATCCACGAAGACAATTTGAGCGTGTTCGCTGGTGTAGACGCCCTGAATCGCCGTGCGCGTAGTCTGCGGTTTATCGGCGACGATGGCGACCTTACTCCCCACCAGCGCATTCAGCAGCGTGGATTTGCCCGCGTTCGGACGCCCCAGAATGGAGACAAAGCCGGAAGCAAATTCACTCATTGCTTGACCGCCTGCTGCTTGCTGACGCGAACCTGCTCCACGCGCAGTTCATCGCCGGCGAGCACATCGATGCGCACGCCGTCGTGCTCCACCGTTTCGCCCGGCTGCGGCACTCGTCCGAGCCATTCGGTCACCAAACCACCCACGGTGGTGGATTCGATATCGCTCTCGATCTTGAGCTCCAGCATGTCCGCAAGCCGGGACAGATCGAAGCCGCCGGGCACAATGAAGGCGCCCTGCGCATCCACCTGCACGTCCGTTTCGGGTTCATGTTCATCGCGGATTTCGCCGAGAATCACCTCCACCAGATCTTCCAGCGTGGCCAATCCCGCCGTATTGCCGTATTCATCCACCACAACCACCATGTGCGCGCCTTCCTGCTGCATTTCGCGCATCAGATCATGCACGGACTTGGATTCCGGGACAAAGCGAATGGGCCGCATCAGGTCTTGTATGGTGCGGCGCGAGCGCTCTTCTTCTTCGAGTTCGAACATATCCCGCACGTGGACAAAACCGATAATCTGATCGATGGTGCCTTCGTAGACAGGAATACGGGAATACTGCTCGTGGATCACGAGCTGGCGCAATTGCTCAAGCGGCGCATCGGACCGGATGGCGACCATATTGGGCCGCGGCGTCATGATTTCGCGAACCACTTTATCGCCGAACTCGACCACGTTCTGGATCAGCTTGCGGTCCTCTTCTTCAATGAGCCCTTCCTCCGCGCCGGCCGTGATGAGCGTGTCGATGTTCTCGGCGGGGGACGGCGCGTCGGTTTCGACGGTCTGCTCATTGGTGATGTCCACCAGGGATTGCAGGAAGTGCAGCAGCACGACGGCCGGAAGCATGATGTTCGCGCACAGCTTCAGAACGGGAACCAGAGGCAAGATCCACACGCCGCTGGTTCGCCGGTAAAGCAACGTGGGAACCAGGTACGCGAAAACAAACATGAGCACCCATCCGCTGCACGCGGCTTCTATGACCGACAGGGCACTCATGCGGCCGTCATCCACCGCGAAGGAGAGCACCAGAACACCGGTGAGCAAAAGCGCGCCGTGCTTGATCAGGGAGAAAGCGAGGGATCCCCGTTCGATGGTGAAACCCAGGCGGGCTTCCAGCGTGGAACGGAAAAACTGCTGCATGGGAACATCGCGCATGCGGAGCCGCTGAGATTCCAGATACAACTGCTGCACGGTGGAAATGAGAAGCAGCACGACCGCCAGCGCACCCAGCGCCAAAGAGCTAAACAGAATCATCGCGCGGCCTGGACGAGACTCCGTTCGGTGAGTCCGGCGGAGAGCCCCAGTTTGGTTCGCCACCGCCTTTCGGCGCGCGCCATCTCTCCTTGATCGCGCTCATGATCGAGCCCGGTGAGATGGAGAAGGCCGTGTAACATGAGCAACTTCACTTCCTCACTTAAAGTATGCCCGAACTCGACTGCCTGTTGAGCGGCGCGATGGCGCGAGATGGCTAAATCGCCGAGGTCACCCAAGTCACCCAGATGCCGCGGCCCTTGCGCAGGGAAAGAAAGAACGTCGGTAGGGTAGTCTTTGCGCAGAAACTCGCGGTTCCAGCGGCGGAGGTCGGCATCCCCCGTGATGAGGCAGTGGAAGCTGCGGCCTTTCGCGACGCTGGTGTAAAGACTGTGCGCGAAACGCTCCAGTTCGTTGCGATCGAGCCCGGCGCGCGCTGGCACGCGCCGGAAAGTTATCAGTGGGTCCGAGGGTTGGACGGAAGGTGCTAAGCCCATTGGCTAATTCGTTTGCCGGAACGCGCCCGTGTGCGCCATCGCGGCTTCCGGCAAAGGCTCGGATAAGTTGAGGCCCAGTTGCCGCGCGCTGGCGTCATTCGCCCGTTCATAAGCTTTCACGATGCGCTGGACTAAGCTGTGGCGCACCACGTCCCGTTCATTGAAGTGGACGAAACTGATGCCTTCGACTCCGTTCAGGATTTCGGCGGCGTCCATCAGACCGCTTCTGCGGCCCATGCCAAGGTCTACTTGCGTGGGATCGCCGTTGACAACCATTTTCGAACTGAAGCCCTGGCGCGTGAGCACCATCTTCATCTGCTCCGGGGTGGAGTTTTGCGCTTCGTCGAAAATGATGAAGCTGTCGTTGAGCGTGCGGCCGCGCATGAAGGCGATGGGCGCCACTTCGATGGTGAGCTTCTCGATCAGCTTCTCCACTTTGTCGGCTTCCAGCATGTCGTAAAGAGCGTCGTACAGAGGGCGGAGATAAGGGTCGACCTTTTCCCTTAGCGTGCCTGGCAGGAAACCCAGTTTCTCGCCCGCTTCCACAGCAGGGCGTGTCAGGATGATGCGGCTCACCCGTTTCGAGAGCAGCGCGGAAACCGCCATGGCGACGGCGAGATAAGTCTTCCCCGTGCCCGCCGGGCCGATGCCGAATACCAGATCATTGCGTTCGATCGCTTCCAGGTAGCGCCTTTGGTTGATGGTCTTGGGCGCGAGAACTTTCTTGCCGAAATTGCGCGTTTTGCCGCTCTGCACCAGGGCTCGCAGAGAGACGTCGGGGTCTTCGGTCACCACGCGCAGATAGCTATTGAGGTCGCCGTTGGTAAACACGACGCCCTCCTTCACCATATCCGCGTAATCTTCGAGAATGCGTTCGGCGCGCGAAACGGCCGCGTCGTCGCCCTCGATTTCAAGCGAGCTTTCCACGAGGCTGGTCTTAATGCCGAGCTTCGTTTCCAGAACGCGTATGTTCTCATCTCGAGTGCCGAAGAGACTCTCGACACCCCGGGTAATCTGAACGCTGGATCTCATTTGGTTTGGAGCGAAACCTCCTGTAATCGGATTCGTATGGAACGAGACAAATACATCAATGGAGTTGTAAGACGGAACGAGGAAACTTCAAGGCGAGGAACGTCTTCAGGCAGGGAAGAGAGTGAAACCGCGAGCAGCGGACCAATTGCATCCAAGCGTGATTATAGCAAGGGCTTATTAGAGTGGCGCATGAAAATGTTGTTTCATTTGAGAGAGGATTGTTACCTCCGGTCATGCGTTGAGAGTAACCTGACAGAGGTTTCTCGCTTTCTGCAGCTCGACGGCTTTCCCGGCAGCCTTCTTGCCCGCCAGAAACGCGTGGTCTGAGTTGTAATACTCCCACTCGCTATATCTGCCGGCGAGAACAATGTCATGCCCCAGCAGCCATTCGCGGATCAACTCGACATTGCTCGAGCGCGCGTGATCGTAGACCACGTAGGCAAACGGCAGGTCCACCTGGTTCGCGGCAATCACCTGGTCTTCGGGCCTGAAGAAGCCGACCTCATAACAATCTTCGATGCAAAGCCGGATCAAATCCTCGCCATCGCACGGCAGAGGCTTTGATTCGGAATAAGTGATTTCACAGGTGAGGCCGAAGCCACCCGGCGCGTTGCAATACGGGCTGGCGTTGCCCTGGACGAAAATCCGGTGGAACACAGTGTCTTCGGGGTAGTAGATCCAGTGCTTCTCCGTCAGATTCTCGCGGCCGATGCCGAGGTTGACGCAGCGCACGGAGGTGTAGCGCAGGCGGCTGGCCGCATCGTGAAGCTCCCGCGGCGCCTCGTCGCCAATCGCGCAGATCAACAACGGTAGCGGCATGGTGCTGATGAGAGAACCATACGGAATCACTTCGCCGCTGTCGAGCGTCACCGTATGCGCTGAGGGAGAGACGCGGCGCACCCGCGTGTCCAGCCGAAGGTCAGCTTTCAGATGCGGCAGAAATCCGTTCATGAGGCTTTGGAATCCGCCGCGGAGCGGATAACCGAAACGGGCATTGGGACCCATCGGTTTCGGAACCGGCGAGAGCGCGCCTTCGATCATTTCCTGCAAGTCGGGGAGTGGCACGCGCCCACCCAGCCAACTGGTTTCCATTTCGGCGAGGGGCACGGCCCAGATTTTGCGGTTGTAAGGAATGGCGAAGTGTTTGGCGATTCCCGCGCCCCAAACCTTATAGATGAATTCCTCAAAGTTGCGGGGTTCGCCGGCAGGCTCGACGTAGCGCGATTCGATCGCGCCCATGATGCATTCTTTGATCACCGCGGGGGGTAATCCGTACAGCGCTCCTTGAAAGGGATAGCGCGTGTAGGTGTTCTTGCTGTGGATCCAGGCTTCCCGATCCTGCCAGTGGATGTTGTCACCCAACAGGATCTTGTACATCTCATGCACGTAAGGGTCCTTCGAAAACATGATATGGCCGGCGTAGTCAAAGGTGAACCCTTTGTCTACGATGGATCGGCACCAGCCACCCACCTGACTCTCTTTTTCGATTAAGACGGCGTTTTGCCCAAGATGGTAAGCGGCGCTCAAGCCGGTTGGGCCAGCCCCGATCACAACGGTCGGGGGGTTGTTCTCGCTTAAGAAACCCACTTAAACCATCTTGCCATAATGCAGCGGGACTGCGTGATATTAAGAGGAGTGCAACTCCAACTGAATCTCTGGCTCTCCATGCTCCAGGATTTCCGGTACGCAATTCGACAACTGATGAAGAGCCCGGGGTTCGCTCTCACCGCGCTCATCTCGATCGCACTGGGGATCGGGGCCACAACGGCGGTTTTCAGCGTTGTGTACGGAGTGCTGATCAATCCTTACCCTTACAAGAATCCCGGACGCATGGTGCACCTGGTTCTGATCGACAGAGCCGGGCATGAACTCTGGCCCGCACTGAACGGGGCACAGATCGAGCAACTCCGGATGACGCCTGGCGTCGAGAGCGCAATCGGACAGGAAGATTGGAGCCTTACCACCACGGGCGAGGACCTTCCGGACGATGTTGCCGGGGTGTACCTCACTCCCAACGCGTTCGATTTTTTCGGCGTGCCCGCGCTGTTGGGTCGTGAATTCGGCGCCCCAGACGCTTCGCAGCCAGTGGTGGTGCTGAGTTACAAATTCTGGCAGCGGCATTTCGGGGGCGATCGGAACTTGGTGGGACGGAATCTGCAGTTGGTTCACAAGACGTACGTGGTGATCGGAGTGCTGCCACCGAGGTTCACGTGGGGTGGCGGCGATGGCGCCGATGTTTACCTTCCTCTGAAGCCAACCTCCGATTCAAATGCAGCGTTTACCTGCGAGATCCGGCTGAAAAACGGGGTTTCGTACGCGGCCGCTGACGCGGCGTTACAACCGCTTGTGGAGCAGTTCGCGAGACAGCAGCCGGCGCGGTTTCCGGACCACTTCAAAGTGGCGGTGCAAGGGTTAGGCGATCAATTCGCGGAGCGGGTGGGCAAGACGCTCTGGCTGCTATTGGGCGCGGTTGCGCTGCTGCTGCTGATCGGATGCGCGAACGTATCGATTCTGCTGTTGGCGCGAGGGACGGCTCGCAGCCACGAGTTTGCGGTGCGCGCCGCGATCGGCGCGGGAAGAGCGCGGTTGGTTTCACAACTACTCATTGAATCGCTGGCGTTGTCGCTGGGCGGAGTGTTGCTCGGTGTCGCGCTTGCCTACCGCACGGTGCCGTTGATGGTGGCGTGGCTGCCGCTTGGCTCGTTTCCGAACGAAGCGGCGATCGGGCTCAATTTTCCGGTGTTCTTCTTCAGCATCGGGCTGGCCGTGCTGACCAGTATCTTTTTCGGACTAGCGCCCGCGCTTTCCCTGTCAAGGCCGGATATCGCGCACTTGATTCAAGCGAACACGCGCAAGGCTTCGAGCGGAGTCAGAGGTAAAGGGATGAGCTCCGCGTTAGTGGCCGGGCAGATTGCGCTGACTGTAGTGTTGCTAACGACAGCCGGGGCGGCGGTCGGAGGATTCCTGCGCTTGATGCACGCGGACCTGGGATACGACCCTCACAACGTAATGTCGGTCGGGATACCGGTTCACGATAACACTTACATGACCTGGGAGCAGCGCTCTACGTATTTCGAAAAATTACGGGAACGCATCTCCACCCTGCCGGAAGTGGTTTCGGCGGGGATTTCCTCCAATGCCACCCCGCCGAACAATGGATGGGCGATCGGATTTGAGATTCTGGGACGGCAATCCAACGAGGCACAGGAGTTACTGGCGAACTTAGTCAGCCCGGAATATTTCGACGTACTGCACATACCCATGGGGCAAGGGCGCTTGTGGGACCGGATTGCGACGGCGCGGGGCGACCGGGTAGCGGTGATCAACGAAACGATGGCGCACCAATACTGGCCTAAGGGGGACGCCGTGGGTCACCAGATCCGGATACCCAAAATGAAGAGCGACTCGATCTACTCGCCGGCGATTCCGGATAGCGATGGGTGGTTCCAGGTGGTTGGCGTAGTGGCGGACGCGCGCGACGACGGATTGCGCAATAAGATCCGGCCGGCCGCTTACTTTCCGTATACCGTCTATATGCGGATGTACACGCAGATTCTGGTTCGCACGACGACGCCTCCATTGCAGGTGCTGCGTAGCGTTCGCGCGCAAGTGCGGTCGGTGAACGGGGACCAGCAAGTTTCGGGCAACGTGCGTAACCTCGATCAATGGATCACCATCCAGCCGGAGTGGGCGCAACAGCGACTTATTGCGAGCATTTTTGGCGGTTTTGCCTTTCTGGCATTGATACTCGCAGCGATGGGATTGTATAGCGTGGTTTCCTACACGGTGTCTCAGCGGACCAGTGAGATCGGAATCCGCATTTCCCTGGGCGCGCAGCAGGCACACGTTCTGAGGCTGGTGTTTGCATCGACGGCGAAGAGCGTGGGAGCGGGACTGACCTTGGGCGCGGGGTTCATCCTGCTTTTTCATCGAGTCCTCCAGGGATGGATGGGAAGCGACGCGTACGATCCGAAGATCATGCTAGGAGCGGCGTTCCTGCTGGCGGCCAGCGCCGCGGCGGCGAGTTTCTTCCCGGCGCGGCGGGCTTCGTCGATTGATCCCATCGTTGCGGTGCGAGATCGGTAAGTTGGAGGAGTTGGGGTGATGTCGGTGCAAGGATAGCCCGGCGCAAATTACATTTGCGACAGTTGCGCAGTCTTAATCCGCTCCGCGGGATAGCTCGCGCAGGTCCAGCAGATGCTTGGGACGGAACTCAAAGCGGGACCACGCCTCCGCATCCGAGAACTCGATCCCCACAAAGTAGCCGATCTCGCGAAACGCGCAGTACTTAATGGAGCAGTGCGCCGACCAGTTCGCCCCGTGCCGGATGGTGGCTTCAATGTCCACTGGTACCGGGCGCTCCACCTGCAGGCACGCGCCACGCGGCGAAATATCCTCAAGAACCGCGGTGCATTCGCATCGGTTTTCGTTACCTCGACCGGATTTCTCTCTCCACTCCAAATAAACCAGGTCCGCACAGATGGACCGGTTGAGAAGGCGCTTGTCGTTCATATAAGCCTCATATAAGCGGTAGATCGGATGAAATCGCTTCGGGCATTAGCAGCGGTTACACCCCCCGCCAAGATCCGCTCAGCACCGCCTTTAACACGCCATCCGGCGCGGTCGCCCTGGCGATGGCCCAGCCTACACGAAACACATTGAAGAGCACCGGCGGCGCCATGGCGTACTCGTGCTCCCACCATTGCGGGTCAAAGCGCGCCTTGAAGCGGTAGAGTCCGGCGAAATTATAAACGGCCTCCCCGCGCTGGGCAAAATGGTCCATGGCGCGGATCAGCGTGCCATGGCCGCCATAACGGAGCGCGTCCCGTGCAGAAATGCCATGCAGCGGCACAGTGCCCGGCGTGACCAGCCTGATGCCCCAGGCCAGTAGATATTCAAAAGCTGTCACAAACAGCAGATCCGTGGTGCCCTTGGGAGCTTCCGGGTGACGGTGAAAGTCTTTCAGGTAGCACCCTTTGCGCGCCGGTAATGGCGCGGCGCTCAGCAACGCCACCAGCCGGCCGGTGGCGTCGCGGGCCAGGAAGTTGGTTCGGCATTCGGGGAAATTGTGGATATCCGAGCCGAAGAGCCAGCCGAACTGGACCGTGCGGCGGGTGGAGGCCCAGGCGCGTTCCAGTTGAGCAACTTCCGCCTCCGGATACTCGCCGCCGGGCAAGGTTTCGATGGTGACCCCGGCGTTGCGAGCTTTGCGAAGTTCCTTGCGAATGGTGTGCCCGCGGCTTCCGGATGGGTTCCAGACCGTGAGATCGAAGTATGGTGACATGCCGACCGGAACGCAATCGAGACCCAGGTTCGGAGCGAGGCGCGCGAAGCGCTCGGTAGAGGGGACGAACGCCGCCAGTTTCCCGCGGCTCCGGGCGAATTCGAGGAACTCCTGGGCTACGGTTTCCAGGTCCGCGGCCTCGGACAATGGTTCGCATGCCAGCCACGTGTGTCCCACTTCGCGGTAAGGTACGGCGCCATGAGCGCGTGACGCTTCCCATCCGGAAGCTCCGGCGATGGAAACCAGACTATGCGGGTTGTAACCATATTTCGCGTGGTACGCGAACATCGTCTCACGCATTTAGGTAGGTTCTCACGCTCGGGAAAAGCATGTAGAATCTCCTTTATGGAGACGCGGCGCGATTACCTAAAGATCATCGGAGCGGTGGGCGCCACGTGTACCTTTCCCTTCCCGGCGGACGAGCTTTACGGGCAGGAGCAGCACACGCACGGACATTTCAACGTGCCTGTGGTCGCGCCCTTTGAGCCCCGGTTCTTCACCGTTGCTGAAGGTCTTGTTATCGCGCGCGTCGCCGATCTGATCATTCCCGCGACCGATACGCCGGGCGCGGTGGCCGCGGGCGTGCCGCAATATGTCGATTCCGTCGTTTCGCAGAATCCCCGGCAGCAGGCCGTGTTCCGCGAAGGCATCGCGTGGCTGGATGCCGAAGCTGTACGCTTCCACGAAAAGAAGTTCGTCGAGTTGCAAAGGGAAGAGCAGATCGACATACTGACCCCCTTGAGCGCGTCGGCTGACGCCGGCCATCTCGATTCGCCGGGACCGAAGTTCTTCGGAGCAATGAAGAACCTGACGGCCGACGGGTACTACACTTCCTACGCTGGCCTGGTGCAGGAACTGGGGTATCAGGGGAATCAGGCTCTCAGCCGCTTTGAAGGCTGCGTTCACGAGCACTAGACTTCAACGCCTGTTATACTTGCGTCCTACCTGTTGGCCGTGAGGAGTTTTATGTACAACCTGAGAAGCGTCCTGAAAGCCGTTCCGCTCGTGACGATCGCATTAGCCGTGACCGCCATGGCGCAAGCACAACCTGTGGTGAGCAGCGTCGTGAATTATTCGTCCCTCCAGGACTCCCTTTCGCCCGGAGCGGACGCGATCATATTCGGGACAAACCTTGCTCCGACCGGCGTTCAAGACCTTTCGATCACACTCGCGGGAGTGCCTTGCGGGATTCTGATCTCATCCGACAGCCAGATCGACGTGGAGTTGCCGGTAAACGCTGCGACTGGACCATCGAACCTGGTGGTTTCGTACACCGGTGCGGCGTCGACTCCTTTCCCGGTGACGTTGAACGCTTATGCGCCGGCGTTATCCACGGCCAGTGGGACCGGTTCGGGCATCGGGGCGTTCACCGACGGAGCCAATGTGGTTTCCGCTTCGTCCCCGGCGCATGTGGGAGATACGATCACGGCATACGGCGTCGGGCTAGGTGCTACCAATCCGGTGGTTGCAA
>Ga0182030_10021011_pt1 | contig 12263 bp, 19 predicted proteins | sample 812S3MmetaG_FD_121299 | JGI IMG/M metagenome (GOLD analysis project Ga0182030, IMG submission 121299) | Permafrost microbial communities from Stordalen Mire, Sweden - 812S3M metaG (Illumina Assembly) | ecosystem: Environmental > Terrestrial > Soil > Wetlands > Permafrost | place: Sweden...
AAAGTCGCGGTCTGCGAGGTCGGAAAGAACCCGAAATTTCCACCCCCGCCACCGCCGGGGAAGGACCCCTTTGAGGACCTTCATCTTCCCCCAGTGGATGAGATTGTGTCGTACTCGGTCAACAGGGTGATGATCGCGTGTGGCAGCTAGGCGCGACCCCGGTCTGGCATCGTTCAATTTCAAATTGCGTCACTACCGTCGTAACAGGTGCATTGCACTCACGCCTGGGGGTGTGATACACTCGACGGATGGCCGGTAAGTCCACCACCTCCGAGATGTTTTCGCTCCGCGTCCCGCATGTGGTCATGCTTCTGGCGAAGGTAGCGGCGAAGGCGGATGGAACGACGCTGGCCGTCTGGATCGTGGATGCGATGGCGCGGAAGCTGACCTCTTTGACCGCACCGCCGCTGCTTGTGAAGGGCGCCACGCTGGAGGCTCGACCAATCCTCTCGGGGTTTGCACTTCCCACGTCCCCCGGAAGCCGCAGGGCGGACGCGCCCGCGACGGCGACAATCAAAGACGGGCTGGTGACAGCCGGAAAGACGGCACACCGCTGGACGGACGGTGCGCGTTGCAGGCAATGTGGCGCGATGATGCGAACCGGCAAGTGTGCGCTGGGGTGCAAATGACCGACCCAGGGCATGCGCCGCCGCCGCGCAAGGCAGCGAGAGGAGCGTAAGGCAATGACCAAGATCAAGCAAACCGGCAAATTCGACGGAAAGTCGAACAAGCTCGGGCATGGCGGCCGGGCGGCACAGATGAAGGCGGCCGGAGTTCCTGGTGGCGTGATCGGCGAGATTGCGCGGAAGAAAGGTGCGGCGCCGGGTGGACCGAATTACCACGGGAAGCGGAAGGGGTAGAGGATGTTCGGTTGACGCGCTGATGGCGTCGCGTTCGTCGTTTCTCTCATTGTGGGGATGTAGCCATGCCACCAGTCAGGCCCAGCGCAAGGCGATGGCGGAACGGGATGCGCTGCGCCAGTCTGCGGGCGAACCCGACCCCCTCGGTCCCCACCTCACCGCCCTGCGGGGGTTGCCGTGACTGCGTATGACCGCGCCACGGCGACCGCGCTCATGGCCAAGCGCGCCGGTGCCAAACCCCCGGAGGAGCGCGCCACGTCAGACCCGCGCCGCAACCTGAACTTCACCACCAATGGCACGCCACGCCTGTCCGCATCGTCGGGGAAGGCTGTGCGGGAACCACCACCGAAGTCCACCAACAGGAGAAACCCATGAAGAAGCCAAGCATGAAGCCCATGCGACCGTCAGGCGACGGAAAGCCCACCAAGGAACGGGACCAAGGGAAGGGACGCGGCACCGGCATCAACAAGGGGATGGTCAAGGAGAGCATACCCCAGGTGGTCATGAAGAACCGATACGGGAAGCCGACGCAGACGCAGAAAATGTGACGATGCGGCCAGAGCCGTGCGCGTCGTGGTGCCTGCATGACACGAAGGGTATCTGCCGCTACTGCGGCTGGCCAAAGGACCGAAGCAAGATGCCGCTGAAGCTGTATGACATCGAGATCGACGACACGCGCGAGCCGACGCAGGAGGATATCGACCGGCTGACCGCTGTGCAGCAGGCATACGGCAAGCTACGGGCCTTTATGGCGCAGACCCACGCCGAGCTGCTGGTCGAGATCGAACGCGCCAGGAGGCGGCGCAGGGCGGTGGTGTGGGTCGATACCGAGGTGGCGAGCGGAGATGATGGCACGCAAGAAGAAGGTTGACCGCCGCCCTGCGTTCGCCTCTCACATCCCGTGGTGCTGCGCGTGCTGCCAGGAGGCTGCGCAGTTGGAGTGCGTGGTAATCGGGACGGTGCGGCGCAAGGCGCGGGACGCGAAAGCTGCGCGTGAGATACTGGCCCGGTTCGAGGCGATACGTGACGGACGGTCCTACGGTGGGGTCGGGCCGGGTAATCTGTTCGATTGAGGGAGAGGCCCTGACGTGCCCATGCGGTCGTGGAACAAGTTCGACTACTACGACCCTGACGTTGGCGGCATGGCAGTGCGCTACCAGGGCTTCTCCGGCCATGGCACCTACTGGCTGTCCCGTCCTGCCGCGCCTGGGGGCAAATCCCGCCGCGAGCAACGCGACTGGGCTCTGACGCTGATCGAGGAAGCGATTGAGCGTGGCGATGAGCCAGGGGAAGTGGCATGGTGCGAGTCGCCGGCGAAGGCCGGGTTCGGATTTTGAGGGGATGACATGCCTGATCGCGCCTCCATGCTCAACTCGTCCACCTTCTGCGGCATCCAGTCCCTAAAGGTCGTGTCGATCCTCGCCCTGCCCGAGATCGATCGCCGCGATTTCCCCGATCTGCCGGACGACATGGAAATGCGGCTGCTGACGCCGGCGAACGGTGCCGACCCGTCGATCGTGCTGTTCCACCCCCAAACCGAGATGCACCTGGAGGTGCCGGTGGTGGAGATGAACAACCTGGCGCCGTATGTGGCGCGCGTCAGGGGCGCGGTGGAGCAGTTCAGCATGGGAGTGCCACCTGATGCCTGAAACTCGCGCTAGACTTGAAGCCGCGTTCGGTCCTGCGAAGCCAGATTCGCCGCCGGTTCATCCTGGCCCTCTGGTTCTGCTGCGCCTCACCCGAACCGGACCGATGACAGATGGCATATCGGTTGCGAAGCGCCTGCGTGTCGCGGGTATCACCTTGCGGGAGGCGCACGCGATCGTCGGGGAACTGCGGGAGGTCGGCACCGCTCCGGTGCGAGTCGCTGAGGGCGCCGGGCTGGAAGTGGTCAGGAACGACTTGCGTGCATTCGGCGTGTCGGCTGCTTGGGCGGGTTGTGATGCCCCCTGAACTGATGACCGTGCGCGACATCATGCTCGCCGCTGGGAACGCTGCGTTCGATCAGGCGCGTGCCGCTGCCCTGCGCTTGGCCGAGCAGTTCGAGGCTGGAGCATTCCCCAACATGACGCCAGCCGACGCGCTGCACATGCTTGCCGCCGCGCTGCCACGGCATTCGGAGATCGACGCGCACAAGACGGGGGTGAGAGGTGGCCAGTGAGGTTCCTTGGGTTGAGCGTGTCGGTCGTATTCTGTTCCGTCAGGCGCGCGCAGTGCCGTGTCCGCCATTCAGCCAGAATTGGAAGGACTACGAGACAGACGCTCGCGAGATCATTGAGGCGATGCGCGTGCCGAGCGAGGCGATGAACCAAGCGGCATGGGCTATGTGTGGCGACAACGCTCCGTGGGACCGAGCGTGGGCGGCCATGATCGACGCCGCCCTCAAGGAGCCGACTGAACCATGATCGAAGTCCCGCCCGGCCCGTTGATGATGGACTACGACGTGTTCAGCGACGGCTACTACATCTTGACTGGAGATGGGCGGAAATGGGCGTGGACCAAATTGGGTAGGGGTCAGGTTATAGCCGAGTTCCAGCAGCTTGGCGGTGGCGGCTTTACGGGGGCGATACGCCAGATGCTCGCTACGGAAGGGGCGGCTAGGTCACTCGACAGCAACGGTTGGCCAGCAAAGCCGGTTGTAACCGCACGCCTCACCCTCAAGGAGCAACCTGAGGGTTGGTAAGCTGTTCATCCCCGCCGACGCAGTGCCGCCTGACGGCCTGCACGTCGGTGACCGAATCACCATCGGACCCGTGTCTGGTGACTGGTCGCCCATCGCCTGCCGTCTCGAATCGTTTGATCCGGTGCGGAATGAGTGGGTAGCCGATATTGTCTACCCAGAGCCGACCCCCATTGAGTGGGCGCCGACGCCGAGGTTGTAACGTCCCCCGAATTGCCAGTAAGGTAGCCAGCAGCGACCGAGGCGCGAAGTACCCGGGCGATCCCACCGCGTCACGCGGGAGACTACTCTGGCACAAGACCCCCTCAAGGCTCCCGACTCGGGCCGTATCCGTATGCCCGTCGTGGACTCGGCGATGAACAAGATAGCGCCACGCTTCTCGTCCCAGGATGGCAAGGGCCGCCTCACGCTGGGCTATCCGATGGAAGCCAGCGCCAAGGAAAGGCTGCTGGAGCGCGTCCGGAAGAACATGGAGCGCGCCATCTCGGCGGAGAGCGAGAACAGAAAGTCGGGGCTGGATGATAGGCTCTTCAAAATAGGGCAGCAGTGGCCGACCGAGATCATGGCACAGCGCAATCTGGACAAGCGCCCCTGCCTGACGGTCAACAAACTGCCGACCTTCGTGCATCAGATCGTCAACGACCAGCGCCAGAACCGGCCCAGCATAAACATCAGCCCCGTGGGCGACCGCGGCGATCCCGAGGTGGCCAAGATGTACCGCGGCCTCGTTCGCTTTATCGAGCGCGACTGTGCCGCCGACATCGCCTACGACACAGCCTTCGATGACGCGGTGACGATGGGTTGGGGCTATTGGCGTGTCACGCTGGAATGGGAATCGCCCGACTCGTTCAACTGCGTGCTGGTGATTCGTCAGGTGCGCAACCCGTTCAGTGTCTACCTTGACCCGGCCCACGTCGATCCGACCGGCGCCGACGCGAAATGGGCATTCGTCACACAGAACATCACGCGCAGCGAATTCAGCGATAAGTATCCTGGTGCTACGCAAATGCCGTATTCAGACGGCGGAATAGGCGACAAAGTAAACTCGTGGGCAACGAAAGACGAAATCCGAATCGCAGAGTATTATGAGATCGAATACAACCCGAGAACACTGGTCAAACTCTCCAATGGCCACGTCGGGTGGGAAGATGACCTTGATGACATCACCAAGGGCTACCTGAAGCGCGGACGTTTACAGAAGATCGACGAGCGCGAGTCTCAGGTTCCCACGGTTATGTGGTACAAGGTGACCGCAGTTGACGTGTTGAAGGAGGAAGAGTGGATCGGCACGTCGATCCCGATCGTCAAGGTGGTGGGGAACGCGACGGACGTTGAGGGCAAGATCAAGCTGTCCGGTATCATCCGCGACGCGAAGGACCCGCAGCGGATGAAAAACTATTGGTCGACGGCCATGACGGAGATCATCGCCCTACAGCCCAAAGCTCCGTGGGTCATGGAAGAGGGGCAAGGAGAGGGGCATGAGGATGAATTCAAATTAGCCAACGTAAAGAACATCCCAGTCCTCTACTACAAGGGCACGTCAGTCGGCGGCACGATGGCGCCGCCACCGCAGCGCCAGCCGATGGCGGGCATCCCGGCCGGCATCATGACCGCGATGCAGTCGTCCGAGCAGGACCTCATGGGCGTCACCGGTATCCGGTTCGACGCCACGATGGCGGAAAAGACGCAGGACGAATCGGGCCGGGCGCTGCACGCGCTACGCCAGATGACCGATATTGGCGCGTTTCACTACGTGGACAATCTGGCCCGCTCGCTTCGCAGGACCGGCGAAATCCTGGTGGAGGCGATCCCGCTCGTATACGACGAGAAGCGGGTGGTAACGATCCTGCGCGAGGACGACAAGGAGGAACAGGTCGCGATCGATCCGTCGCTCCCCAAGCCAAGCGGTGAGGAAAAGCGGCCAGACGGCAAGACGCGCAAGTTGTTCAATCCGACCTATGGCAAGTACGGGGTGACGGTGACGATCGGGCCGAGCTACGCGACGAAGCGCATCGAAGCGTCCGAGAACATGATGGCGTTCATGAAGGCGCTGCCGAACACTGCTGCTGTGGTTGCCGATCTTTTCGCTGCCGCACAGGACTGGCCAGGTGCGGAACAGATCGCAGCGCGTCTCGCAAAGACGGTCCCGCCGCAACTCATGTCGCCCGACATCAAGGACGTGCCACCGCAGATACAGGCTATCATCAGTTCGCAGGAGCAAGCCCTCAAGCAACTGACGCAGCAGCTACAGGCGGCAATGGCGCAGTTGCAGGACAAGGGCGCCGATCGGCAGGTCGAGATGACCAAGATTCAGAACGACTTCGAGGCGCGACTGCTGAAGATCATCGCGGACACCGAGACGAAAACAGATGCGACCAATCAGCGCTCGCATGATAATGCGGTGACGCACACCAGCGCACGGATTAAGGAAATGACCGAGGCGACGAAAGAGGTGGCGCAGGCCATGAACGAACCGGAGAAGGCTGAAGGCGTTGGGGAGGGTTCTGCGCCGCCACCCGCGATGCAGGAACCGCAGGAGGCCAGACACCCTGAGACGATCCCCGACGCAGCGCGGCAGCATCTCAAGCCCGGCCGCCATACGCGGTTTGCCAACGGTCAGGTGTGGACTGTAGGAAAGGACGGGCAACCGGAGAAGGTGGCGTGACATGGAACAACCATCGAAGCAAGACATCGAGCAGTTCCTGACCGTGTGGGAAGAGATGAACCTTGCGGAGCGTATGCAGAGGCCGGCGCCGAAGCCGACCGAAGCAGAGCATGCAGCAGTCCGCCGCGTGGCGATCTGGCTCAATGAGCTTGCCCGGTGACCGACGTACGAACATGCCCTGACGCTCCGGTTGGCCTGAAAGACCGGTGGCACGGGTTCCTGGTGAAGACGGACATGGGCTACCAGCGCCCGCCGCTGATCTTCCCTCCGAGTCCGGACGACAAATGCGCCTACTGCGGTAAGCTACGGTCCGAGATCGAAGGGGCAGCCCAGTGAGCGGCACCGACCCATGGGCGCCCGTCCACCATGAGGAAGCCGACGCCGAAGAACCGGCCACGCAGGCCGCCTCCAAGCCCAGCGAGACCAAGCCGAAGGCCGCCGATTCATCGGTCCCTCTGACCCTTGTAATGGGCATCCCGCCCGAACTGATAGCCGCCCTGTCCAGCCTCGCAGGGACAATGGAGCGCATCGCCACAGAGGTTGCGGCGCAAGGGAAGGCCATCCAGGCGCTTGCGGAGGCCGTCGCAAAGCAGGGCGAGTCAGCAAAACCAACTTGACCCCGCCACAAGACGCTTGACGACCAAACGACAAACTGCCTACATCTTGCACACGCGCTGACCGGGAAGCGGCTACCCGGGTGAGGTTGTCCAGAACGCAGTAGGGATATCCCGCCCAGATGGCTGTTGCGCCCGCTCGCCGAGGCCCTGACATTCTTCCGGTCCAGTCGATCCCGCTCTCCGCGGTGAGCGACGCTCCTTTGCCCGACGCTGGCGCCCCTCCGGTATCCGCCTCATCGCATCCCGATGACCAAGCCAACGGCGTGGCGAAGGAAATCAGCGCCGAGGAACTCGCCGCGGTCGAAACTGCCAAGCGTGGCGCCGCTCCGGCCGAGATCGCCGCTGCGAATGAGCCAGCAAAGAAGCCAGCAGCCGATCCTGAGCCGGCCGCTACCCCCGATGACGATGGGATCGCTGTCCCGGCCGGCCTTCCGGGCTTTGCCCAGCGCGAGATCGCCAAAATCCGGGCGCAGGCGCGTGAGCGCGTTGCCGCGGCGCTGAAGACCGCCAAAGGCGAGGCCGGCGAGGCCGATTGGCAGAAGCTCTACGAATCGAACCGCGATGCCATCGTGGCCAAGGCGCAGCAGGATATTGCCAAAGCCACCAAGGACGCCAAGACCCATCAAGACGCGCTGGAGGCGGCGCAGAAGGAACTTGCCGAACTCCGCGCCAAGGTGACGGTCGAACCGAAGCCGGAAGTCACCGACCCGAAGCCGACCCGTGCCAACTTTGACGATCCCGACACTTATGATGACGCGCTCACCGCATGGGGAGAACGCGAAGGCTTACGCAAGGCCGATGCGGCGCGGAAGACGGAACTCGAAGCGGCCGAGACGGCGCGCAGGACCACGGAAGAAGCCGCCGCCGCCGAGAAATCCGAGACCGAGCGCAAGGCGCGCGAGACCGAGATTCTGAAACTTCAGGACAACTGGACCACCGCACGCACCAAGGCCGTCGAAAAGTATCCGGACTATGCCGAAGTGGCCGAGGCCGCGCCGGAAGACGGCGGTCCGACCATCACTGACGCGATGGCAGCCGCGATCGTGCAAGTCGAGAACGGCACCGATGTTGCCTACCATCTCGGCCAGAATCCGGAGGAGTCGGTCCGCATCGCCGGCATCGCGAACCCGGTGCGCCAGTTCATCGAGATCGGTCGCATCGCAGAGCGTCTCGCAACGCCGCGCCAGGCGCCACGCCGCGCCCGGCCGGTCGAGCACATCACTGACGCGCCGAACCCAGCCGACACAACCGACGCCGAGCCGGACATGGAAACGTACGCCGCACGGCGCAACGCACAACTGAAGCAGACCCGCCGACCCTTCTTCCCAGAGGGCGGTCTGCACTGAGTCTACCCACCGGCTCCGGCCGGGATCGACCGTCTACCCACCGGCATCGCCGGGTCAGCACCGAGGCTTAGCTCGGGTCAAGGACATACCAGCATGACAAGCAACCCATAGGCTGCGGCAGTCCGCCGTGGCCAGAGAAGGACCACGGCTTTGGGCCATGTCGCCCCGTCAGATATGGAAGCGCGCGAACTCCCCGTATTTGCGGGTGGCAGCTTCGACGTAATCTGCATGGGCTTCCTCCGCAGTAGCGCGGAACGGGCCGGAGACCAGCTTGCCGTCGATCTTGATGTAGGACGCCCAGCCGTTGCGGTGCTTCGTGACGCCCCGGAAGCCGGACGTATTCGGCACGCTGGACTTCCTGTTGGCATTGTTCTGCGACCGCGTGGCGACGCGCAGATTCTCGAAGCGGTTATCATCCCGGATGTTGTTTCGGTGGTCGATTTCCCCAGCGGGCCACGCACCAGTAACAAGATACCACGCGATTCGGCTGGCCTGATACAGCACCTTGTTGATGCGGATGACGATGTATCCGTAGGCATTGTGGCAGTTGGCAGCAGTCCCGGGTTTGACGCGCACCGCTCCCTGACCGCCGGTCGGGCAAGCCTTCCAGGTGATCACGCCGGTTTCGCGATCATACCCGAGGATCGCTCGCAAATCATCAATCGGCATCGGTGCTGGCTTAATGACACCGCGCCCGAACCGTTGACGGTGGCCGATAGGCTTCTCTTTGGGTGGGGCACAAGGACGCTGGCTGGCGTTACGCAGGTTCACGCTCTTGGAGACCAGCCGAAGGTTGAAGAGGCGGTTGTCGCCCTTCACTCGGTTGATATGGTCGATCTCCAAGTCGCGATCTGGCCACTCGCCATGGCCCAGGTACCAAGCGAGGCGATGTCCTTTGTAGAGGGCACCTTTGATCTTGATGACGACGTAACCATTGGATGCAATGGTTCCAGCGGGCGAGCCGGCGCGAACCCTTGTGGAGTTGATGAGCCACACGAGGCCGCCGGTTTCTGGGTTGTAGCGCAGGATAGCGCGCAATTCAGCAAGCGACATTGGTGCGGGCTTCGCCCGACCAAGGCTGTGGGATTCCAAATCGGACATGACTGCTCTCCGCATCGTTTCCGCTGGGTAACCGGCGGGAAGCCAGGAGCGGAGACCCTGGTGTTCGGGGATCAGCCTATCCCGCCACCGAAACTATACGCCAGCCGAGGCGAGTTCGGCAACCTCGATGGTGAAATGACAGGAGTCCTGTGACATGGCCAGCAATAGCCTTTTAACCCCAAGTCTCATCAGCAAGGAGACTTTGGTCATACTTTGTAACAATTTAGTCGCAGCAGGCAAGGTAAATAGGCAATTCCAGAACACGTTCGTGAAAATTGGCACCACCCTGACCGTCCGCAAGCCGAACCGGTTCACGGTCACTCTCGGCCCAGCCCTGCAAATCCAGGACATCACTGAGCCGCAGACGTCGATCACCATCTCGACCCAGGCGCATGTGGACTTCCAGTTCAGCAGCCAGGAACTGACGCTGACGATCGAGGAATACAGCGAGCGCTACTGCAAGCCGGCCGCCGAGACGCTGGCGAACACGATCGACACCGCCGTGCTGGCGCTGTTCAACCAGTTCGCCAACGAGGTCGGAACCCCCGGCAGCCCCCCGGCATCTTTCGCCTCGATCGCCGCGGTCGGCCAACGTCTCGACGAGAATGCCGCGCCGCAGGATGGCCGCGTCTTGATCCTCAACTCACAAGCCTACTGGGCAATCGCCAATGGCGTGTCAAACCTGTTCACGCGGTCGGTCGCCGAGCCGGCCCTGAAGGGCTTCCTGGCCGCCATCGCCAACTTCGAGATTTACCTCGACCAGAACGTCCAGGCGCAGACTGTGGGCAACTGGGGCGGCACACCCGTCGTCAACGGCGCCAGCCAGACCGGCTCGTCCATCATCACCAATGGTTGGACCGCGAGCCGTGCGGCCCTGCTGAACGTCGGCGATGTCATCACCTTCGCCGGTGTGTATGCCGTCAACCCGCAGAACTACCTGTCCACCGGATCGCTGAAGGACTTCACCCTCACCAGCATCGCGGCCTCGGACAGCGGCGGCAACGCGACGCTGGCAATCTTCCCGGCGATCACTACCACAGGCGCGTATCAGAACGTCACCGCAGCGCCCGCCAATGGCGCCACCATCACCGTGACGGGCTCGGCCAACACCTCGTACTTCCAGAACGTCGGGTTCTGCCGCGACGCAATGGGCCTCGTCTGCGTGCCGATGGAACTGCCGGGCGGCGTGGACTTTGCGGCGCGGGAGATGTTCCGCAATATATCGATGCGGATAATCCGGGCCTACGATATCTGGAACGACGTCACACCGTGTAGGGTGGACGTTTTATTCGGATGTTCAAGCTTTTATGACTCGCTTTTGGTCCGTTTGACCAATTGAAACAACGACTTAGCGCATCTATGATAAGCAAAATCCGCAAGGGCGCTGCCCGCGCGGACGTGTTGCAGGAGTTCGCATGAACCGCGCCGACCGCCGTCTGTTCAACGCCCAGCATCGCCCTGCTGGCACGTTTCAGAGTGAATTCCGCAAGCGGGCGATGCAGCGCGCGTATGAGGCGCGGCTTCGGTCCCAGATGACCGAGGAAGCGAATGGTGCGCCGGTCCCGCCAGAGATCGCGGCCAGCATGACCAAGCCGCGCGAGACCGAAGACCTGCATCAGATCGGCGTTACACTGAAGGCCACCGGCGCGGTGATGTTTCTTGGTCCGATGATGGGCTCCGATGCCATCGGCATGATGGCCGAGCAGATCAACCGAGCAATACTCACGGGCCAACGCACTGACTGGACCAAGGCGGAGGCTTACCCGATGACGCGAATTCAGGAGTTGGCAGCATGAGCGGCAGCAATGAGCCGGTGACCACCGGGACTCGCATGGTCACGACGAACGTCCGGCAGTTGTCGGATGGCAACCCGATCGGGACCGTGTTGGGACAAAGCCCGACCGACAAGATCGCCTTCTTCGGCGCAACGCCTGTGGCGCAGGGAGACACGGCCGGCGGCGACTTCACGGTTGCCGCGAACGTCGGCATCTACGGCTTGACCATTTCGCCAGCTTCCGTTGCGGCAAATACAGCGGCCGAGCAGTCGATCACCGTTACCGGCGTGCTTGCAACCGACGTAGTTGCGGTGGTCGATCCGGACCCGATTGCCGGGCTGATAGTCGGCACGGCGCGCGTTTCCGCAGCGAACACGGTCTACCTCACGCTCGGCAACGTCACCGCGGCAGCGATCACCCCAACCTCGACCCAGACCTATGCCTTCATCACGGTAGGCGCGGCGCTGCAAACCACTGCGGTTCTGTCTCCGTCTTCGGTTGCATCCAACACCGTCTCGGAACAGTACGTCACCGTGGCAGGCGTCAACGTCGGCCAGCAGGTTATCGTCAACAAGCCGACCGCACAGGCTGGCCTCATCATCACCAACTGCCGCGCGTCCGGCCCGAACCAAGTGGCGATCCAGTTTGCGAACCTGACTGGCGCCACGATCACTCCAACCGCCAGCGAGACCTATTTGTTCGCCTCTGCCAGCGGGTTCCAGCCGGCCCCGATCATGGACGTGACGACCCAGACCATCACCCCGGTATCGGTGGCAGCAAACACCAGCGCCGAGCAGAACTTCACGGTGACCGGCCTGGTATCAGGCGGCAAGGTGCTCGTCACCAAGCCATCGGTCACCGCGGGTCTGATGTTGGGTGGCGCCCGCATTTCGGCGGCGAACACGCTGACGCTGAGCTTCGCCAACAACACCTCGGCGGCGATCACGCCCCCATCCGAGACCTATACGATCGCCTACTTCAGCACCCAAGCCGGCAACACCACCGGAACCACCACACTCCTGCCGGCGGCGAAGGGGAACGACTCGGCTGTGCTGACCACACTTGGTCTGTCCTCGGGAACCTGATCTTTGACATTGGCCGGCGGTATGCTGTGAACTACCTCCGCCTAAAGGCGGAGGCTTCCAGCTTCAACGGCAACTGCACGAACACGAGGATTGCGCCTCACGCCATGACTGACATTGCCTCGACTGGCAGAAGC
>Ga0182030_10021012_pt1 | contig 12263 bp, 9 predicted proteins | sample 812S3MmetaG_FD_121299 | JGI IMG/M metagenome (GOLD analysis project Ga0182030, IMG submission 121299) | Permafrost microbial communities from Stordalen Mire, Sweden - 812S3M metaG (Illumina Assembly) | ecosystem: Environmental > Terrestrial > Soil > Wetlands > Permafrost | place: Sweden...
GACTGTCCGCGCAGCTGCAGAGCCTGGTGAGCGCACTGCAGACGGTCGCCAACGCGCCGACCTCCTCGGCCTCGCGGCAGGCATTCCTGTCGCAGGCGCAGCAGCTGGTGAGCAACCTGCAGAACGACGATGGCGGCCTTGTGAGCCTCGGTTCCCAGGCCAATACGCAGCTGAATAGCGATGCCAGCGAGGTCACGTCGCTGGCACAGGGCATCGCGACGCTGAACCGGCAGATCATGGCCGACACCTCGAACAGCACGCAGGCGCCCAACAGCCTGCTCGACCAGCGCGACCAGCTGATCAATCAGCTGGCCACCTATGCCAATGTCACCACGACCCAGCAGTCGGACGGCTCGGTGAATGTCTACATCGGCTCCGGCCAGACGCTGGTGACGGGTACCACGGCCGCCGGCCTGACCACGATCCCGAATGCCTATGACCCCTCGCAGGATGACCTGGCGCTCAGCGGTCCGGCCGGCACTACCGACGTGACCGGGCAGATCAGCGGCGGCACGCTCGGCGGTACGCTGCAGTTCCGCAGCCAGATGCTCGACCCGGCGCGCAACAGCCTGGGCCAGATCGCGGTGGTGCTGTCGAACGCGATCAACACGCAGAACCAGGCGGGACTGGACCAATCCGGCAATCCGGGCGGTGCGATCTTCGCGGTCGGCGGGGTCGGTGTATTGCCCGACAGTGGCAACGCCGGCAACGCGACGGTCAGTGCCACGGTCGGCGATGCAAACGCGATAACCAGCGACGATTACCTGCTGCGCTATGACGGCGCCAACTGGAGCCTGACGAACGCCAGCTCAGGCGCCAACGTTCAGCTTACCGGCAATGGCACCAATGCCAGTCCGTTCACCGCCGACGGGCTGTCGATCGTCGTGGGCGCAGGCGCCCAGGCCGGCGACAGCTACCTGGTAGAACCCACCCGCGGTGCGGTCTCCGGCATGCAGGTGGTCATGACCGATCCGAGCCAGCTCGCGGCCGCCGCGCCGCTGCTGACCTCCGCCGCCAGCAGCAACACCGGCAGCGGCAGCATCGATGCCGGATCGGTGCCCATAAGCGCCAACTGGGTGCGCGGCAACTACACGCTGAGTTTCACCAGCGCCACCACCTGGCAGGCGAGCAACGCGGCCGGTGTGGTGGTCGGCAACGGCGCCTATGCCTCAGGCAGCCCGATCGACTTCAACGGTGTGCAGGTGACGGTTAGCGGTGCGCCGGCGAGCGGCGACAGCTTCGCGATCAAAGACAATGCCGGCGGCAGCGGCGACAACCGCAACCTGACCGTGATGGCGGGACTACTCGACCAGGGCCTGATTGGCGGCACCACCTCGATCAACGATGCGGCCAACCAGATGGTCACCGGTATCGGCATCCAGACCAGCCAGGCGCAAAGCGGCACCACCGCGCAGCAGTCGGTGCTGACCGATGCCAGCAATGCGCAGCAGAGCGTCTCGGGCGTGAATCTGGATGAAGAGGCGGCCAACCTGGTGCAGTACCAGCAGGCCTACCAGGCGGCCGCCGAAGTCATCAATGTGGCTTCAACGCTGTTCAAATCGATCATCACCGCGGTACAGAGCTAAGCGATGCGCGTATCGACAGCCGAAATCAGCTCGCAGGCGATCCTGGCGATCGACAACCAGTCGAGCGCGCTGCAGGTCACGCAGAACCAGGTGTCGACCGGGCTGGCAGTCCAGACCGCAGCCGACAATCCGGTCGCGGCAGCGCAGATCGTGCAGTTGTCGCAGCAGCAGGCGCAGCTGACGCAGTACGGCAGTAACCTCACGTCGGCGCAGACGCGCCTGTCGCTCGAGGAGAGCTCGCTATCCACGGCTACCACGACGCTGCAGAGCATACGTGACCTGGCGGTGCAGGCGGGCGACGCCACGCTCAGCGACAGCGATCGGGCGCAGATTGCCACGCAGATCCAGACCCAGATCCAGTCGCTGCTCGGCACTGCCAATACCAAGGATGCCAATGGCGAATACCTGTTTGCCGGCTACGCTGTCCAGACGCAGCCTTTTGCCAGCAACAGCAGCGGCGCGGTCAGTTACCAGGGGGACAGCGGTACGCGGCTGATCCAGATCAGTCCCAACCAGAGCATCGCCGACAGCGACACCGGCGCCGATGCGTTCATGAATGTTCCGGCCGGTAACGGCACCTTCACCACCGCGGCCAGTGCCGCCAACAGCGGCAGCGGCAGTATCGACACCGGGTCGGTGCTCGACAGCACGCAATGGGTTGCCGATAACTACACGCTGACGTTCAACACGCCGACCAGCTACCAGATCGTGGACAACACCACGGGCAATACGGTGGTCGCGAACGGCGCCTACACCAGCGGCAGCGCGATCCAGTTCCAGGGCGTGCAGGTCACCGTGACCGGAACACCGGCGGCCGGGGATTCCTTCCAGGTCGCCCCGAGCGGCAACCAGAGCCTGTTCGCGACGCTGACGCAGCTGTCCAGCGCGCTGACTCAACCGGCCGACAACCCTGCCAGCAAGGCGCAGCTCACGACCAGTATCGCCAGCGCGCTCACCAACATCGACCAGGGCATCAATCACCTGTCGACGGTGTCCGCCAGCGTCGGCGAGCGCATCAACCAGCTGACAGCCCAAAGCACCACCAATACGGCCACCAGCACCACGCTGACCACGCAGCAGTCGAAGCTGCAGGACGTGGACTATGCGTCCGCGGTGTCCACGCTCAGCCAGCAGATGGTGGGGCTGCAGGCCGCGGAGCAGTCGTATGCCGCGATTTCGCAGTTATCGCTGTTCAAGTACCTCAATCTGTAGAGTGCACCAACTGTGAACTGCGGCGCACTTTGTGCAATCCCGGGCTCCGACATTCAAGTTCGCAGCCCCGGTACCGATAACCAGACTGAACAGGCAGCGACTGAAGCGGTCGGCCTGCGGCGGGTAGCGCGACGGACTGGTGTCCGGCGTCGGACATAAACATCAGGAGCAACAGGCAATGTCACTGGTCCTTAACACGAACATCGATTCACTCATGGCGCAGGGTAGTCTGACCTCGTCGGGCAGCCAGCTGGCGACCGCGTTGCAGCAGCTGTCCTCGGGCCTGCGCATCAACACCGCCGCCGACAACGCCGCGGGCTACGCGATCACGCAGGGCATGACCTCGCAGATCAACGGCCTGAACCAGGCCGCGAACAACGCCAGTGACGGCGTGTCGCTGACCCAGACGGCCTCGGGTGCCCTGTCGGAAGTCACCAGCGACCTGCAGACCATGCGCGACCTGGCGGTGCAGTCGCTCAACGCGACCAACGGCACGCAGGACCGTGCGGACCTGAACACACAGTTCCAGCAGCTGATGGCCGACATCAACAACGTCGCCACCAACACGCAGTTCAACGGCGTGAACCTGCTGGACGGCACCTTCGAGGGCGCCACTTTCCAGGTGGGCGCGAATGCCGGCCAGACGATCGCGGTATCCTCGGTTGCCAGCGCCAACAGCAACAAGATCGGCGGTCTGTATACCTCCGCCGGTACCGCTGCCGGCACTGGCGCCACGTTGGGCGACACCGGCACGCTGACCATTACCGACGGCAACGGCGCGACGCACACCACCGCCCTGATGACCTTCACCGGCGTGGCAGCGACCGATTCTGCGACGGTGGCGGCGGCGATCAACCAGCTGTCGGGCCAGGATGGCGGGCTGATCGCAACGGTCGGCGCTACCGGCATCGACCTGAGCAGCACTTCGAACACAGCCGCGGCGGTCGGCGTTGCGTACACCGCCGGTGCTGTCAATGTAGGCGCGGAGAGCCTGGCCACGCTGGGCGTCAATGCCGCCTATGACCTGACGGCGGCCACGATCGCGACGCCGAGCAGCTACCTGAACACTGCTGACGTGACGACGGTCGACAACTCCAACAAGGTGTTGGTGCAGATCGACGCCGCGCTGCAGCAGCTGGCGACCTCGGGTGCGCAGCTGGGTGCCTACCAGGATCGCTTCCAGGCTGCGATCACCGGCCTGAATACCGATGCCACCAACCTGACCAGCGCCCGCAGCTCGATCCAGGACACCGACTACGCGCAGGCGACTTCCAACCTGTCGAAGGCGCAGATCCTGCAGCAGGCCAGCACCGCGATGGTGGCGCAGGCCAACATGATCCCGCAGAACATCCTGTCGCTGCTGCAGAAGCTGCCGTAACGGAGCACGATGGCCCAAGCATCCACAGTGGGTATAAGCACACGCGGGGTGGACGCTGCAAGGCGTCCACCCTGCGTCGTTGTTGCCTGCGTTCTTCTTCCAGATAGCACGCGATGACCACCAGCAGCGTCAGCAGCAGCACCGCGACACCGGTGGTGTCGATCGCCGGCAGCTCGAGCAGCCAGGCCGCCGGCGGCTCGGTGATCGATGTCAGCTCGCTGGTATCGCAGCTGGTGGCGGCGACGCGCGCGCCGCAGGACTCGCAGATCTCGACCCAGACGCAGGCGGTCAGCACGCAGATCTCCGCGATCGGCACACTTAAGAGCGCACTGTCGAGCTTCCAGTCATCCCTCGGCGTACTCGACACCCCCGGCGCCTTCGATACCCAGACAGCCAACAGCACCGAACCTGCCGCGTTCACCGCGACGGCGCAGTCGGGAGCGGCCGCCGGCACCTACAACGTGACGGTCGGCGCGCTGGCTACCGCGCAGCAGCTGCTGTCGACACCGTTCGCCGGCGGCGCCGCGGCGACGCTCGGCACCGGCACGCTGTCGCTCAGCCTCGGCGGCGCCAGCTTCAACGTGACCATCGATGCCAGCAACGATACGCTCGGCGGGATCGCGGCTGCGATCAATTCGGCGGCCGGCAATCCGGGCATCGCAGCGACCGTGCTTACCGGGAGCGATGGTGCACACCTGGTGCTGTCGTCATCGCTCACCGGCGCTGCCAATACCATCCAGGTGAGCGAGACCGACGCCGGCAACGCGCTCGCGGCCCTGACCTACGGCAGCGGCAACCTGAGTCACTATACGCAGGAGGCGGCCGCGCAGGACGCCTCCTTCAGCATCTCGGGCGTGGCCTATACCAGCCCCAGCAACACCGTCAGCGATGCGCTGGATGGCGTGACGCTGAATCTGCTGGGCGTCACCGACAGCAACAGCACCGCGACGCTGAGCGTCAGTAACGACACCAGCGGCATTGAGTCCAATATCAGCAGTTTTGTCACCGCCTATAACACGCTGGTGAGCGCACTGCAGCCGCTCGGCAGCTACGATGCGACCAGCAACACCGCCGGACCGCTGCTCGGCAGCGCGCTGCTGTCGGGAACGACCAATCAGATCCAGCAGGCGCTCTACAGCGTCGTCAACACCGGCTCGACCACCTACAACTCGCTGGCGAGCATCGGCATCACGACCAATTCCGACGGCACCTTGAGTCTCAACAGCAACACGCTGTCGAATGCATTGTCGAGCAATTTCGGCGCCGTGAGCCAGCTGTTCAGCGGTAGTGGCGGGATTGCGGCGACACTCAACACGCAGCTGACCTCGGCGCTCGGATCCAGCGGCGCGATCGCTGCCACCAGCAGCACGCTGGTAAAGCAGGAAAATGCGCTGACCGACCAGGAAAACCAGTTGAATGCGCAGATGACCGCGCTCAGCGCCAGCCTGACGCAGCAGTATTCGGCGCTGAACACGCTGCTATCGTCGCTGCAGACGACGTCTGCCTACCTGACGCAGCAGTTTGCCAGCCTGCCGACGGTGCAGGGCACGCCCAACGCCTGAAGGCGCCGCGCGCGCCGCCGGCTCAAGTTGCCGCTGCTGCGGCCGTTAACTCCAGCATCGAAGATCGATGGAGTATGGCGGCGTGAATGCCTTTGCGCGCAATCCCAAGCTGGCGGCCTACCAGAGCGTCGCGGTACACGGCAGCGTTGCCAACGCTGATCCGCACGGCCTGGTGCTGATGCTGATGGATGGCGCGGTGGAGCGCATGACGACGGCGCGCGGCTGCATGCAGCGCGGCGATGTGGTGCGCAAGGCGAAGCTGCTGCACAGCTGCATCAGCCTGATCGCCGAGTTGCGCGGCTGCCTCGACATGGCGCGCGGCGGCGCCATCGCCCAGAACCTGAGCGATCTGTACGACTACATGATGCGCCAGCTGCTGCGTGCCAATGCCGAGAACAATCCTGCCTTCATCGCCGAGGTGCTGAGCCTGCTGGCAGAGATACGCACCGCCTGGGTGGCGATCGGACCGGAGGTTCGTCAAATGACGCGGGCGCTGCCTCCAGGCGCGTAGAATAGCGCGGGCGGCAAACGAGGAGCCCTGCGATGTTCGAAGGCGTTGAGACGGTCGTGCTCGACAACGAGCTGGCCTTTCAGGACGTGCTGCCGGTGCAGTGGATGGCGATGTGGGAGCCACCGGATCATTTCGATCTGCTGGGGCTGGAGGAAGCCAATCTGCTGCTGCTGCAAACCTGCCTGGCGGTCGAGGAGCATCCGGTGCGCGATCCGAATGAGGACCTGGGCCCGCTGGCTGGCGAGATCGCGCGTCTCGATTTCAAGCTCAACCTGGTGATGCAGCTGCTGGCCAAACTGGTGTCGAAGGACCGCATGCCGCCGGCCACCCCGATCCTGTTCAACAGCCTGGGCGCATCCTGGACCTGCATCGGGCAGACGCCACCGCTCGGCGGTCATGGCCTGCTGCGCGTGCAGCTGCGCAGCTCGCTGCCGCAGCCGCTGGAACTGCCTGCACAGGTGGTCGCGGTCGAGGGCAGCGTTGCGAAAGTGAAATTTCCCGAACTGTCGACTGGCGTCGCCGAGCTGATCGCACGGCTCGCGTTTGTGCGCCACCGGCGCCACATTGCCGAGGTGCGCAAAGCACGCGCCTGAAATCCTGATAATGGGGAATATGCGACGCCGTACTCACAGTCGCTGTGACGTAATACCTCTTTATTGCATAACCCGATAACTAGTCTGTTCCGGACGGAATCTTCAGGGAACAGCAACTCCATGGCCGAAAGAGCCGCCCTTGCAGGGGCCTTCGTTACTGCCGACGCGCGCTCTTCGCAGCCAGCTCACGCCAGCACCACGGCGACGCTGCCGACCGGCGACTCGGCAATCATCCGCCAGGTCAATCACCTGATCGGCCAGGTGGCCGCATTCGACAGCAACGTCCTGATCCTTGGGGAATCCGGCACCGGCAAGGAAGTCGTCGCGCGCGCGATTCACGACGCCTCGCCGCGGCGGCAGCGTCCATTCGTGCCGATCAACTGCGGGGCGATCCCGGCCGAACTGCTCGAGAGCGAGTTGTTCGGGCACGAGAAAGGCGCCTTCACCGGCGCGCTGGCCGCGCGCAAGGGGCGGTTCGAGATCGCCGAGAGCGGCACCATCTTCCTGGACGAAATTGGCGATATGAATCCCACCATGCAGGTCAAGCTGCTGCGGGTGCTGCAGGAGCGGATGTTCGAACGTGTCGGCAGCTGCGTCTCGCAGCGCTGCGACGTGCGCATCATCGCAGCGACGCATCACAACCTGGAGGAGTCGATCGTCAAGGGCACGTTTCGCGCCGACCTGTACTACCGGCTGAACGTGGTGCCAATCGAGATGCCGCCGCTGCGCGAGCGCGGCGAGGATCTGCCGCAGCTGATCGCGGACCTGGCGCAGCGCATCGGCCGTGCCGGCCGACCGCAGGTGCAGTTCACCAGCTCGGCGATCGCGGCGTTGAAAGCCTACCGCTGGCCCGGCAATGTGCGCGAGCTCGGCAACCTGATCGAGCGCATGTCGGTGCAGTGCGGCGCGCGGGCGGTTTGCATTGCCGACCTGCCGGTGCGCTACCGCCCGGCCGACTGGAGCGCGGAAGCCGATCTGAATGCCGGCGAGCTGATTGCCGGCGAGCCGATAGCCACCGCTCCGGCAATCAGTGTGCTCGGGCCGGCACTGCAGGCACTGCAGGCGCTGCAGGCGCCGCCAGGCGCTGCCGCCAGGCTGGAGACCGCGCCGCAGGCTGCGCCGGCCGACGAGGAGCCGGCGGCGATGGACCCGGGCCTGGCCGATGCACTGCTCGACGAGTTCCCGCATGAGTTCGACCTGCGCAACTACCTCGAGTCGCTCGAGCAGCGACTGATCGTGCGCGCCATGCGCGCCGCCGGCGGCACGGTGGCCCAGGCCGCCCGCCTGCTGGGTCTGCGACGCACCACGCTGGTGGAGAAGCTGCGCAAATATTCCCTGGCAGGCAGTGACAGCGAGCCGTCGGAAACTTGACGTTGCTGCGGCGGCCGTCGGCCGCCAGCGTGAGCCGCGTCACAGATTGCAGGCGGCACGCAAATTGCTCCTATCCTCGCCAGTACGACCAACACCAGTACCACGACGATAGAGGCAATGACCATTTCACAGTACCTCCACGAGCCTGTGGCCTGCGCCGAAGTCTCCACCCGGCTGATGGAGCTGGCGCGCCGCGTTGCGCGCAGTGAATGCACGGTGCTGATTGCCGGCGAGTCGGGCAGCGGCAAGGAAGTGCTGGCGCGCTATATCCATCGTCATTCGCTGCGCGCCCGCGAGCCGTTCGTGGCGATCAACTGCGCGGCGATTCCCGAGAACATGCTCGAGGCGATGCTGTTTGGCTGGGAGCGCGGCGCCTTCACCGGCGCACAGGCGGCGCATCCGGGAAAGTTCGAGCAGGCACAGGGCGGCAGCCTGCTGCTGGATGAGATTTCCGAGATCCCGCTGGCGCTGCAGGCCAAGCTGCTGCGGGTACTGCAGGAGCGCGAGGTCGAGCGGCTGGGCGCAAGGCAGGCGATCCAGCTCGACGTACGCCTGATCGCGACCACCAACCGGCATCTTCGCACTGACGTCGCCAGCGGGCGCTTCCGCGAGGACCTGTATTACCGCCTGAACGTGTTTCCGCTCACGCCGCTGCCGTTGCGCGCGCGACGTGACGATGTGCTGCCGCTGGCGATGCGCCTGCTGGCCTCGCACTGCAAGCCCGGCGCGCGCATTCCGGCCCTGTTGCCTGACGCCGCGCAGCTGCTGCTGACCTATGACTGGCCCGGCAACGTGCGCGAGCTGGAGAACGTGATGCAGCGCGCGCTGGTGCTGTGCGAGAGCGACCTGATTCGCGCCGCGCACATCGTGTTCGAAGCCGCCGACGCGGCCAGCCCGATCCCGGTCGATGCGCATCTGATTCCCACGCTTGCCGCGGCCACTGATGCCGCCGTCACCCAGCCGCCGCCGGCAGCACTGCCCGGTGGCGTGTTGCTGGATTCGCTGGCGGATTCGTTGGCGCTGGCGGACTCATTGGCGCTGGCGGAGCGGCAGATCATCCTGCGGGCGCTGCGCGCGCACGGCAGCCGCGAACGCGCCGCCGCGCAGCTCGGCATCAGTGCGCGCACGCTGCGCTACAAGCTTGCGCGGCTGCGAGCCGCAGGAGTTGATCTGTCGAATGAGATCCAGATGGCCGGGAGCGCGGCGTGAGCAACCTCGCTATCGACCAGGTGCTGGCGCAGATCCGCTCGATGTCGGCGCAGGCCGGGGCGGGCATTCAACCGACTGCACACGCAGCATCCATGGCGCCGGGCGCGGCCGGTGCGGGCGGCGCAGCACAGGCACCGGCCTTCGGCCAACTGCTGGCGCAGGGCATCGAATCGGTCAATCGCAGCCAACAGAGCGCCAGCGCACTGGCGGATGCCTGGGAGCGCGGTGTCTCCGGGGTCGACCTGGCGCGCGTGATGATCGAGAGCCAGAAGGCCTCGGTCTCGTTTCGTGCGCTCACGGAAGTGCGCAACCGCCTGGTGACCGTGTACCAGGACATCATGAACATGTCGATCTGACCGGGTGATGGACACTGCTTATGGCGACTAACCAGACCGCGGGCTTTGCCGGCCGCGTCGGCCTCAATGCCCGGCCGCTGCTGCTGCTGCTGGGCATCGCTGCCGCGGTGGCCGTCGGCGTCACCGTGGTGCTGTGGTGGCGCGGGCCGAACTGGAGCCTGTTGTACGGCAACCTGTCCGACTCAGATGCCAGCAGCGTGGTACAGGCGCTGCAGACCGCCGCGATCGAGTACAAGCTCGACAGCAACAGCGGCGCGATCATGGTGCCCGCGGAACAGGTGCATGCAGCGCGCCTGCAGCTGGCCGGGCAGGGACTGCCGCAGGGCAAGAGCGCAAGCCTCGACCTGATGAGCAAGGACCCGGGTTTCGGCGTCAGCCAGTTCATGGAAAACGCCCGCTACCAGTACGCGCTGGAAGGCGAGCTGGCGCGCACCATTGCATCTCTGCAGGCGGTGGAAGCGGCGCGCATTCACCTGGCGCTGCCGCAGCAGTCCGCGTTCGTGCGCGACCGGCGGCCGGCCAGCGCCTCGGTGCTGCTGCAACTGCGCGCCGGGCACCGGCTGCAGGCGGAACAGGTCTCGGCGATCGTGCACCTGGTGGCCTCGAGTATTCCGGAACTGGACTCGGACAATGTGACCGTGGTCGACCAGCAGGGAAGGCTGCTGTCGTCACCGCGCAATTCCGAGGCAGCGATCACCGCCGAGCAGTTCGAGGCCGCGCATCGCATCGAAGACAACTACACCGACCACATCGAGCGGCTGATTGCGCCGCTGGTGGGCGACGGCCGGGTGCACGCGCAGGTCACCGTGGACCTGGACGCTGGCGCAAGCGAGGAGGCGCACGAGCAATACAAGCCCGAGAGCGCCATTGTGCGCAGCGAACAGAGCGCGGAGGAGATCTCGCGCTCCGGCAACGCGGCTTCCGGCGGCATTCCGGGCGCGCTGAGCAACCAGCCGCCGGCCGGCGGCGTGGCCAGCGCGGCCAGCAACTCCAAACCGGCGGCAGCCCCTGGTGCGACCGCCGGCGCCAACGGCACAGCTGCCGCCAGCGCCGCCGCCAATGCCGCGGCTGCTGCGGCTGCCGCTGCGGCGGCGACGCCGGAAAACACCTCCAAGCAGCTGACGCGCAATTACGAGATCGATCGCACTGTCAGTTACTCGCGCCAGCCCGCCGGCCGCGTCAAGCGGGTGACGGTGTCGGTGCTGGTGGACAACATGCGCCAGACCGGCGCCGACGGCAAGACGGTGGAACGTGCGCTCACCCAGGCGGAGATCGACGACATCACGCGCCTGGTCAAGAATGCGGTCGGCTTCGACCAGGCGCGCGGCGACAGTGTCAGTGTCGTCAACCAGCCGTTCCTGCCGCAGGTCGCCGAAACCCTCAAGCCGGAAGTGATTCCGCTATGGCAGCGCCCCTGGGTGCGCGATGTGGTGCGCCTGATCCTGGGCGCGCTGGTGCTGGTGGCGCTGGCGCTGGGAGTGCTGCGGCCGCTGATCCGGAATTTGTCCACCCATGCGCTGGCGGCGGCGCCGGAGCTGCTGCCGGCCGGCGCCCGCGCCGCGGATGAGAAAGCGAACCCGACTGCAGCGCCGACCCAGTCGCTGGCGTACGAGCAGCAGCTGGTGCAGGCGCGCGGCCTGGTGTCGCAGGATCCCAAGCGTGTCGCGCAGGTCGTGAAGACCTGGGTAGGCGAGCCATGAGCGAGGCGGCGATGTCGCGCTCCGGCGTCGACCGGGCCGCGATCCTGTTGCTGGCGCTGGGCGAGCAGGAAGCCGCACAGGTGCTGAAGCACCTGGGCGCCAAGGACGTGCAGCGGGTCGGCGCCGCGATGGCGCAGCTGTCCGCGGTGTCGCGCGAGGAGGTGTCGAGCGTGCTGATCAGCTTTTCCAGCAACGTCGAGCAGCAGACCTCGTTCGGTGTAGGGACCGACGACTACATCCGCAAGGTGATGAACGAGGCGCTCGGGGCAGATAAGGCCGGCAGCGTCATCGACCGCATCCTGCGCGGCCGCAGCAGCCGCGGCCTGGAGGCGCTCAAGTGGATGGAGCCCAGGGCGGTCGGCGAGATGCTGCGTTCCGAGCATCCGCAGATCATCTCGATCGTGCTGTCCTACCTGGACTCCGACCAGGCGGCCGAGATACTGACGCAGCTGCCGCCATCGATGCGCGCCGACATCCTGATGCGCATCGCGACGCTCGACGGTGTACACCCATCGGCGCTCAACGAACTCGACGAGGTGCTGGAGAAGCAGTTCTCCGGCAATGGCGCCGGCCAGAACGCCGGCGGCTTTGGCGGACCGAAGGCAGCGGCGGAGATACTGAACCTCATCGGCACCGCCAACGAAGCCCCGATCATGGCGCAGATCGCCAAGGTGGATGAAGCGCTCAGCCAGAAACTGCAGGATCTGATGTTCGTGTTCGAGGACCTGGTCGAGGTCGACGACCGCGGCATGCAGGAACTGCTGCGCGAAGTGCCGGGGGACAAA
>Ga0182030_10021013_pt1 | contig 12263 bp, 6 predicted proteins | sample 812S3MmetaG_FD_121299 | JGI IMG/M metagenome (GOLD analysis project Ga0182030, IMG submission 121299) | Permafrost microbial communities from Stordalen Mire, Sweden - 812S3M metaG (Illumina Assembly) | ecosystem: Environmental > Terrestrial > Soil > Wetlands > Permafrost | place: Sweden...
AGTGAGCGGGCTGTATATGGAACCCAGCGGCAAGCTGTGGATCAATTGCGGGAACGACGGCGTCATTACGGCAACCCCGAACGATGCGACAGATACGAGCGCGAATCCGCCGGTCTGGACGAGCTCTTCGGTGGGCATCGAAGAGATGGTCGCGGAGGAAAGCATCCTTCCTCCTGGCGGGAAGCCTGGACTCACGGTCGAGGACGAGGCGCTGTTCACCATCTTGAATCCGGACGCCTCTACCGCGCTACATTTCCCGATCATCTTGTGGGACAACACGAACAATGGCTTGGCGACGGGGCAGGACATCACCTATGCGCCAAATCAACCTCTGTATTTGGCGCAAACTGCGGACAATTCCGCGGCGAACAATCCGCTAAAACAATTCGCGCAGTTCGGCGGATACAGCGCCGACGGCGGCCTGACGTGGAACTTGTTTCCATCCGTCGTAGCCGGCACGCATCCCTGCGTTCTGTATAACGGACTCATCGCAGTCTCCGCGCGGGCCGCTGGCCACGAAAACGATCCGCCGGGCGCGGACAATCTGGTCTGGTTCCCAAGCAACAGCGGGTATGGTCCCTTTGCGCAGACTCCAGCGCCGTATTACTCCAAGAATGGCGGCGCTACCTGGACCCAGACCGCATCCTTTAACGGCCTGAGCGGGGCTGTATCTGAAACCCTATGCGGCGCGGGAAGTCCCTCCTCCATGTTCATGCCCACCTTCTGGGGCGACTGGATTTGGGTGCTCAGGCAGCACAACCTCGTCGCGGACCCGGTGACGCCAGGGATGTTCTACGCGCACTTCACGGCCGGCGGCTTCTGGACCAGCACAGATGGCGGCGTGACCTGGACCGAGACCGCAGGCAACAGCGGGGTTTCACAGTGGACGCACCATGGACAAATGGCAGCGGTCCCCGGCGTCTCCGGCGATCTGTGGTATGTAGACGGTCGGGAAGGCTCAACGTGGCACGGGCTTTTCCACACCACGGATGGCGGAAACTCCTTTTCGCGGAGCAGCCTCTTTGACTACGCCTGGGTGCTCGCGCTGGGCAAACCTGTCTCCGGCGCGACCTATCCCACGATTTACGTCTATGGGAGGTACACTGGCGACCCGAACTGGGGCATCTTCCAGTCGACCGATGCTGGAACGACCTTCAACCGGATCTCATATTACCCGTATGGCCTCATCGACTATCCCTCTTCTATGGCGGCAAGCTGGGACGTCTTTGGATTGGTCTACGTGGGCTTCCAGGGCAACAGCTACTATTACGCCGAATACTATCCACCAGGCGTTCTCCCCACCGCGCCGTCCATTACTCCGGGTGGCGGAAGCCTTATCGCAAGCTTTGGGTCCTCCATCAGCGTTACTTTGGCCAGTACCACGGCTGGAGCGACGATTCAGTACACAACGGACGGTTCGAAGCCCACAGAGACCAACGGGACTGTGTACACAGCGCCGATCACCTTCACAGCCACTGCCACGCAGCAAAAGATCACGCTGAAAGCGATCGCATATGCGGATGGCCGGGACAGCGCCGTCTCGACCGCAAACTTCGTGATTCAATCGGGTCTTGCTAAGGCTCAGACGCAGGTGGCGACACCAACGTTTTCTTCTGCGGGCGGTGTGATCTCGGCGCCGCAACCGGTTACAATCGCTTCCACGACTCCTGGAGCAGCTATCCGCTACACGACGGATGGAACCACTCCAAGTTCCACCGTGGGGACGCTATACACCGGCACCGCGGTCACGGTATCGACGACTACTCTCAAGGCAATCGCATATCTGTCGGGCATGGTTCCAAGCTCCGTAGCCTCTCAGCAGTGGCAGCTTGCAGTCGTACCGGCTAATTAACCCGAACGGCTAGGTTCTGCTCGTTGGTGGAGCAGACCCCGGCTTCGGAGTGCATCCAGATCACGGGAATCGGGAGCAGAATTGCTGGAAGGTTTAACATCGCCCCGGGGTAACGCTTGGAGATTAAGGTCTGAATAGAAGAGGATTCATCATGAAGTTAAAACGTGGAGTACTCGCAGTTTCGTTTCTGAGCCTCGTCTGCGCGATTGCGGTGGTTCCCGCATCCGCCGGCATTCTGTATGACAATACGGGCCCGGGTTCTGTGGGGAACGGGATCGACCTCGCCTATCAGATTAACGGTGGGTATGCAGTGACGGACTCGTTCACACTCTCGCAGAACTCTCCGGTGAGTGGAGCCATGTTCGTTCTCTGGTTTAATCCGGGGGATACGGCGACGAGCGTGGATTGGGCGATTACAACCGCCGCCTTCGGCGGAACAACTGAGGCCTCAGGGACGGCGACTGATTTGCCCAACACGTTGATTACCTCGTTCTATGGGGATTTCGACATCGATCAGGAGTCAATCTCCATCCCCGACCTGCCCCTCTCCGCTGGCACCTACTGGTTCCAACTCTCCAATGCGGTTACGGCAGGCGGCAACGCTGCCTATTGGGATGAGAGTGACGGTCCCTCAAGCGCGCAACAGGACTACTACGGGGTTTACTTTCAGGGGACTCAGGATGGTTCAATGGCGGGATCGGAGACGTTCCAGATCATTTTTACGCCGGAGCCGTCCAGCTTCTTGTTGTTGGGCACCGCACTGTTGGGGTTGGGAGCCCTGGCACGATGCAAACTCCGGGCTTAAAGGCCCCATCGAACTGCTGGCCTGAAATCGGGGGCTGGCTTGCCTCAGATGTGCCAAGCCAGCCTGCGTCTTGTCTGATCTTCGGGCTCTTGGTGGGCCGAAACCCGTAAGTTTGTGGTTTGGAAGTATCGAGCTTACTTATTTCGTCTAAGTTCTACCAAATGATGATTTGTCTTTGTTCGTAGAACGTAAGTAAAGCGGCTTAAGTGTCTAGAGAGTGCGAGGGGGCGGGTGACCCTCGCAATATGACAACGGCTGGATCCAATCAGGAGGTCTTATGCAAAGAAGAATGTTCCTGCTGTGTGCCTTGTATGCCGTGTTGGCCTGCGGCGCATGGGCTCAGGAGAACGGCTCGATATCGGGAACCGTGACCGATCCTTCCGGAGCCGTGGTGCCCGGAGCGATCATCACTGCTACCGAGGTCGGGACGAAGAGTGTTGCCACCGCAAGAAGCAACTCGGAAGGACAATACAACGTGCTCCAGTTGCGCCCGGGGCTCTACGCCATTACGGCAGAGGCCGCCGGTTTCAAGAGACTTTCGCAAGCAGATGTCAGGGTGGACGTTGCCGGACGTATGACACTGGATTTGCACCTAGAAGTGGGGGGCACCTCAGAGACCGTGGCCGTCACGGCGCAGGCGCCGCTGCTTCGAACCGAAGACGCGCAGATCGGCGAGATCATCGACCAGACGATGCTGCTCAACCTACCCCAGTTGGATCGCAATCCGCTGGAGCTGGTGCAACTATCGGGTCTGGTTTCCGGCAGTGGCGTGGCTGGGAACGGCGATAATGCTGTTACCGATCTGCACATCGCCGGCGGACGCACCGGATCACTGGACTACGATGTCGACGGACAGAACATCAATACCGGCCGGGGCCACGAGGTGAAGGACGTCGCCATCCCCACCATGGAGTCCGTCGCCGAGTTCAAGGTGATTACCGGGGGGATGTCCGCCGAATATGGCCGCAGTTCCGGCGGCATCGTGGAGGTTGTCACGCGTGGAGGAACGAACGAGTTGCACGGTCAGGGATTCGAGTACTTCCGCAACAACCTACTCAATGCGAACTCCTGGCTTCAAAACGCCACCGGCGGACAGCAATCGCTTTACAGGCAGAACATCTACGGGGGCACTATTGGTGGACCGGTTGTGGTGCCAAAAGTGTACAACGGCCGCAACAAGACTTTCTGGTTCTTCAACTATCAGGGCACCAAGTACAGCACGGGCGCTGTGAACCAGTTGGCCGGAGTACCGACCGCGGCCGAGCGCACCGGTAATTTGACGGGCCTGTTGTATAACGGCCAAGGTCCGATGATGTGGGACCCGCTCGGTAGCACCACGGGGTCGGGGTACGGCAATTGCGCTGCTCCGGGACCAGGATGCACCGGCCAGTACCTGACCACACCGCTGGGCGGGAATGGCTTGATAGTGCCGGCCAGCCGGATCAGTCCCATGTCGGCAGCTCTTCTGGCCCTGATCCCACTACCGAACCGGCCGTCTAGCCAGGGGTTCACCGAGATGAACAACTATGTCGGTCAGAGCGCCTCGAGCAACAATGACTCGACATGGAGCACGCGGATCGATGAGAACATCACCGATAAACAGCGGCTCAACTTCTACTTCAAGCGCGACAACGATGCCAGTACTAGCAGCACAGAGTGGCTCGGGCCGTTGAATCCTCCTGTCGGCGGGACTTCGAAACAGGCGCTAACCGCCAACCTGGTTTATACCGACGTCATCAGCCCGACGCTGATTCTAACAGCCCGCGCAGGGCTAATCGTGTCACCGGGGGACGGGGGCGTCGAGTGGCCTTCCACTTTCAACCCTTCGGACTTTCCTTACGATCCGAGCGTGAAGGCGTGGACCATGCAGGACCGTATCCCCTTCTCGGTCATTATCGGCAGCAACGGCGGCTGGGGAGGGCAAAAGCTCGTTAATAACGTCCAACCCCACGACGACAACCTCTCCTACAACAGTTTCAACTCCTCGATCGGGCTGACCAAGCTTTGGCATAAGCATCAGATCAAGACGGGCGTCGAGCACCGCCGCTACTACGACAACTTCCTGGAGACAGGCCTGGGGTGGGAGAGCTTCACTGGATTTGCGACCCTGCAGAATGATTTTGGCGGGGAGTATCTGCAGCCGAACCCCAATCTCGTGGCTGCTAATAGCTTGGGCGATTTTCTGCTCGGCTATCCGGGCCAGACGCAGCAGGCCGCGCCCTGGACCTTGGCTCTGGATACCAACTACTGGGCTGGATACGTTCAAGACGACTGGAGGGTCGCTGAAAAGCTGACCCTCAATCTCGGCTTGCGCTGGGATACCGAGACCCCGGTCACCGAACGCAACGACAAGCTCGTGGGCTGGGACCCCAACGCCCCGTCGGCCTTCACTATTCCATCGAACTGGAATTGGAACTCCGCGCTGAGCTCGGCCGGTCTCACCGCCGCGCAAATCGCACAAATACCCGAACCGGCGTGGGCGACGGCTGGCAAATTCCCCAACGGCGCCATGGCCGTGGCCGGGACGTCGCAGTATCCCGGCAACACGCTGCAGCCCAATCACTGGAACCACTGGGCGCCGCGCTTTGGCATCGCTTACAAACTGAACAATAAGACCGTCCTGCGCGCTGCGGGAACGGTGATGTACATCAGCAACACCGGTGAATACTACAGCTATTGGACCACGGTGGTGCCTTCGACTTCGGGCGTAAACGGCTACGATGACCGTAGTAATGCTACGAATGACACCGGTCCTCCTGTGTTGAACTGGAATTACCTTTTTCAGCCGTCGGAGATCACCAACTACCACCACACCGTCCAGGAAGCCAATTATCAGGTTGGCGGGAACCTGGGCGGACCTGTTTACTCCGTGGACTCGGACATGCCGCGCGAGTATCAATGGAACTTCACGGTGCAACGGCAGTTGACACCGAGCATGATCTTCGAAGCACAGTACGTGGGAAACCACTCCAGCACTTTGCACGTTCAGGACAATTTGAACCCCTTTCCGACACAGGACCTCAACCCGGCATTGGCACCACTCCTGTCAACCCTGGTTCAGAACCCGGTCGCCGGACAGCTTATGGCTAGCAGCACCAGTTACACGGGAGCCACCGTTCCGCTGGGCGCGTTGTTGAACAGCAACCCGTCCCGCGGTCCGCTAGCTGTGGAGGGCCTGAACGAGGGAAGCTCGATGTACAACGCCCTGAACCTCCGCTTCGAGCGCCGCATGTCCCACGGCGTTGCCTTCCTGGTCAACTACACCTACAGCAAGTCGCTCGACGATGTCGGCGCCCCTAACGCGAATTTCTGGGGCATTGGCTCTTACCAGAAATCCTCGCAGTCCTTCCAGACTTTCCGCGACACCTATGGTTACTCTCCGCTGGACATGACCAACCGGTTACAGTTTTACCACGACGTGCAATTGCCCTTCGGCAAAAGCCGCAAGTTCCTGGGCTCGCCTACGACCACAGGCGGCAAGGTTTTGGACTACGTGGTCGGTGGCTGGGAATTAGCGGGCAATGCCATTTATCATAGCGGAACCCCGCTCTTCTTTGGCAGCACCGGTGGTGTTTCCTCGCAGAGCGAGGGAGCTCCCACACTGTGGGGCTCTTGGACCGGCAGCGTGCAACAGATTCAGAATCCCGGTGTCAGTCCCGGCAGTGTGCTGCGCAGCCCCAATGACGCATACACGCCCTGCGGAGGCCTTTTCAATTGCTCCCAGTTCAGCCTGCCGCAGATGCTGACTCCCGGCAACATGAGTTACGCTTTCCCGTGGATCCGCAATCCGGGCAACTTCAACTATGATGCTTCGCTAATGAAGCGGTTCAACTTCACGGAGCACAGCTACCTCCAACTGCGCGTGGAAGCCCAGAACGCGTTCAACATTCGCGGGCTTGGCACATACGATACCAACTTCGGTGATGCATATTTCGGCTACATCACGGGCGCGGGGAACACACCGCGCATCCTGCAGGTATCCGCCCGAATTATCTTCTAACCTTCTGTGGCCTGAAGCAAACAGTGGGAGCGGCTTCGGTCGCTCCCATTCTGTAGAATGGAGCCTGTGGAAGCGGTCAAGGCAGCTTCAACCGTCCTTGTGGCTGTGCTTTGCTTGGCTCCGGGGCACGCGCAGCCATCTCCACCGGGGGTGAGTCCAGCGTCCTCTCCGTCGCTTGGGACACTGCTAGCGGAGGCAGGCGATTCTCTGACGGCGGGCCGCTATGAGGAGGCGGTATCCGGTTTCCGGTCGGTTCTAAAGCTCCGCTCTGATATGCCCGAAGCCCTTTTCGGTCTTGGCGTTGCGTGCAGCCAGCTCGGACGCCTGCAGGAGGCGCGCGTAGCGCTTGAGAGTTATATCAGACTGAAGCCCTCCGTCGCCGACGGCCATTCCGCTCTCGGCCTGGTTCTCCTGGCGGCGGGGCGGCCAGCAGACGCGAAGCCAGAACTGGAGCGGGCCTTGCGCCTGGAGCTTCAAAATATTGAGGCCGCCAAGGCGCTGGCCCACATTGAGATTGAGGAGTACGATGGTCTGCGCGCCGTCGGCCTGCTCAAACCGCTGGCCACATTGCCCGATTTCGACGACGAGGCACGCCGGCTGCTGGCTGCCGGATATGCCCAGAGCGGAGATCACCGGGCGGCTGTTTCAATCCTCGGCCCTATGCTCGATCGGCATCCGCCCCCGCCGCCGGAGGTCTTCATCCTGGTCACTGGTTCCGCGTTGCGGGCTGGCGATACGGCACTTGCGGAACACGCCTGCGATGTGGGTCTGCGAGTGTATCTGAATTCGGACGAAATCGAGCAGCGCTGCCTCCGCGTGGTGTCCATGCCCTTCGTAGATCGCCTGGAGTCGACACTGCGCGGCTCGACCGAGGACGTGCCGACGCTGATCCTCATGGGAAGACTCCTGGCTGAAATCGCAGCAGTTTCAGAGGAGGCGACTAAACAACGTTGCATCAAACTGCTAGAGAAAGCCGTCGCCCTCAGCCCTGCTGATCCTGTGGCGCTCTACAACCTGGGCCGCGGTCTCCGCATGCTGATTCGCACGGAACAGGCAATTCCCGTGCTGGAACGGGCCTTGGGCGCGCACGCCAGCGAGGAATTGCAGACGCTGATCTGGACTCAGATCGGTTTGGCCGAGCAGGACCTCGGACACGACACCAGAGCAGAGAATGCGTTCGGCCGTGCTTTTCAGCTCAACCGGGGGCTGGCGCGGCGTCTGGTGACTAGCGCGTTCATCTTCTACACTTTTCTGAGGGCCGAGACCAAGGAACGACAGGCCGCGGCAGTTCTTGGCGAACTCCTCCACTGGGATCCCGCTTATCTACCGGCGCGAATGAAGCACGCGCAAATGCTGGCTGAGGAGGGGCGCCTGGCGGAGGCGGCGGAGGAGGCGGAGCTCGTCGCGCGCGACGCGGACGAGGAAAACCAGCCACTCGTTCGCGCCGCACACATATTTCTGCTACAGCTTTATAAGAAAATGGGGCGCGCGGAAGAGGCTGAGCGCCATGGAGCCTGGTTGAAAAACTCGCGAACGGCTAGCGAGCCTTAATGTGATATTGCAATCACCTCGCATGCGCCGCCAGCGAGTCCAGCGCCTCATGAGCCTCTGTGGACGCGGGATCCAGTCGCAGAGCTTCCTGAAGTTCGGCGCGGGCTTCCGCAATCCTTTGCTGCGAGAGCAGTAACAAGCCCAATGCGCTGTGTCCGTCCGCCGAGAGCGGCTGGAGGCGGAGAAATGTCCGAAACGACTGCTCGGCGCGCTCGGCCTCAGCTGTGTGCGCGTAACACATTCCGGCGGCGAACCACGCCTCGGCGTAGCCCGGCACGTCCTTGGTGACACTGTCGTACAACGGCAGAGCCTCTGAGAAACGGTCCGCCTGCATGAGCCGTTCTGCTTGCTCCAGCGCGGTCTTCGCCCGGCGCCATTTCGCGCGGCGCGCCTCCTCGACATCGGTAGCGCGCTCCAAGGCTGCCGCCGCGGCCTGCGCTCTCGCGTCGTCTCCTAGTCCCCGATACACCCTAAGGAGCACGGCCTGCGCCTCACGCTCGCCCGCGCCCTGCGCCAGCGCCTCCAAGGCGTCCTTCTCTGCCTTGTGATACTGGCCGGCCTTCACATCGACTGCTGCTCTCTTCAGCCACGCTTCCCCGTTCCCAGGGTCTGCGCCAATGATGCGTGAGTAGGCTTTGCCACTTTCGTCGTAGCGCTCCGCGAAGGCCAGAAAATCGCCGTACCAGAGGAACACCAAAGGATTCGAATCTGGCTGTGCCGTTGCAAGCGCCGCGGCGAAGGCCTTCTCAGCTTCCGCCGGGCGGCCCGCCGCTCCATAGCCACGCGCCAGCCCGGCGCGATACAGCGGGTTCGCGGAATTGAGAGCAACAGCGCTCTCGAAGCAGCGGATCCCTTCATCTATCCGCTGGCTGTCAAGGTAGAACGAACACAGGAGGCTCCACGCATCACCGTCGCGCGGAGCGATTCGAGTGATTTTCGTGAGAACCTGTTCGGCGGCGCTGGGATTCTTCTCCACATTCTCCAGAACCCAGGCCTTCAGTTTCAGTACGGCTGGCTCATCCGGATGAGTTTCTACGAGCTTTGCCAGCTCCTCCGAAGCCTCGACCGCCTGCTCAACAGCGCCATCGAGGTTGTGCTGACGACGCGCTGCCTCTTCTATTTGCAGCAGCACCTCAATGTGGCCAAGCGCGGCCGGCAAGGAATCGCGATGCGCCTTGAGGTGCGCCCGGTAGACCTCCTCCGCTTCCCTCCATTGGCGGAGTCGCTCGTGACAAGCCGCCCGCTCAAGAGACCCAGGTGGAACATTGCTGCAGAGAGCGGGCTGTGCGCGTGCGAGCAAGCCCGAAGCGGGCAACAGAATCGCGACGAAGATCGATGGGAACAAATCCATTTTCGCCCAATTATCCCACAGCAAACGTCCCCTTCAATCACTATTGCCCGTGGGGTAAACGGCCACAATACAAACTGACATCGATCTTAGAACGCTGCGAAAATAACCAAGATCATTAGGCTGACACGAGCATCGGATTTGTTTCAGGCCGGCCCTCATCTGCGTCCGTCGGGGGAGCAAACTCGATCCCCAGTCATTTCATCCGCCTCCAGCCCACAGCCAACCGAGATTGGGTCCATCCGGCCCAGTATCGGCGTCCATGCAATCTTGCGCAATTTCCGCGTATCCATCGACTTTCTTCGTACTTTTCGCAGAGCAGGCGTCTGAGCATGTAGCGCAAGTCAGAAGCGAAGCCATGACTGTCACGGAAACGGCAAGCGGCGGCGATCTGTTCCTCGTCACGGACGCGGCATCGGAAAGAAGACAGGCGCCAGTGACGATCTGGCCGGGACCGCCACAAACCACCTGTGTGAACTGCGTTATCGCGGGGCCGGTCGTGTTGCGATGAGCGTGCGGGCCCCTATCGAGGGGGCTCCTGGACGGTTACGACACGGTCGCCGGCAACGTGGGTCAGCCTCTGAATGATGCCGGATGGCCAACGGATTTCCACCAGATCCGCCGAGGCGTGCGGTCCCAAACCAAAGTGTAGCGGACCCGCGCTGGAAGACGCATACCCGCCGGCGGTAGACACGTGATCGTACTGTGTCATGGCGGAGGTCACGACCTTGACGCGCGCGCCGATGCCATCCCGGTTACTCTTCCTGCCTCGCAAGGAGAGTTCCAGCCAATGATTGTTGCCTGGGCTCTTGTTGAGCCAGATCTCGGCCGGCCCGCCAATCTGCGTGACAACCACATCCAACCGCCCGTCTCCATCGAAGTCGCCCACGGCCGAGCCGCGGTGACGGCCGGGAGGCCGCGTTGTCAGCCCGGCCTCCGCGGTCAGCGCGGCGAATCTGGCTCCGCCCAAATTGCGGAAAACCGTGTTGTTCTGCTCTACAGTAATCATCGGCGCGGCCAGCAGCGACTGGACGTGGCCGCGCGTGACGAATATGTCTTTCCAGCCGTCGTTGTCGAAATCGCGGATCAATGGCGAATAGCCGGCCATTGGAAGACTCAACGCGCCGATATTGCTCGCCCGCGTGAAGTCAATAAACTCCCCCTTGCCGGTATTTTTGAAGATCGGAAACGTCTCGTGATCGAGGGCCACGACGGCGATATCAGGGTAGCCATCGTTGTCGAGGTCGCGAAAGTCGACACCCATGTTGGAGATCAACTCGCCGTCTTCGCGCAAAGCCACGTTGACGTCGAAAGCGAGCTCCTCGAACTTGACGCCGCCTTTGCCTGAGACATTGCGGAAGAACGAGTTGTAGACCTTGTCATTCGCGATGAAAAGGTCCATGCGACCGTCCAGATCGAAGTCCGCCACGCCGATGCCCATGCCCTTACCGGGGTGCGCGCGAATTCCGCATTCGGCCGAAATGTCCTTGAACTTCCCATGGCCCAAGTTGAGAAAGACCTGGCTGGGCGTGGGCTTGTACATCTTCGGATGACAATAATCGCGGTGTCCCTGGGACGGGCAGGCCGGCTCTGTGTCGATGTTCCAAGCGAGGTAGTTGACTACGACCAGGTCAAGCAGACCGTCGTTGTTGAGGTCGACCCAGGCTCCGCCGACCGACCACAGAGGCCCGAACTCGGGGTCGGGCTTCGAGGCCAGCCCCGCTTGTTCGGTCACGTCGGTGAAAGTCCCATCCCCGTTGTTGTGGTAAAGCGTATTGCGGTAGACGCCTCCGACGAAAATGTCTTCGTACCCGTCGTTATCGTAGTCGGCGACGGCTACGCCCATATCGAATCCGGTTCCCGCGAGCCCAGCTCTTTCCGTAGCGTCGGTGAAGTGGCCGTGGCCGTCGTTTAGAAACAGCCGATTGCGATATTTGGGGGAACTCTTCCGCAGCGTGCGGATGTCGGCGCCGTTCGTGAAAAAGATATCCAAGTGGCCGTCGTTGTTGGCGTCGAAGACCGCGACTCCGCCGGCCATGGTTTCGGGCGCGTGCCTCTCCGGAGTCTCCGAGCTGTTGAGCGTGAAATCGATGGACTGATAAGCGAAGCGGATAGGACTAGGCGCCTCGGGTTGGGCCAGAGCCAGGTAGACGGCGACGACGGCGGCGGCGGCAAGGAGCCGCATGGTGAAGCGTGTCGTCACTGCATCAATTATGCCTTGTTCGCGAAGGTGTTTCAGGCCACAGGCAACGAGAAAGCCGTCGATCCGCGCTTCACGGACCGCCGCGCTCGAAGACGCACGGCACCCTCGCTTGTCCGTGACAATTCTCAGGACGGCGCGAGCCACACCTGGAGCAAGCCGGAGAGCTGCTGCACGTCCAACGGCCCAACGTGAGCGGCAAACGGTGCAATAGCTTGCATGGAGGGGATGCGCAAGAGCGCGCATTTTGGCCTATGCGGCCAGAAACGCCTTCCATGCCACCAGTCCGTCGGCGTTGTGCGCCAGAAGTGCGCGGTAGCCATCGGCCGGAGCGAGCGGGTCACACAGCAGATGCCGCCCCACGCGCGCAATCTCCAGCACGTCATCAACCGGCGCGCGCCAGTAGGCCGGCGCCCAACAGATGGCGTCGGAGACGACCGACGGGATCCCCTCAGCGATCCCGTCCGCGGTCACCATGTTGAAGCTCTCGGTGTAACTACAGTTGAT
>Ga0182030_10021016_pt1 | contig 12262 bp, 7 predicted proteins | sample 812S3MmetaG_FD_121299 | JGI IMG/M metagenome (GOLD analysis project Ga0182030, IMG submission 121299) | Permafrost microbial communities from Stordalen Mire, Sweden - 812S3M metaG (Illumina Assembly) | ecosystem: Environmental > Terrestrial > Soil > Wetlands > Permafrost | place: Sweden...
GATGTACCTGCGTGAGGTGGCCGAGGAATTCAAGATCGAGACGGCTGGCCGCGCGGATTTGGAAATCGCCAACGATCTGGCGGATTTCTTTATGACCCAGTTTGCCTGGTCGGAGGAGCCGAACGCCACGCTCAAGCTGGCGCCGCAAAAACGGCAGGAGCTGTGGAAGAAGCTCGATATCGAGCCTTCGGGAATCGATTCTTCGGTGGTCGAACTGATGCACCGCACTAACATGGGCGTTGACCATAACTATCGTCATTTGATCATGGGCGGACTCAAGTGCAGCCTGGCCGATGGCTGGGTGGGATCAACCATCGCCACCGCTGTCGCCGACATCCTGTTCGGCGTTCCCAAGCCGATTCGCAGCCGAGTCAATTTAGGCGTGCTCGCGGAGGATAAAGTCAACATCATCGTGCATGGGCACGAGCCAACGCTCTCTGAGATGCTGGCGGTGGCTTCGCTGGATGAAGATTTGCTGGCCTACGCGCGCTCAAAGGGCGCGAATGGAATCAACGTCGCCGGTATTTGCTGCACAGCCAATGAGGTTCTGATGCGCCACGGGTTGCCGATTGTCGGCAGCTTCCTGCAGCAGGAACTGGCCATTATGACCGGAGCGGTCGAGGTCATGGTTGTCGACGTGCAATGCGTCATGCCTTCTTTGGCGCAAGTGGTCAAGTGCTTCCACACGGAGTTGGTCAGCACCTCGGAAATTGCGCAAAGCATGGGCGCGGAGCAGATTACATTCGATGCGAAAAACGGATATGAGCAGGCGTCTCTGTTGATCCGTAAGGCGATCGACAACTTCGAGCGCCGCGAGAAGTCGCGCGTCCACATTCCGAATGAATCGATGGAAGTGGTGGCGGGCTTCTCCAACCAGGCGATCTTCAATATGCTTGGCGGGCGTTTCCGCAAGACCTTTCGCCCGCTGAACGATGCCATCATCGATGGTCGCATTCGCGGCGTGGTGGGCGTAGTCGGTTGCACCAATCCCAAGATTCGCTCCAACAGCGCGCACGTAAAGCTGGTCGAGGAACTGATCAAGCGCAACGTGCTGGTGCTTACTACCGGTTGTTCCGCCGTGGCCTGCGGTGAAGCTGGATTGTTGACGCCGGAAGCTGCGCTTGCAAAGGCGGGAGAAAGCCTGCGCGAGGTTTGCGATGTGGTCGGCATTCCCCCCGTGCTGCATATGGGTTCTTGTGTGGATAACAGCCGTATCCTGATGGCGGCGACCAACGTGCTGCTCGAAGGCGGACTCGGCGAGGATCTGTCGGATCTGCCGGTGGCCGGCGCCGCTCCCGAGTGGATGAGCGAAAAAGCAGTCGCGATCGGCCACTATTTTGTGGCCAGCGGAATCTACGTTGTGCTGGGCCATCCGCTCTACGTGGAAGGCAGCGAGAACGTCGACCGGCTGCTGCGCGAGGAGATGGAGGACATTACCGGCGGCAAGTTCGAGTGGGAGCCGGATCCGGTGGCGGCCGCCGACAAGATTATGGCGCACATCGAGAAGAAGCGCGACGCGCTGCGCATCAACGTGAAGAAGGAACGCAAAGCACTCGATATGAAAGAGAGGCGTGAACAATAATGAGTGTAAACACCAAGCTCATCGCCGCTTCCGCAATTAGCGGAGCTCATAAGGTTGTAGCGCAGGCCAAAGACTATCTGGCGCGCGCCATCGCAGCCAAGGGAATCGACGCAGCCGTAGCTTTCCCGGACACGAATTATGCCTTGCCTGTAATCTATTCGATGTTGGGCGAGAAGGTTGGCAAGCTGTCCGACATGCAGTGTGTTATTGAGGAGTGCGAGCGGCTATTGCCTTCCATTCCAGCCGAGAAAATCTGGCTCCCATACCTGGGCAACACGCTGGACGCAGGCATGGCGACGCTATTTGCCTTCGAGATTATCGAAGCCTGCAAGTATCTGATCGGACCGAATCCGGTTAACGGGATTTGGCTCGGAGCCGCATCCGACGTCATCATTCGCGAGCGCGGCATCGAGTTCGTCGACGGCTCGGCTCCCGGCTTCGCCGCGGTGGTAGGCGCCGCTCCAACCAAGGAAGACGCCGTTCGCATTGCCCGTGCGCTGCAAGAGAGGAACCTGTACACCTTTATCGCCGGCAACACCAACGGAGTTTCGTTCGCCGAGCAACTGCAACAGGCGGGCGTGCAGACAGGCTGGGAAACCCGCCTGGTGCCTTTCGGCAAGGATATCTCGGCAGCCATCTATGCTCTGGGCTTCGCCAATCGCGCCGCTCTGAGCTTCGGCAACATCAAGCCGGGCGACTACGAGCGCAATTTGCGCTATAACAAGGACCGCGTCTTTGCCTTCGTCATGGCGCTTGGTGAAGTGACGGACGAGAAATACGCGGCCGCGGCGGGCGCCATCTCTTACGGCTTCCCCACCATCGCCGATACGGATATTCCGGAGATTCTTCCCAGCGGCATCTGCACGTACGAGCATGTTGTCTCCAATGTGCCCATTGACCATATCGTTGAAAAATGCCTTGAGGTGCGTGGCTGCAAGGTCAAAGTGACCAAGATTCCGATTCCGGTTCCCTATGGCGCGGCTTTTGCAGGTGAGCGCATCCGCAAGGAAGATACCTACGCCGAATTCGGCGGCAACAAAAGCCCGGCGTTCGAATATGTAACCACCCGCAATCTCGACGAGATTGAAAACGGAAAGATTACCGTTGTCGGACCGGATATCGATTCGATCAAGGCCGGCACGGTGCTGCCGCTCGGTATTTGGATCGAAGTGGCCGGGCGCAAGATGCAGACCGACTTCGAACCGATTCTCGAGCGCCAGCTCCACCACTTGATTAACGGTGGCGAGGGCGTCTGGCACATGGGTCAGCGCGACATCATCTGGCTCCGTATCAGCAAAGCCGCCAAGGAGAGTGGCTTCACATTCAGGCACTTCGGAGATATTATCCACGCCAAGTTCATCAACGATTATCCGGCCATTGTCGATAAGGTTCAGGTCACGCTCTTTACGGAAAAGGAAGAGGTTGAACGCCGGATGGCGGAGGCTCGCGCGGTCTACCGCGCACGCAATCAGCGTATGGAACTGCTGACGGACGAGTCGGTAGATACGTACTACTCATGCCTCCTCTGCCAAAGCTTCGCGCCCAGTCATGTTTGCGTGATTACGCCTGAACGCCTCGGCCTCTGCGGCGCTTACAACTGGCTCGACGGCAAAGCTGCTTACGAGATCGACCCGACGGGTGGAAACCAGCCGCTGCTGAAGGGTGAGTGCATCGATCCGGTGCGCGGCCAATGGGTGAACATCAACAAATACGTGTTTGCCAACTCCAGGCAAACCATCGAGAACGTCAACGCTTACTCGATGATGGAATCTCCCATGACCAGTTGCGGCTGCTTCGAAGCGGTAGTGGCTCTGTTGCCGGAGTGCAACGGCGTGATGATCGTGAATCGCGAGTATATGGGGGACACGCCGGCCGGGATGAAGTTCTCCACCCTGGCCTCCGTCGCCGGTGGTGGGCAGCAGAACCCAGGCTTCATTGGCGTGGGGAAAAACTACATCACCAGCCGCAAGTTCATCTCAGCTGAAGGCGGTCATAAGCGGATTGTCTGGATGCCGAGCCACTTGAAAGAAGCCCTGAGGGAAGAGTTCGAGCAGATCGGCAAGCGTCTGGAAATCGAAAATTTCCTGGATCTGATCGCCGACGAAACCATAACCACGGAACTGAGCGGAGTTCTGGAGCATATGGAGAAGGTCAACCACCCCGCTCTTTCGATGTGGGACATCATTGAGCCTTCGCCGGAAGCCGCGAAGGTTGATGCGGCACGAGCGGCGGCGGTCTAAGAAGGAGTTGCAGGACTGGGAAGCTTGAGGGGACCGCTAAATGGAAGATTTAGCGGTCCCGTTCAATGCCGATCAGGGAAGTCAAGGACGAAATCGCTCTGTACCAGGCGCAGGCGCTACGCTGCCCTGATGCGGGCGATAGGCTGGGATTTTGCGGACCCTGGAGAGTTCGCATCTTGCTCAAGCAGCGTGTGCCTGGAATATGGAACAGGATGCACAACCAACAATTGTGAGGAACGCAATTATGCCATTCAATAGAAAATCGAAGACATTCAATCCAATTGGCGCCGTGAGTTTTGGAGACGGCGAGCGGGCCGTGACTCTGGGCGGTGGAAATACGCTCCCTCTCTGTTTTTTCGACGCTAAGCCGAGTCACCCCCCGGCCGTGGGTATTGAAATCACCGACACCGGCGCTGACACTGCCGGTCTCCCGCTGCTGGCCGCCTCTTACGATGGCGCCGCGACCCTCGTCGAGCGGGCTGTGCGCGCCGCAAATCTAAAGGGCGTTGACTTTGTCTGCCTGAGTTTCCAAGGTGCCGACCCCGACGGGTTGAACCGTTCGGTCGAGGATTGCGCAAAGCTCGCGCAAGAAGTCGCCGCTGCCTGTCCCAAACCGCTTTGTATAGCCGGTTGCAAAAACCTTGAGAAGGATACCGAGCTGTTCAAGGCCATGGGGATGGCCCTTCAGGGTCACAACGTCCTTTTCCTTTCTGCCAGAGAGGAGAACTATAAGACCGTTGGCGCCGCTACGGCTCTCGCCTATGGGCACAAAGTAGCCGCGGAATCCGCTGTGGACATCAATCTGGCCAAGCAGCTCAACATTCTCATGACACAGCTGGGAATTGCCAAGAGCAGCATTGTCATGAACCTTGGTTCTGCCGCCGCAGGCTACGGATTTGAGTATTTGTCCTCCACGATGGATCTTGTGAAAGCGGCAGCCCTGGAACAGGGCGATGGCATGCTTCAAATGCCGGTCATCACGCCTGTTTCCACCGAAGCATGGTCGGTGAAGGAGTCGATCATATCGCAAGCCGACATGCCCGAATGGGGCGATATGGAACAACGTGGAATTCAGATGGAGACCGTTACTGCGGCCGCCTGCCTCGCCTCTGGCTCAGATGCCGTGATCCTGCGGCACCCCGTTTCGGTAGAGAAAACCGCGGCGCTCATCGCCGCGCTGGTTTAAAAGGATGACAAGAAATGGCGCTTAAAGGACTCGACATCTTCAAATTGACGCCCAAGACTAACTGCAAGGATTGCGGTAGTCCAACTTGTATGGCGTTTGCCATGAAGGTTGCTCAGGGCGCGATCGCTATCGCTAAATGCCCTCATATGTCAGTCGAGGCTCTGGCTAAGCTCTCGGCCGCCACCGAACCTCCGATGAAAACCATCGAGATCGGCGTTGGAGAATGCGCGTATAAGCTGGGCGGAGAAACCGTCATGCTGCGCCATGAAAAGACGCTGATCAATAAGAATCTCTATGGAGTCCTCATCGCTGCCGAGATGCAGGATGCCGCTATCGATGCACTGTTGGCCGAGACGGCAAAGGTTGACTACGAACGCATTAGCCAGCGTATGTATGTGGAATGCGTGCTTGTGAAGTGCGGCGCGAACGCCGCGCGCAATATCGAAGTTGCCAAAAAGGCGCTGGGTATTGGCCGCGAGATTATTCTCGATTGTGCCGATGCCGAGACCGCGAAGGCGGTCGTCGAGGCAACCAAGGAAGCTAAACCCGTCCTCTGCGGAGCGAACGCGGCGAACTGGGAAGCCATGAACGCAGTAGCCAAAACCGCCGGAATCGTCCTTGGCGTTTCCGGCGCCGATCTGAATGAGCTCCACGACACGGTAGAGAAGCTGGAAGCCGCCGGCAACAAGAATCTCATCCTGGATCTCGGTTCAGTTTCCATTAAAGACGCTTTTGCAAACGCCATGGAAATCCGTCGGGCCGCCCTGAAGAACGGTGACCATACCTTCGGTTATCCATCCATTGTAAATCTGGCCGCTTTAGCGCCGGGCGACATGGTGACGCAAGCGGCGCTCGCATCGATCTTTACCTTGCGGTATGGCTCGATCATCGTCATGGAGCGTTTCGGATACGCCGAGGCACTCCCGCTCTTTGGTCTGCGGCAGAATATCTACACCGATCCACAGAAACCCATGAAGGTGGCTCCTGGAATTTATCCGATGGGCGGGGCAAACGAGAATTCCGTCTCCTGCATCACGGTGGATTTCGCACTCACCTACTTCGTCGTCTCCGGTGAGATTGAACGCTCACACGTGCCGGTTAACCTGCTTGTTCCCGACGCTGGCGGCTATTCGGTTCTTACCGCCTGGGCGGCAGGAAAGCTATCAGCCTCCTCCATTGCGAAGTTCATTCAGGAATTTGAAATCGAATCGAAGATCAAAAATCGCACCCTGATCATGCCGGGCAAGATAGCTGTTTTGAAGGGCGACTTGGAAAGCAAGCTTCCCGGCTGGAAGATAGTGGTTGGCCCCAGTGAGGCCATTCAGATTGTTAGGTTCTTGAAAGACTTCCAATAAAAGGAGCAAGTTATGGGCAAATTTGTCATGATCGGCGAGAGAATCCATTGTATTTCGCCGGTCATTCGAGATGCGATGGCAAACAGGAATCCAGAACCCATTCTGGCGCGCGCCAAGGAGCAGTTAGATGCCGGCACAACCTATCTGGACGTGAACATCGGACCGGCAGAGAGCACGGGCGAGGAACTCATGAAGTGGGCCGTAAAGCTTCTTCAGGAGAACTTCGACAATGTTCCTCTCTCCCTCGACACCGCGAACGCGAAGGCGATTGAAGCTGGAATTTCGGTTTACAACCGCAGCAAAGGCAAGCCGATCATCAACTCCGCCGACGCAGGCGACCGCATCGAAAACATCGATCTCGGTGCCGCCAACGGGGCCATCGTTCTATCTTTGTGCTCCAAGGCTGGCGTACCGTCCAGCAATGACGAACGCATGGCCTATTGCCAGGAGATGCTGGAAAGGGGCATGTCGCTGGGCATGGAAGCCGAAGATCTTTGGTTCGATCCGCTCTTCCTGGTGATCAAGGGAATGCAAGAAAAGCAGGTTGAGATGCTGGAGTTCGTCAGGATGGTTACCGACATGGGCCTCAAGACAACAGGTGGCCTTTCAAATTCCTCCAACGGCATGCCGAAGCACATCCGCCCGATCATGAATTCCGCCTTGATGGCAATGGCCATGATGAACGGCCTCACCAGCGCGATCGTTAACCCTTGCGAGCAGCGGTTGAAGGAGACCATCCTGTCTTGCGACATCATCCGTAACAATACTCTCTATGCGGATTCGTATCTGGAGATCTAGGCGCATCGAAGCTGATTTATGGATCGGTTTTATACATGACATATGCAGGTTTCGATGACATAGCTCTGCTAACGACGGCGCTGCTGGTAGAGCTATGTCATCAGGTTTGGATGTGGTGCAGAGTGTCACTCCCTCCCACATCTCGTCTTTTCTGAATAGCCTGCCGTAATTCGAGTGAAGGCGCGAAAACTGGGTAATCTCCCCCTCATCCGGCCCCGGGATGTCGAAGCTAATGTGAGACTCTATGAGCAAGATAACATTACAACGGGAGGGAGGCGAAGAGGTCGTCATTTTCGCCGCTCCCGGCGAGAACCTGCTGACACTGGCGCAAAAGGCCAACGTCGCGATTAATGCGCCGTGTTCCGGAAACCTCTCCTGCGGAAAATGCAGAGTCCGGCTTCTGAGCGGCGAACTCGCCTTCCAGGAATCGATACATATAGATCAGGCATCCTTGGATGCCGGTTGGCGCCTTGCCTGTGCCTGTACCGTAAGCGGGGATGCTACGGTTATGGTTACCGAGATTTCATCCGCCTATCAGAGCCGTATGAAGGTGGTCGATCTGTCGTCGTTGGATGAGATGGCAGTGTTTAATGCCCTTCAAACCGCCATGGAAAAGGCGGGTTTCACGAAAGAAAGCGGCTTGCGGTCGTTTACCGTGCAAATGGAAGTGCCAACCCTCTCCGACACCATGCCGGACAATGAGCGGCTCTTGCGGGCAATCCGTGCAGTAACAGGGGCAGTGAATGTCGAATTGCCCTACTTTGCCCTCAAAAGACTGCCGAACCTTCTTCGAGAGAATGAATTCACGCTGCGATGCATATCGGAGAGGCGTGAAGACTCGCTTGAAATTCTCGATCTGCTGCCCAAAACAGATGCTATTCCCATCTGCGGCCTGGCTTTGGATATCGGCACGACGGCGGTGTCCGGTCTCTTGGTCGATATGGAAACCGGAAGGATTCTGGCCAAGGCTAGCACCGGAAACGGGCAGATCCGCTATGGCGCGGATGTGATCTACCGCATTGTTGCGCAGCAGAAGCCCGGTGGAATTGAGCGGCTTCAAAGGGCCATCGTCGACGAGACGCTTTTGCCGTTCATAGACTTTATGTGCCGTGCGGCAGGAATCCCAAAGAACCGCATTTACCGGATGACCGTTGCCTCCAACACCACGATGAACCACCTTTTGCTCGGCGTGGATGCAAATGCCTTGCGCACAGAGCCGTATATTCCCGCGTTTTTTGAAATCGATCCCTTATCCACACGGGATCTCGGCATTGACCTTGCCCCGAGCGCAAAGCTCTGTCTCGCACCGAATATCGGAAGCTATGCAGGCGGGGATATCACCGCCGGTACTTTGGCGGGCATGATGTGGAACAGGCCGGAACTGTCCCTGCTGATAGACCTCGGCACAAACGGTGAAATTGTATTCGGCAACAGCGAGTTTCTCATAGCGTGCGCCTGCTCGGCTGGACCTGCTTTCGAGGGCGGCGATATCAGTTGCGGCATGAGAGCTATGGATGGAGCAATCGATGCATGCGTGATAGACAAGGATACAAAGAATCCGGTGCTTTCTGTTATCGGCGGCGTACGGCCTTTCGGACTTTGCGGCTCTGGAATCATCGATGTAATCGCAGAGCTGTTTCATACAGGCATCATTGACGGCAAAGGCAAGTTCGTTGTTGAGAGCGAGCGCGTCAAGTTTGACGAATTTGGTATCGGCAGCTTTGTTTTGGCGTTTGCGGATGAATCGCTAAGCGGGCGCAGCATAGCGATCACTGAAGTGGACATTGACAATTTTATACGTGCAAAAGGCTCGATTTATTCCGCAACTATAACTCTTCTAGGTTCACTTGGCTTTTTGCCGGCAGACATAGAACACATTGTTGTATCGGGCGGAATCGGCAATAGCATTAATATCAAAAATGCAATCCGCATTGGTATGTTCCCCGATGTGCCGCTCGAAAGATACCGCTATATCGGAAATTCTTCCCTCGCGGGAGCTTACGCCATACTTGTTTCAAGAGCAGCGGCAGTCCGTCTGCATGAGCTTTCAAAAAGCATGACGTATATGGAATTGAGCGTCCAGCGCGGATACATGGACGCCTTTGCCGCCGCATGTTTCTTGCCCCACACCAATGACGAGTTATTTCCATCGGCAAGGGGCTAGAGCGTTTTCAACTCAAGTGTTAACAAAATGCTGGGTGCCACATCCATTCCGCGTTCTTTGCGGAATGGGTGGGATAGCGCAACTGTTCATTTCGACCGTAAACAACAGAACCGAAAACGCTCTAACGACGGATCGCGGCATGATTGGATGTGAAGCTGCAACAGTCTCGCGATCGGCAAAGCTTGTCGCTCCGGGGTATCGTGAGTTTTTTGTGGTTGACCGGAAAGAGTAGTTGACGCCAGACCTGAAGACCACGTTTTCCGGTAGTCCCCGCCGCAGGGGTTCAGTGCCCCGGCATCATGCCCCATAGCATGACCAGCGTCATGCCGATGACGATGATGCTGGTGCCCCAGGCGATCACGTTCCACAGGCCCGAGTTTTTGTGCTCGCCCATCAGGTCGGCGCGGTTGATCAGCATCAGCATCAGGATGATGACCACGGGAAGCAGCACGCCGTTGAGCACCTGCGACAAGATAGCCACATTGATCAGTTGCGCGTCGGGCAGCAGCAGCACGGTCAGCGCTCCGCCCGCGATGAGCAGCGTATAGAGCCAGTAGAAGAAGGGCGCTTCCTTGAAATGCTTGTCCACGCCGGACTCCAGGCCGAGTCCCTCGCAGACCGTGTAGGCCGTCGAGATCGGCAGGATCGAAGCCGCGAAGATCGAAGCGTTGAAGAGCCCGAAGGCAAAGAGAAGGAAGGCGTAGTCGCCGGCCAGCGGGCGCATCGCCTCGGCCGCGTCCGAGGCCTCCTGGATGGTGCCCATGCCATGCACGTAGAGCGTGGCCGCGCAGGCCACGATGATGAACCAGGCCACAATATCGGTGAACAGGCTGCCGACGATCACGTCCAGCCGCGAGGCCGCGTAATCCTTGACGCGAATGCCCTTTTCCACAACTGAAGACTGGAGATAGAACTGCATCCACGGGGCGATGGTGGTGCCTACCACGCCGATGGCCATATAAATATACGCCTTGTCGCTCCAGACCGACCTGGCTGGCAGCTTGACCGTGGCCCACAGCGCATCGTGCCAACTGGGCTGCGAGAGCACGCCCGCAAAGATATACGCGATATAGACCACCGAGGCGATGAGAAAGATCTTCTCCGTGCTCTTGTAGCTGCCCTTGACCACCATGGTCCAGACCAGCCCCGCGCACAACGGCACGGAGATGAATTTTGTCACGTGAAACAGATGCATCGACCCGGCGATGCCGATGAACTCCGTGACCACATTGGTGTAATTGACGATGACCAGCAGCACCATCAGCACAAAGGTCAGCCGCAGCCCAAACTCCTCGCGGATCAGGTCGCTCAACCCCTTGCCGGTGACCACGCCCATGCGGGCGCACATCTCCTGCACCACGATCAATGCAATGGTGATGGGTATGATGGTCCACAACAGGGTATAGCCGTATTGCGCGCCAGCCTGGGAGTAAGTGAGAATCCCGCCCGAGTCGTTATCGACATTGGCCGTAATAAATCCAGGGCCGAGAACGGCCATAAACAGCAGTATCCGGATTCGCCAGCGCTTCCACATGCCCACGGGTTCCTAAGGAGGATTCATAAAGTTCCTCCCTGACCATAACAGGTGAGGGCTAGACGGGCGAACCCTGCGCCTGTCTAGCCCTCAAGAAGAGCCGAAAATAGCAGTTGACAGTGTTATGGTACCTAATAATCATAGTACATAGATAACAGGAGGAACCGATGCCAAAAGATGAACAGAGTTTCCGCGAACCCGTCCTCGTCGAGCGCGTCCAGACCGGTGTGCGCATGGAAAAACGCTTGTTGAAAGTGCTCAAGGCCATCGCCGAGCTGAAAGACCTAACCCTCGGCGACCTGCTGGAGGGCATCGTCCTGCACGCCTTCGAGGGAAAAACTGTTCCTTTCTCGCCACAAACGCTCAAGGAGATCGAGCAGCTCAAGGCCATCTATGGCCTGACCCTCAAAGCCGCCGACAGCCATAACCTCAGGGAAGACAAACAATAACCAAAATCCAGGACCAATACAAAAGGGTGGATGACTCCTTGCGGATCATCCACCCCTTATCGACTCAAAAAAGTTGCAGTTGCTCTGATCCCGCTCTACGCGGTGGCGGCCAAAACCCGCCCCGCCGGCATGGCTCCACTCGCGTCTAGATTCAGCAGCCCGTGAACCACGTCGGCGGCGTTATAGGATGTGCGGCCGACGGCCAGAAACTGCGCCACGGTATTCAGGTCGTCGCCGACGGTGACCAGGGGCGGCTCGACGCTTCCGTCGGTGCGAATCTGCGCGTAGCCAACGTTGGACAGTAGCGCATTGCACATGCATTTTCTGCCCACCGTCTCCTCGACCTTGCCACCCTTGGCAACGTACGAAGCCACGGGCTCGGCGGCGCAGCGGTAACCGATCTTTCCATTCGCTGCAAGATACCCCTCCCGCAAAAAGCCCAAATCGCAAACCCTCGTCCGCGCAGCCATAACGGCTGGATCGGAATAGCTGCCTTCTATCTGTGCCACCTTGAATGGAAATCCCGTCGGCGAGGCCCGCGGGTCGGTAAAGACCACGCCCGTGCCCGTAGCCGCCTTGGCCAGCAGTTCCCGCTTCAAATCCGCACGCAGGCTGGACTCTTCGGCGAATGCAAAAGCGGTTCCCACCTGCACCCCGGCCGCGCCCAGATCCAGCGCCTCACGCACTTTGGCGGCGCTGCCGTAGCCGCCCGCCAGCCAGAAAGGCACGCCCAGCGCCCGCAGGTCGGCAATGTTCACCCGGTCCCGCTCGCCATAGACCGGCTCTCCGGAGGCCGACAGTTGCAGTTTGCCCCGCGGCGGGGCATTGTGCCCGCCTGCCGTCGCGCCTTCGACCACCAACCCGTCCACCCGGCCACTGGCGCGGCGCAGCATGGTCGTCGCCAGCGTATTGGAAGAGACGATAGCCAGGAACTTTGGCCGGCTCAGCAAAGGC
>Ga0182030_10021017_pt1 | contig 12261 bp, 7 predicted proteins | sample 812S3MmetaG_FD_121299 | JGI IMG/M metagenome (GOLD analysis project Ga0182030, IMG submission 121299) | Permafrost microbial communities from Stordalen Mire, Sweden - 812S3M metaG (Illumina Assembly) | ecosystem: Environmental > Terrestrial > Soil > Wetlands > Permafrost | place: Sweden...
CTGATGTTTGCGCGCCTCATCAACTGCCTCTCGCCGACCACGACCGATGGCCTGCCGGACTACTGCGGCGTCTGCCGCAACTGCGAACGGATCGGTGAAGCTGCCGATCTCGATGTCCGCATTGCCGCTGCACTCGCCTCTCGCGAAGAGCTGCGCGAGACAGACAAAAAAGAGACCCGCATCCTCATCCAACCGCACCCGGATGTGCTCGTCATCCCGCCCGACCCGCCGCAGAATCTCATCAAAATCGGCCAGGTCCGCCAAGTGATCCACAATGCCTATTACCGGCAGCCGGTCGAGGGCAAGCGCTCCATCTTCCTCTTCACCTCATCGGCCTTTATGAAAGAGGCCGCCAACAGCCTGCTCAAAGTCCTCGAGGAGCCGCCGCCCAACTGCACCCTGATCCTGCTCTCAGAAAACCCGGCTGAGATGCTGCCCACCATTCGCTCCCGCGCCATGCTCTTCCGCCTCGGCGCAGTTCCGGTTGAGACGCTGGAAGAGCTGTTGGCCAAGCGCCGTCCCGACCTTAAAGGCCATCGCCGCGCACTGGTCGCTCGTATCGCCGAAGGAGCCGTAGGCCGCGCGCTCGGTTTCGACATTGAGACCTATCTGGCCAGCCGCCAGGACGCGCTGACCATCCTGCGCACCGCCCTGCGCGATCCCGATTTTTCGACCCTCTTCCGCGCCACGGAAACCTACCGCGCCGGCGCCGACGGCCAGGGGAAGACGCTCAACCTGATTCGCGCCGCCAACAAGCTCATTGAGGATCTGCTGATGCTGGTGGCTGGCTCACCGCAACTGATGCGCAACCAGGACATTTCCGCCGAACTCACCCAGCTCGCCCAAGGCATCAACCTCGACTGGATCGACCACGCCGCCCACGCCCTCGCCGAAGTGGAAAAGGGTATGCGCCGCAATCTGCTCCGCTCGCTTTCTCTGGACGCGATGGCCGTTTCCCTGGAACACGCTTAGATCGTGGCAACATCCGGGCCTGGCGGAGCGTGGCCCGGAAATTGAGGAGCAACCTGTCAGCCACTGCGCGCATCTCAATTCGCAAGACATTCAGTTTTGTACGTCTGGTTGCGATGCGGTGCCGTTGGCGCGGGCAAGTCCTTGCAATTCTCTTTGCGTCCGCGAAGCAGTTCCAACCGTCTGCAACTGTATGCTTGCAAATTGCGTGAGAGAAGTCCACATCCCTTCGCCGGTGTGTGGCCGGTGCTTCAACCGGTGCCCAAGGTGACCGGTTCGACCGGATCTGCGCTTCGCACCGGCATTCTTTCTCACTCCTGGAGTACGTGTTTATGGCGAAACAGACTTTACGCGAGGCAGCAGCAGCTATGCTGCCACCGATCACCATAGGAGCATCAACCGCCGTTCTCGACCTGCCGCTGCCCGCCACGGAAACCGTCAACGGCGCGCAGCCGAAGCCCAGGGTGCGCAGAACACGGCCCACCCTCGCAGCACCCGCGATCAACCACCACGCCGCGATGCCGCTCGACGAGCATGGATCGAACCGTCAGGCTGAGCTGTTCTATTTGCAAAAGCAAATTCAGTTGCAGACCCAGATGGTCTTCATTCTGGAGGACAAGAGCCGCATCCAAGGCGTGATTGAGTGGTACGACCGCAATTCCATCAAAGTGCGGGGAAAATCCCGCGTGCTCATTTATAAATCCGCCATTAAATATCTCTATAAGGCTGGCGAACAGGGCTCCCACTCAGATTAAGGCCTTCTCAAACCTGTGCCTGCGCCTCAACAGTCGCGGCCTTGCGCAGGCGATCCCGAATGGCTGCCCCGACGCCCTTCGACGGCGGCTGCGGACAGAGGATCACCGCACATCCTGCAGCATCGAGAGCGCGCAGACCGGCAAAGAGCCGCTGCGCCAGCTCCTCCGGCTCCGACATCCGGCCCCAAAGAAAAACCTCGGCTCGGCTGCGCAGCCACTCCGACTCACCGGATAATTCCGTTGGCAGCATCACGCCCAAATACTCCTGCGGATACCGCGACACCAAGGCGCGCAAATCCTCAGCGTCGCGCCACGGCTCTGCCAGTAACAGGCGGGCCCTGGGCGCATAGTGCCGCAAACCGACCCCCGGCGAAGGAAGAGCCTCACGCGGCGCGGCACGCAAGTCTTCCTTCTCGACATACATCTCCACCGGGCCTGCAACGCTGCGAATCTGCTCCAACGTAATCGCGCCGGGCCGGTAAACGATCATCGGCGAGGTATTTGGATCGAGCACGGTCGACTCAACGCCGCAAGCCGCCGGCCCCGCATCCACCACCGCATCGATGCGCCCATCCAGATCCTCCAGCACATGCTCCGCCGTGGTAGGACTGGTGTGCCCAAAGCGATTGGCGCTCGGCGCCGCTACCGGTACGCCGGCAGCGCGGATGACCGCCAATGCCACGGGATGCGAAGGCATGCGCACACCCACCAGCGGACGCCCCGCCGTTACCGCATCCGGCACCGGAGCCGAGCGCGGCAACAACAGTGTCAGCGGCCCCGGCCAGAATGCCTCAATCAGCCACCGCGCCGTGTCAGGAACTCTCGCAACGACCGTAGCCAACATCGCCTCATCGCAGACATGCACAATCAGCGGGTCCCATCCTGGCCGATCCTTGGCGGCAAAGATGGCCGCCACCGCAGCCGGATCGAGCGCATTCGCTCCCAAGCCGTAGACCGTCTCTGTCGGCAACGCCACCGTGCCGCCGCTGCGCAGAATCGCCGCCGCCTGATTGATCGCTTGCAGAGACCCCGGACTTTCGAGCCGTTCCGTATCGACCCTCAGACGCAATGTTTGCATCTCTTTATTATCAACTGCCTGTGGCCGCGGACACACCCTGCGTCGGATGCGCCATCTGTCGTATACTCCGGGTCATGAGTGCTATCGAAACCGAGATCAAGTTTCGCGTCGCGGAGACCGCCGCGCTCGAAACCCGGCTCGCGGAGATCGGCTTTCGCCTGGTGACGCCGCGAAGCTTCGAGAGCAACACCCTCTACGACACCACTGGCCGCCAACTGCGCGTCAAACGCGAGCTTGTCCGTATCCGGCATTACGCAGGCCGCTGGCTGCTCACGCACAAGCGCGTCCCCGACTCGGGCATTGGAGAAGACCGGCACAAGCATCGCGTCGAAACGGAAACGGAGATCTCCGACGGCCCTGCGCTGGCCGATGTCTTCGCCTCCATCGGACTCGTTCCAGTCTTTCGCTACGAAAAATGGCGCACCGAGTGGACCGACGACACCGGTCATTGTGTCGTGGACGAGACCCCGCTGGGCGCTTTTGCGGAACTCGAAGGTCCCGCCGAGTGGATCGACAACGTCACGCAGCGCTTGAGCGTGGATCCATCCGACCAGCTCACCCTCAGCTACGGCCGCCTCTTTGAACAGTGGCGTGAACAGACCGGCAGCACAGCCGAGGACCTGACCTTCGCCGCGCTGGCTGAGTCAGCGAACTAATGGCAGGCGCATCCCCTTAGATTAGAGTTTTCCAGTCCAACCACAAGCCAAGCTCAGAAAAAACTCATGACAGCCGTCTAATGCTTTCATCCCTCCGGTCGATAAGGTGTGCAGGCGACCTTTCGCCCTGGATGTCTCCCATGACTCTTCTTTCTCTTCGCCACTCCCGAGCAAAGCATCCCCGCCGCCTGGCAAAGCTGGCTTCGCTGGCGGTCTTTACCATCGCAATCGCCGCCAGCCTTCCGATGTACGCAGTCGGTTCGGACCGGCCAGTCAAACAGCGCGTCGCTCCGGCCTACCCTGAGATTGCCAAGCGCATGCATATCACCGGTGTTGTGAAGGTGGCTGCTACCGTTGCGCCGGATGGCAGTGTTTCCGCAACCAAGGCTATCTCCGGCAACCGCATGCTCTCAGATGCGGCAGAGCAAGCGGTACACAAGTGGAAGTTCGCGACCGCCGCTGAAGAATCCACCGTTGAGGTCGAAATCAACTTCGCTCCCGCGCAGTAGTTCTGGACGAGGAGGACTATCCCCGCCCGGATATTGCACAGCGATTCTTAAGACTTCGCTAAGAGTTACGCCTCAACACCGTGGCACTTCTTGAACTTCTTACCGGAACCGCAAGGGCAGGGGTCGTTGCGACCGACCTTGGCGCCTATTTGGCGCTGCGCCGGTTCGCTGGCAGCCGATGCCCCGGCCATTCGTGCCGCGCTCAGCTCGCGCTGCTTCTTGCGCTCGAATTCCTTTGCGATCGCATCGATCGTAGTAGTGGGAACGCGGGTGGGCACGGCAATTTCCTGCGGCGCAGGCTGCCTATATCCCGGCGGAGGGCCGTTTGGCGATCCAGCCGGAGCCGGGAGTGCCGCGCTCTCAACCGGCGGGGCTGGCGGAACGGTGCGGGCAGACAAGTCGAGCTCCGGAGTTTCGGCAAACGGCTGTCCATCCGGCCCGACAATCTGCATCCGGAAGAGGAACCGCGCCGTATCTTCCTGGAAGCGCGTCATCATCGCCTCAAACATCTCATAGGACTCTTTTTTGTAGGCCACCAGCGGGTCCTGCTGCGCATAGCCGCGCATGCCGATCCCTTCTTTCAAGTGGTCCATCGAAAGCAGATGGTCCTTCCAGAGCCCGTCCAGAACGGAAAGCATCACCATGCGCTCGTGGTAGCGCATCGCCTCCGCGCCGAGAATCTTTTCCTTCGACTCATAATCGGCGCGCAGCGTGTTGTAGCAGGCTTCGCCCAGCTCGTGCCTTGAAATCTCCAACGGATCGATCTTGCGCGCGTCCAGATCCAGGCCGAACTGCTCAACCAGCTTGGTCTTCAACCCCTTCAAATCCCACTGCTCCGGATGCTTCTCCAGTGGCGCAAACTGGTCTAGAATGCTGCTGAGAATATTCGAGAGATAATCCTCCAGAATCAGCTCGCGCTGTTCGACCGCCAGCAACAAATTGCGGCGCAGGCCATAGACCGCCTCGCGCTGCTTGTTCATCACGTCGTCGTATTCGATGATGTGCTTGCGCGACTCGAAGTTCTGCGCTTCAACGGCCTTTTGCGCGCCTTCAATACGCTTCGAAATCATCCTCGACTCGATCGGCACGCCCTCTTCCATCCCCAGCCGCTCAAGCAAGGTCGAGACCCACGCCTTGGCGAAGATGCGCATCAAATCGTCTTCGAGCGAGAGGTAAAAGCGCGAGGCTCCAGGGTCGCCCTGGCGTCCGGCTCGTCCGCGAAGCTGGTTGTCGATGCGCCGCGACTCGTGCCGCTCCGTGCCCAGGATGAACAGTCCGCCCGCCTCGATTACCTTGGCATGTTCTGCGTTCACTGCAGCCGTGTGCACCGCGCTCACAGTCTGCCAATCCGATTCCAGCGTCTCAAATTCCTGCCCTTGATAGTAAAAGCGCAAAAAACCAGCCGGAGCCATGGGATTGATTGCGCCCTCGGCCACGCTGATGGCCCTGGCCAGCCCCTTCTTCACCAGTTCCTGACGGGTCATGAACTCCGGATTGCCGCCCAGGATAATGTCCGTGCCGCGTCCGGCCATGTTGGTGGCAATCGTTACCATCCCGTAGCGACCGGCCTGCGCGACAATCTCCGCTTCGCGCTCGTGGAACTTGGCGTTGAGCACGACATGCTTCACGCCCTTGCGCTGCAGGGTCTGCGAAAGCAGTTCGCTCTTCTCAATCGACGTGGTTCCGACGAGAATCGGCTGGCCCGTCTCATGCACCGTGGCAATGTCATCCGCGACTGCCTTGTACTTTTCCTTGATCGTCCGGTAGACAATGTCCGACCCGTCGGCGCGCAGCATTGGCTTGTTGGTCGGGATCACGGTGATTTCGAGCTTATAGATCTTGTCGAACTCGGCGGCTTCGGTCTCCGCTGTGCCGGTCATGCCGCTTAACTTCCCGTAGAGCCGGAAGTAGTTCTGGAAGGTAATCGTGGCCAGCGTCTGGTCTTCCTTGCGAATGCTGACGCCCTCCTTTGCCTCGATCGATTGATGCAGGCCATCCGACCAGCGGCGCCCCGGCATCAGGCGGCCGGTGAAGGTGTCCACGATGATGACTTCGCCGTCTTTGACCACGTAATCCACGTCGCGTTTGTAGAGCGAATGGGCCTTGATGCCGACCTCGACATAGTGCTTCAGATCCCAGTTTTCCGGATCGGCAATGTTGTCGATGCCAAGCTCCTTTTCGATGGTGATCCAGCCCTCATCGGTCACGCCGATGGTGCGATGTTTTTCGTCCACCACGTAATCGCCAGAGAAAATCTTCGCCTCGCCCTGGCCAGGATCGACCTCCTCGCCCAGTTCGAGCCTGGGAATGATGGCGCGGACGCGGGCGTACTTGTCCGTCGTCTGGTCGGTAGGGCCGGAGATAATCAGCGGCGTACGCGACTCGTCGATCAGGATCGAGTCGACCTCGTCGACGATGGCGTAATACTGCCCGCGCTGCACGCAGTCCTTGATTTCGAACTTCATGTTGTCGCGCAGGTAGTCGAAGCCGAACTCGTTGTTGGTGCCGTAGGTGATGTCGGCTGCATAGGCTGCGCGGCGCTGGTCGTCACTCAGGTCATGCACGATGACGCCGACTGTCAGCCCGAGAAACTCGTAAATCTTGCCCATCCACTCGGCGTCGCGCTTGGCCAGGTAGTCGTTCACCGTGACCACGTGAACGCCGTGGCCGGCCAGCGCGTTCAGGTAGCAGGCGAGGGTCGCGACCAGCGTTTTGCCCTCACCCGTACGCATTTCGGAGATCATGCCCTTATGCAGAATCATGCCGCCAATCATCTGCACGTCAAAGTGGCGCATCTTCACGGCGCGCTTGCCAGCCTCGCGCACCACGGCAAAGGCCTCTGGAAGCAGTTCGTCGAGCGCGGCCTTTTCCGCAGTTTTGATGGCCTCTTCGCCCTCGATCCCGGCGAGCTTGGCCGCGATGCGCTCGCGAAATTCGACTGTCTTGGCGCGCAACTGCTCGTCGGTTAGCGGGATCAACTGCGGTTCAAAGGCATTGATTTGGGCGATGGTGGGCAACAGGCGCTTGATCACACGCTCGTTGTTGGTGCCAAAAATCTTGGTAAGTATTTTGCCGAACACTGGAAATCTCCATCAATAGGTCAAGATGCGGCGCTGTAGCATTTTCCCAAACGGTGCAGACCGAAGCTGTGATCTCCGCGTGAGCTGTGATCTCCGCGTGGACTTTCGCCAAGAAAATCCACATCCTGACCCGCAAGAGAATTCACAAGTATTTTGGAAAATGCCTTAAAACGCAGCATGAACGGGAGTTTAACGCTGGGGTCGCGAACTGTCTCCGCCTGCTTCAGCGCTGCATTCAGCGGCTGGAAGCTGGACTTCGCACAGAGATTCGCGGACACGGGCACCGGCTAGTGGACGCGCGATTTGCTACGGAGCGGGACTGCCCGTATGCTCGAATACGCTGCCGACCGAAGAGACAGCACACAAATCCGGAGGTAACAGACCGCTAAGACCAGTCTCAGACTCCGGCCGAAGCGCAGCCAGCATCACTGGAGTCGTCTGCCGAGCCTGCGCGGCAAGGATCCTCGCCCACTGGGAGAGCGCAAAACTCGATCCCTTGCTCTTGGCAGCGGGCAAGACCAGTCGGCCCGAGCGACTAGCGCCGCCGATGTTGCGCCGGGAAACCAGAACCACTTCCCCGGCCGGACTAACTCGAATCTGGCCGCGAATCTGGCCGCGAATCTGGCCGCGAATCTGGCGCGTAGCGTTCAAAACCGGGCTACCCGCCCAACGGGAAGCCGAATCGCCGCCAAAGGAAGCAGGTGCCTGAGCCCGAGCCACATCCGCCAGCAAAGCCAGCAGGAAGAACGCGTACATCGCCCGGTCAAGTCGCTTCATACATTCATTCTAACGGGAATTGTGCGGCTTGTGTTGGCGCCGTCCCAGCTTCGTCGGAGCGGAGATGACAGGACTTGGGCTCTGGGTCAGCTTTGATTTCAGTCAATATCCCCCGGCAGAGCTGGGGGCTTTATTTCGTGAGCCGCTCGAAGCGGCTGAGGGGGTCGCTGACGCGGCCCCAGTGATGTTGAGCCACCGAAAGGTGGCAGGTCATTTCCACATGTTCAGCTGATCGAGACGATGATCTTCCTTTTCCTGGTTTCGGATGTACTCCCGAATCGTCGCCTCGTCTCGACCTACGGTCGAAACAAAGTCTCCCCGCGCCCAGAAGCTGCGGCCTACGCAGTTCTGTTTCCGCTCGCCGTAAACCCGTGCCAAGTGAATCGCGCTCTTGCCCTTAATGAACCCAACCACATGCGACACAGCATGCTCAAGCAGTTGATCCGTCCAGTGCGGGGTTTCAAGACGCTGAAGACCGCCTACGCGACGATCACGGGATTTGAGGTGATGCGTACGCTACTTTTGCAACAGAGCTATTTTGAATTCTTGATTGCTCCAGTTAAAGCGGCGCCATTCGCACGCTTATAACGCTGGGGCGCGACGCATTGGCCGCGATGTTCCGGGTTTCGATCAGGATCTCAAAGGGACGAATTACCCCGCCGGGGCTCATCGCGCGCTCCAGCAATGGCGCCATTTCGTCCGGATTGAGCAGCCATGCGCCGGCCGCCTGTGTCCCCGCCATGTTGACTCCCTCGATAATCAGCACATGTCCCGTCCCGCTGAGATTCGGCACATACGCGATCAAGCCATAGGTCTGGAGCAGCGGATCGTTCGGCTCGCTGGCATAATGGGTTCGCTCTCCGGCCAAGGGGTGCTGGTTGAGGATGGCCGGTGAGCCCCCAAACTCCGACCCATCGGAGAACTGGAAGTTCAACTCTTTCTGAAAGAGCTCCGACCATGGGTTGGCATCCGGCGAGCCAAGCAGAATGGCATTGCCGGAGCGCAGGTCGTCGATGCGCAGGTCGCGCGCATAGCGAATCATCAGCCGCTCCGGCACCACCTCTTTCAGACGCGCAAGGGAGGTCGTCAGGTCGAGGTCGGCCATGCTCGTATAGCGCCGGTTCCCAAGAGTTTCAATCTTGTGCGTGAGCCGGAAGCGGTCTTCCGGCTTCATGCCTGCGGCCAGGTCACCGATCTCCAGGTCGATTGCGGACTGGGTCCTGTAAGCGCCGTTTGCATAGTCCTCCAATGAAACGGAGTGCTTCATGAAGCTTTGCAGCATCACCAGTCCGCCGTCGGCGGGCACCACAAACGTGTCCTCGGTTGACTGAAAGAGCTGGCTCCAAAAGAGGTGTTCGGCGCGCGCCGCCTGATTCTCGGCGGTCGCGTGGGGAGGGGGGAACTTGAGGGCCACCAGGTAACCCGCGCAGAGAGTGGCCGCAACCATGCAGAGAGCGGCAAAAACGTAGGGGTGTCTGGTCCTCCAGGAAGCCGTACGCCCGGGCCCATTCTCACTTTCCGGGGAGATTTCCGGTTCGGCAAATCCAGGCCGCCTGGCGGCCTGAGCCGGTGATAAAGGTTGCGGCTTGCCGGGTTGCCAGGTCTCGCCGGCGTTCCGGGCAGTCGAGTCAAGCAGACCCTCAAATGAATCTCCGGTTCCTTGCCAGGCGTCCGGCCCTTGGTCGCCTTGTGGCGCTTTCGCTCCTTCTGCCGGCGCAAGAGGCGTGGCTACCGACAGCGCTTGATCCCTGGGGGAGAACACCGGAACATACCCGCCGCGCGGAATGGCCACGGTGAGCCCTTCGTCTTTTCCCTCGGTCGCGAAGTATTCCTCGATCCGCTTGCGCAGGGTGCGGGCATAGCTACGGACGATATTGTCGTCTCCCGAGTTGTAGCCGGCCTCGCGCCCGAAAACGTAAATCCCGATCTGCTGTTCGGTAATCTCATCGACCGTCCCAGCCAGATAGCGGTCACAAACGAAGAGCAGGAAGTTGGAGAGCAGCGTGGAGCGGCCCAGACCCTGACCGGCGACTATCCGCTGGACTAGCCTCCAGCGTGGGTCATCGAAGCCTGACTTCATGCGCGGCTTTAGAGCGCTGCCGAGCCGATAGGGCGCAGACCGCCATTTCGGCGGCGAAGTCGTAGGTGGAATCATGGCAGCACCAACCCTCTCCAACGGTTTCCAGGCTGCACCCGGTTCGCCGAATACCCATGAGGCGAGATTGATTTTATGTGCAAATTGTAAACAGGAGATGAACCCATCACCGTTTTGCGAGTTCAACAGCCGTGTGAAATTCAAATAATAACAATTCCTTATCCCCAGGATTTACAACAACATAACCAGCATATTCAGGGGTGTGAATGCAGTTCATGCACCGTGTCGCCCCCTTGTTGAGCTGTCCCGTCTCACCAATACTCAGCACAGATCATAACCTTGGCATGAGCCTTCCAAACCGGATCGATGCTCAAGCTGTTTCCACACCTGAGTTTTGCTAAGAACTTTTATGGAGAGGCACGATGTTTCCTGGACATTACAAATTTCGCGCGTTGCCAGCAGTCTTCCATAGGCGAGCATCCTTGCTGTTGCTCATGCTCGCTTTGGCGACGGGCGCCCTTGCGCAAGGCATTACCGGATCCATCAACGGCACGGTGACGGACCAGTCCGGAGCCACGGTTTCCGGTGCGATGGTCACCATTCGCAATGTGGACGACAACGCCACGCGCACCGCCACGACTTCCGGCGCCGGCACCTATGATTTCACTCTATTGCGTCCCGGCCTCTACCGCATGGCCATCGACAAGCCCGGATTCCGTCGCTTCGAGCACAACGGCATCGGTCTCGAAATCGACCAGGTTGCCAAGATCGACGCTGTGCTGGAGGTTGGGTCCGATACGGCCACCATCGACGTCAGCACCACCGTGCCAATTCTCGAGACGGAGCAATCGTCCATCGGCCTGGTACAGGACAGCAGTCAGATTCAGAACACGCCGCTCAACGGACGCCTCACCCTGCAGGGCCTCATGATTTTAGCTCCGGGGATGCAGGGCTTGCCGAACGCCCAGGACACCATTCCCACCTCCGGCATAACGTTCTCAGCGGGCAGCACCCGGCGCAACTCCTACGGCACGCTGGCAACAACGCTGGACGGCTCGGTGAACGAAGAGTTGTCACTGCAGCGGTCGGCCGCCGAGATTCCTTCGATAGACGCACTTGACCAGTTCAAGATCATCACCAGCGGCGCTCCGGCCGAGTTCGGCCAACAGGCGCAGATTATCGTTGCCACCAAGAGCGGCAGCAACCGATATCATGGCGAAATGCTGTGGTTCAACCGCTCCAAAGGCCTGAACGCGAAGACCAACTCCTTCGTCTCGGAATCCGCTACGAAGGCGCGTCCACCGTATGAGCGCAACGAGTACGGCGGCAACTTCAGCGGTCCGATCAGCATTCTGCACTTTTATCAGGGTAAGGATCGCTCCTTCTTCTTCGCAGCCTACGAGGGCTACGGCTACACATTCTCTTCGGCGGCCAACACGATACAACCTTCAGCCTTGATGCGGAGCGGGGACTTCAGCGAATTTCTGCCAGGGGGCGCCTGCTACAACCCTTCCAAGGGCGCGGTTCATATTGTGAACCCGGTGACGGGCGTGGACTACTCGGCCAGCGGCAACAAGATTCCCGCCTCGGACCAGAACGCGGTCTCGCTGAAGCTGTTGAGTCTTCTTTATCCGAACGCGACAAGCTCGGGCTGCTACACCACGAACACCTACCAAAACATCAGCTATACCCAGAACGCCAAACGCGTCTCTCTGCGGCTCGACCACAAGCTGACGGATCGCGATCAGTTGCGCGGCACCTTCATGCGGGCTTTCTTCGGTCCGTACGCCAATAGTTGGACGGATAGCCTGACCGGCGGCTACAGCGGTTATGGCGAACACAATGTGGATACGACCCTGGGCTGGACGCACACCTTCTCACCGACGATGATTCTTGACGTGCCTGCTTCCTACCTGCATCTGGAGGTGGTGCGCGCGCCCCACGTAACCGGCATCGACTTCGGTTCCCTCATCCCCGGCCTGGGAACGACCTCCGACAGCGGTTCGCCGGTCATTAGCATTTCCAATGCGAGCACGAATCCCTATGGAGGCAGTATTACTTCCACGGGCGATTCCGGCGGCGGACACCTCGGCCTGGAGCAGGACATCCAGTTCAGCCCCTCGCTGACCAAGGTGTTCTCCAAGCACACCGTCAAGGTGGGTAGCTCGGTGGTGTACGGGAATTTCTTTGACTCCAGCGTGGTCAGTCCCGGCAACTTCACCTTCAATCAGTCCTACTCTGGCGACTCGTTTGCGGACTTCCTGCTTGGCGTACCGTCGTCAACCGGGAACGGCGACCCGAGCGGTGAATATCCGCGCCGCCTTCGCACCATGCAATATGCC
>Ga0182030_10021018_pt1 | contig 12260 bp, 12 predicted proteins | sample 812S3MmetaG_FD_121299 | JGI IMG/M metagenome (GOLD analysis project Ga0182030, IMG submission 121299) | Permafrost microbial communities from Stordalen Mire, Sweden - 812S3M metaG (Illumina Assembly) | ecosystem: Environmental > Terrestrial > Soil > Wetlands > Permafrost | place: Sweden...
ATGGCCAACCCTGCACACCAGTATGGCCAACCCTGCACACCAGTATGGCCAACCCTGCACACCAGCATGGCCAACCCTGCACACCAGCATGGCCAACCCTGCACCGAGGAGAGCCGCAGATGAGTACGATGGACAAGATCGCAGGACTGAAGGAAATTCTGGCGCTGGATCCCAAGAACAGCTTTGCCCGTTATGGGATTGCGATGGAACTGGCCAAGAGTGGCGATATCGACGCTGCGCTGGCCGAGTTCGACACGCTGTTGAGCCTTGACCCGGATTATACGGCTGCCTACTTTATGGCTGCGCAGACATTGGCCACGGCAGGACGCACCGCCGAGGCAGTTGAGCGACTCAAAACCGGGATTGGGTGCGCAGCACGCGGCGGCAACCGCCATGCGCAGAGTGAGATGCAGGCGATGCTGGACGAGCTAGACCGATAGGCCAGGATGCTCACTGGTCGTTTTCCTATTACTTCTCCGCAGAAAACTTACCAAAATCCGACGCGGAAGTAATCTTTTGTTGCACAACTCGCATCTATACTTACACTATGGCGAAATATTCCATTGTTGTGCCTTTTCATAACGAAGAAGATAACGTCACGGTTTTATACGCGCGCCTGAAGCAAGTGATGGAACAGGTTGGGGATAGCTTTGAGCTGGTGCTGGTGGACGACGGATCGAGCGACCGCACCTACAAGCTGATGGAAGAGATTGCAGCGGTGGATAGCCGCGTGCTGCTCATCAAACTGCGCCGCAATTTTGGCCAGACTCCGGCGCTGGCGGCTGGCTTTGACCACGCATCCGGTGAATTCATTCTGGCGATGGATGGCGACCTGCAGCACGACCCCAATGAGATTCCCCTTTTTCTGGAAAAGCTGGAAGAGGGCTATGATGTGGTCTCTGGCTGGCGCAAAGAGCGCATTGACAACTTCATTCTGCGTCGTTTTCCTTCACGCTGCGCCAACTGGCTGATGGCCAAGTTGAGCGGCGTGGATATTCACGACTTTGGCACCACCTTCAAGGCCTATCGCCGCGAAGTGATCCACAACATTCCGCTCTACGGCGAAATGCACCGCTTTATCCCGGCGTTGGCCAGTTGGTATGGCGCGTCGATCTGCGAAATTCCCATCAAGAACGTGAACCGGGAGCGGGGCAAGAGCCACTACGGAATTGGCCGTACCTTCCGCGTTTTCTTTGATCTGCTCACGATCCGCTTTCTGCTCAAGTATATGGGCCGTCCGCTGCATTTTTTTGGCGGCATTGGCGCGTTGGGCATGATGGCGGGCAGTTTTATTTCGGCGGTTCTGCTGGTATTGAAGATTCTGCATCCCCATCAAAGCCTGATGGAGCAGCATGGACCGATGTTCGTGGTGGGTGCAGTGATGATCATTGCCGGCATCCAACTGATTGCGATTGGCCTGCTGGGCGAGTTGCAAGTGCGCCATTACTTCACCAGCCAGAATCGGGCACCGTACACTGTGGATCGCATGGTGCGTCTGCGTGCGGCTGAAGAATCGAGTTTACTGTCGGAAGGGTGAAGTACAGGGGTCAGGGGTCTGGGAATGGCAAAGGCAGACCCGAAAGTTCAACTGATTGCAGGAAAATCCGTGCCGATACGACAAATGACGGTTAGAATCGTCTGTACAGTAGGCAGAGTTGCTGCTACCGGCTGCCACAGATGCTTTGCAGCCCCCGAAAGGGGAGCTTTTCCGGATTGAGTGGCTGAAAAGGCGTGGAAATTCCAGGATGATGAAGATTCAGAATCGTTTGCTGCCCATTTGGCTGACCTATGCAGCCGCAATGCTGGTTCTGTTGCCAGCCGTATCCGTCTGCGCACAAGGTGAGCCGGGTGGGGCGCTCCCTGAAGGTGCCGCGCCCGCAAAGGCGCCAAAGACAAGCCCTGTGGCTCCGCTGCAACCCTCGGAGATTCGGATTACGTCGGTCAATCCGGCGGCTGCCCCATCTCAGCCGGTTGATCGAGCTGCGGCCTACTATCACATGGCAATGGCGGCGATGTACGAAGACCGGGCCGTCACCGAGGGCCGAGCGGACCTGGTGAACAAAGCGGTAGATGAATACAAACTGGCGCTGGCCGCTGACTCGACTTCGCCGCATTTGAACGATGGACTGGCCGACCTCTACTTCCGCACTGGCCGCTTTCATGACGCGGAGACCACCGCGCGGGAGTTGCTGAAGACATCACCCGACGACCTGGAAGCACATAAGCAGTTGGGCAGGATTTACCTGCGGTTGTTGAGCGAAGGACAAAATGCGACATCGCCTTCTGCGCTGACCGAGAGTGCGCTGACGATGGCGATTGCCGAGTTTGAGAAGATTGTAGCCTTGCAACCCAACAGCATTGAAGACCGCATGGTTCTGGGCCAGCTCTATACCGTCAAGCACGAGGCAAAGAAGGCCGAGGAGCAATTCAAGACGGCGCAGGCCATCGAACCGGATTCTGAAGACGTGGTACTCAACCTGGCTCGTCTATACGCTGAAAGCGGTGACGTGGCTCATGCGGCCAAGGTCATTGAGGCGATTCCGGTGAACGACCGCAGCCCCAAGATGGAATCTGCTCTAGGCGCTGCGTATGAGCAACTCAAACAGCCCAAGGACGCGATTGCCGCCTTTCAGCGAGCAGCGGATATGGACCCGGACGACGCAGCGACGTTGGACGCTTTGGCGCAGGCTCTGCTCAACAACGACCAGCTGGACGATGCTCTGAAGCAGTATAGATTGCTTGCCGACTCTGACCCGGAAAATGTGGAAGCGCTGGTTCATATCAGCGAAATCCAGCGGCGCCAGGGAAAATATGCCGATGCGCTGACCACAATCCACAAGGCCACGCAAAAAGATCCAAAGTCGCCTGAAGCTGGCTTCAACGAAGGCGTGCTGCTGGATGTGCTTGGCCGTTATGACGAAGCTGCCAAGGTCTTTGAGAACATGGTGGACCTATCCAGCCATGCCAACGGCGCTTATACCAACGAAGAAAAGACCAATCGCAGCATCTTTTTGGAACGGCTGGGCGGGGTTTATCAGGAGCAAAGCAAGACCGACCTGGCGATTGCTACCTTCCAGAAACTGGTCGAGCTGGGCGGCGATTCTGCAGTATCCGGCTACAAGGGGCAGATCGGCGTCTATACAGATGCCAAGCAGTTCGATAAGGCGATTGCCGTTTGCCACAAGGCCGTAGACGCGAACCCCAAGGATCGCGATCTGAAGCTGATTCTGGCCAGTGAACTGGTGGATCTGGGCAAAGCCGACGAAGGGCTGACACTGGCCAAAGGGCTTTTGAACAACACAGCAGATGACCGCACGATCTGGGTTTCGCTGGGCCAGATGAATGTGCGTCTGCGCCGTTGGAAAGATGCTGAAGACGCTTTTGACAAAGCAAGTGGGTTGACCACCAAGAAGGAAGATCGCATCAACCTGCTGTTTCTGCGCGGCGAACTGGCCGAGCGGCAAAAGCATTTTGAGTCAGCCGAGCAGTTTTTCCGTCAAGTGCTGGAACTGGATCCCGATAGCGGCATGACCCTGAACTATCTGGGCTACATGATGGCCGACAAAGGCGTGCGACTGCAAGAAGCACTGCAGATGATTCGCAAGGCTGTGCAGCAAGAGCCAACCAATGGTGCCTACCTGGATTCGCTGGGATGGGTTTACTTCAAGATGGGACAGAACGAACTGGCCGAAGATAACCTCCGTCAGGCTGTTGAGCGCGATGGGTCCGACCCCACCGTCCATGAACATCTGGGCGACCTTTACGAGAAGACTGGCCGCATCCGGCTGGCAGCCGCACAATGGGAGCTATCGCTGGCCGAATACGCAAAGTCCTCCCCCGCCGATGTGGAACCGGGCGATGTTGCCAAAGTGCAAAAGAAGCTGGACAACGTCCGCGTCAAGCTGGCCAAACAGGACAGCATTGCTGGAACGCCGAGGCAGGAATAAGGTGCATACTGGTAGTCCAGTGCTTTAAAGCATTTTCGGAATACATATAGACTTTAAGAGGGGCGTGCAAGGTGGCTTTTTCTTGACGAAAAAGCCACTTGAGTGTCTGCTTTCGGTCTACAGTAATTCCGAAAATGCTTTAGAAATTGTGTTGAAAAGGTTCGTACGGCAGGCAGGGAATTCCATCCCTGCGGTATGCTTTGACTGAAGCCGTGCGATTTTCCCACTCCGCTGACGTGAAACAAACAACAGACGGACTTCCCTTTTCTGGAGGAATCATGCCGCAGAATCTTCTTGAACAGTTGCGTAAATTCACGACCGTTGTTGCCGATACCGGCGACATTGAGGCGATGGAGAAGTTTCGTCCGCAGGACGCCACCACTAATCCTTCACTGATTACTGCCGCCGCTCAGTTGCCGCAATATCAGCCGATAGTTGACGGCGTTTTGTTGGACGCTCGCAAGGAACTAGGCACCGCCGCAACCGATGCGGCCGTAGCGAACCTGGCCTTCCAGCGTCTGGCCATAGCATTCGGGAAAAAGATTCTGGCCATCGTTCCTGGCCGCGTCTCCACAGAAGTGGACGCGCGCCTCTCCTACGATACCGAGGCCACCATTGCACAGGGTCGCGCTATCATTGCGCAATACGACGCGGCGGGCATTGGTCGCGAGCGCATCCTGATCAAGATTGCCTCCACATGGGAAGGCATTCGCGCCGCTGGGGTGCTGGAACGCGAGGGTATTCACTGTAACCTGACACTGCTCTTTGGACTGCATCAGGCCATTGCAGCAGCAGAAGCTGGCGCCACGCTGATCTCGCCGTTTGTTGGCCGTATTCTGGACTGGTATAAGAAGGATACAGGTCAGCAATATCATGATGCCGAAGATCCCGGCGTCGTCTCCGTAACCAAGGTCTATAACTACTACAAGAAGTTTGGCTATAAGACACAGGTGATGGGTGCCAGCTTCCGCAATATCGGCGAGATACGCGAATTGGCAGGCTGTGACCTGCTCACCATCAGCCCGCAACTGCTGGCCGAACTGGAAGCGACCGTTGACGAGCTGCCCCGTAAGCTCGATCCCAAGACAGCCCAGGCACAACACATTGAAAGAATCATGATGGACAAGCAAATCTTTGAGTGGCTGCACGATTCCAACCGCATGGCCACCGACAAGTTGAAAGAAGGCATCGAGGGATTCTCGGCTGCTCTGGTCAAGCTTGAAACCTTGTTGGCCAAGCGTCTGACTGAGTTGGAAGCGCGGACTCCGGCGACTGTCTGATCGGAATCCTGGCATACTGATGCTCCGGGTCTCCTCGGTGAGGCCTGGATGGATTATGGCGTCACACGCGATCCTGTTTGCGATAGAAACACGGATGATTGGGTTCACATTGGCCAAATAATTTGCATTCGGGACAGTCTTTTGCCAAATAATTAGATTTCCCCTGCTGATCTTTATAACAATTCCGATAATCTGATGAGCATAGCAGGGAAAAGCAGGCAGTGGTCGGCGTACCGTCCGTTCTGCGCAAGTTGCAACCGGCCAGATGCCTAGAAAGCAGAATGGCTGCGCGCGCGGCCTCAGGAGGTGTCTATGCAGACTCAGGCTCATCCGTTGGAACAGTTCTTTCGTCATGTCGTCCGCACCAGCTACGAAGGCAAACTCGGACTTATTGATCCAGAGTTGACCGGTTATGTGGCGCGCCTTCTCTGCGAGTTTTCCGACACTGAAAATCTATACAAACTGCGCGACGAAGCTGGCCGTCCCATTGAAAATATGGATGAGATGAAGCTGGCCGCCGACCCTGTACGCGGCACTGCGACCTCCTTCGACGCCGAGCGCTCCGTGCGCAAGCATATGGGCGACTACGCGCTGTTTGTTGCTGGTATGTATCCTGAAGCAGCTGACAGCAGCCAAAGCCGCCATCGTCACCGTCCCAACCTTGGCGAGTTAATCAACGTCGGCAAGGAAAGTTATTACATCGTCAGCCAGTTCAACTTGTTTGAATATGAAGAGGAGGCACCGTTGTTCGCACGACTCTCAGACGGCTTTGAGCGCTGCCTGCTGGGTCTGGCGTTGGTTCGCGAAGAACTTGGCCCACGCAAGCCACTGATGCTTCCATCGCAGATTAATTAAGGCCTGTCCCTATTGTCCGGTTAACGGTTGACTTTCTGGCTGCAACTTTCGGACGTATTGAGGTTGCCGCTGTTTTTGGATGGAGTCGAATTGAAATTGCCGCGATGCTGAAACCAGACGGAAGGTCACCCCCGCCGATTCCTGCCAAGCCGCAACCTTGCTAACCCTGCTCACTCGCTTTCCGTCGCTCTTCCAAAAATTCTTCAATCCGCACACAGTCGCCATCGTAAAAAACAGCTCGGTCGTCAATCACGTAGTCGTAGCGCGGCTTTCCCATCTGCAACTCGTGGTAGCGAACGCCCCAGCCCGCCAGTTGACGTTCAGTAAATTCGCGGCCAATCCGCTCCACTTCCTCGCGGTTTCCCTGTGCGCGTCCCATAAACCGGCTGGTGTGCAGCACAATGCGTTCTCCGCGATCATAGAGCCGATTCAGCAAGGCAATCATCGCGCGATTAGGCTGTGCTTGCTGGTAGTTGCCCTCCACCTGATTGCACAGCACGCCGTCTATATCAAAGCAAATCGTCTTCACGCGATCCAGTCCGCAAAGTCGTTCAGAAATCCCTCCACCGATTTTTCGGTGGCCGGATGGCTTGCCATCTGTTCCATTACCTTCATGCCCACCGTAACAATGTGTGCTCCAGCCAGATGAGCTTCAAGAACATCCGATTGCGAACGGATGCTGCCGACGATAATCTCCGCATTCGATGCTGAAGAATCAAGTAGCTGGCGGGTATTCGCGATGACTCGTACCGGGTCGCCGCCAATATCTTTCAGCCGACAATGAAAGATCGAAACATAACTCGCGCCACTCGATGCAGCCAGCACGCATTGCTCTTCGGTAAAGATGCAGGTGCAGTTGACCTTGATTCCAGCTTTGGCAAGCGCATGAATCACCTTCAACTCATTCCATCCGATTGGAATTTTTATGTTGAGTTGCGGGTATGTGATCTTCTCCACAATCTCGTGTGCCTGCGCGATCATCTCATCTGGCTTGGTTGCGAAGACCTCTACGCTGAGTGGCAGTTCGCGGCCATCCGCCTCGATCAGCTTCACGATCTTCTTGATATGTTCGAGAAAGTTTGCTTTGGGTTCCTTGGCCAGTAGCGAAGGATTAGTAGTAATGCCAGCAATGTGGCCTCGCGAGAGCGCATTCTCGATATCCACGAGATTAGCCGAATCCAGAAAGAGTTTCACTTGGGCTGCTCCAGTTCTTCTGTTGTCGCCGAATCGAAATCGGCATCCATATGTTGATAACTCTGGCCATCTTCGACCAGGTAGGAATCCGCGTCAGAATCGCGCGTTGAAACTTCCAGAATCACAGTATCTTCAAGCCCCATGCGCATATGCATCACTCCGGGACGGACGTCGTAACTCTCGCCCGCTTTCATCACGATACTATGATTTTCGGCCCGTCCTGTGCGCAGGCCAACGCGCAGTAATCCAGAGTGAATGTAATAACTCTCGCACTTCTCAACGTGATACTCCAGGCTGCTCTGCCCACCTTTTTTGACGAAGATTCGCTTGGCTGCCACATCGCCACTGAGAATGGTTTCAATGCGTCCCCAGTATTTTTCGCGCGCATCTGTTGTGGGTTGGCCCAACTGCTGCATCGAGACCGCATGCAGCAAGACTGTACTGGCCTTGGCAGCTTCTTCTGACTCTGCGTAGAGGGCTTCAAATCTATCAGCAGTGTGTGGTCCGAAAATATAAACTACAGCGCCCTGATCGCTTGAAAATCCATGTACAAAGTACTTTGGCAACGATAGTGCCTGGCCGGAATTTACTACACCAGAGTGCTCATTCCCCGCTGCGTCCAGGCTGCGCACTACCACGCTGCCGCTTTCCACAAAAGCCTGGTATGGGCTGGTAAAAAAGTGCAGTTGTTGCGTGCCACCGGCAGCAATCTCCATGCGCCCGATTGCATACTCACTCATCTCAGTGAGTGAAGTTATGCTGCCCCAATGCTTCTGGTGTGGCGCTGGCCGGTTCGTGTGTCGCACCTGATCGAGCGTGAATCCATACGCCATCTCATAGCTCCTTCAGGGCATGCAGTAACTCGGATTTCTTTGGCGGCGCTGTGCCATGAATCTGCACCGATAGTCCGGCCCACAGATTCGCCAGTCGCAATGCGGCGTCCGGGTGCTCTATGCCCGCAAGACAGAATGCGGAGAGAAATGCATCTCCTGCTCCGGTGGTATCAACCGCAGTGGTTTTGCTCGCAGGCGCGTAAGTCACGCGTTCGCCATCCTGAGCAATTGCGCCTTCTGAGCCTAACATCACTACAATCCGTTTCGTGCCCAGTTCCTGATTGAGCACAGCAAATGCGCTTGCATCTGGCATTGGAGAAAAATGTGGATCGATGCACCGTGCCTCTTTCATATTCATAGATAGCACGCAACCGCCTCGATAGAGTGCGTGATTGCTGGCATTCTGCGAGACCTGTGAATCCACATATACCAGCTTGCCCGTCGAATGCAGCTTAGGAAGCAGTACAGACAATAATTCTGGCGAAAGCACTCCATGCCGGTAGTCCGAGATCACCACAATATCTGTCTCGGGCAATGCCTTCACTACTTGTTCGAGAACCTGTTCAGCGATTTCGTAGGAGATAGGCGTGTCATCGCGCTGATCCAACTGAAACAGCTTGTATCCATCCACCCAGAAACGATGTTTGACAGTCGTGGGGCGATCCGCGTCTGCCACGGCGAGCATCTTCAGGCGGGGGGCGGAAAACTCCTGTACACGAGTGGCTTCTTCGTCGCCGCCCACCAGGGTGACAAACTGCACTGAGGCTCCCAGTTCAAGCAGGTTTCTGCACACCAGCGCTGCGCCGCCCAAAGAATGCTTCACTTCTTTGCGCCGAGCCACAATGGTTGGAGTCTCCGCAGAAAGTCCCATCGCCGTGCCGTAGGTATACACGTCAAGGATCGTATCGCCCAGCAGCAATACGCGGGCAGAGGCAAATTGATTCACGATCTCTTGCAAATCATTCAACACAGTATTCCTGATGGACTTATTTGTGGGCCGGAGCGGATTCTCCACTCTTGATCTTACCAATGATACCGGTGGAGGAGTATCCCTTGACGATGGGAAATATCTTGATCTCGGTAGTGTCGGGAATCTGGTCCCGTTCTCTTACCTGCTCGGCCAACCATTCGCCGCCTTTGACTACAATCGCTGGGCGAAGAAGTTCGATCAGTCCAGTGGGCTTCAATTCGTCGAAGATCACCACTTCATCGACGAAGCGCAGTGCCTGCAAAACAGCTTTGCGGTTCTCTTGAGAATTGACAGGGCGACCCTCGCCTTTGAGGGTGTGCGCCGATGCGTCGGAGTTAATGCCCACCACCAGCCTGTCGCCTAGATTGCGCGACCACTTCAGCAGGTCAATATGCCCCTGATGAAGGATGTCGAAGACGCCATTGGCAAAGACCACCTTGCCGCGCGGATCGGGCGCGATGCGTTCCACGCGCCGCACGTGCCTGTGTTCGCCAAACTTTTCTGCCAACCATGTAAGGCTTATCTCAATGTTCTCGTCTTCGCTGCATATCCATGCGCCAAGGCACAAAATATTCGCGTCGTTATGCTCGCGGCTTTTGCTGGCGCTCTGGTAGTTATGCGCAACAGCCGCGCGCACCTTGGGAAACTTGTTGGCAGTAATGCTCATGCCAATGCCCGTCCCACAGATCAGAATGCCACGGTCGCAATCACCATTCTGAATCAAAGTCCCAACTAACTGCGCATAGTCAATGTAATCAACTGAAGTTTCTTGCGTGTAGGGGCCGAGATCAAGACAGCGATACCCGGCTTCGACCAGAGAGAGTTTGATTCTGGCCTTCAATGCAACGCCGTTGTGGTCAGCGGCCAGACAAACAATCGTATCGCTCATGGGAACTTTATCCTGTCAAACAGTCAGACTCGGTATCATCACATCGAACAGCAGAGCAGGGAAGTAACATCCATCAGAAGCAGCAAAGCCAAACAATTACACTCTGCTTGAGTACCCGGAAAAATTTCTCACTCCAAGCCTACCACAATCAAGAAAAGCTGCCGGACGCACAAAGCGTATCCTTAAATGAAGAGTTCTTGAGGAGACGGACAGACGTGGCATCGAAATGGAGTCAGTTGAGCACAGATGCAATCGAGCCGATTTTCTCAACGGATAACTGCGACAATAACTCGCGATTGCTGAGTGCCGTGCCACGTGTTGGCGAGTGGCCATTTTTTGCCGACGATGAAATTGAAGCTGCTGTGCGGGTCTTGCGCTCAGGGAAGGTTAACTACTGGACGGGCGAAGAAGGCCGCCACTTTGAGCGCGAGTTTGCTGCATTCGTCGGATGCAACTATGCCGTTGCGCTTGCCAATGGCACGATAGCGCTGGAGTGTGCATTGCGCGCATTGGGCATTGGACCGGGCGACGAAGTGATTACTGCCAGCCGGACGTTTATTGCCTCTGCGAGCTGTGCCGTAGCAGTCGGCGCACGCCCTGTCTTTGCCGACGTGGACCGCGAGAGCCAGAACATAACCGCAGAGAGCATCCGCTGCGTCATAACTCCGCGAACTAAAGCTATTGTTGCCGTTCATCTGGCTGGATGGCCGTGCGAGATGGATGAGATTCTTGCTCTGGCGCACGAATACAAGATCAAGGTAGTGGAAGATTGTGCTCATGCGCTCGGGGCCACTTACAAAGGTCGCCCGGTAGGCTCGATGGGAGACGTTGCCGCGTTTTCATTTTGCCAAGACAAGATCATCACCACGGCCGGTGAAGGAGGCATAGTAACCACAAACTCTGCCGAGTTATGGGATAAGATGTGGTCTTTGAAAGATCACGGAAAGAGTTATGCTGCGGCCTTCAATTGCGAACATCCACCAGGATTTCGTTGGTTGCATGAGTCGTTTGGTAGTAACTGGCGACTTACTGAGGTGCAATCGGCAATTGGCCGCGTCGCATTGAAGAAGTTGCCCGTATGGTCGGCGATTCGCCGCAAACACGCGCAAATAATGACTGACCGCTTCTCCGCTTTGGCAGGCATCCGAGTGACTATTCCTCCGGCGCATATGCAACACGCCTATCACAAGTATTACGCCTTCGTTCGTGCTGAATTATTGCGTCCCGGGTGGACGAGTAACCGCATCATGGAAGCTCTGAATGAACAGGGGATTCCATGCTTCAGGGGAATCTGTAGCGAGGTCTATCTGGAAAAGGCGTTTCTACCCGAGTGGCGTCCGCAGAATCGGTTTCCTGTCGCGCGAGAGTTGGGAGAAACAAGCCTGATGTTTCTGCTGCATCCCACCTTGAACGAGGAACAGATTCACGCAACCTGCGATGCAGTCAAGCAGGTGATGTTTTCTGCAGCGCGCTCGATTTAAGATGGCCGAATATCGGTGTGCGTGAAGTCATCGCCTTTGTGTAGCATCGGCTCGCGCATGCTGTGGGCCAGCGCAGAACTGAAGCAGTCGCCAAAGTTCAGTCCAGCCTGATGGCTGCGGCCCTTGCCAAAGTCACGATAGGCCTGTCGTGCAATTTTTGCCTGCGCGGCAGTGACTGCCTCAATGATGATGTTGAACCGTTCAATCAATTCATCGAGTTGATGGCTCAGAATCGGATTCTTCCAACCATCAATCACAATCGAGGCTTCCAGACAGTTTGCCGCCGTGATGCGCAAAGATTCAGCGATGTCATGTGTCTTCGATATGCGCGTCGAAGTTGGCAAAATTGATTCAACTTTCGGGCACACTCACACCTTCGCAATGGCGATCCACAGAATCTTTTCCAACAGATGTTCCCGATTACGCTCCACCTACGGATCACGCAAATCAGCCAAGTACTGCAAAGGATTGTCCATATTCCCTTATCGCCTATTTCTTCCTGATTGCAGCGAGTAAACCAAGTCCATTAATTTGTGCGGAACTGCATCAACAATGGCGCAAAGTCGCAGTTTGGAATGTGCCCCATACTGTGTTATATTTTCAAGAGTCAGCAGCAGGGTTTTGCCTGCTCGATCCGTGCACAGATTCTCCTGCCGCATGGGTTATTTCAATGACATGGACGCGTAGCTCAACTGGCAGAGCATTCGGCTCTTAACCGACAGGTTGTAGGTTCGATTCCTACCGCGTCCACCATAACATCAATAAAATAAGTACTTTACAAACCGCCCCAAAAGGCGGTTTTCTTTTTCTC
>Ga0182030_10021019_pt1 | contig 12260 bp, 10 predicted proteins | sample 812S3MmetaG_FD_121299 | JGI IMG/M metagenome (GOLD analysis project Ga0182030, IMG submission 121299) | Permafrost microbial communities from Stordalen Mire, Sweden - 812S3M metaG (Illumina Assembly) | ecosystem: Environmental > Terrestrial > Soil > Wetlands > Permafrost | place: Sweden...
CCGTCGGGCGGCTGGACAGCAAGATAGTGGCAGCCTCGGAGAACGAGGACAGTTGGGGGCCGGCGAAAGCCCTCGTCATGGAGGCCGAACGCTCCGGCTGCGACATCACCGATGAGAAAGCCTTCCAGCGCTTCGTGGAGCAGTACAACGAGCGGTGTATGGCGCGGTCCGACGCGGGGCGCGCCGCCGCCGGCACGCCGCCCCCCCCGCCTCCGGGGCCGGTCACGCCCATCCGCCGCGCGGGACCGAAAATCGGGCGCAATGACTCGTGCCCCTGCGGCAGCGGGAGGAAGTTCAAAAAATGTTGCGGTGGCTGACGCGCCGAAGGGGGGATGAAGCGGTGGGGCGCCGCCCCCCTGCTCGCGCCCCCGGCGAGGCCGCCGCCCCGACCCGCAAACACGGCCCCGCCCGTGGCGTTGAAAGATCCCGCGGGGCGGTGCATGTTTGACCCCGTCAGAAGCATCCAAACACCCGTGACAACCCGCACAACCTCATGAGGTCTCAAAGCACCACCTTTCTCCTCGCCTGGCTGCTCGGCACGTTCGGCGTCGACCGCTTCTACCTCGGCCAGATCGGATTGGGGATTCTCAAGCTCTGCACCCTGGGCGGGCTGGGGATCTGGGCGCTCATCGACCTGATCATCACCGGGCTGGGCGGGCGCACGGACGCTGATGGCCAGCCGCTGGCGGGCCGCCCCATCGAAGGCACGCCGGTCAAATCCCAGGGCACCGCCTTCATCCTCTCCTGGCTGCTCGGCAGCTTCGGCGTCGACCGGTTCTACCTCGGCTACACCGGGCTGGGGGTGCTGAAGCTGATCACCTTCGGCGGCTGCGGCATCTGGAGCCTGATCGATTTTGCCCTGATCGGCATGGGGCTCCTCCGGGACGCCCAGGGCAATTCGCTCCGGGTCGGCTGAAGGCGCCCCCGCCCCGCCCCCGCCAGCCACCCTCCCGCCCGCCCCGCTCAAAACTCCGCGCTGCCCGGCGTGCGGGCGAAGGGGATCACGTCGCGGATGTTGGCCACGCCGGTCAGGAACATGATCAGGCGCTCGAACCCGAGGCCGAAGCCGGCGTGCGGCACGGTGCCGTACCGCCGCAGATCCACATACCACCAGTAATCCTCCGGGGTGAGCTGGTGGAACTTCATGTTGGCCAGCAGTTGATCGAGCCGCTCCTCGCGTTGCGCGCCGCCGATCACCTCGCCGATGCCCGGCACCAGCACATCCATCGCCGTCACCGTTTGGCCGTCGTCGTTCTGCCGCATGTAGAACGGCTTGATCTCGCGCGGGTAGTTGTAAACCGTGACCGGCGACTTGAAATGCTCCTCGGTGAGGAAGCGCTCATGTTCGGATTGCAGGTTCTGCCCCCGGGCCACCGGGTATTCGAACTGGCGCCCGGATTTGAGCAGAATGTCCACCGCGTCGAAATAGGGCACACGGACGAAGGGCCGCTCGACGACGAACTTGAGCCGCGCGGCCAGTTCCTTGTCCACGAACTTGGCGAACAGGGCCAGGTCCTCGGCGCAATGCTCCTGCACATACGCGGCCATCGCCTTGATGAACGCCTCGCCCAGGTCCATGTCGCCTTGGAGGTCGCAAAAGGCCATCTCCGGCTCGATCATCCAGAACTCGGCGGCATGGCGCGCCGTGTTTGAGTTCTCGGCGCGGAAGGTGGGGCCGAAGGTGTAGATGTTCGAGAGGGCGCAGGCGTAGGTCTCGCCCTCGAGCTGGCCGCTCACCGTGAGGTAGGCGCGCTTGCCAAAAAAATCGGCCTCGGGTTTCTCATCGATGTTGCCCTTGAGCGTGGTCACGCGGAACATCTCCCCCGCCCCCTCGCAGTCGCTCGCGGTGATGATGGGGGTGTGGACGTACACAAAATCGCGCTCCTGGAAGAACTGGTGCACGGCGAAAGCCAGGCGGCTGCGGACCCGGAAGATCGCGCCGTAGAGGTTGGAACGGGGCCGCAGGTGGGCGATGGTGCGGAGAAACTCCGCGGTGTGCCCCTTTTTCTGCAGGGGGTAGGAGGCGTCCGCCGCGCCCACCAACTCCACCCGCGCGGCGCGCAGTTCCCACTTCTGGCCCTGCGCGGGCGAGGCGACCACGGTCCCCTCGACCGTGACCGAGGCTCCGGTGGTGATGCCGTGCAACAGCTCGTACCCGGGCGTCGCGGCATCCACCACCACTTGCAGGTTTGCCAGGCAGGAGCCGTCGTTCAATTCCATGAAGGAGAACCCCTTGGCGTCGCGCCGGGTGCGGACCCAGCCTTTGATGGTGATTGCGCCGGGGGCTTCCGCGGCGGCCAAAATGTGCTTGATGAGAATGCGCATAGAACAACAAATCCCGGTGGGCATTTTCGCCAACCGCGCCCGTTCCGCAAGCGTTTCCGCCGCCCCGCAGCCCCGGCGCGCCCGCCGCGGCTGGTGAAACAGATTTGCGCCGTCGCGCAGGATGTTGTTTCATGGGAGCCCGGTCCGCCGCGCGGCACCTCCGCCGCGGTCCCGGAACCAACCAAGGACTTGCGGATGAGAAAATGGGCGTTAATCGGGCTCGCGGCCGTCACCGTTTTGAGCGGTTGCACGCGGCGCTATGTGGTGAAGTTCAACAACGGCGAACAAATCGTGGTCCGTGGCAAGCCGAAACAGGTCGGCAACAGCTTTGTCTGGAAAAACCCGGACGGCACGGAGCGCAAGGCCTCGGAGGGCTCCATCGCCGTGATCGAACCGGAGGGGATGGCCCGCAAGAGCAAGCCGGTCTTCACCCCCGAGCCGATGCGCTGACGAACTTTTCGACGTACTTGCCGATCAGGTCGGCCTCCAGGTTCACCGCATCCCCCACCGCCCGCTCGCGCAGTGCCGTCACCTGGTAGGTGTGCGGGATGATCCAGAGGGTGAACCCCGTCCGGCGCACGCCCGCCACCGTCAGGCTGATCCCATCCACGGCGATCGACCCTTTGAAGACCAGATAGCGCATCACGTCACGGGACGCTGCCACCTCCAGGATGTGGTCCTGGCCGGCGCGCTCCCACCGCGTGATCTTCCCGACCCCGTCAATGTGGCCGGTGACGAAATGCCCGCCCAGCTCGCCATCCGGGCGGAGGGGCCGTTCGAGGTTGACCAGGGAGCCCGGGGCGCACCAACGGAGATTGGTCCGGTTCCAGGTCTCCTTGAGCAGATCGAAGGTGGCGAGGCGGTGCTTCCCGCGGGTGGCCAGCTTCACCACCGTGAGGCAGCAACCGTTCACCGCCAGGCTGGCCCCCAGTTTCAGCCCGCGGCCGCACACACCCGCCCGCACGGTGAGCTGGGTGGAACGTTCTCCCGGGACGATTTTTTCCACCACCCCCGTCTCTTCGACAATGCCGGTAAACATGCCCCGGCAGGGTGCCGCGCGGCGGGCCGGCTGTCCAGCCCGCGCCGCGGGATCAAACCTCGATGGTCTGGCCCGGCTGGGGCTGGAACACCTTCATCTTGGGGCGGCGGGCACGGAATTGCGCCTCGAACCACGCCCGGGCGGGACCGTCGCCATGCCCCAGCACCACCGCGCGCGGGTTCACCTGGCAGGCGAAATCCAGCATCTCGTCGCGATCGGCGTGCGCGGTCAGGTCAAAGCTCTCCAAGTGGCAGCGGCGCGTCACCCGCCCGGCACTGGGACTGAAAACGAACGTCTCGCCGTGCTTGGCCAGGCGCAGCCGGCCGCCGGGGGTGTCGGGATCCGTGTAGCCGACCAGGAAAATGTGCTGGTTCTCATCCCCGGCCATGCGGGCCGCGAGATCGTGCGCGGCGGTGTGCTCGCTCATCATGCCCGCCGTGATCACGAAAATGCGCCCCTTCGAGAGGCGCATGGACTGCGCCTTCTTGGGATCGATGACCTCCAGATCCAGCGCCTCGTTGAGTTGGAGGTTCGGGTACTGCCGGTGGGTGCGGTGGGCCTCGAGATCGTAGATCTCGGTAAACACCCGGCCGAGCCCGCCGATGTGGATCGGCTGCGGCTTGAGCTCGCCCTCCGCCGTCATGAGCGCCAGCAACGCGAGAATCTCCTGGGTGCGCCCCAGGGCGAAGGTGGGGATCAGGATGGCACCCTTGCCCTGCGAAGCCTCCTTGATCGCCTTGCGGAGCCGCGTGATTTCAGTGGCGCGCGTCACCCCCGCCGCCGACCGGGCCCCCCGCGTGGTCTCCATGATCAGCACCTCCGCATCGACATCCTCGAAACGCGCCGCCTTGAGGATCGTCTGGTCGTGGAAACAAGCGTCGCCCGTGTAAAAGAGCGTCTCCTTCTTGCCCCGCACGAGAACCCCGGCCGACCCGAGCGCATGCCCGGCATCGAAAAACTCGAGCGTGGGGGAAAGAAAACCGGCGCGCCCCTTGCGAAACGCGGCCCAGTCGATCTCGCGGTTGTACTTGAAGCCCTGGAAGCGGGGCGCGAGGTCATCCAGTTCCTCGTGCGTGTAGAGTGGGTACTCCCGGATGCCCAGCTCCTCGCGCTGGCGCTTCATCACGTTCACCGAATTGTGCAGCACCCGCTCCACCAGGAAGTAGCTCAGCTCGGTCATGATCACGTGGGCGTGCGGAAACTCCCGCATCGCCAGCGGCAGCGAGCCGACATGATCATGGTGGCAGTGGGTGATCGCGATCGCGTCCACCTCTTGCCCCCGGACCTTGGGAAACAGCGGCAGGCTCTCCTTGCCCTCGAGCTTCGGGTGGATCCCGGCGTCCATCAAAAGCCGGTGGCCATCGATCTCCAGCATCCAGCCAGAGGCCCCGATGTCAGCATCGGGATTCAAATTGGTAATCCTCATCACCCGGCAGTTTAACGGGATTGGAGGGGCGGTGCAAGCACTGCTTTCCGGCCCGCGAAGCGCGGCCGCGGCCCCGGCGGGCCGCCGTCGGGTTTGTATTGGCGCGGGGGCGGGTAACCCCCCCGTTACCGCAGGACGAATTGGCGGTGCTTCTTGAACACCTTGAGCAGCGAGCCGGAGAGTTCGTCCTGCACCCCCTGCAATTCGCGGTAGAGCGCCGCGTTGGCGGGATCCGGCTGGACCGTCTCCGCGGCGTTCACCTCCACAAACTGATCGGTCAGCTCCGAGATCGAGAGCTTCTCGCCCTGGTGGGTGCGCCAGCACCAGAGCGCCTGCAACGCGGCCCCGTAGGCGGCGCCCTCGCCCACCTTGAGGGTCACCACCTCGGTGTCGAAAATGTCGGCCATGATCTGGCGCCAGACCTTGGACCGCGCCCCGCCACCGGTCGCGCGGATCTGGGTCGGCTTCACTCCGAGCGCCGTCAGCCGTTGCAGCCCGTAGTTCATCCCGAGGGTCACCCCCTCCATCGCGGCCCGCGCGAAATGCCCCGCCTCGAACGTCCGCTGGTTCACCCCAAACCAGACGCCCGTCCCCTCGGGGACGTTCGGCGTCCGCTCGCCCTCGAAATACGGCAGCAGCAGCAGGCCGTCCGACCCCGCCGCGATCCGCCCGGCCTCGGCCGCGAACTTCTCGTGCGACCAGCCGAAATCTTCCCGGACCATTTCGGTGGCGACCGTCACGTTCATGGTGCAGAGCAGCGGCAGCCACCGGTTGGTCGAGTCGCAAAAGGCGGCGATTTCCCCCCGCGGATCGACGACTGGTTTCTCCGCGCAAGCGTAGATGGTGCCGCTGGTGCCGAAGCTGGCGGTGATCACCCCGGGGCGGGTGTTGCCGGTGCCGATGGCCCCCATCATGTTGTCGCCGCCGCCCGCGCTCACGAGAATCCCCGGCGCGAGATCCAACTGCTTCGCGGTTGCGGCCTGCAAGGTGCCCGCGGGCTTGTCGCTCCCGATCAGCAGCGGCAGCCGGCCGGCCAGCTCGGGGTCGATCGCGTCAATGACATCGGTCGCCCAAACCCGCCGCCGGACATCGAGCAGCGCGGTGCCGCTCGCGTCCCCGTACTCCATGTAGCGTTCGCCGGTCAGCCAGAAGTTGAGGTAGTCGTGCGGCAGCAGGACGGTGGCCAGGCGCTCGTAATGGTGCGGCTCGTGCTTCTTGAGCCAGAGAATCTTGGACGCGGTGAAACCCGGCAGGACGGCGTTGCCCAGCGCCTTGATGGTCGCCTTGAGGCCGCCGAGCCGCTCCATGATCTCGTCGCACTCGGCGGCGGTCGAGGTGTCGCACCAAAGCTTGGCCGGCCGAATGACCTCGCCGGCCTTGTCGAGGGGGACGAAGCCGTGCTGCTGCCCGCTGACGCCGATCGCCTTCACGTCCGAGCCCGAGGCCTTGGCCTGGCGCAGCGCGCGGCGGATGGCGGTCCCGGCCGCCTCCCGCCAGGTGTGCGGGTGCTGCTCCTTCGCGCCGGGCGGCAGGTTCGGAATCAGATCATACTCCTGGGCGGCGGAGGCGACCACCTTCCCGTCCCGCGCGTCCACCACCAGCACCTTGGTGGACTGCGTGCCGCTGTCTATGCCGAGCAAGAGGTTTCGCAACATAAGGTCCTGAGATTAGCTTTGGTTACCCGCCAGGGATGCCAGACCTCCCCGGCATTGTCCATGAGATTTCCGGCCCGGGCCGCCCGCGCGCGAACCGATCATGGCGCGCCCCACAATGAGTACGGGTTCCGGGTCTCCATCCCGACCGCGTACCGCGGCCGGGCCTTGATCGAGAAGCTGAACGCCACGCTGAAGTCGTTCCCGCCGGTGGTCCCCTGCATCTCGCGCACCGTGAGCGCGGCCGTCCAGCTCCGCATGTCGCGGTAGATCGTGTAGGCCTGCTGCTGGAGCGTGCCGGTTCGCGCCTCGAAGAAATGGGCCGCCCGGAACCCCCAGTTCTCGTTGAAGCGGAACAGCAGCGTGCTCATGTACAGGTTGTTGCCCACCCCCAGCGAGGTCGGCGATCCGCTGTAGTCGTCCGCCAGGTAGAAGTGGCCCACCGTCCAGCCCCAAATGTCGTTCGGCTCAAGCGTAATCGTGTGCAGAGACATCCGGAACTGGCCGTCCTGCACGTCGTACCGGGTCTTGGACTCCAGCGTGATCCACGACCGTGGCTTGAACGCCAGATCGGAGTAAATATCCGAAAACCGGCTGAGCCGGTTCGTCAGATCCTGCGTCGCGTTGAACCGCAGGTCGGTGAAAACCTGCCACCGCAGCAGGTCCTGCACCGTCTCCTCCCGCTTGGTTTGCAGCTTGTTCGCCAGCCCCAGCCGCACCGCCTCCGTGCTGTCGATCTGGTCGATGGCATTAAACTCGGGGAACTCGTTCGGCAGCATCTCGAGGCTGGGCAGCACAGGATCGAACTGGGGGAGTTGGTGCGGCAGCACGTTCGGCCGGGGAACAAAGACGTAGTTGAACGACGGCTGCACAATGTGCCGCAGCCCGTTCATGTCGAGCAGGTCGTTGCCGATCCCGGGCCACACCTTGGACGCCTTGAATGTCACCTCCGCGCCGGTGTTGAAGATCGCCCGGCTCTGGTCCCCCCAAACCGCCCCCGGCCCGTCCGTCTGCGTGTAATACGTGAGGCGCTCGCCGACGCGCGGGTTGACGTTCAACCACCCGAAAAAGTTCCAGGGCAGCAGCAATTGCTGGTAGGTGTCGGCCCGGGAACCGGAATAGTCGAGGCCGCTCGGAATGTTGTTGGTAATCGCGAAGCGCCGCTGGTAGTAGCCCAGCGAGCTTTCGCTCTCATAATAGACCGGCAAGTTGCCGATCGGCTGCCGGAACCCGGTCAACCGCGCCTCGGGCAGGCGTTCCACCGTGTCGAGGAACTGGTTAAGCCGGGGCTGCGTGTAAAAGTCCGCGCTCCAGTTCTTGGTGTACTTGGTCACCTCCAGAAAAGTGCTGGGCTGGGGGTTTTCCCGGTACTCCCGCTCGAAAAACTCCCGGACGATGTTGGTATCCCCCTGATACCGGATCATCGAGCGAATCTCCAAGTTCTCGGCGGGAGTCCCCCGGTAGCTGAAATAGACCCGCTCGCGGTTGGGCGGCACCCCGGCGTTGGCGGTGTCGGCACCCGGGTTGAGATCGTTGATGTACCAATACCGGAACGAGCCCTCGCCCCATTTCCCCAGATGGTAGTTCACGTCCGGCCCCACGCCCACCCCGCGGCGTCCGAACGTGTCGAAGTGCAGGATCCCGTCCCAGTCCGGCCCCCAGAACCAGTTGTAGCTGGTGAGCAGGAACGGCCCGAAGCTGCCCCGGTACCCGGGGATGAAGTTGAAGTTGTTCGCCCGATCCCCGATGGCGCGCGAGTAGTACGGAAAATAGAAGATGGGGACGCCCGAAAAGTAGAGGATCGCGTTCTTCGCCACCACCTTCTTGCCCGGGAGAATCTTGATGCTCCGCGCCCGCATCAACACGCCCGGCTCCGCCACGTCGTCGGTGGTCAGGATGGCGTTGGTGGCGTTGTACACCTGCGTGGTGGTGTCCGCGTGCAACCCCTCGCCGATCGCGAAGAACGGCGGCTTGCCCGTGCGGAACTGCTCCGCCCGGATCTCGCGGGTGGTGACGTTGTACTGGAAATGTTCGCTGACCCAGACCTGATCGTCCCGCAGGATGCGCACCCCGCCGTCGGCGGTGATCTCCCCGGTCTGTTTGTTCACCGTCACGCTGTCCGCCGTGATGACCGCGCCGCCGTACTGGACCAGCATGCCGTTCGTGCCGCCCGCCAGGCCTTTCTCGTAGTCGAGCCATGCCCAGCCATTGTCGCTCAACGGCTGGATGAGCCACTCCTCGGTGGCTTGACCCCGCGCGGCGGCCACCGTGAACAGGGAGAGGGAAAAGAACAGGATCTGTCGCGCTCGCTTCATCGTGCCCTTCAGGTTGGATCAGGCGGGGTGGCCGGCCCCTTCCGGCGCACGCGGGCGGATCGGCCCCGGGGCGCGCGGGCCGGGCGGCATGCCACCCGCCGCGCGGACCGCCGCCGGGGGATTGGTGCGACCACTTTGGTTAACCACAGGACGTAATTCGTTGCGCCAGACTAAAACAGAAACCCCCGGGCAAGCCAAGCGGGATCTGCCGCCCCGGCTCGGCCCCACCACCATCCCGGTAGGGCGGAGTTGCCGCTCCGCCCAAATCAGATCAAAACGAGCCCCGGCACCTCCGCCCCTCCCCCCCGCAGCCCCGCCAGCCCCAGAGATCAGGGCCGCGCGGCAGCGCGGCCCTACCGCCCCCCGTATTATTTTCACGACGGACCGGCCCAAGTGGTGTTATACTTCCGTGGGTGGGTGGACGGGCCACGACCGGCGCCCCGCCCGCAAGACCCCACCCGGCCAGAATTATGAAAGCGGCACATCTCGGCACCCTCACCGTGGCGCTCCTCGCCCTCACCCCCAGCCTTTGCCCCGCGCTCGCGCCCGGGGCGGCGGAAATGGCGGCCCTGGCCAAGTCCGGCGTTTCGGAGGAGGTTTCGGCCGCCTACATTGCCAACGCGCGGGCACCCTTCAACCTCACCGCCAGTGAAATCATCAGCCTCAAGGACCAGGGCGTCACCAGCGCCACCCTCGCGGCGATGCTCAGGCATGACGCGCAGTTGCGCGCACAGACCGCGCCTCCCTCACCCCCCCCGGTGCCTGCGGCCTACGCCGCCGCCCAGGCCCCCTATGCGCCGCCGCCCGATGCCGGGTACGCCGCGCCCGCCGCCTACGGCCAGCCGGTGGCCGATCCCTACGAGGTGATCCCGGTCTCCCCCGGCCTCGACTACTACTGGAACCCCGGCTATTGGTGGTGGAACGGCTCGTGGATTTGGTACCGGGGCTACTGGAACCGGGGCGGTTACGCCAACCGGGCAGGTTGGAACGGGGGCTGGCGGGGGAGTGCCAGGGGATTCTACGGCCCGGGTGTGCGCACGGTCGGAGGCTTCCGGGGATCGATCGGTGGGGGCGGGATCCACGCCAGCGCCGGCTTCCACGGTGGTAGTACCGGCGGTGCCCGGGGGGGTGGCGGGCACGCTGGCGGCGGCGGCCATGGTGGCGGGCATCGTTAGCCCCAACCTAGTACCGACTCCCCCTTCAGCATGCCCCCCGCCATGAGCTCACCTTGGAAGTTGCCGGCCGAGCTTCCGCCGCCCACGCCAAGAAGCCAAAAAAACGCTTGCGCATCTACGGTTGCCTAGTCTATAGTGATCACTAGCAAGCTATTCCATATGAAAACGATTCTTGGCGTGACGATGCTGCTGGGCCTTGGTTTGGGGGCCGGACAGGCTCAAGGCGTGTTCAATTTCACCCTCGACGGGGCGAGTGAAGTCCCTCCAAACAGCAGCGCTTCCGGCGGAACCGGGTCCATCCTTCTAACCGGGAACAACGCCACCTACACCCTCACCGCGCTGCTCATCGGCACCACTCCGGTGGACGCCGGGGTTTTCGGCCCCGCCAGCCCGGGCGCGAACGGCCCGATGATCTTCGATCTGGGCACTCCCACGGTCACTCCCTTGGGCGGCGAAACCCTCGTTTCGTACAGTGGCGAAGCGCCGCTGACGGGCACCGAGCTCGCTGAAATGCAGGCAGATGAGACCTATGTCACCATTTACACCTCGGGCTATCCTGGCGGAGAAATCCGGGGGCAAATCACCCTCGTGCCCGAGCCTGCATCGGTCTCGTTAATGGGTGTCGGGGCGGGAGTCCTCTGGCTTCTGCGTCGGAAAAAGGCCTGACAAAGGCCCGCGCGGAATACGGGCACTCTTGGCGATGGTCCACGGCAAAACCGGGGCCGGTCCTCCAAAGCTTGCTGGAGGACGTCGACGGGCATCAAAGCCCGGTTTAATTGGGTTTGTCTGATTTCGTGTCCCACAGATGGATCGCGGCCTGCGGCCGACGGTTTTTCGCTTCGCCGAGGCGGCACGCATCCGGTAAACGAGGTCGCCCGTTGACTGCGTAATCTCCAGCAACCCCGTCGGCGAGTCCCGTTCACTCCCCACCCCACCCCACCCCACTCCCGATCCCGGCGAGCCATGCGTCTTCCACTCGGCGGCCGGGCGGTTTCGCCCTTCTGCTCCGCCCCCTGCTCGCGCGGCAAAAAAAGTCGCAAAAACTCCTTGCACTCCAACAGCACATGCGTCTATAGTTCAAACAAGCAACCTAACTGTTATGAAGACGATTCTTGGTGCGATGTTGGTGTTGGGCCTTGGGGTCGGGATGGGACGGGCCCAAGGTGTGTTCGGTGTTTCACTCAGCGGCGGCAGCGAGGTGCCCCCCAGTGGCAGTTCGTCCATTGGATCCGGCTCCTTTGCCCTGTCGGGAGACAACCTGACTTTCTCCATCACCGGGCTGCTGCTGGGCACCACCCCGACCGACGCCGGCGTCTTCGGGCCCGCCACCCCGAGCACGGACGGCCCTATGATCTTCGATCTGGGCACCCCCACCGTCACCCCCGTCGGTGCCCAAAACCTCATCTCCTACACGGGTATCGAGGCCTTGACCCCAACCCAGGCCTCCCAATTGGAAGCGGGTGACGACTACGTGAACATCTACACGTCGGGCTATCCCGGGGGCGAAATCCGCGGCCAAATCACCCTCCTGCCCGAACCGTCCTCCGTGAGCCTGCTGCTCGTTGGCGCCGGGATGCTCTGGCGCTCGCGCCGCTCCCAGCCCAAGCCGTAGCGGCGTCTCGGCAGGACGCCGCTGATCTCCCTCCCGTCCGCCGCTTCGCGCCTCCCGCGCTGCGTTGTCACGCTCTCACGGTGGACCCTTCCGATCACCATCCTTGAGGGGTCGGAATCCGCTTCCTTCTTCGCGCCTTTGCGCCTTCGCGTGAACCTTCGCCCCTTCCCCATCGCGAGTTGCCCCTCCCGAAGGCCCTTTGACCACCCGGGTCACCGGAACTCCTCCCGGTATTTCCCCGCGCGGCTCATCACCTGCGTTACATAATCGCGCGTGGACGGGAAATCTATCTGGCGGACGAACTCGCTGCTGTTCGTGGCGGCGGCCCCCTTGTTCCATTTGATCACATTCCCCCGGCCCGCATTGTAGTCGGCCAGGGCATAGGGCACCGGATTGTCCGTCTGACGGTAGCGGCGGAGCAGCTTGGCGAGATACCAGGTCCCGGCCAGTGTGTTCGTCCCCGGATGGAAGCAATGCTCGTGCTCGAAGCCGGGCACCCGCTCGGTGTCGGCCCATTCCTGCGCGGCGACCTCCATGAGTTGCATCAAACCGATCTCCCCGGCCCGCCCGCGGACCGCCGGGTTGAAGCGGCTCTCGCGCCAGACCACCGCTTTCACCAGCGCCGGCTCCACGCCGTAACGCCGCGCCGCCGCCCGGATCGGCCCGTCCTGGCTCCGCTCGAGCCGGGTCGCCTGCCAGAAATACCAACCCGCGCA
>Ga0182030_10021021_pt1 | contig 12259 bp, 9 predicted proteins | sample 812S3MmetaG_FD_121299 | JGI IMG/M metagenome (GOLD analysis project Ga0182030, IMG submission 121299) | Permafrost microbial communities from Stordalen Mire, Sweden - 812S3M metaG (Illumina Assembly) | ecosystem: Environmental > Terrestrial > Soil > Wetlands > Permafrost | place: Sweden...
CCGGTCAAATGCACGCCGGCGGCCGCTTCGGGCCGATATCCGCTGCTTTCCGTCGCCGCGGCGAGCGTCGCGCCCGATGCCCATTGCGCGGCCGCTCGATCCAGCAGGCCGTCATGATGGAGTGCGTGCACCGCGGGCACGATTCCACCGCAGCCGCCTTCGCGAAGCAGCTGGACGGCGGCAAGAGCCTCCTCGACCGGGCTGGCGGCCGCCGCGCTCGCGGTCGTTGCTGCGGCGGCGGTGATCGAAACGCCAAGCCATAGGCCGGCGGCAAAGCGCTTCATCGGCAATTCCTCCGCAGCGAGAATTCTGCATCGCCCGTCGCGATTAACCGAGCAACGCCTGAGGCGCTCAATGGATGACCGAGCGAGGCGGTACCGCGTCACAGAACGCGGCTCCGGCAATCGCCCCGGGCGCAACGTTGCTGCCTCGCAGGGGCGGGCCTATTTCAGCTGCTCGATCAATTCGCAGGCCTGGCGGAGCGCATCGGCAGATTGGATCCGGCTCGACAACTCCCGGGCTCGGCGATGCACTTCGCGATCGTCCAACACGGCGCGCATGTCAGTTGCGGCCCGCATTGCGCGATAGCGGGTACGCGGCAGGGAACGCCCGAGCCCGAGCCGGGCGATGCGCCAGCCGTTGTCGAACTGATCGTGGGCGCTCGGCACCACCAGGTGCGGAACGCCCGCCTTGATGGCTTGGGCGAGGGTGCCGATCCCGCCGTGATACACGAGCAAGGCGGCTCGCGGCAGCACCTCGCTGAACGGCAGATAGCCGAAACTCTCGATGCCCGACGGGAGTGCTGCGGGCAATTGTGCCGGAAAGTTCGTGATCAGCATCCCGCGCAGGCCTAGCGCGCGGATTGCGGCGATCGATTCGATGAAATAATCCTGCATGGTGGCCGCGGCCGAGCCGGGCGTCACGATCACGGGCGGCTCGCCGGCATCCAGGAAATTCCGTGCCTCGCGCGAGATCCGCGTTTCAAGCGGCGAGACCCCTGAGCCGCCGTCCCACAGAGGGAAACCCACCAAATGAACGTTCGGCGGCCAGTCGGCTTGCGGCGGCGCAAACCAATCCGGGAAGAATCCGATGACGCATTCGGGCGAGTGGATCCAGCGCCGCAGTACGCGGCTGACCGGGGATAGGCCGAGCGTCGCACGAAAGTCATTGAGGGGCCGTCGCAGCGGCCGGTCGATGGCCGCCCAATCGATGAGGCGAAACAACGCGCGCTTGAACCACATCGGTTGTGCGGCCGAAATCCGCAAGGTCCCGAACATGCCGTGATCGATCAAGCTGCGGATCACCGTGGGCTGCAAATGAATGCTTGCGGTCGGCAATCCGAGCTTTTCCTGCGCCACACGCGCCCCAAACGCGATGCTCGAGGCGGCGATGACGGTGTCCTCATCCGCGCGACTCTCGATGAGGCGGAAGATTTCCGCTGTTGCGGGCACGATCACGCGCCTGGCGATGACCTCAAAGCCCTTATTCGGGTGCCACAGATCCGGATCCAAGATGGCGCTCTCCACGTCCGCGACGGTCCCGACCGGCGCGAACTCGAGTCCCTGCGCCTCGATGGTCTCTCGAAAAAACGGATTGGTGAGCAGGGTCGCGCGGTGTCCCCGGGCGCGCAATGCGCTGCCCAATGCAATGAACGGATGTACGTCCCCGGCGCTGCCCAACGTGGGCAGCAAGACATTCAAGCGGCGTACAGGGCTCACGTGGCGGGGGATTTCCCGTCAGCCCGCGCCGCGAGCGCTGGCGTTCGCCAGCCGCTGCGAAGGCCCCAGAAAAAGAAGCACAAGGATACGAGCACCACGCATAACTGATCCCAGCCGTAGCCGATATAACCGCGGCCCTCGAATTCCTTGCTGCCCGCCCACGACAGCGCGACGATGGCGGTAAGGTAGGCGATCAGCCACCAAGCACCCTGGAGATGCCTGCCGAAGTCGACCCAGTTGCCCTTGGCTTGCGAGTAAAGGTAGATGGGCATGGGAAGAATGAGCAACAGCATGATCTGCCCGGTGTGCGGCCAGCGCGCCCAGTAGAGCATGAGCGTTGCGAGCACAAACGCGAGCGGCGCCAGGATGGCGAGCCCCGGCATGCGCAGCGGGCGGTGCACCTCGGGCGCCGTGCGCCGCAGTACGGCCACGCTGACCGGCACCACGAGATAGGTGATGATCGTCGCAACCGAGATGACCTCGGCAAGCTTGCCCCAGCCCCGGAAGAAGAACAGGAACAGAAACGACACCAGCAGGTTGAACCACATGGCGGGCCGCGGAATACCAAAACGGTCGTGGACCTGGCCGAAGATCTTCGGCAGCGAACCTGAGCGCTCCATGGCGAAGATCATACGCGCCGTAGTCGCGGTGTACGTCGTCCCGGTTCCGCTCGGACTGACGAATGCATCGGCATACAGCAGCAGCGCGAGCCAGTTGAGATTCAGCGCCAGCGCGAGCTGTGCAAACGGGGAGCTGTACTCGAGCGCCGACCAGCCCTCGTGCAGATGCTCGGGGGCGACGGCACCCAAAAACGCGATCTGCAGCAACAGGTATACCACCGTGCTGAGCGCCAGCGATCCGAAGATGGCGAGCGGGATGCTGTGGCCCGGATTGCGCGCTTCTCCAGCCAGATTGACCGGGCTTTGAAATCCGTTGTAGCTGAATACGATGCCCGAGGTCGCCACCGCGGTGAGGATGGAGGCGAGATTACTGACGTACGCTCCGCCGTGGATGCCCACGTGGAAGTTGGAGGAATGAAAGCCCGTGCACATCATCGCAATGGCGGTGGCGGCTGGAACGATCAGCTTGAAGAACGTGATGGCGCTGTTGGTTCCGGCGAACACTTTCACGCTCCAGAAATTGACCAGAAAATACAGCACGACGAGCACCGCGCAGATCCAAAGCCCCGGCACCGTCAACTCGCCGTGACCATGGGCAGAGTGCATGTAGAGCGCCTGTGCCCACGGCCAGGGCCAGGAACTCATGTATTGAACCGAAGCCTCTGCCTCCACCGGGATGACCGAGACGATGGCAATCCACGCCGCCCAGCCGGCGACGAATCCGACCAGCGAACCGTGCGAATAATGTCCGTAACGCACCGCGCCCCCGGATTCCGGGAACATGGCGCCAAGCTCCGCATAAGTGACCGCCACGAACGTGATGATCGCGGCGCCGATAAGCCACGCGTAAATAGCGCCGGGACCGGCCAGTTGGGCGGCGCGCCACGCGCCGAACAGCCAGCCGGAGCCGATGATCGATCCCAAGCCGGTGAACATCAATGCAATTGCGCCGACTTCGCGCCGCATGGACTTTTCGTTCGACATCCTCAGAGTTCTCCCGACGATCCAGCATGCGCGCCGCCGCGAGTGGCGCGGGAGGACGCAAACTCACAGCATACGACGTCTCACCCGCTTCTTGATCAGTCCAGATCCCCGGCCAGCCCGTTGCGCACCGCCTCCGGCAGCGGACTTACCGAGTGCCGGTAGTGCTCGTGATCGACGCCGATGCTCAAGGTGGCGCCGCTCTTCATGGCCTGCACCATGGACGGCGTCAATTCGAAACGCAGAAAATGCACGGCGGAGGTTTTGTCCTCGTTCTCCCGCTCCAGATCCTCGTCGGCGATGGCGAACACACGGTCCATCTCGCTCACCCTGACCCAGCAGCGATCCTCGACGCCGATCAAGCTCCCGAGCGCCACGCGCCTCTGTTCTGCGTCCGGAAATTCGAGCAGCAGCGTCGCCTTCCAATTGCTGCCGCTCGGGATCAATGGATTGTAGGCGTCGAGCTCGTCCTGGATACCCGCGCTCTCGAAGATGCGCTCCGCTCGAAGCATTTCCAGGACCTGATAGCGGATGGTGGTCCGATCTTCGAAGCACCAGGTCATGTTGGGGCCGACTTGCACATTGCGCAGCTGCTTGTGCGCGATGACCTCGTTGCGCAGGCGCGGGCGCTCGATCGAGTACTGCTCGAGGCTCATCAAGTCGCTTCTGGATAGTTTTTGCATGGGTGTCACAGTCCGTAGGCCATTTTAAGGAGCGTCAAGGGATGGGTCGGCGGCCGGCCGGCCGGCAGGCCGCTCTCGATCTGATGGCCCGCCATCGGGCAATCGCTGGCATAGAAATCGGCGTTGCTCGATTCCACGCGCTGAATCACCGGTTTGCCGATCTTCATCGAGGTCTCGCGGAACTCGCGCTTCACCCCATAAGTACCGTCGTGACCGGAGCAGCGCTCGATCGGCTGCACCGTGGTGCCGGGAACGAGTTGCAGAATGTCGCGCGTCTTCAAACCAATGTTCTGGACGCGCAGGTGGCAAGCGACGTGGTAGGCGATCATGCCCAACGGGCGCTTGAAATCCGTACGCAGCAGCCCCGCCTTGTGCCTAAGAGCCAGGTACTCGAACGGATCGAACATGTGGCGCCTGATCCTGGCGATGTCCGCATCATCCGGAAACATGAGCGGCAGCTCCTGCTTGAACATCAGCACGCAGGAAGGAATGGGTGCGACGATGTCGTAGCCGCGCTCGATCATGGCGATCAGCGGCGGCACGTTCCTGCTCTTGAGATCCGCGACCGCCTCAAGGTCGCCAAGCTCGAGTTTCGGCATCCCACAGCAATTCTCGCGTTCCGCCAGGGCCACTTCGATGCCGTTGTGCTCGAAAATGGCGGCGAGATCCAGACCGATGGCCGGCTCGTTGCGGTTGACGTAGCAGGTCGCAAAGAGCGCGACCTTGCCGCGGGTGGTGCCTGCAATTTGTGGCGCATCAGCCGACGCAGGGTTGCGCTTCAAGCGGCTGCGCAGCGATTTGGAGTGGTATTTCGGGATGGGCGCCTGCGGATCCACGCCGAGCGTTGCATCGAGCACCTTGCGCCCCAGGGAGCTGGCATTGACCGCGTTGACGATTTCGCTGACCACGGGTATTCCGGCGATCCTGCCCACCGTGTCCGTCGAGCTCAACACCTTGTCCCGCCAGCGCACGTCGCCATTGCGATTCTTGACCGCTTTCGCGCGCAGCATGAGGTGCGGAAAATCGACGTTCCAGGGATGCGGCGGCACGTACGGACACTTGGTCATGTAGCACATGTCGCAGAGATAACAGTGGTCGACGACCTTGGCGTAGTCGCGCTTGTCGACCGCGTCGAGCTCGCCGGTTTTCGATTCGTCGATGAGGTCGAACAGCGTCGGAAAGGAATTGCAGAGGTTGAAGCAGCGACGGCATCCGTGACAGATGTCGAATACGCGGTCGAGCTCCTTCGTCAGGGCAACCGAGTCGTAGAATCCAGGTTCCTGCCAGGCGAGAGCATGACGCGTGGGCGCCTCGAGACTGCCCTCGCGGCCTTGAGTCATCGGTCCGTCGGACACAGCGAGTCTCCAGAAGATCAAAAAAGCGGGCTCCGGTTCGGAGCCCGCTCGAGTTGGGCCCGGCGGGGGCCTGGTGACGAGTCTTAGAGGTTGTCCAACGCCTTCTGGAAGCGGTTGGCATGGGAACGCTCGGCTTTGGCCAGCGTCTCGAACCAATCCGCTATCTCGTTGAAGCCTTCTTCCCGGGCGCTCTTCGCCATGCCGGGATACATGTCGGTGTACTCATGCGTTTCCCCGGCGATTGCCGCCTTGAGATTCAAGGAGGTCGCGCCGATGGGAAGCCCCGTGGCCGGATCGCCGCTGGCCTCCAGATACTCGAGATGGCCGTGGGCATGGCCCGTCTCGCCTTCGGCAGTTGAGCGAAACACCGCTGACACGTCGTTGAAGCCTTCCACGTCCGCCTTGGCCGCGAAGTACAAATACCGACGGTTCGCCTGCGATTCGCCGGCGAACGCGTCCTTCAGATTCTTTTCCGTCTTACTGCCTTTGAGATTCACGACTCACTACTCCTTCCCGATTGATGGATTCGGAAACCAAATCCGGATGAATTCGCCGCGACGGTAGACCCGCTGGCGGCGCTAAGTCAAATTGCTGATCTCTATCGCGCAGATGCACGCCGTCTATCGCGCCTTCGGCGGCTTGAGCCAGATGGCCGGCGAGTTGGACAAGGTGGTCGTCGCGAGAGGTGGGCGCCGGGCGGCAGGATCGCCGCATCGAGGGGAATTCGGGGGAGTGATGGGTAGTTCGCCCGGGAGCAGGACGATCTGTGGGGATCGCGTCACTGCCCGCCAAATTCCATCTCGATGCGGCTGCTACCAGCATGAGACCACGCCGCACGTCGTCGTTATCAGCCAAACACCGTAGCGCCTGTCAGTTTACACTGACGTACAGCCAGGTTTACAGGTGGCGGACTATTTTCCGCGAAAGCACCGGATCGTTGCATAAAAGCAACAACATGCCGGGCTCGGAGCAAAATAAACCGCCCTCCGCCTCGGTGACTTGGCAGATTCACCCTTGGATCAACCCATAACCCAAAAATCGCCGGCGCCACGAGCGCTAGGGCGATGAGGGGTCAATGACTGGGATGCGCCCGATGATGATGATGCGCGTGGTGGCGATGATGCTTGTGGTGAGGCGGATCCGCAAAGCTTGCAGAGGCAAACAGCAGCAGCGCAACCGTGATTCCGACGATCTTACCCATGACTCGACCTACTCTACGATGAATGGCTTCCCGGGCACCCAGCATAGCCTTGCGCGGGCCGTGCCGCGAGTGGAGTTGCGCATTTGTGCTCATCAAGTCTTGCACGTTCCTCCAATCCGCATCTTTCTTGCAACAACTGCGCATTGACAAAGGGAGGGAACGCGATTCTTATAAGCTCGCATAACTACGATGGGGATGTCACAGGGTGCGCGGTTGAATATTGCTTCAGAGCCCGTGGGGTCGGTCGACATGGCCATCGCGCATGCGCGGCGACTGCTGGAAAGGAACCCCGAGCTCGCTGCGGAGCAGGCGCGGGAAGTTCTGAATGTCGATCCTGCGAACCCCTCCGCTCGGCTCATCTTGGGGGCCGCCCAGCGGCGCAGCGGCCGTGCCCGCAAAGCTCTCGACGTCCTCGAGCCGCTCGGCCGAGAAATGCCGCACGCTGCGCCCGTGCATCTGGAGCTCGGAGTTGCTCGGGCGGAAGCCGGCCTGTTGAGCGATGCCGTCGCCGCCCTGCGCCGGGCCGTGCAGCTGCAGCCCACATCGCCCGACGGGTGGCGAATTCTGGCGGACTATCTGGAGGCGGACGGCGACCCCGCTGGCGCTCAAGATGCGAGAGTAAGGTACGTTGCGGCGGCCGCAAACGACCCGCGGCTGAAGGAGGCGGCGGCGGCGTTGCTTCAGAATGATCTGCCGCTGGCGGACCGTCGACTGCGCGCTCACCTCGCGGGCCATCCCACGGATGTGGCGGCGCTGCGCATGCTCGCCGAGGTGGCGGGGCGCTTGCGCAAGTACGTAGAAGCGCAGGAACTGCTTGAGCGCTGCCTTTCGCTTGCCCCGAATTTCGATGCAGCTCGCCAAAACTACGCGGGCATTCTGAACCGACAGGCCAAGCCCGCCGCGGCGCTGCCGGAGGTCGAGCGATTGCTCGCCAAAGAGCCGAACAATCCGGGCTACCTCAACCTCAAGGCGGCGATTCTGGCGAATATGGGCGACTACGGCGGCTCGATCGAAGTGTATGACGGGGTGCTGCGGCGGTATCCGAAGCAGCCCAAGGTCTGGATGAGCATGGGGCACGCTCTGAAGACGGCGCGCCGCCAGGATGAGAGCGTGGCTGCCTACCGCCGTGCCATCGAGATGGATGCCACTCTCGGCGAGGCCTATTGGAGTCTGGCTAACCTCAAGACGGTTCGCTTTTCCGAAGCGGACAAGCTCGCCATGGAGCAGGCGCTCGCCAGGATCGATCTCGCCGATGAAGACCGCATCCATTTCGAGTTTGCGCTGGGGAAGGCTCTCGAGGATGACCGCTCCTATGAGCGCTCGTTCGTCCACTACACCCGGGGCAATGCGCTGCATCGCCGGATGCACCCTTACAGCGCCGAGGAAAACACCCGCTTCGTCAACCGCTGCAAGCAACAGTACACGGCCGATTTCTTTTCCGCCCGCCGGCACGGCGGGGCGCAATCCACGGCGCCGATCTTCATCGTTGGCCTGCCGCGTGCCGGCTCAACGCTGATTGAGCAGATTCTTGCAAGCCACTCCTTGATAGAGGGCACGGTCGAGCTGCCCGACATCCCACAGATCGCTCGCGAGCTGATCGGTCGCGGCGAGGACATTCCCCAGGGGCGATTCTTCGAGGCGGTCGCGGCGCTTCAACCGGATGACATGCGCTCCCTCGGAGAACGTTACCTTGCCTCGACGCGGGTGCATCGGAAGACGACCGCGCCATTCTTCATCGACAAGATGCCGAACAACTGTCTGTACATCGGCCTCATTCAATTGATCCTGCCGAATGCCAAGATCATCGATGCGCGGCGACACCCCGCAGGGTGCTGTTTCTCGGCATTCAAGCAGCATTTCGCGCGGGGTCAGAGCTTCACCTACGATCTGGAGGATCTCGGGCATTACTACGCGGACTATGTCGAGCTCATGGCGCACATCGATGGGGTTCTACCGGGACGCGTGCACCGCGTGCTCTACGAGACGCTCGTGCACGAAACCGAAGCCGAGGTGCACCGACTGCTCGACTACTGCGGGCTGCCATTCGAGGAGAGGTGCCTCAAGTTCTTCGAGAATGAGCGGCCGGTTCGCACCGCCAGTTCAGAGCAGGTGCGGCGCCCGATCTTTACCGAGGGGACGGATCACTGGCGACACTACGAGCCTTGGCTCGGGCCATTAAAGCAGGCGCTCGGCGCCGTGTGGACGGAGTATCCCCGCGTGCCGGATTTTGCTGACCGATAGATTATTTCGATCAATTACAACCGAAGGGCAAGGGAAACATCATGACTCGCAGCCGATTCCAACCAACACATCGAGGCACACACAGCACAGGTCGCTCTCGTGACCGTCAGCGTCTCATACTGCGACAGTTGCCGCTGGCCTCGGCGATCTCGGCAGTCCTTGCTGGCGTCTCGCCGATGGTTTGTGCTCAGACCGCGCCTGCGCAGCCCTCCGACACGCTGGAGGAAGTCACCGTGACCGCGCAGAAGGTCACGGAAAATCTGCAAAATGTGCCGGTCAGCATCGAGGCGCTGGGAACCGCTAAACTCGAGCAGCTCAACGTCGTCAACCTCGATACGTACGTGGAGTACCTGGCCGGCGTCACGACCATCAAGAGCATCGGGCAGGGCGGCAACGGCGTCGGCACGACCCATGTTTACATGCGCGGCATCAACTCGGGCCAGGACGGCAATCATTCGGGCTCGCAGCCGACGGTCGGCACGTATTTCGACGAGCAGCCCGTGACGACCATCGACGGTACCGTCGACGTGCACGTGTATGACATTGCCCGCATCGAGGTTTTGGAAGGTCCGCAGGGCACCCTTTACGGAGCGAGCTCGGAAGCGGGCACCATCCGCATCATCTCCAATAAACCCGATCCGACCAAGTTCGAGGCGAGTTACGACGTGAGCGGCCAGCAGATCACCAATGGAGGTGGAACTGGCTGGAAGGCCGAGGGATTCGTCAATATTCCGTTGTCACCCATCGCGGCAGTGCGCATCGTGGGCTGGGACGAACACGATCCGGGGTACATCAACAACGTGGCGGGTACCGACCGCAATGCGGGAATCGTCAATGGCAATCGCTCGTTTCCGACGTGGACTGGTCTGACCGGCGATACGTTGAGCAACGCCGCTTACGTCAGCAAGAACTACAACACCAGCGAAACTCGCGGCGGCCGCGCGGCGCTCAAGCTCGATCTCGGCGATAACTGGACGGTCACCCCGACATTCATGGGGCAGTCGCTCGCTGCCAACGGATTCTTTGCCTACGATCCGGCAGTCGGACCGCTGGACCTCGTGCACTCCGGCCCTGAAAACGATCAGGACTCCTTCACCCAAACCGCGCTCACAGTGGAGGGGAAGGTGCACGATTTTGATATTACGTATGCCGGTGCCTGGTTCGTCCGCAACCAACATTCGATCGCGGACTACTCCGATTATTCGTATTGGTATGACAGGTACCTCGGATCGGGCAGCTTCTGGACCAACAACGCCGGAACCCCGATCATGCCGCAAGAATTCGTGATCGAGAACAATCACTACACGAAATGGAGCAACGAGCTCCGCGTGAGCACGCCTCAGCAATATCCGCTGAAGGCGACCGTCGGACTATTTGCGGAGCGCCAGGTGCACGAGATCTGGGAGGATTACGTGATGCCGGGTTCCGGCGGAAACCCGTATACCTATAATCCGCAGGGTCTCGCCCAGGCCGACACCATACCCGGCTTGAGCAACAACTCGATCTGGCTCACCGACGAGGAGCGCGTTGATCGAGATTCCGCTGCGTTCGCGCAGGTGACCTGGGACATCGCGGGCGGGTGGTCGTTGACCGGAGGGTTCCGGCAATACAAATACGACAACTCGCTGCAAGGGTACTACGGCTACGCATTAGGATATACCGGGCCCGGAGAGCATTCGGGTCAGGCCACCTGCGGTCCGCCGGGCCTCGGCGGCTCGTTGACGACTCAGTATCCGAACTACGCGCCGTTCCACTTCGCGCCGTGCACGGATCTCAACCTCACGAACGTGTCCGCCAACGGGCATACCGAGCTTTTGCGGCTGAGTTACAAGTTCGACCCCGATCATTTGATGTATGCGACGTATTCGACCGGCTTCCGTCCCGGCGGGGTGAATCGAGTCTTCGACAAGACCATCGGGGCCATCTATCCGCCCTACCAGTCGGATCAGCTGAAAAACTATGAAATGGGCTGGAAGACGCAGTGGTTCGATGAGCATCTGCGGTGGAACGGCGCCATTTTCTGGGAGGATTGGAACAACTTTCAGTTCTCCTATCTCGGTCCGAACAGCGTGACCGTGGTGCAGAATGCTGCCTCGGCGCGCAGCCGCGGCATCGAGTCGAACTTCGAATGGCTGGTGGGGAGCGGCTTCACGCTATCAGGCAGCGCGACTTTTCTGGATGCCAAGCTCACCAAGGATTTTTGCGGCACACCGACGATCTCGAATTGTGCTGGCCAGGTGAACGGGACCGCGACATCGCCGATCGAATATTACGACGGTACAACGTTCAAGGGCCCCTACGCGGCGTCAGGAACGCGATTGCCCGGGACGCCGCGGCTCAAGGCGAATCTCGTCGGGCGCTACAACTTCCCGTTGTTCAGCGGCGCTTGGAACGCGTATACGCAGGCCGCGGTTGTTTATCAGGACGCCTCGGTGCCGCTGCTCTTCCCGTCCTTCTACCAGAACGGCCCGGCGGGTCAGCTGCACCTCGGCGAACTGCCGCCGTACACGCTGGTCAATCTGGCGGCGGGCGTCGAGAAGAACGGATTGGCGGTGCAGCTGCGGCTCGACAACACCTTCAACACGTACGGTGAGCTGACGCGATTCGCGGCCTGCACACCGACCACGTGCAACCAGCCTTACGTGAGCCCGGTGCAGCCGCGGACCGTCTGGCTGCAATTCGGACAGAAGTTCTGAAGTAAAAGGGGCGGGCGCCTCGCCGCGGGCGCCCGCCAATCGCAAAACGGATCGGACTCCCGCCGGCTACGGCTCGGGTCCGATCCGCGGGAGTTTCCGACCTACGACGCGGCGGCCTTCGCGACGCCGTTCACTTTCACGGCATTGGCCGCCAACAGGTCCATCAGATCCGGCGACAGGGCATCGTAGGGCTCGAGCTTGAGCTCCTTCAGACGTGCCCGGATCGCTTTCATGTCCTCGGGCTTGGTTCCGGTCTCGATGACCGACGAGACGAATGCGGCAAAAGCCGGCGGCGCCCAACCGCTCTTGTCGAAGCGCTCGGCGTGCACGAAGGTCAGCCCGTTGAAGGCGTGCTTCGGATTGTCGATCGGTCCATGCATGTGCACGCCGCACGCGGTGCAGGCGTTGCGCTTGATGGTCTTGGACGGGTCCACGACCTTCAGTTTGTGGCCGTTGGCAAGCACTTTCACCTTCGGGGTCGGCACCACCGCGATCATCGAGAACAGCGCGCCCGTCGGTCTCCAACACTGTGAGCAGCCACAGACATGGTTGAACAGCACATCGCCCTCGATGGAGACCTTGACGGGGTCGGTGGTGCACTTGCACGTCAACGTGCCGCCGGCGAATCCGGGCGTGCCCGCTTTGACGCCGTTGTCGACGGCAGGATGAATCTTGACAGTCATGTTGAGCTCCTCATTGTTTAATAAATACACACGCTGCGGATCGACTCGCCTTTGTGCATCAAGTCGAACGCGTCGTTGATC
>Ga0182030_10021022_pt1 | contig 12259 bp, 10 predicted proteins | sample 812S3MmetaG_FD_121299 | JGI IMG/M metagenome (GOLD analysis project Ga0182030, IMG submission 121299) | Permafrost microbial communities from Stordalen Mire, Sweden - 812S3M metaG (Illumina Assembly) | ecosystem: Environmental > Terrestrial > Soil > Wetlands > Permafrost | place: Sweden...
ATGCGATGGCCGGAGACATTCACCACGTCGTCCACCCGGCCAAGCAGCCAGTAATCACCATCGGCATCAATCCGGCAGCCGTCGCCGGTGAAATACATGTTCTTGAACGTACAGAAATAGGTGTTGATGAAACGGTCATGGTCGCCCCACGTCGTGCGCATGATGCCTGGCCACGGATGCTTGATGCAAAGCTTGCCGCCCTCGTTGGGACCGCATTCGGTGCCGTCATCGCGCAATACCACCGGCTCCACGCCGAAGAACGGTTTGCCCGCGCTGCCGGGCTTGAGCGTGTTCACCCCGGCCAACGGCGTGATCAGATGCCCGCCCGTCTCGGTCTGCCACCACGTGTCCACGATGGGACATTTTTCGTGGCCGATCTGCTTGTGATACCACATCCAAGCCTCGGGATTGATCGGTTCGCCCACGCTGCCGAGAAGGCGCAGTGAGGAGAGATCGTGCGGAGCCAGCCAGTCGTCGCCCCACTTGATGAAGGAGCGGATCGCGGTCGGTGCAGTATAGAAAATGTTGACCTTGTGCCGGTCAATGATCCGCCAGAAGCGGTCCGGCTCGGGGAAATTCGGCGCGCCTTCGTAGAGGAAGCTCGTCCCGCCGTTGGAGAGAACGCCGTAAGCCACATAGCTGTGCCCGGTGATCCAGCCGACATCGGCGGTGCAGAAATAAACGTCCTCCGGGCGCAGGTCGAAATAATACTTCGTCGTCATGTGGCAGCCGAGCAGGTAGCCCGCCGTGGTGTGGAGAATGCCCTTCGGTTTTCCGGTGCTGCCGCTGGTGTAAAGGATGAAGAGCGGATGCTCGCTGTCGAGTTGCTCAGGCTTGCAGACGGAGCTGACCAGTTGCACTTCCTCGTGCAGCCAGAAGTCGCGCCCGGTGGACATCGTCACTTCCTGCCTGGTGCGCTGCACCACGATCACGCTCTTGACCTTCGGCGCGCCGAGCAGGGCCTCGTCCACATTGCGTTTGATGGCGAGCTTCGAGCCGCGTCGGTATCCGCCATCGGCTGTGATAACCACCTTGGCGCCGCAATCGTTGATGCGTTCCTTCAACGCCTCGGCGCTGAATCCGCTGAAGACCACGCTGTGCGGAGCGCCGATGCGCGCGCAGGCCAGCATGGCGATGACCGCCTCGGGGATCATCGGCAGGTAGATCATGACGCGGTCGCCCGTCTTGACACCGTGCTTCTTGAGCACGTTGGCCATGAGGCAAACTTCGCGATGGAGTTGCTGGTAGGTCAGGGTCAGGACATCGCCCGGCTCGCCCTCGAAGATGATGGCCGCCTTGTTGCGCAGAGGGCCTTCCAGATGACGGTCGAGGCAATTGACGCTGGCGTTGATTTTACCTCCGACAAACCACTCCGCGAACGGCGGTTTCCACACGCAGACTTTTCTCCAGGTGCGGAACCAGGTGAGTTCTTCCGCCGCGTTGCCCCAGAATTTATCCGGATTCTTGAGCGAGGCCTTGTGCATCTTGGTAAATTTTTTGAGGCTGCCGATCCGGGCGGCCTTCGCAAATTTCGCAGATGGCTTGAAAACTCGCTTTTCCTTCAGGTGCGATTCGATGTCATGCGAATGTTTTTCCGGTGAAACCGGCGAGGGGGCGGGCGTAGCAGCCAAGGTAGTGGACATGGGAAATTCCGGTGGAGAGTTGAGGGGACGACGAAGCGACAAGTGCGATGTAAGCAAGAACAACCTGTCTGGGCAACTCAAACGCCGCACAATTTAGCGCAAGGAAAGACACGCTTTTTTTCTTGCGGTTATGATTCCGTCACGAACGACTTTTTGTGGTAACAACTGTAAAATTATCGCTCCATTCGACGTCAAATCTTTTGCTTAATTTTATTTTGTTCGCATGTGACCATTTCTCTTGCGACTCCATCAACGGGTGATTAGCTTGCCCTTCCCGCGATAGAAATTCCGGCGCGAATTCCAATGAAATGTTGTACCAAATTCTTCAATCTTATGGCGGAGAGAATAACTTTGCTGCTCAAGGGAGATTCAGAGGCGCGATTTCTATTGTCTGCACTTAGGCAATCTGGATTAAGGTTTTAATCATGAATGACTTGCGTTGTAATTTGCCGGGCGTGATGACCATGAATAGTGCCATTTTCATTCGTACCTCTAACCTGAATAACTTGTGAGTAACCTGCCGCCAACTCTTGATTTAACTGATATTTGGGCATCGATATGCCTTGAATTACAACAGGTTGTCTCGGTCGATGCCGTGACCCGTTGGTTTAAGCCTTTGCGTGTCGATAACTATGTCAATAAGACGCTGACGCTGAGTTCCGACAACAGCATTTATCAGTATTGGATCGAGGAAAATTATTTCTCGCAATTGAAGGCGACGGCGTCGCGCGTGCTCGGCGAAAGCGTGTCGGTTGTCTTCCAGGCCAAGGATGGTCCCGCCCCGGTGATCGCACCGCATGCGCCGCCCAAGGCCGAGCCAGTGCGGGTGAAAAGAGAAATGATTCGTCTCTCCCCCCAGAGTTCCTTCGACTCGCGCGGCTCCCTCAACCCGCGTTGCACGTTCGATTCTTTTGTCGTGGGCATCAACAGCCAGTTTGCCCATGCGGCGGCGATGGCGGTCGCGCAGGCCCCGGCCCGCACGTACAATCCGCTTTTTCTCCACGGCAGCGTCGGGCTGGGCAAGACGCACTTGATGCAGGCCATCGGCCATCTCATCCAGGCCAACAAAAAGCACCTGAAGGTTTTCTACGTCACCTCCGAGCAATTCACCAACGACTACATCAGCGCGATCCAGCACGGCGAGTTGGCCAAGTTCCGCAAAAGCTACCGGCAGGTCGATGTGCTCCTGATCGATGACATCCAGTTCCTGGCCGGCAAGGACCGCTCGCAGGAGGAATTTTATCACACCTTCAACGCCCTCTGCGAAGGCAGCCGGCAGATCGTCATCACCAGCGATTCGCCGCCAACGGAAATTGCCAACATGGAGAAGCGGCTCACCTCGCGCTTTGAAATGGGCCTGACCGCCGAGCTGCAACTGCCCGACGCCGAGACGCGCCTGGCCATTCTGCGGCACAAGATGGAAGTCATGCCCGACAAGCTCAGCGACCCGGTGCTCAACTTCATCGCCGAGCGGGTCAAGACGAACATTCGCCGGCTCGAGGGCGCGCTCAATCGCGTGGCCGCTTTCGCTTCGCTCCATGGCAAGGCCATCACGGTCCCGCAAACCGAAGTGCTCCTGCGCGACCTCCTCCAGCAGGAAGGCCAGCAATCGGTCAGCATCGACGTCATTCAACGCCGCGTAGCCGAGACCTACGACCTGCGCCTGGCCGACATGACCAGCAAGCGTCGTCCCGCCAATATCGCCTTGCCGCGCATGGTGGCGATGTACCTGAGCCGCCGCCTGACCACTTCCTCGCTCAACGAGATCGGGGAGGCTTTCGGCGGACGCGATCACGGCACGGTTCTTCACGCCAATCGCGAGATCGAGAAGCGGATGGTCGGCGACGAGAAACTGCGCCGCATCGTCAATTATCTCGCCGAGAAGCTCGTCGCCAGCCAGGGGCAGTAGGGGTAGCCGTCGACCTCCGGGCGACGGTTCTCCGGTAGCCGCCGCACGCTGGGCGGCGGTGCAGGTGCCTGCATCCCCTCTGATTTTCTTTGTGTTCTCTGCGTTCGTTTGCGGCTATTTATTTCGCGATGTCTCGTAATGAAGGTTTGCTCTGGAAGCATTGGCTTCAGCAACAGGAGCGAACGCCGAACAAAAGTGTTCTTGTCGATGCCGCGAAGGACATGGCATGGACCGAGCGGACGCTAACCATGTCCGCTCTTTCCTTCTCCGATCAATTGCGGAGTTACCATGCTGGCGACCGAATCGCCTTCCGCCTGCCCAATGGCCCGGAATGGATGGCGCTTTTTCTCGCGCTGCAAAAAGCGGGTCTTGTCGCCTTGCCGTTGGATGCCGGAATGCCCTGGGAGGGTTGCCTTGAAACGGCCCGGCGCATCGGGGCGCGCGCGATCTATCTCGACGGTGAATTTCAATCGCTGGGAAAGAGATCGGTGGCGGCATCGCGAAAAATCTGTTGCGTCAAAATCACCTCGGGCAGCGGCGCACTTCCCAAGGCGATCGAATGCCGCGCGGAGCATCTGGTCGCCGATGGGCGGAACGTCTGCCGGACCATGGGAATCCGCTCGCGCGACGTGAATCTGGCCGTGATTCCGCTCGGTCATTCCTACGGCTTGGGCAATCTCGTCCTGCCGCTCATCCTGCAAGGCGCCGCGATGGTTTGCGCCGGGGAATATCTGCCGCGCCAGTTGATCGAGTGGATCGGACGGTATGGCGTCACGGTCTTCCCCGCCGTGCCCGCGCTGCTGCGCGTCCTCGCCGCGCTTCCGCCCGGAGGCGAAAAGCTCGATTCGCTGCGGAAGGTGATCTCCGCCGGCGCGGTGTTGACTCCCGCCGTCGCGCAGGCTTTCTTCGCGCGGTATGGCATCAAGGTCCACAATTTCTATGGCTCCTCCGAAACGGGCGGCATTTGCTATGATCGCACCGGCAGCGCCTCGCTCACGGGACGCTCCGTGGGCAAGCCGTTCGAGGGCGTATCCGTCACAGTGAAGGGCGGACGCATCACGGTCGAAAGCGCGGCGGTGGCGACGCGCAGCGGGCGCTGGCGGCTCAATGATTTTGGCGAGTGGAACGGGCGTGGCGAATTGGTGCTGCTGGGCCGCGCCGGGCAGGGGGCGAATATCGGCGGGAAGAAAGTGCATCCGCTCGAGGTGGAACGCGCGTTGCGTGCCTTGCCGGGAGTCACCGATGCCGTTGTATGGTTATGGCAAAAGGATGGTCGTGATCTTCTCGCCGCCGCCGTGGAAACGACGCATTCCCGCGGCGAGATCGAAAGGGCATTGGCCGCGCGCCTGCCCGCATGGAAATTGCCGAAGACCTATTTCATCGCCCGCGAACTCCCCCGCACATCGCGGGGGAAGCTCGACCTGGCGGCGTTGAAAGAACAGACTTAACCATCCGTCATGCAAAAAGGAAAACCAACCCAGGTCTTTGGTGGCATCTGTTTCGTTTTGTTTGGTTGCGTCTTTCTGGGTTTGGGAATTCGCCAACTTTATCTGGATTGGGAATTCGATGGAAAAGTTGGTCGCGCCACCTCCACGATTGAGCGGCTCTGGATATCGTCGAGTGGCAAGCATGGAACGGATTACGATATTCGCTGTCGTTATGAAGTTGGAGACGGTCAATTCGTTGAGAGTGATTCGATGATTGGCCGAACCACTTATGGCCAGATTCACGTTGGAGAACAGATTCCAATCAAGTTTCTGCTTCAGGATCCATCGGTTAGCCGGATCGATTCGTCGATCGAACAACAACGGAATTGGCACAACGATGAGGCTGTAGCCGTTTTTGCGTTAGTATTCACAGCGATAGGGGCTCTTATCGCCTGGTTCGGGCGGCCAAGGAAACCAATCTCGCCGAGCTGATCAGGAGCCCTGACTCAGCACAATCCTCCCCCTTGCGACCTCAATCTGATTCACACGCAGCGTCACATCAAACTGCGCGAGTTGGCCGAAAGTTTTATCGAGCGTCACCTCGGTCTCGATCGTCGCGCCCGGCATTACCGGTTGCTGAATCTTGAATTGCGCCACCTGCGCGAGAATGAAATGGGCCGGGGCATCGGCGGCCAGTGTCGAAGCCCACAAGGCTCCCGCCGTTTGCGCCGCGCATTCGATCAGGAGCACGCCGGGCATCAGTGGCTGGCCGGGAAAGTGATCGGTGAAGAAGGGCAACTGCGGATCGAGCCATTTGCGTCCGCGTCCTTCCCGGCCCGCGACAGTGACCTCGAACGCGTCGAGAAACGAAAAGCCGGGGCCGTGTGGAGTAAGACTCATAATCTATAATTTGATTTCACTCTTCTGTCATCCCGAGCTTGTCGATGGAACAGCCCCTATGAAACATGCGCAAATCTTACTGGGGCTGATCCTTCGACAGGCTCAGGATGACGGATTGCTTTAACAAAATCTATTGAGAAACAAGATTACGTCCCGGGCGAGACCGGCACGAATTGGTACCATTGCTCGGGATAGGCGCTGAGCACGGGCAGAAACGTATCCGCAATTTTTTGGCTGTAAAACTGGAGTGTTTCCGCGCGCGGACCTTGCGGCACGACGAAGAAGTGAGGAAAAACCTGGGCGTGGTAGGAGCCATCCTCGCGGCGCACCATCGTGGCGGGAATGACCGGCACCCCGCCATAGGCCGCCAGCAGAAGAACCCCGGCGGAAAAGAAGGCGGTCCCGTTTGGCAACGTCACCGGCGAATTCTCAGTGGGATGGGGTCGGTCGATCAAAGTGGCGACGAAGTGGCCCTGGCGGAGGTGCTCGGCAATCTGGAGGAACGCGAAACTATCCGTGCCGACCTCGAGCGTATCGACTTTCCATCGGCGGCGGAACGCGGTGCGCCATTCCGTCAGGGCGCGACTGGATTCGGGAAAAGTCAGCGCGACGCTGGGGAAACCGTGTTGCGCCAGGAGCAATCCGCCCAGCTCGAACAGGCCGAGATGGGGCGTGACGACCAACGCGCCCTTGCCGAGATCGTGGGCTTTCTGGAGATGTTCCGCGCCGTCGATCTGCGCGATGATTTTCACCGCTTCATCGGGCGGCCTCGTGCCGATGTAAAAATAGTCGGCGAGCGTTTTTCCGAACTCGCCATAGACCTTCCGCGCCGATTTTTGATCCAGCGCCGGGTCGAGCAACTGAAGATTCCGCTGCACGACGGCGACGCGTTTCGGATGCGTCAGCGCATAAAGCCGGCCAGCTCTTTCCCCAAGGAAGCGGATGGTATTGAGCGGAAAATTTCGGGCCAGCCACGCGCCGAGGCCAAAGAGCGTCGCGCGGTAAAGTCCCGCGGATTGATGTGCGTGGGAACGGGGAGATGCCACGTCGGAAACCGTGTTTTAAGCGGACGGGGGATTTTGTTTCGGCTGGTTCGCGAGCCACTGCTGCAGGGCCTGAACACTCTGAAAGGCCTCGCGCGCGACGGAAGGCTCCTTGATCGCGATGCCGTACGATTTCTCGATGCCGACTGTGAGTTGCAGTGCGTCGATTGAGTCGAGGCCGAGGCTGCCCGGTCCAAAGAGGAGGGTCTCGGGTTGGATTTCCTCCGGCGAAACGCGCAACATGCAATTATCGACCAGAAGCTTTCGGACGTCGGCGAGAGTGATTTCGATCATAAAAAAACTTAGCCGCACAAGAACACAAAGATCACAAAAAAGGAACTGAAAACAGCAGTTTTCTCTTTTCCGTCCCTTTGCGTTCTCTGCGCTCTTTTGCGGCTAACTCATCGGGCATCCCGCTTTTAACGAGGAAACTTCTCGTTTTTCCTGGCGGATTCTAATTCCAATAAACCGAATTGGTGATTGAGTCCCCACACGGGCAGCAGCAGCTTCGGCACCTCGGGCGAAATCAAATTCAGCGCGCGCAACGTGTGCCACGCCGCGGACGCGGTGAAGGCTTCGCCGAGATAGGGCAGGTCGGCGGAGGGAATGATGGGCCTGTTTTCGGTCGCTCTTTTTTCGAGGGAACCGAGCCAGTTGTGCTGGGCGCTACGGTAACAGGGCAGGGCGGGATCGCTTTCGCGCAAGAGGCATTCCGCCGCGTGGGCCGCTTCCTTTTTCGTGCGATAAATCAGGCCGTCGCGTGCAGTCGCGATGATTCGCCGGTCTCCCGATCTGGCGCTGCGCACCAGGATTCCCGCCGCGCCTTCAGAGGTGAGAAAACCGCTGGCGGAGTTTTGCCGGCGCAGCCATCCCGCGCTGCGATAAGCGTCGAGCACGATGGGGTCGAACTCTTCCGCACCCAAAATGAGCGCCTGCCTGACCCGTCCCGTCTTCAGCCAAACCGCCGCGGTCTTCAGCGCCGCGACCCATGCGCCTTCATCGCCGACCAAGGCGTACGCCGCGCCGTTGAGGCCGAGAACCGAGGCGACGTGGCTGACGGGTGAATTGAAAACCGTTTCCGGAAAGAGGGCAGGGCTGGCTGTCTTTTGCCCCTGCTTCACGATGCCCTCGAAAAAGCGGCGGCTGTAGGCCAGGCAGCCAGCGGAGTACACGACAATGATGCCAGTCCTGGCGCGGTCCGCAGGGGTGATGCCGGCGAGCGCCTGCTCCGCTGCTTCGACCAGGAAAAATGAGATGGGACTGGCGCGGCGAAGGCGTGCTTCGCGTTGCCAGCGAGCAAAGGCCGGATCGTTCAGGTCGATGCGCAGGACCGGCCATGATTGGTCCGGCTGCCGGAGGGACGCCACGAGGGCCGTGGCCGGTTCGCGATGAAGCAGCGCGTCCACACCGATACCGGCAGGAATGACTGCACCCTCTCCGATGACCGCGAGATCGATCTTCATGGCGAGGCGCTCCGGGAAAAGAGCAGCGCCGCATTCGAGCCGCCGAAGCCGAGGTTGACGCTCATGACGTGGTGCATCTTGGGCGAGGATTCATTTTCTCCCACCAGCGCATGGGCGATTTCGGGAATAGGCGTTTGGAGATTGAGCTGCGGTGGAAGGTGATCAGTGCGCAGCGCTTCGACCGCAAAGAGAGCCTCGACCGAGCCGGCCGCCCCGAGTGTATGGCCGATGGCAGCCTTGGTTGAACTGATACGGGTCGAGACGAGGGCATCGCCGAGAAATGTGCGGTACGCCTTTGCTTCCGTACCGTCATTGACCGGCGTTCCCGTGCCGTGGGCATTGATGTATCCGATCTGCGCGGGAGTGATTCCAGCTTGATTCGCGGCAGCACGCATCATCTCAACCAGCGCGTTGCCCTCGGGCTGGGGCTGCGTGAGGTGAAAAAAATCGGTGGTGTGGCCGTAGCCGGTCAGATGGCAAAGAGGCTTGGCCCCGCGCCGTTGCGCGTGCTCGGCTGATTCGAGAACGAGAAAAGCCGCCGCCTCGCCCAGCAGCAGGCCGGTGCGGTTGAGATCGAAGGGGCGGCAACGGTCGGTGCTCGTGGCCTGAAGGCAATCGAACCCGACGAAGACCAACTCGGTGAGCGCTTCCATCCCGCCGGTCAGGACGCAATCCGCTGCGCCCGAGGCAATCAAGTCGGCGGCGTGGCCAATGGCGTTGGCTCCGCTGGCGCAGGCGTTGGCGATGATGACCGAATGGCCCGCGAAGCCGAGAACTTGTTGGACGTCGAGCACCTGCTGTTGCGGCAAATAGCGTGAGACCTGGCTGAAAAGATGGGAGCGCTCATGGTTCAGTGCACGACGGAGAAAGTCTTCGCCGAAAGCCATGCCGCCCGCCGTGGTGGAGACGACAAAAGGCAATTCCCGCAACGTGCTGCGGCTCTCCTTGTCGAGGAGTCCGGCGGAGGCGAGCGCTTCGCGCGCAGCGGGGATCGCCATGCGAGAAGCGCGCGCGAGTCGGCGTACCGTTTTGGCGGGAAGCTCGGGAAGGTCCGGTAGCGTGGCGCTGGCGGCATGATGGCAGCGGCAGCCGGTGGTGTCAAAAAGCTCAAGCGGCGCCTGGGCGTCGCGTCCCGCGATGAGCGCGTTCCACGAGGTTGGGAAATCCCCGCCCAGCGGCGTAACCGCGCCCATTCCCGTAACGACGATGTTGCGAGTCATATTTTATTTGGCCGCAAAAGAACACAAAGGACGCAAAAAAGGGGGGCCTAATTTGAAATTATTTCAATTTGGACATCGGAAGAAAAGCCAACACGAAACCAATTATTCCAACCAATGCTGGTAGTGGACTGTGAGGGAAAACAAAGGACTGTATTAAAATTAGCATCAGCATGAAGCCGATGATTGAGTTGCGAATCAATTTTGGATTGTTCATTTTCCTTCGCAACAATAGCCGCTTGCACGGTCCGTCAAAGCCAATTTGGGACACTACCAAAAAGGAACTGAAGAATCATCGGTCTTTCTTTTTAACATCTTTGTGTTCTATGCGTTCTTTTGCGGCTAATTCATCGCTTTTCATTGCAAAACTCCCCGATAGATGGCGCGTGCGTCAACGGTGCCGCCCTTGAAATAAAACGTCGGTTGATAGGAAAAGGTCCGGGTCGCCGAGTCGTAGTCGAGTCGCTTTGGTCCATTCACATAGTTCGGGTCGTACACCTGGTAATGGTAATGATCGCCGTCCCGCTCGCCGGCGATCACCACCACGACGTGATTGATGTTGAGGCTCGGGAAATTGTAGAGCCAGACGATGGTGGGCCAGTCCAAGTGGAGATCGTGGAAAATTTCGTCGTTGAGACGCGCCTCGGTCTCGCGATAGACGGGCGCGACGATGGGCATATTCCCGGCGCGGAAATAGACCGGCCAGCCCAGCCCGATGTTTTCCTGGAAAATACCCGGATCGGCGGCGCTAATTTCGTGGAGATTGGCGTAGCCGGGAAAGACAATCCGCTGCGCGCGGGGCAGTGCCGGAAGCCAGACCGAGCGCCCGGTCACTTTGCGGATGCGCTCGGCCAGTTGATCGCGCTCAAGCGGTGGGCCCAAGGGATCGAAGCGGGCGAATTTCCAAAATTGGACCGCGGCCCGCGTCACCACAAAGCAGCGCCGGGTGTAGTCGCGCTTTTGGCCCGGTGTCCGGGACGATTCGGGTTGGACCTGGCCGTTGACGTAATTCCAGACCGTTTCGTTGGCGAAGGCGAAAGTGTCGGTGTCGTAGCGAAAGGGGTGCGCTGCGGGGGCCGTCGGTAGCTCATAAGCCGAAAGCGCGGGGCTAAAAAGCAGCGAAATCAGGAGTGTGGTAGCAACGATCTTAATTGAACAAGGCATAGGGTGTCGGGACAGGAGCGGTTCCGGGGATGAAAAAGAAATTCGTGAAAGCCATCGGGCAACGTGGCAACGATGGCCTTTACCTCTTGCGCGTCAAGATGCGGACGAACGCCCCAGAGGGTATCGGTGGAGCGCCACGCTGACAACTTCCGTCGTCGTTCGAGGTAGGCGCATCCGAGCGCGGACCAAAGCAGCGAAAACCGGGATGAGCGATAGGCTCGCGGGGTGCCAAGACGAATCCAGCCTTGGAATCGCGGCCCCACCGTTTCGAGCAGCGCGCGATAGACAAAGGGATGGGCATGGAGGTGATGGTGCGAATTGATGAAGCGGCATTCGAGCCCCGTTTGCTGAAAAAGCTCCCATTGCCGCGCGACTTCCCGGCGCATCAGCTCGCGAGCTTTCGCGGAAAGGCCGATGCTGAATCCTGCCCTTGCGGGCGACGAGCCCCACGGCCAGCGCTCCGTGGTGGCGGGGATGGAATCGTTAAGATGAAGATGCCATCCGATTTGCAGCGTCGGGTGGGCGCGGGCCATGGCCACAGCATCGTCGGTGGAAGGTTGTGCCATCATGAGAGCTGCGCCGGTTAAGTGGCCTGAAAGATGGGCATAAATGATAGCGTCGTTGATTTCACGGGTCATTCCGAAATCGTCGGCGATGAAAATAAGCTCCTTGGCCATGAGGGTGTTCTCCGATAGAGTGCCGCATTTCCATGCCCTCGCAAACCCTCATTACCGGAGCCACGGGATTCATCGGGAGGCGTCTCACTCAGGATTTAGTGGCGCACGGCGTCAGCGTAAGGGTCCTCGCGCGCAGCCGGGTCAAGGCGTGGAACCTCTTCGGCGGTGACGTCGATATCGCCGTGGGCGATGTGGGCGATACGGATTCATTGGATAAGGCCTGCCGGGGCATCAAGACGATTTACCACATCGCCGGGATCTACCGCTTCGGCTTGCGCCATCGCCACGAGCTTTGGCAGGCGAATGTGATCGGCGCGGAAAATCTCCTGCGCAGCGCGGCGGCGGCGGGCGTGGACAAAGTGGTTCATCTCAGTTCAGGCGGCGTGCTCAATAAAGGCGACAACTTCGATCCGGCAATGCCGCTCATCGACGAAAACGACTACCCCGCCAAAGCGCCCCGGTACTCGCCCTACAAGTCATCCAAATGGCACTCCGAGCAGCGTGTCCTATACTGGGTGCAGCAGGGATTGCCTGTCGTCATCGCCAGCACGACCTGCCCGATTGGCGGGGGGGATGAGACGCCAACCCCTACGGGGCAAATCATCCGTGATTTCCTTGATCGCCGCTTCCCCTTTTACTGCCGGACCGGCCTGAATTTTGTCGGCGTGGGAGACTTGAGCCAGGGTCTGCAGCTGGTGGCGGAATCGGGGCAAATCGGCCATCGGTATCTCTTGAGCGGCGAAAATCTCTGGCTGAAGGAATTCCTCGATATCCTGGCGCAGGAAACGGGTATCGCCGCGCCCCGGATGTGCCTGC
>Ga0182030_10021023_pt1 | contig 12259 bp, 4 predicted proteins | sample 812S3MmetaG_FD_121299 | JGI IMG/M metagenome (GOLD analysis project Ga0182030, IMG submission 121299) | Permafrost microbial communities from Stordalen Mire, Sweden - 812S3M metaG (Illumina Assembly) | ecosystem: Environmental > Terrestrial > Soil > Wetlands > Permafrost | place: Sweden...
ATGGTCGCCGTCCCCGGCGTCCCGGACGCCCACGTCACCGAGGTCGTCAAGTTCTGCGTACTGCTATCGCTGTAAGTCCCGGTCGCCGTGAACTGCTCGGTCAGGCCCTTGGTGATCGTCGGATTGGCAGGCGTCACGGCGATCGATTGCAGCGTCGCCGCCGTCACCGTCAGCAAAGTCGAGCCGACGACCGACCCCGACGTCGCACTGATGCTGCTCGTCCCCACCCCAGCGCCCGTCGCCAAACCGCCGGTAGTAATCGTCGCCGTCCCCGGCGTCCCCGAGGCCCACGTCACCGAGGTCGTCAAGTTCTGCGTACTGCTGTCACTGTAAGTCCCCGTCGCCGTGAACTGCTCGGTCAGACCCTTGGTGATCGTCGGATTGGCAGGCGTTACCGAGATCGATTGCAGCGTCGCCGCCGTCACCGTCAGCACGGTCGAGCCGACGACCGACCCCGACGTCGCACCGATGCTGCTCGTCCCCACCCCAGCACCCGTCGCCAAACCGCCGGTAGTGATGGTCGCCGTCCCCGGCGTCCCCAAGGCCCACGTCACCGAGTTCGTCAAGTTCTGCGTGCTGCTATCGCTGTAGGTCCCGGTCGCCGTGAACTGCTCCGTCAGACCCTTGGCGATTGACGGATTGGCAGGCGTTACGGCGATCGATTGCAGGGTCGCCGCGGTTACCGTCAGCACAGTCGAGCCCACGGCCGACCCCGACGTCGCGCTGATGGTGCTCGTCCCCACCCCAGCGCCCGTCGCCAAACCGCCGGTAGTGATGGTCGCCGTCCCCGGCGTCCCGGACGCCCACGTCACCGAGTTCGTCAAGTTCTGCGTGCTGCTATCGCTGTAAGTCCCGGTCGCCGTGAACTGCTCGGTCAGACCCTTGGTGATCGTCGGATTGGCAGGCGTTATCGCGATCGATTGCAACGTCGCCGGCCCCGACGAGACGACCAGACTTACAGACGACCCGGTATTCACCAGCGTCCCCGCCACCGGGCTTTCGCTGATCACGCTGCCCGACGGCACGGAGTTGCTCGACATCATCGTGACCGTGCCAACTGCCAGTCCGGCGTTATCGATGGCAGCCGTCGCCGCACTCTGAGTGAGTCCCACCACGTTTGGCGCCGAGACCTGAGAAATGATCGTCGTGGAATCGGTGGCCGTCGCGGAAGACGCTCCGCCGCCGCTCACCGTCACCGAATTGACCTGCGGCGAAGGGGCATTCGCCGTCACATCGACGGTCACGGTGATCGCCGGGTAACTCCGCCCCGCCGCCAACGAGTTGGATGTCGTACAGGTGGGGAGCGTGGAGCAATCCCAGCCCGTTCCCGACATGGAGACCAGGGCTTCGCCCGGCGATACGGCTTCCGTCACCGTTACCGGCACGCTGACGGACCCGGTCCCCGAGTTGGTGACCTGAACCATGTATGGCGCATTCTGTTGGCCCAAGCCGAAGTTCCCGGTGTGCGATTTGGTGATGGCAAGCTCGGGCGGTCCAGCCTGGTTGGCAACCGAAAAGGTGAACGTCGTGGAGGGGTTGCAGTTGGAGGGAACCACGTTCAGCACAGCGATCTGGTAGTAACCCGCCGTCGCCAGATCGCCGGGATAATTTGCAGGCTCTTCGAAGAAGCACGAGGGAGACACCGACGCGGCCGGACACAGTTGCATCGTCAGTTGCGTGGAACCGCCGGGCGTATTGGGTCGGTATGAGTACTGTCCGTTGGGTTGGATGTAGTAGGTGTACAGCGACGACGAATCCGTCGCGAATCCCGTGCCGTTCACCGTGAGGCTCACCGCCCTGTTCGTGACGGTGGGAGTTGCAGGGGAGATGCTGGTAATTGTGAGCGGAGCCGCCCCGGGGATGTTGAAATTCGCCGTCCCGATTGCCTGGCCTGTTAGGGGAAACGCGAGCGGATTGCCGGTCCCGCTCAAATCCTGCGTCCACCCGGCGAAATCCAGACCGGTGGCGCCCGGATTCGCCGTGAAATTCACCGTGCCGGCCGTGAAGAAAGCATCCACATCGCCGTTTGCCCCGATCGAGTTGGTTCCCGTAGGAGTGGAGGTCACATTTAACAGGTTATTGCCGGAACCATCGCGGCAGTACAACGAAGGCTCCACAATCGTACGGAAGCTGGGCGTGTAATTCGCCGTATAGGTGCTGTGGCCGGAGGCCGGCACGGTCACGCTCACACCATCCGTAGTACCGCTGGCGGCTCCCGACCAGTTATGGAACAGGTAGCTGATGTTCAACGTCGTCGGCGATTGAGCCACTGGAGCAGCCGGACAGTTGGTACCGCTCAGCGTGCTTCCGCAGAGAGTTAAGCTTGCTCCGGCGGCGAAGCCCGCTAGGTCGTAAGTGGCGTCGAAATTCTCCGGGGTGTAATTGTAAGTGAAGGCGCTATTCCCGTTGCTGTTCTGCACGACTCCGATAGCGAAGCCCTGAAATATTCCCGTCGCGCCAATGTCGGGCGAAGCCCCTGCGATGGTGGTGACCGCGTCGTCGACCATGAGGACCTCAGTCGGGTGGCTCGTGTCAAAATTATAATAATCGAAGTTGGTGGTTATATAAAACGCATAGGGGTTGGAATAAAAATTATAGGCATACAAGTTAACCCATTTATAGAAGTTGTAGCCGGAGCTCGGAGTCACCGTGAGCGTAACTCGCTGGCGATCCACATAGTAATTAGTGGACACGCCGTCGACGATGAGAGTGCTGGCTGCCGGCGTATTTGAGATGGTGCCCGAGCCTGCGGGATAGACCACCGGACTATAAGGATGCACGGGGATGAAACTGGCCAGATAGTTAGTGATCGCGGGCGATGTGGAGGGACTCAGCAGCGTGCCGTCCCCGGCGGCGTTGGTGATAGTAACCGCAGCCTCGTTCGCAGCCCCGGCGTTCCACCGGCCGAAAATATAGTTCTGCTGGCTCAGCGTCTGCAGCGTTTGACTATGCGAGTCCAGCGGGACGCTGAGCGTGTGCTGAGACCCCAACGCCCAGTTGCTGAAGGCGCACGGCGCCGTGCAGGGAGTGCTGTCCACGATGACCTGTAAGCCGCTGGGATTCGTGTCCACCGTGATGGCCGCGGGTACATGCGCGTAAAGGCGTTCGATTCCGTCCAGGTCCCCGGTAGTGTATTGGGGCATGTCGGTGCCGAGCACCATCCCCGGCGGAATTGTTTCGAGGGTTGGCGAAACACCATCCCTATTGAAGCTGAACGGGCCATATTCCATGATGGAGGCGTAGTTATAGAGACCTGAGTCGGCCCCGGGATCGACTATGTCGAAATTGCCGTGCTGGGGCTTATCGATATTCTGCTCCATGTAATTCACGTAGGTATCGCGATCGATGCGGGACTGCTCATGGAGCAGGCCGAGCGCGTGCCCCATCTCGTGCAGGATCGTGCCGGTCGTGCAGTTCCCCGATCCGCCAATGGCCTGGGTACCTCCCTCCATCCCCACGATGGCCTCGCAACTGCCGCTCATGTCGCTCGTATTGAAATCGAAATTCACCAGGTTGACATCGCTGGTGGTGGCCGGCGCCCACTGAACTACGCCAGCCAGTTGCGAATTGGACTTGTTGATGGCGTCGTTGATTAGGGGATAGATGGGGTCGGTCGCGGGGTTGGCGATCGTATACGGCACGCGGACCACGCCATTGACTACCGGCCACAATCCGGTCGACGATAAGAGATTGGGCGCAATGGTTGCCGACTGCGGGCGCAGACCCTGGCGGTTTCTCACGGCGAAGCGGCCGCTGAATCGGCCCGCGGCCACGTCCACGGGCTTGCCCAGGATGATATCGCCCTGATAAACCGCCATGCCGCCGATCACCTCGTAGGCGATCTGTTTTCCCCGGAGGATAGCCGTTCCGATTGGGGCCGGCGCCGCCGTCGCTTTCGGCGTATAGTAGACGTTCACGAAGGTGGCCGCGCCGGGTTGGCCCAGTGCCATGATTCGGACGTGGTTGATTCCCGGACGCAAGGGCACCGGCGAGGCCGCGTTCCACAGAACCGTCCGCCCATCCTCCGCCACGGTCACCGCAGCCAGATCGCTGAAGCCGCGATTGCTCTGCCACAACACCCGCATGTCGCCGCCGGTCCAGGATAAAGTGCCCTGCAGCGGAATCGCCGGTTCGCTGGTGAAAATGGCCGCGTTCTTCGATGGTGGCGGCTCGGTAACACGCAAGGCGCCGTTTTGGCCGAACGTCAGGCCGCCGAGGAACAGCGGGGCTAGCCAGGCTAGCCAGGCGAAGCGTCTCAAGACACGAGTATTCGGGCTGGTCACTCCTCGGCCCCTCCGGAAGGCGGATCTTCCGGCTAGTATACAGCGGTTTGCTCCATTTCGCGGCATGAGGCCGTGCCTGCTATCCGAGTTCCCGGCGCCGCGAATCGGAGCAAACCTTTAACATTCACAGCTTTTTTCGATCTCTCTAGCCCCTGTAATTCCAGCCACTTGGCCCGAAAACGAGCCTTCGCCCGAGCGTGTTTCCTTGACACCGTATGCCACAATGAAACCGGGCCCCAATCGCTAATTCGTTTCTGTCGCAAAACTCCGCTTTTTGTGGAATTAACCGTTCCCAACTGGGCCGGGCTCAGTAACAAGTCTCCTGGAATCAACGCAGCGTTACCGAGCCGGGCACTGAGGGCACCCCGTCAGCAAGCGCTCTTTGTCCTTAGAATTGGGGAAGGCCCAAACCGGTACGATCGTACCGGCGGAAAACCCATAACTCCCTGTCGTTGCAACAAATCATTCCGCTAAACCGGTACGATCGTTCCGGTTTACCGCGCTACTTCCGACACGCACTGGAAGCCCGACAGGTATCCCTTCTGGAAAATCGGCGGCGCGCCCTTGAGGTCCAGGAAGTACGGCAGCGTCAAATCCTTGTTTCCAATCCGCATGGGCTGCTGCGCCTGACCTTGCCGCGGCACCCACTGCAGCGTATATCCGCCGCCGCTCGGCTGGAACCGGTCGGCATCCGCGAAGAACCGGAATACCGACCACAGGCTGTCCCCGGTGGTCACCAGTCCCAGGTCCGGACCGCCCATGTTGCCGCTCATGGCGGCGTTGTGTGACGATCCCGGCCACACAAAATCCTTCGACTCCCCACCCGCCCCGGTGGACTTCAGCACCTGCCCGTCCAGCGTAAGTGTCAGGCTGCTCAGCCCCTCCGCCGGCAGGGCCTTCATGTTATAAGTCAGGCTCGGCGACTTACTGCCATTCTTATAAAGCGCGTCGCTCAGCGCCATGGCGCGATTCAGGAAACGCAGGAAGGCGTCGGTAATCTGCACCTTGCTGCCGGGCTTGCGGACGAACTCGTTGCCCTGGCGGTCGACGTAATTCTTCAGCGTGCTTTCGTAGAAAGTCGCCAGCTTCCCGTCGCCCGGCCGGAATATGGCGTCCACTTCGTCCAGCGTGGCATCCGTCTTGGAACTGGTGTCGAAAGGGTACTTGTGCGCCAGCCCGGCGAACTCGCTGCACAGGCGCTGGCCCTCGGTATTGAGCTGCGCCGGCCCCAGGCGCCCCAGCACCGCTTCGGCATAGCGGATGGGGTCCTCCAGCAACTTCTGCACCATGCCTTGCACGTTGCCATCGCGGTCGATGCGGAAATTCTGCGCCATCTGCCGCGTCACCTTGTACGCGTCGGTAGCGTCCGACTCCGTCTGCGCCACCATGTCGTCCTTCACGTCGCTGCCGCTCTTGGCCACCCGGTCCATCGACGCCTGCAGGCTCACCAGGGCGCTGGCGTAGGCGCTGTTGTGATCCTGGATGTAGCGATCCGTGCACGTCTTCGGAGGCGTGACATACTGCACCGGCTGGTAAGGAGCGCTCACATCGTCGGACGGGACGTCGGTATTCACCGACGCCAGGCAGAGCAGCGCCAGTAAGTACGACTGGTTGCCCGATAACTGGCTCAACTTCTGCGCCGCGTCGCCCACGCTATGATACGGCACGATTTCCGAAGCCGTCAGGTAGGCCCGCCAGTTGGCGATGAAATCCTTGTGGTACCGGTCGCGCAACTGCGGCCCCAGCGCCACCGGATCCAGGTTGGCGATGGCGTGGTCGCCCAGCACCCAGGCCTCGCCGCCGAAGAATCGCTTGACGTCGCCGATGGCGTCGTCCACGAACTTCCACCCGTCCACCGAAAACGCCCCCGAGACCTCGTGGTCGTTCACCACGTAAGCGCTCGAACCCTTGAACTGCCGGTTGAAGTCGATCGGCGGCTTCTGGCGCGTGGCCTCCGCCAGGATGAACTGGTAAATGCTTTCCACGGCGTTGAACTGGGCCAGGTAAGAGCGCGCCCATTCCACCGCCTCGCCGTCGTTGCTGGAGGAGTAGGGATTCGCCAGCGCCAGCTCGTCGCTGTAGAAATCGAACTGCCGGCGCGCCAGTTCGACGCGGTCGGGGTCGATCTGTCTCCCCGCGGCCCAGCGCTCGTAGAGCAGCGGCGAAAGAAACGCGCGCGTGCTCTTCTCGTGGTGCGAGGTGGTAATCAGGTAGGCCTTCAGGGTGTCGTAAGTCGGCCTGTACTGGTCGTTCGGCCCCGGTTTGGACGGCAGTTTGCGCAGCCATTCGAGCAGCGTCAATTGCGTCGACCCGAACAGCAGTTGTTTGAATCGCTCGAAGTATAGTTTGCGGGCCGGTTCGTACATATCGCTGCCCACATACAACCCCCACCGCAAACTCCACGGCGGACCCTCGCGCTCGTAGCGCGAAAGCAGCTCCACCGAATCGCGCAGCGTATCCAGCCGTTCCAGCGAGTCGCGCGAAGGCAGTTCCTCTCCGCCGCCGCCCGATTCGTTGCGCGCGATCCCGCGGGCCGCCACGTCCACCCGCGATTCCAGCCCGCGATTGCGGAAATACGATACCGTGAAGCCGATCGACATCGCGGCCAGCAGCGCCACGCCCGCCGCCACCAGCGCGCGCCGCGCCATTTCCGCGCGCACGCTCTCTCCGCTCGCGCCCATGGCCTCGCGGTCGCGCAGAATCACGTCGCTGAACAGGTGCCCCAGGAACAGCCATTGCGGCGTGCGGCGCGTCTTCACCGTTGCGCCCCAAACCGAGGCGGAGGCCGGCAGATCGTTCAGCAATTCGCCATCGAAAAAGCCCGTCGCGCCGTGTCGCGGCCGCGGCGCCGGCGCCACCGACGCGCGCGCCGCAGGCGCCGATTCCGTCACCACCACCGGCCGCACGCCCGAAAAATAAAACCCGCGCAGAAACGGATTCACGCGCAACTGGCTGGGGCGGCCGAGGTCCACCAGCAGCCGCACGGCGGCATTGCGCAGCTTGCGAAACTCGCGCGGAAGCTCGTAAATTCCCGCCAGTTTGCTCCCGTCGTTCTCGCGCCCCAGAAACGGCAGGCGCTTGTCGCACAAAGAATGGAACAGGCCTTCGAAGGCCGCCGTCAGGCGCCGCGATTCCTCCTCGGCGTACACTCCGCCATCCCGCGTCGAGTGCAGCGGCAGCGTCACGCCCAGCACCTGGTGCACTTCTTCGTCCGTCAGGTTGCCCACGTAGTCGGTGAAGAATCCCAACCGGTCCAACTTGCTGAACAGAACGTAAACCGGCAGCCGGACCCCCAGCACCTGCGAGATTTCTCCCAGCCGCGCGTGCAGATTGCGCGCCGTGGCGGACATCGCCTCGTCCGCGCCGGGCTTTAGAAAAGCTTCCGTATCGACGCAGACAATCACTCCGCGCGGCGGCTGTTTCCCGCCGAACAGCCGGCGCTTGGCCGGTTGCAGGCGCTTCACCAGGCGCATCCAACGGCCCGGCTCGGTAAGCAGGCGCCCGCCGGCTTCCACGAATACCGACTTGTGCGCCAGCCAGATATTCACCGGCCGCGTGGGCACCAGGTTGGCGTCCTGATACACCTGGCCGGCCAGCAGGTCCGGCTCCACGCCCGAATGCACGAACAAGCTGGTCTTGGCTGAGCCGGTTTCGCCCACCAGAAAATAGATCGGCAGGTTGCCCAGCCGGGCTTCCTTGCCGACCGTCGAAGCCGCCAGCCGGTTTTCGGCGTCGCGCACGAACGATTCGATCTCCCGTTCGTCGGCCGCGGCGGCCGCCTGCGCGCGCTGCGCCTCGGTCTGCTGTTGCCGCTGTTTTTTCTGGCGCAGCCAATAAAACAGGCCAAACAAGCCGACCGCCAGGCTCATCAGCAGCATGCGCACGACCATCTCGGCCATCGGCCCGAGGTGCAGAAGCCCGGTGACAACCCAGGAGGCCGCCACGAAGATCAGCAGGAAAACCGCGGAAACGAGATAGAACCCGAAATAGCCCATGGCCCGCTTACGGCCGCCCCCCGGCGGAGAGTTGGCTCAGAGACGACACCCCGGAGCTCAACGAAACCTTGTATATCGGAAACAACAGCAGAGCAATCAGACCGCAGGCCGCCAGCGCGATCAGCAGGCGGCGCATCCACGGGTCGGCCCGCAGCGGCCCCGCGGCTGCGTCGGGCAGCGCCCAATGGGGCGAGAGTTCCGCGTTGCTCTTGCGGATGCGCTTGATCTTGTCTTCGGTCTGCCCCATCAAAGCCCGCAAATCCCCCTTGGAGCTGATGCTGTAACGCCCCAGGTATCCCAGCAGCAGGCAGAGATAATAAACCTCCAGCAGGTCCGCCACCTCGCGAGCGTCGCGCCGCCCCAGAATCTCCTGCAGATTCTCGAAGAACATTTCGCCCGCCACATGGCGGCCGAATAGCTCCTCCTGGAGCGGTTTGCGCACCCAGTCGTCGAACACCGGCTTGCGCAAATTGAGAATGGATTCGTCCAGGAACGCCACCATGGCGAACGTCCCCAGGCGCACGTCTTCATCCGTGTAACCGCGTGTCCGGGCGTTCTGCTCGGCTGTCTTGATGGCGTGCAGCACCTGGTTGCGGAACACGTCCGCACTATTCACTTCCTGGCGGCCGGCGCGCAGGCGCACCACGGCGGTGTACAGTTCCTGGAAAAATAGCGCGAGATTATCGGGCCATGGGTTCACCGCCGCGGCGGCGCTTTCTTCCAGGTTCGGCACAGAAGATGTCCTCTAAGATTCTAAGATTCCAATAATACCGATAACTCGATCTCGGGATCGGGCAATTCTCCCGGCACATAGACTCCCACTTCCCGGGTTTTGACCATATGCTCCCAGCACGGGCCGGACTTGTCAATGGCAAAATACTGGAACTCGATTTTCGGCGAAAGCGCCGGCGGCGGCACGGAAACATGCGACAACTGCAGTCCGTATAAGGCCCGCTCCACCAGCTTGGGGACGAACTCCCGCGAGCAGATTTTCACCAGCCGGGGCGTGCGTTCGATCAGGTCCGCCTCCCCGATGGCGCAGCGGATCCCGAAGATCCAGCGCGAACGGTTGAGCACCCGCTCGTCGGTGATCCGGCCTTCATAGAAGTACCGTGCCCCGCCGGCCATGCCGATGGTGACGCAGTTGCTCGGGACGATCAACTCCAGGTGCGCGCGGATATGCCGGTCCAGGGCGTCGAAGCACTCGGCGAGGCGCATGTGGTCGTAGAGCGGCAGCGCGCTGGGGTGGGAGTCGAAGCTGAAAGTGCAGAGCGCCCCCGCCAGCCGCGAAAGCTCCACGAAGAGCTCCTCGGGATGCGCCCGCTTGGAGACGCAGAGGTGCCGCAGCGGCGCCAGGCTGGCGTTGACGCAGTGCAGAAACCAGGCGTTGGCGATGCCCTCGGCTGAGAATCCCGATACTGTGGCGCTGCCCAGGTCCTTGGGCTTCGCCACCGTGCGGCACTTCTCTTCCAGCAGTTCGATCAGGCGGCGCAGCATCGCCATCAGCGGCTGCGAGGCGTTCACCTGCAGCACCGGCGGAACGAAGCGGTCGTCGAACACGAACTGCCCGGTGCCGTGGCGCCGCACCCGCGCGATCGGCAAGGCGGCCATCCCTTCGAGGCTTTCCGCGCCCACCAGAAAACGGAAATTCTTGCGTCCCAGTTGGATTGTTGTCACGTCCCGGCCGGTGTTTTCGTCCGGCAACGGCTTTTCTTCCGCCACGTACCGGACCGGCAATTCCCGCTCCTCTTCGGTCAACGCGCAGTTGGACCCGTCGGCGTGCCGCTCGGGCACCGCCAGGTAAATGTCGATGCTTTCCTGCATGGGCGAAAACAGGTCGATGATGTGCCGCGCTTCCGGAGGCGCGTCGAACTCCGGCAGGTGGAAGCTCAGGCCATCGGGAAACAGTCCGCGCGCATGCAGCAGCGAAACGGTGCCGTTGCGCAACGCCTCGGCGTCCAGTTCGAAGCCGCTGAACCCGAACGGGCGAAACCACAGACTGGCGGTGGAAAACTGGACCGAATCCTCGAAATAGCGGTTCTGGGCCTGAAAATGGTGCGGTCCCAGAAACATCCCTTCCGACCAAACGACCCGGGATAGACTTTTCATCCTGACGATTCCGTTGACATCCGCATGTAAGGTGTCATCATCATAATACAGCGGTTTTCGACTGGGATCGGCAATGAGTTTCTACAAGAAATACGAGCTCGACCGGCTGATGGCGGACGGCGAGGCGAAAACCTTCCGCGCGGTGGAGAATGCTACCGGCCGGGTGGTATTCCTGCATCTGTTCAATCCCAGCGGACAGAGTTTGCTGGCGGAGCTCAAATTGAAATTAGGCGGCGCCAAGGGTCATCCGATCGCGCCCCTGATCGAGATAGGGGAATTCGCCGGCGCCCCGTATGCCGTGACGGAAGCGATCGAGCCGTTCGGCAATCTGCGCGACTGGATTGCGGCCCACGTGACCGCCTCCAGTCCTTTATTGAAGGAGGATTCCTCGCCGGCCCTGGCATTGCCCGAGGAAGCACCGCGGGTCACCCCTGCTCCGGCAAGTGAACTGCTGGCCGATGGCCGCGGGGAGTTTTCGCGGCAGGCGGCGCCCTCGCCGCCGCCCGCTCCACGCCCGCCCGCCGGAGGCTTGGTGGCAGAGCACTCCGACGAATTTTCGCGCCTCTTCGAAACGCCGTCGCCGGCCCCGCGGCCGCCGCTAGCCGAGTTGCCTCGTCGTTCCGAACCCCCGCTACCGGCCGCTCCTGGTCCGCCAGCCGGAGGCTTGGTAGCGGAGGAGCCGGGCCGGTTTACGCGGCAGTCCGAACTCTCGCCGCGGCCCGCCTCGCGTCCGCCTGCCGGTGGCCTGGTGGCAGAGCACTCCGACGAATTTTCGCGCCTCTTCGAACCCCCGCCACCGCACGCTCCGGGCCCACCTGCCGGGGGCCTGGCGGCGAAAGAGCCCGGCGAGTTCACGCGGCAGTTCGAGTCCGCGCCGCCGCCGGCCTCACAGCCGCCCGCCGGAGGTCTGCTAGCGGAACAGCCCGGCGAGTTCACGCGCCTCTTCAAATCCCCGCCGCTGCCGAGCGCTCCTGCTCCGCCTGCCGGAGGAGCCGCCCCACATCCGCCCGCCGGAGGCCTGACGTCGAAACAGCCCGACGAATTCGCGCGGCAGTTCGAGCCCCCATCGCCGCCGGCCGCACGTCCGCCCGCCGGAGGCCTGGTGGCCGAAGCACCGGGCGAGTTTACCCGCCTCTTCGAGTCCGGACCGCCGGCGCCAGCCCAGCCGCCGGCGGTCCATCGGCCACCCGCCGAGCGTCCCGTGCCTTCGCAGCCGCAGCCGTCGGCCCTTCCCCCACCGCCCCAGGGCGCGCGCCCTTCACTCTCGCCGCCGCCTGCCCCCGAGTCGAAGGCCGAGACCGGCGAATTCACCCGCCTCTTCGGATCGCGGCTCCCGGGCGAAGCTATCGACATCGAAAAGGAGCACGCCCGTGCGTCGTTGGCCGCTCCGCCCGGAAACCGGCCCTTTCAGGCGGCTGGAGAGTTCACCCGCATGTTCGGCCCGGAGGGCGCCAAGAGCGCCAAGAGCGCGTCCACGCCTGGCGGGGTCACGCTGCCGCCATCGATCGGCACACCCAGCCTACTGTCTTCGGCCTCCGGCATGTTCGGCGATCCCGACGAGTTGGCCAAACTTGCCGCCGAAGCACTTGCCGGCGGCAAGACGGCGGATTCCGCTCCGGACGAGTACGCCCAGCTTTTCGACGCCCCCAGAAAGCCCCAGGAGCCATCCAAGCCCGCCGCGCCCGCCGCGCCGATTCCGGAAGCCGTGCCCACCCGGAAGTCGAACCGCAACCTGGTGGTGATCGTAGTCTCGGTGTTCGTGCTGGTGGCGCTGATCGTGGTGGTCATCCTCCTACGGAGGTGATACCGGTCACCGCAGCGAATCCAGAAACTGCCGGGCCACCTGTGCCGCCGGACGGCGATCGCCGTCCA